>Ga0315902_10005445_pt1 | contig 17983 bp, 15 predicted proteins | sample LakEriMetagenome_9_FD_203523 | JGI IMG/M metagenome (GOLD analysis project Ga0315902, IMG submission 203523) | Freshwater fungal communities from buoy surface, Lake Erie, Ohio, United States - Buoy 12 MA117 | ecosystem: Environmental > Aquatic > Freshwater > Lake > Lake biofilm | place: USA... | reverse complement strand
ACGAGCTGCCGCCGCTCGCCGAGCTCAAGGCGCTCGCCGACCTCAACCCGCAGCTCGCGCTGCCGGTGGGCGGCGACGGCGAGGAGCCGGTGCTGGTGCCTGACACCGAGCCGGTCGCCGCCGAGACACCCGCCGAGACGCCCCCCGAGACGCCCGACGAGCCGCCGGCCGGCGACGCCGAGCGCGCATGAGCGTGCGCGGCGCTCAGCCGCCGGGCGAGCGCATCCAGAAGGTGCTGGCGCAGGCGGGGCTCGCCTCGCGGCGCGAGGCGGAGGCCTGGATCGAGGCCGGTCGCGTCACCGTCAACGGTGAACGCGCGACGCTGGGCCAGCGCGTGCAGGGCCGCGATGAGCTGCGGGTCGACGGCCGCGTCGTGCGGCGCAGCCGCGACGCGTCGCGGCTCGGCGCTTCGGCCACCGTCTTCCTCTGTCATCGCTCGCCGGGCGAGTCGTTGCGTGAGGAGCTCATCCCGCGACTGCCGCGCCGGACCGGCCGTCGCTTCCTGGCGGTCTCGCCGATGCCCGAGATCGATGGCGGGCTCGAACTCGTCACGACCGACGGGGCGCTCGCCGAACGCCTGCAACGCCGCGTGCGCGAATGGTCGTCCGGTTTCCGGGTGCGCGTGCGCGGCGAGCTGCCGCCGATCGCCCTCGAGGGCATCTCGCAGGGCGAACTCGACGATGGCCGCAAGCTCGTGGTCAGCGAGGTCGCAGGATCCGACGAGGAGCAGGGCGGCGCCAACCGCTGGTACCGCATCGAGACCGTCGGGGCGAGCGGCAAGGATGTCCGTCGGCTGGTCGAACGGCAGGGTGCGTTGGTGAGCCGGGTGATGCGCGTCTCGCTCGGACCGTTGGCGCTGACCCGCGACATGAACCGCGGTCAGTTCCGCGCGCTCGAGGAGCCCGAAGCCGCTGCGCTCGGCGCCGCGGGCGGCGCCGCCCCGCGGGCTACTGCGCGTCGAACGCGCGGCCGCTGACGCCGCGCGACTGCGGCCCGAGCAGCGCCACGAACGGCGCCATCAGCGACTCCGGCAGCGGCAGCGTCCCGATGTCCTCGGCCGGATAGGCCTGGCGGCGCATGCCGGTGCGGGCCTTGCCCGGGTTCAATGAATTGACCCGGACCGTCGTCTTGCCGAGCTCGTCGGCGAGCACCTGCAGCAGGTTCTCCAGCGCGCCCTTCGACACGGAGTACGCACCCCAGTAGGCGCGGCCGCGACGGCCGACGCTGCTCGAGACACCGAGCACGCTGGCGTCGGGCGAGGCGCGCAGCGCCGGCAGCAGCACCTGCGTCAGCGCGAACGGCGCCGTCACATTGACATGCATCACCTTGACCCAGGTCGGGACATCCTGCGATTCGATGGGGGAGGGCTGGCCGAGGAGCGCCGCGTTGTGCACGAGGCCGTCGAGCCGGCCCCAGCGCTGCTCGACCGCGGTCGCGATCGCGTCGTAGTCGCCGGCGACCGCGCGCTCGAGGTCGAGCGGCGCGATCGACGCGGGCAGCGCCGGTCGGCCGTCATGGCGGACGAGCGCATCGATCTCGGCGTGCACCGCCTCGAGCTTCTTGACGCTGCGGCCGATCAGGATGACCTCCGCGCCACGGCGCGCGCATTCGAGCGCGAGCGCGCGACCGAGGCCGGCGGTCGGGCCGGTGACGGCGATGACGCGGCCCTCGAGTTCATCGGGACGCAGCGAGATGCGCCGCGGGTCGAAGGTGTCGGTGTCTTGGGTCATGCAGGATCCTCAGGGTGCGAGTCCGCGCGGCAGTCGGCCGCGCGCGGCGGCCACCGCGGCGCGCCACGCGAGCAGGTTGCGCCGCAGCGGTTCGAGGCGGGCAGGTCGGGGGATCTCGGGCAGCGCGACTTCGCAGGCGGCCGCGGTACGCAACGCGAGCCGGCTCCAGCAAAGCGTCGCCGAGAGCGGCCCACGCGCGGCGTCGGGCAGGGCGGCGGCGGCCGACCGCAGCGTGTCCTGCAGGGCGCCGAGGCGCGAGCGCAGCTGTGCGGACTCGTCCTCGCCGAGCGGCTCGCGGGTCCAGGGTGCATGCGGGGTCGGCGGATCGCCGAGCGGCACGAACACGCGGCCGGCGAGCGCGTGGCGCGTGACCGCCGCGAGCAGTTCTATCTCACGCACCGCGGGACCGCTGCGCGCCGCGAAACGCTCGGCGTCCGCGGTCAGCGGGTCGGCGCCGGCGAGCGGTGCGAGGCTGAGCGTGCGGAAGATGCTGCCACCCCAGTGGCCGAGGTAGGTGTCGAGCTCGGTGCGTTCCAGGAACGCCACCCGCGCGACCTCGATGCGGGTCGCTTCGACGAGCGCGCGCAGATCCGGCGGGCTGCGTCCAGCCGCAGCCGCGGCGGACGCCAGCGCGCGGGTGGTGGGGTGCCGCGGTGTCGCCGCGGCGAGCCGCTCGAGCTCTTCGTCCCACCAGTCGAGCCGCGCGTGGGCGACCGTGTGGTCGAGGCCTTCTCGTGCGGTCGCGGCGAGCTCCTGCTCGACGGCGAACAGCGCCTCCGCGGTGGTGCGCAGCGCCTCGGGCGCGAAGCGCAGCACGAACTCGCGAACCGGCGCCGCCGGCGATTCGATCATCATCCGGCGCGGACCGCGCCCGGCTTGCGCAGGTGCACGAGGTAGTTGACCTCGATGTCGCGCGTCAGCGTGACCTGACCCGTGATCGGGTCGTAGCGCAGCCCAGCCATCTCGACGGGCTCCAATCCGCAGGCGCGCGCCCAGCCGGCGAGTTCCGAAGGGCGGATGAACCGCTCGTACTCGTGCGTGCCGCGCGGCAGCAGACGGGCGATGTACTCGGCGCCGACGATGGCCAGCGCAAACGCCTTCGGTGTGCGGTTGAGCGTGGAGACGAAGAGGTCGCCGCCCGGGCGCAGCAGCGCCGCGAAGGATTGCAGGATGAGTGCCGGGTCGGGCACATGCTCCAGCATCTCCATGCAGGTGACGACATCGAAGCCGCCCGACCGCCCGGCGGCCGTCTCGGCGGCGGCGAGGTCCGCGACCGGCAGCACGCGGTAGTCGATGGCGAGCGATTCGCCGGCGGCGTGCAACCGCGCGACATCGATCATCGCGGGCGAGAGGTCGATACCCGTGACCTGAGCGCCGGCGCGGGCGAGCGCTTCGGCGAGCAGGCCGCCGCCGCAACCGACATCGACCGCGCGCGCCCCGGCGAGGCGGCAGCGCTCGGCGACGAACGCGGCGCGCAGCGGATTGAGCGCGTGCAGCGGTTTGAACTCGCCGTCCGGATCCCAGAAACGGTGTGCGATCGCGTCGAATTTGGCGACTTCGGAGGGGTCGGCGGCGACCCCGGCGGCGGCGGATTCCGTCGTCATCTCGGGCCTCTCGGGAGCGGGTTTCCCGTGGGGGCCTATGGTACAATTCCGGCCGGTTTTCTGCTGCGGAAACAGCACCCTAATGACCGACATCGCGCGCGAAGTCCTGCCCGTCAATCTCGAGGACGAGATGCGGCAGTCCTACCTCGATTACGCCATGAGCGTGATCGTCGGCCGCGCCCTCCCGGATGTCCGCGACGGCCTGAAACCCGTGCACCGCCGCGTGCTCTACGCGATGCGCGAGCTGGGCAACGACTACAACAAGCCCTACAAGAAATCCGCCCGCGTCGTCGGCGATGTCATCGGCAAATACCACCCGCACGGCGATACCGCCGTGTACGACGCCATCGTCCGCATGGCGCAGCCGTTCTCGATGCGCTACCTGCTGGTCGACGGCCAGGGCAACTTCGGCTCGGTCGACGGCGACATGCCGGCGGCCATGCGTTACACCGAAGTGCGCATGTCGCGCATGGCGGGAGAGCTGCTCGCCGACATCGACCGCGAGACCGTCGACTTCGTCCCGAACTACGACGAGTCGTTGACCGAACCGTCGGTGATGCCCTCGCGCATCCCGAACCTGCTGGTCAACGGTTCCTCGGGCATCGCGGTCGGCATGGCGACCAACATCCCGCCGCACAACCTCACCGAGGTGGTGAACGCCTGTCTGGCGGTGCTCGACGACCCCGAGGTCTCGCTCGTCGATCTGATGCAGCTCGTGCCGGGCCCCGATTTCCCGACCGCCGGCATCATCAACGGCGCCACCGAGATCGCCACCGCCTACAAGACCGGTCGTGGCCGTCTGTCGATCCGGGCCCGCACCCACTTCGAGGAGGCGGGCAGCAAGGGCGACCGGCAGGCCATCGTCGTCACCGAGCTGCCGTATCAGGTCAACAAGGCGCGGCTCATCGAACGCATCGCCGATCTGGTGCGCGACAAGCAGATCGAGGGCATCGCCGGCGACGGCCTGCGCGACGAGTCCGACAAGGACGGCATGCGCATCGTCATCGAGCTGCGCCGCGGCGAGAACGCCGAGGTGGTGCTCAACAACCTCTACGCGCAGACGCCGCTCGAGACGGTGTTCGGCATCAACATGGTCGCGTTGGTCGACGGCCAGCCGAAGCTGCTGTCGCTCAAGGAGATGCTCGAGGCCTTCCTGCGCCACCGCCGTGAGGTCGTCACGCGGCGCACGGTGTACGACCTCGCGCGCGCCCGCGAGCGTGCCCATCTGCTCGAAGGTCTAGCGGTCGCGCTCGCCAACATCGACGAGGTGATCGCGCTCATCAAGGCTTCGCCGTCACCGGCGGAGGCGAAGGCCGGCCTGATGGGGCGCGCCTGGAGCTCGGGTGCGGTGCCGGAGATGCTGGCGCGTGCCAACGGCGTATCGACGCGGCCGCGGGAACTCGCGGCGGCGCTCGGTCTGCAGCACGACGGCACCGGTTATCGCCTCAGCGAGGAGCAGGCGCAGGCCATCCTCGAGATGCGCTTGAACCGCCTCACCGGCCTCGAGCAGGACAAGATCATCGGCGAGTACGCGGAGCTCTTGGCCCGCATCACCGACCTCGACGACATCCTCGCCCGCGCCGACCGGCTGCGTGAAGTGGTGCGCGCCGAGCTCGTCGCCGTACGCGACGATTACGGCGACGCCCGCCGCACCGAGATCAACCGCGACCACATCGACCTCGCCACCGAGGACCTCATCGAGCCGCAGGATGTGGTGGTCACCATCTCCCACGCCGGCTACGCCAAGAGCCAGCCGCTCACCGAGTACCAGGTGCAGCGTCGCGGCGGGCGCGGCAAGGCCGCCACCACGGTCAAGGAAGAGGACTGGGTCGACAAACTGTTCGTCGCGCACACGCACGACTGGCTGCTGTGCTTCTCGAACCGCGGCCGCGTCTACTGGCTGCGCGTGTTCCAGTTGCCGCAGGCGGGCCGCGGTGCGCGCGGCAAGCCGCTCGTCAACCTCATGCCGCTCGAGGAAGGCGAGAAGATCAACGCCGTGCTGCCCATCAAGCAGTTCGGCGACGACCACTTCGTGTTCATGGCGACGAGCCACGGCACCGTCAAGAAGACGCCGCTGTCGGCCTACTCGCGTCCGCGTCCGTCCGGCATCATCGCCGTCGACCTGCGCGACGGCGACCGCTTGGTCGGCGTGGGTCTCACCGACGGCAAGCGCGACATCATCCTCGTCGCGAGCGATGGCAAGGCCATCCGCTTCGCCGAGGACGAGGTCCGGCCGATGGGTCGCGACGCCACCGGCGTGCGCGGCATCCGTCTCGGCGATGGCCAACAGCTCATTTCGTTGGTCGTGGTCGGTGATGGCCTGATCCTCACCGCCTCCGAGAACGGTTACGGCAAGCTCACGCCGCTTGAAGACTTCCCGGTGCACGGCCGCGGCGGTCAGGGCGTCATCGCGTTGCAGACCACCGAGCGCAACGGCGCGACGGTCGCTGCGCTGCAGGTGCTGCTCGGTCAGGAGATCATGCTCATCAGCTCGACCGGTACGCTGGTGCGCACCGGCGTCGACCAGATCTCGATCCTCGGACGCAACACCCAGGGTGTGCGCCTGATCCGCCTCGACGAGAGCGAGCGGCTCGCAGGGGTCGAGGCCATCGGTTCGCTGGGCGGCGAGGAAGACCTGCCGGAAGGCACGGAGCCCCTCGATGCGCCGGCCGCGGGCGAGGCAGCCCCGACCGACGGCCCTTCGGGCACGCACTGAGCGCGCCGCGCGGCGCCTTCTCCGGAGTCCCCTCGTTGCGTGTCTTCAACTTCGCGGCCGGTCCTTCGGCGCTGCCGCTGCCCGTCCTCGAGCGTGCACGCGACGAGCTGCTCGACTGGCAGGGCAGCGGCATGTCGGTCATGGAGGTCAGCCACCGCGGCAAGGCTTTCGTCGCCCTCGCCGAGCAGGCTGAAGCCGACCTGCGCGGGTTGATGGGTGTCCCTGCGGGCTACCGTGTGCTGTTCCTGCAGGGCGGGGCGACGGCGCAGTTCACCGCCATCCCGATGAACCTCACCGCGGCCGGCGACACCGCGGACTATCTCTGCACGGGCGTATGGGGCAAGAAAGCCGTCGCCGAAGCGCGGAAGTTCTGTGCGGTGAGCGTGATCGCCGACGAAGCCGCCTCGGGCTACACCACCGTCCCCGACGCCTCAACGCTGCGCTGCACGCCGGGTGCGGCGTATGTCCACTACACGCCCAACGAGACCATCGGCGGTGTCGAGTTCCCCTATGTGCCCGATACGGGCGCTGTGCCGCTGGTCGCGGACTTCTCCTCGAGCATCCTGTCGCAGCCCATCGATGTCGCGCGCTTCGGGCTCATCTACGCCGGCGCCCAGAAGAACATCGGCCCCTCGGGGCTCGTGATCGTCATCGTGCGCGACGACCTCGTCGGCAAGGCGAGACCGGGGACGCCCCCGATCTGGGATTACGGCGTGATGGCGCGGGAAGGGTCCATGCTCAACACGCCGCCCACCTTCAGCGTCTACATCGCCGGGCTGGTGTTCCAGTGGCTGAAGGGCGAGGGCGGTGTGGCGGCCATCGGCGCCCGGAACGCCGCCAAGGCCGCGCTGCTCTACGGCTTCATCGACCGGTCGGGTTGGTATCGTTGCCCGGTGCATCCCTCCTGCCGGTCGCGCATGAATGTGCCGTTCACGCTGCCGGATACCGCCCTCGAGAAGCCCTTCGTCGAACAGGCGGCCGCGGCGGGTCTCACCAACCTCGAGGGGCACCGGTCAGTCGGCGGGATGCGGGCATCCATCTACAACGCGATGCCCATGGAAGGCGTGCAGGCGCTGGTGGCCTTCATGCAGGATTTCCAGCGCCGTCACGGCTGAATCCGCGGTCCAAGACTGCGCCTGCGGTCGCATTCGCGGCGGCGGCGGGTTAACCTGACCTCACGCTGACCCGTAAGACTCCGCCTTGAACCTGATGCCGCAACGCTGACATGGCCCGAAGCAACCCGCCCAAGAAGACCGCTGCCCGCAGCAAGCCCAGGCAAGACCGCAAGACCGCGCCGGCCGCCAAGGCATCCGACGCGACCGCCGCCCTCGGCGACCTTCGCGGCCGCATCGATGCCGTCGACCGCGAGCTGCACGCGCTGCTCAACGAGCGCGCGCGGCTAGCGCGTGCAGTGGGCGTCTCGAAGAGCAAGCAGGGAAGGCTCGTCGACTTCTACCGGCCCGAGCGAGAGGCTCAGGTGCTGCGCATGGCGCTCGAGCGCAACGCCAAGGCACGCGAGGCGGGTGCGCTGCGCGACGACGAGGTGGTGCGGCTGTTCCGCGAGATCATGTCGGCCTGCCTCGCCCAGGAAGAACCGCTCAAGATCGGCTTCCTCGGCCCCGAGGGCACCTTCTCGCAGGCCGCGGTCTACAAGCATTTCGGTCACTCGGCGCGCGCGCTCGCGCTCGGTTCCATCGACGAGGTGTTCCACGAGGTGGAGGCGGGCAACGCCGACTTCGGCGTGGTGCCCATCGAGAACTCGACCGAGGGCAGCGTCAACCACACGCTCGACCGGTTCCTGTCCTCGCCGCTGCGCATCTGCGGCGAGGTGGAGCTGCGCATCCGTCAGAACCTCATGGGCCGCATGCGCTCCATCGCCGATGTGAAGCGCGTCTGCAGCCATCCGCAGTCGCTCGCACAGTGCCGCGAGTGGCTCAACGAACACCTGCCCGACGCCGAGCGCGTCCCGGCATCGAGCAACGCCGAAGCGGCGCGCCGCGCGCGCGACGAGAAGGGCACCGCGGCCATCGCCGGTATCACCGCGGCCGAGGTCTACTCGCTCGAGGTGCTGGCGGCCGACATCGAGGACCGCCCCGACAACACCACGCGCTTCCTCGTGGTCGGCAAGCGCAGCTTCGGGCCGAGCGGCAAGGACCGCACCACGCTGTTGCTCTCCACCGGCCACACCGAAGCGCCGGGCGCGCTGCACCGGCTTCTCGAGCCGCTCGCGCGCAACCGCGTGAGCCTGACGCGCATCGAGTCGCGGCCCTCGCAGCGTCGCAAGTGGGACTACGTGTTCTTCATCGACCTCGAGGGCCATGCCGAGGATCCGCCGGTCGCGCGCGCGTTGGCGCGCCTCAAGGACCGCGCCTCGCTGTTCCGCGTGCTCGGGTCCTATCCGCGCGCCGTCCTTTGAGGGCCGTCGTCTGAGCTCCGCCACGCCGACTGCTGCCTGGCGCGTCGCGCCTGCGGCCGCTGCGCGCGGTCGGCTGCGCATCCCGGGTGACAAGTCGGTGTCGCACCGCGCCTTGATGCTGGGCGGCATCGCCCGCGGGGCCACCCACATCGAGGGCTTCCTCGAGGGCGAGGACTGCCTCGCGACGCTCGGTGCGCTGCGCTCGCTCGGGGTGCCGATCGCGCGTCCGGCACCGGGTGTGGTCGAGGTGCAGGGTGTGGGACCCGACGGTCTCAAGGGCTGCACGCAGGCGCTCGACATGGGCAACGCCGGCACGGCGATGCGGCTCTTCATGGGGCTGCTCGCCGGTCAGACCTTCGACTCGACGCTCGTCGGCGACTCTTCGCTCATGCGCCGTCCGATGGAGCGCGCCGCCGTGCCGCTGCGGCTGATGGGCGCGTACATCGAGACCCGCGAGGGCCGTCCGCCGGTGCACATCCGCGGCGGCCAGCGTCTGCAGGGCATCGACTTCTTCATGCCGGTAGCGAGCGCGCAGGTGAAGTCCGCCGTGTTGCTCGCCGGGCTGTACGCCGACGGCGAGACCCGGGTCACCGAACCTGCCGTCACCCGCGACCATACCGAGCGCATGCTGCGCGGCTTCGGCGTCGACATCCGGCGCGAGGGCGCGACCGCGATCCTGCGCGGCGGCCAACCGCTGACCGGCGCACGCGTCGCCGTGCCCGGCGATTTCTCCTCGGCAGCGTTCTTCATGGTCGCGGGCAGCATCGCCGGCGCGGGCGAGCTCGTGCTCGAGGATGTGGGCCTCAACCCCACGCGCACCGGCCTGCTCGAACTGCTGCTCGCGATGGGCGCCGACATCACGGTCACCGATCGGCGCGACGACGGTCCGGAACCGATCGGCACGCTCATCGTGCGCCCGGCGCGGCTGCGCGGCATCGAGGTGCCCGAGCATGTGGTGCCGCTCGCCATCGACGAGTTCCCGGTGTTCTTCATCGCCGCGGCCTGTGCGGAAGGGCCCTCGCTGCTGCGCGGCGCCGAGGAGCTGCGCGTCAAAGAAAGCGATCGGCTCGCGGTGATGGCCGAGGGCCTGCGTGCGCTCGGGGTCGAGCACGAACTGCTGCCGGATGGCATGCGGCTCGCCGGTCGCGGCGGCGCGGGGCCGGTGTTCCGCGGCGGCGCCGTGGACAGCCACGGCGACCACCGCATCGCCATGTCCTTCGCCATCGCCTCGCTGCAGGCCGCCGGGGACATCCGCATCGCTGATGTCGCCAATGTCGCGACCTCGTTCCCGGGCTTCGCCGACCTCGCGCGCGGCATCGGCCTGTCGCTGGAGGCTGTGTGAGCGCCCCGGAAAGGTCCGCAACACCCGTGCCGGTGGTGGCGGTCGACGGCCCTTCGGGGTCCGGCAAGGGCACGGTCTGCCGGCGGCTTTCCGGGCGGCTCGGTTGGCACCTGCTCGACAGCGGCGCGCTCTACCGGCTGACGGCCCTCGCGGGGCGGCGAGCTGGCTTGGGTCCGGAGGACCGGGAGGGTCACGCCGCGCTCGCCGGTCGCATGGCCGTGGTGTTCGGGGTGGCCCCGGACGGCGGGGAGCTCATCACCCTCGACGGTGAGGACGTCACCGGGCTCGTCAGGGCTGAGGAGACGGGGCAGGGGGCCTCCAGGGTCGCCGCCTGGCCGGAGGTCCGTACCGCCCTGATGGGGCGCCAGCGGGCCTTTGCCGAGCCCCCTGGCCTGATCGCCGACGGGCGCGACATGGGCACCGTGGTCTTCACCGATGCCCCCCTCAAGATCTTCCTCACCGCGAGCGCCGACGAGAGGGCGCTCCGGCGCTATAAGCAGTTGAAAGACAAGGATTCCGCTGTTAGTCTTGCCGCCCTTTCGCGGGAGATCGCCGAGCGTGACCTGCGGGATTCAACCCGCAGCGTGGCACCGCTCAGGCCTGCGTCCGACGCGTTCGTGATCGACTCCACCGGCATCGCCGTGGAAGAGATCGTCGAACGGGTGATCGAACTCGGACGCGCGCGCGCCTTGTGGCGCTGACCCTCCGAAACCTTCGATCGGTTTTCCAAGGCGGCTCGGCAAGGATGCCGGGCCTTGTGTGCAACCCCCCGCGGCCGCGGAACATGGCCATCGGGACAACCCCGCGGTGCTCCGGCACCGCACGAGAGACAAGATGACCGAATCATTCGCACAACTGTTCGAACAGAGTCTGGCCAGCCAGCGCATCCGCCCGGGCCAGATCCTCTCCGGCCTAATCGTCGACGTCGGCACCGACATGGTGATCGTGAACGTCGGCCTGAAGTCCGAGGCCGTGATCCCCGTCGAGCAGTTCAAGAACGAGCATGGCGAGATCGAGGTGAAGGCCGGCGACATGGTCGAGGTCGCCCTCGATGCCGTCGAGGACGGCACCGGCGAGACCCGCCTGTCGCGCGAGAAGGCCAAGCGCGCCCGCACCTGGACCCGCCTCGAAGAGGCGTTCAACAACGCCGAGATCGTCACCGGCATCATCACCGGTCGCGTCAAGGGCGGCTTCACCGTCGAGATCGAGCATGTCCGCGCGTTCCTGCCGGGTTCGCTCGTCGATGTGCGCCCGGTCCGCGATACCGCCTACCTCGAGAACAAGCCGCTCGAGTTCAAGGTCATCAAGCTCGACCAGAAGCGCAACAACGTCGTCGTGTCGCGCCGCGCGGTCGTGGAGCAGGAGTTCTCCGCCGAGCGCAGCGCGCTCATGGACAACCTGCAGGAAGGCTCGGTCGTCAAGGGCACCGTCAAGAACCTCACCGACTACGGTGCGTTCGTGGACCTCGGCGGCATCGACGGCCTGCTGCACATCACCGACATGGCCTGGAAGCGCGTCAAGCATCCGTCCGAGGTCGTCAAGGTCGGCGACGAGATCGATGTGCGCATCCTCAAGTTCGACCGCGAGCGTTCGCGCGTCAGCCTCGGCCTCAAGCAGATGGGCGCCGATCCCTGGGAGAACATCGCCCGCCGTTACCCGCCCAACACCCGCGTGTTCGGCAAGGTCACGAACATCGCCGACTACGGCGCGTTCGTGGAGATCGAGGACGGCGTCGAGGGCCTGGTCCACGTGTCCGAGATGGACTGGACCAACAAGAACGTCAACCCCTCCAAGGTCGTGCAGACCGGTCAGGAGGTCGAGGTCATGGTGCTCGACTGCGACGAGGAGCGTCGGCGCATCAGCCTCGGCCTCAAGCAGTGCGCGTCCAACCCGTGGCGCGAGTTCTCCGAGAACCACAACCGCGGCGACAAGGTGTCGGGTCAGATCAAGTCGATCACCGACTTCGGCATCTTCATCGGCCTGCCGGGCAACATCGACGGTCTCGTGCACCTCTCGGACATCTCCTGGGATGTCGCGGGCGAGGAGGCTGTGCGCAGCTTCCAGAAGGGGCAGACGATCGAGGCCATGGTGCTCGCGATCGACCCCGAGCGTGAGCGCATCAGCCTCGGCATCAAGCAGCTCGCGAAGGACCCCTTCGCCGGCTACATCGCCGACAACCCGAAGGGCAGCATCGTCCGCGGCGTCGTCAAGGAAGTGGACGCGCGCGGCGCGGTCATCGACCTCGGCAACGGCATCGAGGGTCAGCTGCGTGCCTCGGACATCGGTCGCGACCGTGTCGAGGACGCGCGCCAGTTCCTGAGCGTGGGCGACGAGGTCGAGGCCAAGTTCATGGGCGTCGACCGCAAGACCCGCAGCATCTCGCTCTCCATCAAGGCCAAGGAGGCCCATGAGGAGGCGGAGGCGATGCAGAGCTACCGTTCCGAGCAGGGTCCGGCCACCGCCGGCACCAGCCTCGGCGAGCTGCTCAAGGCGCAGATCCGCTCGGACGCTGACAAGGGCTGAACCCGGAGCGCCGCGTCCCCGTGAGGGGGCGCGGCGCGCCGTCGGCTTCGACGCGGGGACGCACGGGGCAGGGCATGACGAAATCCGAACTCATCGAGCTCATCACCGCCAAGCAGAAGCATCTGCCGGCGAAGGATGTCGAGCTCGCGCTCAAGCAGATGCTCGAGATCATGAGCGATGCGCTGGCCGCCGGCGAGCGCATCGAGATCCGCGGTTTCGGCAGCTTCTCGCTGCACTTCCGTCCGCCGCGGCAAGGCCGCAATCCGAAGACCGGTGAGGCCGTCGCGCTCTCCGGCAAGTATGTCCCGCACTTCAAGCCGGGCAAGGACCTGCGCGAGCGGGTCAACGACGGTATCGCCCAGCCCATCCGGGACTGACACCGCGACGCCGGTCGCCGGCACGCGCGCGCCGCGGCGCGCATTTCTGCACGGATACACCTGATCTGGACCTCGCCGAGCGCGGGGTCCGCGCGTAGCCTCCCAGAGACCAAGAGGGGGGTGCGCCATGTCCCATCGGTTCCCTGTCGCGTCGTCCGTGGCGATGCTGCTGCTCGCCGTGCTTTCACTGTCCGCCTGCGGCGCGGCGCTCGCGCAGGCGGCGGCAGGGCCCGGCGTCGATCTCAACGCCGCCGACGCGGCGACGCTTGCGCGCGAGCTGCAGGGCATCGGCGAGTCGCGGGCCCGCGCCATCGTCGAGCATCGGCGTCGGCACGGACCGTTCCGTTCGGTCGACGAGCTCGCGCTGGTGCGGGGCATCGGCCCCAAGACCGTCGAGCGCAACCGTGCGCGGCTGCGCATCGGTGGCGGAGTGCCCGCCGGCACGACCGAGGTCACGGTGTCACGCCCATCCGCCCGGACCTCCTCCCGGCGGCAGGACGAGGGGCCGATCATCATCGAGGGCCTGCCGCGCGACGACGGATGACGGTGGTTTATCATGCCGTCCTCGAGCGCCTTGCGGCGCAGGCAGGCCCCTCAGGCGGGGCGAGGGAACGGACGGCATGCGCAGACGCTCACCCATCCAGACGGCGGTTTTCCCGGTCGCGGGGCGTGGTACCCGCTTCCTGCCTGCCACCAAGGCGAGCCCGAAGGAGATGCTGCCGGTCGTCGACAAGCCGCTGATCCAGTACGCGGTGGAGGAAGCCCTCGCCGCGGGCGCGCGCCGGCTGGTGTTCGTCACCGGCGCCTCCAAGCGCGCCATCGAGGACCACTTCGACTCCGACCAGGAGCTCGAGCAGCTGCTCGAGCAGCAGGGCAAGTCGGACCTGCTGCGTCAGCTGCGCAGCGTGCTGCCGAGCTATGCCACCTGCATCTACATCCGCCAGCCGGCGCCGCTCGGTCTCGGCCACGCGGTGCTCTGCGCGCGGCCGGCGGTGGGCGACGAGCCTTTCTTCGTGCATCTCGCCGACGATCTCATCGACGCCGAGCAGCCGGTGCTCGCGCAGATGTCCGATGTCTACGCGGCCCGGCAGGCGAGCGTGATCGGTTGCCAGGTCGTGCCCCGTGCCGAGACCGGCAAATACGGCATCGTCGCCACGCAGGGCCGCGGCGACACGCGGCGCATCCACGGCATCGTCGAGAAGCCGCGGCCGTCCGCTGCACCCTCGACGCTGGCGGTGGTGGGGCGCTACCTGCTCACGCCGCGCATCTTCGATCACCTCGAGCGCATCGGACGCGGCGCGGGCGGCGAGATCCAGCTCACCGACGGCATCGCCCGACTGCTCGACGAGGAGGCGGTGTACGCACACCGTTTCGTGGGCACCCGTTATGACTGCGGCAGCAAGCTCGGCTATCTGCAGGCCACCGTCGACTACGCGCTGGCGCATCCTGAGCTCGGCGCCGCCTTCGGCGCCCACCTGCGGCGCGTGGTTCAGGGACGGCCCAAGAAGAGATAGTACGCGCGGCGTCCACCCTCGCCGAAGCCCACCGCGAGGTAGAGCGGCCCGAGCGCCGTGTCCGCGGCGAGGAACATCGAGCTGCCGACGACCCACCGGTCCTCCACGGCGATCCGCGCGGCGCGCGGCGAGATGGTGTTGAGCTGCTCGGCTGCTTTGCCCGCTTCCAGCGAACCGCCGACATAGAACGCCTTGGCGAGCGCTCCGCCGCCCGGGAGCTGGTAGGCATACACGGACCGCGTGAACGCGACCCGGTTGGCGAGCACCTCGCGCTCGGCGTTGCCCGACAGGTTCTGGAATCCGCCCAGAGAGAAGGCCTCCACCAGCGGCAGATCGCTGCCGAACGCCGTGCCGTAGCGCGCCGTGAAGGCGAGGCTGTGGCGATCGCGTCCGAAGGCCTGTTGCACCTCGATCCCGCCCTTGCGGTACTCGAGGTCGTCGTCGAAGACCTCGAGGGTCTGTTCCAGACCGACGGTCGCGTACAGGCCGCTGCGCGGGAATTCCCAGTCGTCGAGCCGGTCGATGGTGTAGCGCAGCAGGCCGACGTTCGCCTGTGCCGTCTTGTTCCCGAGGTCGACCCCGGTGTCGCGGCGCTGGTCGTACCAGGAGCGTTGTGCGCCGAGCAGGATCTCGGAGTCGGTGAAGTAGCGGCTGCGCATGCCGATGCCGGCGCGCAGCACCGAGTTGCGGTAGGTCGCCGCGGCGTCCTGGTCGATGTAGAGCGTGTCGACACGGCGCCGCGCGTCGAGGAACACGCTGCCCAGCCAGCGTCTTTGCAGGTCGACCGGCTGCAGGAGCTCGGTGCGCACGCCCATCAGGTCGCCGAGCGCGACCGAGGTCCGCCACTCCAGACCTTTCCGGTTGAGCCAGGTCGCACGCAGGTCGCCGTAGATGTTGAACCCGCTCTGTCCCTCGAGGTCGGTGCTGAGCGCCACGCCGAAGCGCAGGAAGTTCGGGCCCCAGGATTTCTCGCGCGGCTCGATCACCACCGTATCGATGCCGCTCTGCGACTCGGTGCGCAGCGTCACCTGCTGGAAGTCGTCCGTCGCGTACAGCGCCTCGACCGCGCGCTCGACCAGCTCCTCGGGGGGCGAGGTCTCCCTCACGGCCTCGAACACCGCCTGCACGCTCTGCGGATCGACGTACTGCAGACCGTCGGTCTTGACGAGCACCGCGGGCGGCGCACCGGCCAACGACTCGCGCCGCGGCAGTTTGGCGGCGCGCCACGCCAGCCACTCGCTCTCCGGTACGGCGTAGGCCGCGAGCCGGCCTTCGACCTTGCGCGCCGCGCGCTCGCCGATCGCCACCGTGGTCCAGGCCTCCTTGAAGTTGGCGGCGCTGTAGTCCCCGAGTTCGGGGGTGATCAGCAGGTCATCGGGTCCGAGCTGGGCGAGCGAGGTGTTGACGTTCTGGTCGGTGAGGATGTTGATCATCTGCGCGGTGACGCCGACCAGCGACTGCACCTGCTCGCGCGGCATCAGCGTGGTGCCGAGGTTGACGGCGATCACCCGCTCGGCGCCGAGGCCGCGCGCGATGTCGACGCCGAGGTTGCGGACCAGACCGCCGTCGACCAGCAGCCTGCCGTCGATCTCCTGCGGCGCGAAGGCCCCCGGCACCGACATGCTGGCGCGCACGGCGGCGTTCAGGCTGCCCTTGTCCAGCACCACCATCTGACCCGTGGTGATGTCGGTGGCGATGGCGCGGTAGGGGATGGGCAGATCGTCGAACGAGGCGCGGGTGACGGGCGGGCCGAGCAGCCGCTGCAGGAAGCCCTCCAGCTGCTGGCCGATGACCGCACCGCCCGGCAGCAACGCGCCCTGCTTGCCGACACCGATCTCGGCGCCGATGGCGCGCTCGCGCTCGAGCTCCTTGCTGCGCCACGAACGGCGGGGGCGGGGCGGCTCGTCGCCCAGCACCACATCCCAATCGGCGGTCTTCAGGGCGTCCTCCATCTCGGGGATGGTGGTACCCGAGACCCAGGATGCGCCGACGATGGATCCCATGCTGGTGCCGACCACGCAGTCGATGGGCACCCGCAGCTCCTCGAGCACCTTGAGCACGCCCACATGCGCGGCGCCGCGGGCGCCGCCGCCGCTCAGGACGAGGCAGGTCTTGGGGCGGGGCGATGGTGTCGCGGCCTGCGCCTGCGCCGCGGCAGGCGAGGTCAGGGTGAGGGCCGCCAGGGCCGCGGCGAGGGCCGCGAGGGGGGCGCGGGAACGGATGGGCAGTGTCATGGTCCTAATGCTATCTTCCCGCGGTTCCCCCGTACGAGCCAAAACGCGAAGGAGTGGTGTCTTGCCGATGCTTGCCTACGAGTCCCCCTGGATGGACGACGACCTGCAGACCTTCCGTGAGACCGTCGCCCGTTTCGTCGAGACCGAGATGGTGCCGAACGACCCGAAGTGGCGGGCCCAGCACGGTGTCGGCAAGGAGATCTGGCGCAAGGCCGGCGAGATGGGTCTGCTGTGCCTCGACCTGCCGGCCGAGTACGGCTGCGGCGGCGGCGACTTCCGCCACGAGGCGGTGCTTTACGAAGAGCTCTCCCGCCGGGGTCTCTCGGGCTTCGGGCAGGGCGTGCACAGCATGTGCGCGCACTACGTCTACAACTACGGCACCGAGGCGCAGAAGCAGCGCTGGCTGCCGCGCATGGCCCGCGGTGAGCTGATCGGAGCCATCGCGATGACCGAGCCCGGCGCCGGCTCCGACCTGCAGGGCGTGCGCACGCGCGCGGTGCTCGAGGGCGACCACTACCGCATCAACGGCTCGAAGATCTTCATCACCAACGGCGGCCAGGCCTCGCTGCTGATGCTCGTCACGCGCACCAACACCGAGGACCGCAAGCGCGGTCTGTCGCTGATCATGGTCGAGACCGAGAACCTGCCCGGTTACCGCGTCGGCCGCGTGCTCGACAAGATGGGCATGCCGGCGCAGGACACCGCCGAACTCTTCTTCGAGGACGTCCGCGTCCCCGCCGACTGCCGGCTCGGGGCCGAGGAAGGCCTCGGCATGTACCAGCTGATGGGCGATCTGCCGTACGAGCGGCTCGTCATCGCGCTGTGCGGTGTGGGTGCGATGGAAGGCGCGGTCGCCGAGACCTCGAAGTACGTGAAGGAGCGCAAGGCCTTCGGTCAGGTCATCGGCCAGATGCAGCACATCCGCTTCAAGCTCGCCGAGTGCGCGACCGTCACCCGCGTGGCGCGGGTGTTCGTCGACGACTGCATCCAGAAGCTGCTCGTGGGCAAACTCGACACCGAGACCGCCTCGATGGCCAAGTACTGGGTCACCGACATGCAGCAGCAGGTCATCGACGAGTGCGTGCAGCTGCACGGCGGCTACGGCTACATGAACGAGTACCTCGTCTGCCGCATGTTCGCCGACTCGCGGGTGCAGCGCATCTACGGCGGCACCAACGAGATCATGAAGGAGCTGATCTCGCGGTCGGTGTGACTCAGAGCGCGATCGCGAGCAGCGTCGCCTGACGGATCGCGCGCTTGGCGTCGAGCTCCGCCGCCTCGCCGGCGCCGCCGACGACATGCACCGCGAGACCGGCGGCGCGCAGCGGCGCCTCGAGTTCGCGCAGCGGCTCCTGGCCGGTGCAGAGCACGATGTCGTCGACCGCGAAGGTGCGCGGCGCGCCGTCCACCGTGGTGTGCAGGCCGGCATCGTCGATGCCGAGGTACTGCACGCCGCCCAGCATCTCCACGCGCTTCATCTTGAGCGCGGCCCGGTGGATCCAGCCCGTGGTCTTGCCGAGCCCCGCG
>Ga0315902_10005444_pt1 | contig 17984 bp, 17 predicted proteins | sample LakEriMetagenome_9_FD_203523 | JGI IMG/M metagenome (GOLD analysis project Ga0315902, IMG submission 203523) | Freshwater fungal communities from buoy surface, Lake Erie, Ohio, United States - Buoy 12 MA117 | ecosystem: Environmental > Aquatic > Freshwater > Lake > Lake biofilm | place: USA... | reverse complement strand
ACATGCGGGCCGCCGATGAGCACACCAAGCTTGCCCGTGTGTCAATCGATTTTCCGTCATCCCTCGACGCGCTGTTCAATGTCAACATCGCGAAGATGCGGGTTGCGATTCCTTCGCAGTTGCGGATGTTGCTAGATCGTGTGGTTCTGGACATCGTGAAGCTCGCCCAAACGGCATATCGCGGCGACCTGAAGGTCGTTCGCCCCGACGACGATCAGCCTCGCGTGACCGCTCGGAGTCCAGCTGCCACACACGCCCCCGCCTACGGTGAGTTCATGATCGCCCTGCGGGCCGCCGCCTTGGCATCGGGCCAGAGCAAAGCCCTGTCCAAGATATTTGGACGCCTGTGCAAGGATGCCCCAGAGTTTGCTGCACTTGCAGGATTGGCAATCGCCAAGTCCTCGCGTTCAAAAAAGCGTCGGCTGGCGCCTGATGTGGGCTGATCCTGCATGGCATGTCTGCCTCAGCGGACAATCATGGCACTGGGGATTCTGCGGACGGCACAGAGATCTACTGAGTTCTACTAGCCCCAGAAACGCCTCTCTCGCACCGTCGCCGTCGCCGATCATGCGGGCTACCAAAATACGTCCGTCAGTCGCACGGTTCCTGAGCCCGTCACTGTTCCCGAGAACACGGCCTGCGACCCTTAGGACGGCGTTGCCGATTACCACCGGCCCTGGCTCTCGACCGGGCACCACCCATGCGGCCATAGTCGCGGTAATGCTGTCGACATGCGGCGCCTTCTGCATCTCCTCTGCGGTTTTAAGACCCTGCGGATTATCAGCAAAGTACTCGGCCGTTTCCAAAAGATCCTTGACGGTCCGATTGCGGCCCAAGAAACCAGCGATTTCGCCAAGCATGTCTGGCGCCCGCATCGTTACGGTTGGCGTCCTTAGATGCGACACCAATGGCCACGCCCGCATGGCCACATCAGCCCTAACCCGGTCAAAAAGCAGTTCCGAAAGAATCACCAGCCATCTCGTGTCGGTCCTGAGCCACGGCACGCGCTGGGAATCGCCGTCGAGAAACCAACTGCGTAATTTGGCCGATAAGGCGAGCGTGCCAGGGCTGCGGTCGTTTTTCTTCCGGGATTGCAGACCCTGCAGGATTGCTCGTCCCAGATGCTCACCCATCGCAGGTGGAACAGCGTTGCCGATCTGCCTGAAAGCGCTGCTCGGCGGCCCTGCAAATCTTACGTCATCGCCGAACGTCTGGATCCGCGCTGCCTCGCGGACGGTCAACGTCCTAGGCTGGTTTGGATGGATGTACCAGTAGCCATCCTTCGATATGTGCGCAGTTATGGTTCGGCTCAGATCGTTAGCATCAAGCCGCTTATACTTGTCGGTAAAGACATCGTCCCGATAGCGACGAAGTTCCTCCGGAATATCGGTGTACCGCGTCTTGGAGTCCATGTTCAGGAACACTTGGCGATCATCGTCCCGTACCGGCCGCGTGATGTGGTCGAAGATTTTGTGGCGGTCCTTCACCGCAACCCGACAGCGCGCTTTTCGCTGAAACTCGCTGTGGGGCTCGCGGTACTCCCAGAAGCCCTCGGCTCCACCTTCCGGTCGTGCACCGCCATCGACCGCTGGCAGATCGCCTATGGCATTGGAGACCGTAACCCTCTGGGTTGCCTCAGCCGGCCAGGTGAATGCATAGTCGTTAAGAACTGCGACTAAAAAGAATCTCTCGCGGAATTGCGGGACACCATAGCGCCACGTTTCAATTAGCCTTGTATGCACGCGGTAGCCAATCCGTTCGAGCCGGCCGACCATGGTCCGCAGGATGCCCATGTCGGGCTCAAGTGCAATCTCCGGTACGTTTTCCATTAGGACGGCCGGTGGTGTGCTCTGCTCGATGACAGACAAAAAAGATTGCCACAGCTCGCGTCTGTCGTCCTTGTGGTGCCGCTTGCCCTCCCTCACCAGGTGTCGCATCAGGGCTTTGCCCGCCGATGAGAACGGCTGGCATGGAGGCCCACCGGCAACAAGAGTGATCTTGTGTCGTCTCACGATATCGGCCACTCGGGCGACGACATCGGCATCAGAGAGGTCCCAGGTTGCCGAAAGCCCTGGGAAAAGCGATGCGTGAGTCTCGATGGCCTCAGGATCATGGTCAATGCCCATCGCCACTTGAAAACCTGCCTCGCGGAGGCCGAGGCTTAGGCCGCCGGCGCCGCAGAAGAGGTCAACGGCCGTCGGCCCCTTGATCCCACGCAGAAACTGTTTTAATGACGCCTCATCCTCGCAGTGCTCCGGATGCGGCTTTGGGCGGACGAAGGGCCCTCGCACCAAGCGAACCGCACATCGTGGCTTGCTTTTGATATTACTTCGTGCCATTCCTGCGTCCGATCCTTGGTCGCCAGAGAGCCATTCTGCTTACACGGGGTACACGTCTGTCGGGCGACTGGCCACAAGCAGGTGGCCGTAGGCTCCCAGATTGATGTCGTACTCGATCCGCTCGACGCCGCCTGGGACACCGCGCCCGAAGGTCGTCCGCACGACCCGTGGAAAATCATCAGCGACATGGTACAGGCCTTCGGCAACTACGCGCAACCGCAGCTTCTCGTATTCGCCATCGTGCGACGCCGAGTACCCCGCCTTTGAGAGCCGATCCTCAAGGGAAGCTGCGGCATCAGAGTCAGAGGCCGCCAACTGCTGTCCATATCGAACGATTCCCGGCAGAGAGTTGCTTGCCCCGTCCTCGTTCCTGACTTGCAGGCTGAAAAGCCAGAGCCCCCCGGTTTCTGGTGGCTCCAGTTGCGTCACCCCGTGTATGCGGTGAATTGGTCCCCGCGTTGAGGATGCTGCCTTGACCTCGACGGACACCGTCGAAGACTCAAAGTCGTGACGTGCGCCCAATGGCCCGCGCCAACGCGACACTGCATCTGCAAGCGGAATCCGCGTGCCTAGCCACATGAACAGAAACCACAGTTCGGCAAAAAGACCAATCTGTTCTTGGATGCTCAGAAGAGACTGAGGTATCTGTCCCCAAAAGCGTCGCCATCTGTTTACGACTCGAGTAACGACTTCGCCCGGGTCGGAGCCATCGTTGCTCAACACCCCGACAATGTCATTGCCGATAAGATCGAGAGCGGCATGTCCCGCCGGTTCGTGGCAGGCGATATCGATGTATCGCCCGTGCTCTGCTCCCGGTTCCGCCAGATCCCGTACCCGAACACTCAGCCCGCGTGTTTGTTGCTGAGCCGGCTCATGCTGACCTTCAACGAGCCGGATAAGAATGTGTCGCCAGCCCTTTGCATCCATTCCCGCGACCACTTCCACGCCTGATACGCAGACGACACGCTTTACATGAAGCGCATCCCCGGCCGCGGAACCACTTGCGAGATTGCGCCACGAAAAACTCTCGAAGACCGTCATTCAGCCGGCCTCCAAGGAACCGTTCCCTCTGCATATGCCTCAACAGCCTGATTGATCTGCGATCTTGGGAAAGATATCGCGAAGCCGACCAGATCGCGGTTCCTTGGGTCCGCAGGGTCGTCATATAGCGGACGCCTAGCTTCGCCTTCGGTTCGCACGATGTCGTAGCCGGAACTCCTGCTAATCGGGTAAAGCATCAGCAGGCCATCCCCCGGATCCCTGAGTTGACGTGCAATCACGCTTATTGATTTGCGTTGCAGTCGTTCCGCCTCATATCGCTCCTCCAACTGCCGCTGCTGCTCAACATCGAACCCGATAGCTTCGTCCCCAGGATTTGTGATAACCCCGACGGAATCGGTATGCCCGAGACGACTGCGGCTTAACTGATTCACTTGGCCACGAGGCACTCCCCAATCGACAGTGCCAAGCACTGGATCCCTTTTCTCACGGCCACAGACAGCGACCGTCCATCGGGTCAGCTCTCCGGCCTCGACGGCTCTCGTGATGTATTGGATCAACAACGGGGTCGACAGCCCCCGAGCGGTCTCGTCGGTGCGATACCGTTCGAGGAACGCGATGACAGCGTTCGGCGAGACGCCCTTCCAAAAAGTCTTCGATGCCGAATCTCCGTGCGCTTCACAGCCTGCGATTTCCCGAACGAGTTGCCGTACTGCTTGGAGATTGACTTCGGCTTGCAGAGAAAGATCATCCGGTCGTGAAAATGGAAACTTGAAGGTCTGGGCGATGCTCAGTGCGTAACTCTGAGAAATCGTTGTTGTGCGTGCAAACCGACGCTTTAACGGAGCCGTCACCTGCATGACGGGATGCTGAAGAATCCTCACGCCTGCATCGCTGGGCGTCAGATTGAGATCTTGGTAGATGCGGATGTCTTGTCTCAGCTGGTATTCGACAAACGCGAGATCTGTGAACCACTCCTCAAGCTCCGGTGTCGTGTGCACACGAACGAGATCGTCATACCCCCCGCGGTAGCCAAACCAACGACCCATTTGCATCAGGGTGTCATAGCTCGGCGAACGTCGTATGAAGTAGCTGACGAGAAGCCCTTCCAGCGTTAGCCCGCGGGATAACTTGTTGCCCCCCACCGCAATCGCCTTCAGGCTCGGCTCCCGTTCGTAGTCGAGAACTTCGTCAGCGAAACTATTGATTTCCCGGACCGCGACGCTTTCCATGAAGGGAGAAATAAATGGCTCTAACACATCAAACGGGATGTCTTTCGTAATGTCGGCGGCTCTGGTGACAACCCGAAAATCCTGATCCCATCGCTGGGCCATCCTTTCCCTAAGGCCGTGATGTTTCTGGTAGCGCCACTCGTCTCGCAGCCCGCGATATCGACCGTCAACGAGCTCTCGGATGCGGCCGTGCTCCAAGATTCTTTGGCTCGTATGTATGAGCATGGTCGCGGGGGATTCCGCCCTGCCGCGATACGCCATGCACGCACCCGCCAAGACGAAGTCCACAATTGCTGCTTCCAGAGACTGGGGAAGCACCCCGCGCTCGAGCGCGTCCATATCCTCGTCCCGAACCGGACGGATTACGTCTCTTCCGCCGGACCTTTCGCCTGTCGTCGGATCGGCTCGACCAAAAAACTCTTCAGCGCCGAAGTAGCCCTCGGGTTTCGGCAAGGCGACGATGAAATCCTTGGGATACAAATCGCTGCCCACTTCAGGATCGTTCGAGTCGTGGGGAATAAGGACATTCGCAAACGGCGTTGCGGTGTAAGCGAGATAGGCACGCCGATCAAAAAGATTCAAAAGCTCTCGGATTAGCCTGTTAATGGTCGACGGCGGCTCGTAGTCGTCCGGCACCGGATCCTCATCGGCGACATAGGTGCCTCGCGTATCAACGCTGGCGAGATCCGCTTCGTCATCCACGAGCAGAAACGGAAGCTGGCTACGAACCTCCGCGGGGGCGCCCTCCAGCCAAGCGATCAGCCGCTCAAGAACAACCTTGTTCTTCTTGACGACCATAAGGACCGGCTGGGATCCCTGAAGAGCCGCGTGGTTCGCGTACCCGGGACGGAAGTCACCGTGGGAGTCGTCACGGGTAAACTCGTGCCATTGCTTGCCGATGGGAGGAAGCCGTACCGCGTTCGGACGGCCGTCCGAGTACCCGACGAGCTCGCGTTTGAGCCGGCTGTTTGTCTGCTTGCGCAAGCCATTGTCGATGCCCGCCAGAACTACGATAAGACGGTAGCCCGCGTCGGCAGCCTTGGAGATCACCGCAGTGTAGTTGGCTGTTTTGCCACTCTGCACGAATCCAAGGACAAGACCGCGAACGTCCGACTTCGCTTCCGTTGGATTGGGCAACCTGCGCACCACCTCATCTGATGCGTCGTCCAAAGAACGCACCATGGGTAGCCCCCAGCCTTTCGACATCAACAGAAACTGGCGCAGCTCGGGCCAGTAGTACCACTGGGCCCTGTCGCACTTGTGAAGCCATTCGCTGAGCCGCGCGCTATCAGTCAGCGCATCGACCGGCACCAGTTCGAAGCCGTCTTCCTCCCTAATGGCATCACGAACCACGGCGACCAGATCGTCTGGGATCAGTCCGGAACCAAGCACGCGCTCTAGCGTGTGCCCCGCTTCCAGTAGACCGCGTGCCGTCCGAAGTGCCTGTGATTCCCTTGGATCCATGGTGGTTATCCCGATTATCGGCGGCGAAGCCGACCGATGACTCCTTTAACGACCTCTACCTCAGAGCCCTTAGCTTCTGCCAGCAAGAGGGACGACCACTCGTCGAAGGTCTGCCTGGTATCGGGACGCGGGCGGCCAGAGGGTCGCGCTGCGCCATCCGCTGCCTCTGTGCCCGCCAACGGTTCACGGCTGTCAGCCGGCGATGGCGGCACAGCGATTTCACCACGCCTACTCGGTGGCAACAGCGCAACCCTAGGCTTGCGGTCATAGGTCTCACGAGCAAGCTTCACCACCGGAATAATTGCGTTGCGGATGCCGTCGCGAATGGCTTCTGGGAGTTGAACCCGCATCTTCGCCACATTCACTTTGAACGCTTCGTCTAGCGCGGGAGAGAACGAAACGGCGATTCGGGCAAGTTTTGTGTGCTCGTCGATAGCACGGATATGCGACCACCCTCCGCTCTGAATCATTCGTCCCGCACGATATATGTAGAAGCCCTGCTGCGGATTCCATTTGTTCGGACCGGCAGCAGCATCGGCAGCTTCCTTGGAGCTAAACGCATCCTGTGGCGGAAGGATGAACGGCTCCATCACAACCGCACCCCTCGCGCCCTCATGCTCCAACTCGAATATCACTTGCTGTAGCGTCTGTGTTTCACGTTCGCCGCGACAGAATGGATCCCACGGAGCGATTGCATTTCCATTGACGAAGATCTTTAGCTTTCGACGCCCCGCTTCACCAGCCAAAAAGCGGTGGAAAACCATGGCCAAGTGCATCTCGACTTCTCGACACATCTGCGCGAGCCTCTTGCGCGATGTCTCGCCGTATGGATGCTTGTAGCCCAGCAATCGATCCAATCGTCGCCAGAGCACGACAGTTCCTGGATGATCCTTGAGAGGATCACGAACGACTGCGGTAGAACGCTCCCGGTCGAGGGGGATGATCTCCCACTTGTTCGTTCGATCAATGTGATCGAGATCCCATGAATAACCGGCTATGTCGGCACGTTCCCGATTCCACCGACTCGCTACAGACAGGCACTGGCACTGACTCAACGAAGCTGTCTTGAGACCGAGGCCGAACTTCCCCAGGTCGTCCTCTTCATAGTCTCGTGAAGACCCGAACCGCATGGCCTCGCGAAGAGTCTCCGGCCTCATGCCGTGACCGTTGTCGGCGATCCTCACCCACGAGTCATCGCCGTCGAACTCTATATCGATGCTGATGGACGATGCCTTTGCAGTGACCGCGTTGTCGACAACATCGGCAACGGCCTGCGCGAAGTCATATCCCATATCCCGCAAAGACCTAATCAGGCGCCGTGCAGAGGGTATGCTCTCAACCGCTGTCATTTTGTTCGCTCTCCGTGAAAACGGGGCCTGTCTTGAGATTTGCTCGGCGCAAATAGATCCCTTCTTGGGAAGGGTAGAATACGCACTGTTTTCTCGGCCAAACAGGGGTAACTGTTAGTGGCCGCGTCTGGCCTCGAGAAGGTGCCGGCTAGGACGAGCCGTCTGCATCGGCGCAGGAGGCTCATGACCTAGAGGCTTGTCCCCTCTTCGGCAGCTGGATCGTCGTCGAGGTCATCCTCATCGACATCCGGATCGCCCGGCTCGATGAACATCTCATTGTCATCAGGGTGCGTGTCGTCATCGCCGGCATAGCATTTCATCAGAGCCCACTTGTAGCCAGTCACGTCCTCGAGTTCCTTGGCTTTCGCTTCGGCGTCATGGCGATACCGATAAATCGCGTCCATGTCGAAATCTTCGGCGAACACTCGCCTCGCTGCCGCATAGGCTTTGTTGCACTCTTCATCCTTGATGGCGCGATCTTCGGCCGTACCGTTGTTGAGGTAGTGGGGGGTCAGGGCGTACCCAGCGTTGATGCACCCGTGCATCCACGCGACGACTCTATAGCGACACTGCTTCTTGCTCATTATGATGATCTACGTGCCGTGACTGCGATGTTGGTGGGTTAGTTCCGCGCGGTGCTTGCTCGTGCGATGACGCTCAGATGAGCGTGTACTTTCGCGCCTAGAGTCTGCCACACGACATGGACAACCTTGGTCCGCAAGGGACTCGGAGGACGTAAAATTACAGGCTGACACCCCTTCTGGATAGGGGGGCGGTTTAGCCCACCTCGACCATTCCAGGGGCTTTAAATCTCCTCGCCATGGTCTCGGCCTCTCGCTCCATTAGTCGATGAATCCTGAGGAGAAAATCGGGGTGCGACTGGCTCCAGCGGATGGCTCCCGCCTTGATCCTCTTCACCGCCTGTTTCACGGCATACGCTGTCTCAAGCCCGGGCTGACCGACCAGTTCTTTCGTGTCCTTGTCCGCAAGCCTCTGATCCAGCACGCGGGCAACAGGCTCGCCGTATTCCCCGTCTAGCCAGTTGCGGAAGTCCCTGATCGGGTCATCTGCCGCACCAGGCGTTTTGGCAACGGGGTCAGTGGAAAGTTCCTGAAATCTCTTTGCCCGCCTCTGACGCTTCTGGGCGAGCGTGATGACGGCGTTTTTCACACTCAATTTGAATCTTGGTGTGAACAAATAGCGCGGATCCCAACGACGGAACAACGACCCTGGCGAATAGAGGAACTTCACCACGATGTCCTGAATCGCTTCGTCCAAACTGTCGTCAGGGATGCCCGAACTTCTTAAGGCTTTGTCCATGTAGGCGGTTGGTCGCATTCGCAGGAAGCCCAGCAGATCCTCCCGCACCTCTGGATCCTGCACGGTTGGGAGAAACTTCTCTGCCTCCGCATGAAAGAGGTCGTCAATCGCCTTCGGATCCAAAAGTTCCGAATGCTCCTTGAGCAACCTCGCCACCGCCATCCTCTTCACCAGAAATTGCTTAAAAACACCCATGCCGTATTTAGATGGCAGGAGTGAACTTTTGCGGCATAGCAAAGAGTGTTTTTCGCCCTACGGCATTTGCACGCCGGTTTATTCGGCAAACGAAACAGTGGGCTAGCGCCAAGCTAACGCGACTAGCCCGGCTTGGATCTGTCACGGCCGCACGGCGTCATCTCTAGGGGCCTAGCGAAGAATCATGATGAAGGAAATAAACGACGTCACTCCGACCGCGCTTTCGCATGTCGCGTGCGAGAGCAATCGCGGCGTCATCGAGCAGTGCCGCATCGCCATCGACGCGGCGTTCGAGGACAACCGCCGTCTCGATGACATCTTGCTCACAGGTCCTCCGGGAGTCGGCAAGAGCAGCCTGTCATACGTTCTTGCTCAGGAGATGGCCGTGCATTTCCACGAGGTGCTGGGGCAGAACCTCAGAAGCGCGGCGGACCTCAACAACCTGCTGCTCTCGTGCGAACCGAAGGCGATCTGTCTGATCGACGAAATTCATGAAGCCCAACCTTGCATTCAAACTGCCTTGTACATGGCCCTCGACAAGCGGCAGATCATGGTGCGGGGAGGGTCCACCGTCCAGGCTCTCCCTGTAGCGGACTTCACGCTAATCGCGGCAACCACTGAGCCCTATCAAATCCTCGAGCCTCTCCGACAGAGGGCAAAACTACATCTGGAGCTCTCTTTCCTGACCGAGCATGATCTCACGGTCGTCGTGGAAAGGCGCTGCCGCAGTCTGTCATGGGACATCGAGCCCGCGGTACTCCCCGAGATCGCGTGCAGGGCAAGGGGCGTCCCGCGGCTTGCATTGCGACTAACTGCATCAGCGCGAAGGGTCACGAGGGCCGATAGCAGGACCTTGATCACCGTGGCCGACCTCGAACGAGCCTGCGACCTCGAGCAACTCGATAACCTCGGTCTGGGGCCCCTCGAGCAGAGGTACCTGCGACTGCTAATTGAGGGGCCGCGGCGGGTGAACGTTCTCGCTTCCGCACTGGGTGTGCCCGCAAAGACCCTCACAAGCGTCACGGAACCGTTTCTGATCCGCGCACAACTTGTGGACAAAGATGACGCCTCGCGTCGCGTACTAACCCCCAAAGGCCGCCGCCATGTCCTCCAAGATCGCACGGAAATCGATCAGCCGCCGCCCTCCGAGGCATCATGAAATGTTTCTCTTCGGGCCACCACATCATCCTTACCCGACCTGAAGAGAGCACGAATGCATGTCCAAACCGTCCCAGAACCGCTTCGTAACCGTTCAGGAACTCTGCGAACTGATAGGACTCTCAAAGAATCGCTTTTATGCACTGCAAAAGGCAGGCATTTTCCCTGCTCCTTTGCGCAATCCGCTCAATAACCGTCCCGTTTTTGATACAGATTTGGTCGAGCAGTGCCTCGGAGTCATTCGGGATCGGATCGGGGTCAATGGGGCTCCGTATGTCCCGAACCGCAAGGGGAGGCCCGCCCGCAAGCCGTCCACACGAAAGCCCGCTGAGCGTCATCAGGGGCTGATCGAGGCGTTGGCGTCACTGGGACTGACTGCAACGCCTGGGCAGGTAGACGAGGCCCTGAAGAGCTTGCCCGAAGGCGGGGCGGGGCTGGAAGAGCCGGAACTCATCCGCCAAGTCTTTCTAGCGCTCAAGAAAAAGGACTGAAAAAAGTCGTGTGATCAAACATGCCGTCACCTATTCCGTGGAAATGGTGACGGGTACGGCGTGATCACGCTGAAAACCAAGTGCGAACTCGCTCTTAATAGCCCCTCCTGATGCCTCGTAAAACGACCAACATTGAGGCAGTTTCCTACCTGAGGTGCTCAGGCCTGGGTCAGGTGGACGGCGATACCTGGGACCGGCAATCGGCCGCCATAGCCAAGTACGCGCTGCAGCACGGTCTAGAGGTTGTCGACGAGTTCCGTGACGCCGGCGTGTCCGGCACCAAGGACATGGACAATCGTCCCGGCTTGGCAGCCCTGCTAGACCGCGTCGAGTCCACTGGAGTGAAGGTCGTACTCATCGAGAATGCGACCCGGCTTGCTCGTGATCTTATGGTCGGTGAGGTCATCCTACAGCAGCTAACACACGCGGGATGCAAGGTCATCGCCGCCGATTCGGCTACAGATCTCACCGCGGCCTCGGATGATCCGACACGCCGCTTGATCCGTCAGGTACTCGGAGCCGTCGCCGAGTTCGACCGCCGCGTGACCGTGATGAAACTCCGTGCCGCAAGAGACCGTCGGCGAGCCCGAGGCAAACGATGCGAAGGCCGAAAGCCCTTCGGCACCCTTCCCGGTGAGCCTGAGACGCTCTCACGAATCCGTGAGCTACGAAGGAAGCCTCCTTTGGGACGGCGTCGCTCACTTCAGCAGATTTGCGATACGTTGAACAAGGAAGGGCTACCGACGCGGTCCGGGAAGCCTTGGGCCAAGGAAGTAGTCAATCGCATTTGCCGTCGGTTGCGTTAGGTACCAGCACTCAGCGCAACTCACCGCGTTGTACATCGTCGGAGGCGGGAGGGGACCGTCGTCACGATTGAACACCGCGACCAACCGACACATCCAACGTTTCATTGTCCCCAGATTCGAACCTTGAACGGCTGGGAACGGGCCACGCAGACTCCGCAGCGAATGACGAACGCCTCAATCCAGTGCGTTCCTACGTACAAAGTTGGCTCCCAACGGATATGCTTCGTTTCCCCATTACTTACTTCGAACTCATCTCCCCGCAGACAGCCCGCCTGGGACGCGTCTTGGCCTGTGTTCACGATCTGCCACTTTACCTCGTAGGGCTCGGGCGCATCCGTCTTTGCCTCGAACCTAAGCAACACCTTTCGAGGTACCGGTCGACCAGTTAAACCCCACTTGGCTTTGCTATTTCGCGTGCCTGCATAGACCGTACCCGTGAGTGTGACTCGATACCGAACGCTAACGGGCCAAGGTGGCGCAACACAGTGGAAGGTGCTACCCAAGGCTGGTACTCGTGGCTCACACGCTGTCCCCGATGGGGTCGTTAGGGCGTTCGTCCGTAATCCCAATTTAGTGGCAGCACGAGTGACGGTATTCTGCCCAAGTGCAGGCGCTAGCGCATTTGCCACGTCTGCCATCGCCATCTTGCGTGGCGCTATTAGCAGGTCGGCGCGGACTCGTTCAAGCCAATGGCGAAATGCCTTGTGAAAGTCGGGGTGTTCATTCCACTTCTCCGCGAAGTTCTCCCCTTCTTCAACAGGGTTCGACACCCACCACTTCCCATCTTTCCGTCTTTCCACGTACTCGTGCATCGACATCGCGACGCTCTCTAGAGCCTCGTACAGGTCGCGTTGATTGCGATAGGCCCTAGCCGCCAAGGTGGTAAGAACAATCGAGGCTGGGCGACTGCCGGCATCGCCGTGAAAACAGATGTCGCGATGGCGCTTCAGAATCTGCACCACTCGTTGCAGTGGAGTCTTGACTTCATAATCGGGGACCTCCTCGATGCTCATTCGATGCTGCGAAGCGTAGGCGGCACGCTTCTCCATGAGCACAACTTTCATCTGCTCTCTAAACCATTCACCGTAGCCGATGGGATTGCTGAATTGCCATCGATGGAGTGTTGTATCCGTAAGCAGAACGCCGTTCGGAAGACGTTCTGGGTTCGGGATTACCGGCAGAATGTCCATATGAAACGGTTCGGGGTAATCCAATACCCAGCATCGCCGCGACGGCCTCAGAAGTCCCTTGATGTCCTCTCTCGCCGCCAGTCGCCTGCCGACACGCTCCTTTAGTTCCTGCTGGCTCGTGCTCTCCTTCTTGATCTTAAGATGGCATACCAAGTCGATGTCGTACTCGTCCGTATCGCTGATGGGACGGACCATCGTCCCGAGACGAAAGGACCCCTGAGGAAAGATGTCGGGATCGTATTGTGCTAGCTCAGACTGCTCGTGAGCCAGCCATTCCCCAACATCCGTGTACTTGACGACTGCGTCGTCATAACAGTGACTTGGAATGTCCAAGTCCTCTGCGATGGCTCGCAGCAGATCGCTTATGTCCTGACCTTGGACACTGGGCATCCTTGAGTCCTTTGCTAGGGCTATCGGTAGTGGGGTTCATATGCAGTCGCTCGGTGGCTCGTGAAGAGCTCCTTGAACCTATGCATATGAATTCTGCTGTAGTGGGCGGCTTTGCCGATGAGGTCCTCAACTCGATCGGCCCCATCGAGCGAGAACGCGCCGGCAGGAACTGTCGGATCCCATCGCTCGACGCCGTCTTTACCAAGCAGAAGACTTGCTTGATTGTTAACGCCCAGACTCTGCCCACGCATGATCACATCAACAGCGTCGTAGCGAGCCACCCACGGTAGTTTGCCGCCACTATCCAACGAGGGCCTGCGGCCGTTTAAAGCGTTGGTTGTGCCAATGCTGAAAACCGCTATTGCATTTAGTGGAACCGCGAGAGTGACATGGGCTTCCACTATGCCGACCATTGTTGGGTTGTTGGCCCAGACACCTCCATCGATTAACCGCAACTTATCCACGTCCCGTGAACAAGGAAAAAAGGTTGGCGCAGCGCTGGTTGCGAGCGCGACTTTCCACAGCGGCACCCTCCAGTCTCGCCGCAGCCGTTCATGATGTGGAGTCCTAAATAGATATACGTCGTCATCGCCCAAGCTATAGGAGGGAATCACTACTCGTGTTGTGCACTCCCCAAGCGTTTTGTGCTCAAAGCAGTTTTGCAAAGCTTCGCGGAGTGGGTGCTGTGAATACTTCCGGCGAATCCAGTGTTGAAACCACCGTAGCCCCCAAGGATCACCGAAGATGCGGGGCCCCGCTGACAGGTAGAAGTCGACAATCTCCCGCGGTCTCATCCCGCTCGCAAGACCAAGCGCGATAATGCCTCCGGTCGAGGTGCCGACGAGAAGGTCAAAGTGATCAACAACGCGAGTCGCCAAATCCTCCTCGATCGCCGCAAGAACGGCAGCGGAGAACAGGCCTCTAATGCCACCGCCATCGAGTGAAAGAATTTGAAAGCGAGTATCTGCCATGGATTACTGAATGCCTTTTGAAGAGAGTGCGACAAGCAAGGCGAAGAGCTAGTTTCGTTTAGCGTGACCTAGAACTGAGTGGGCGGCACATAAGGGGGCAACCCGCGTTGGGGTGACGCCTCAGTCGCGGCCTTGTGCCATGGCTGTCGAACTCAACTTAAACAGGTTCTGGCGGCCCTACCAGACTGGGGGGTGCCAATCAGCTTTCCTAGGACGACGAGCACGTGGGGCGGCCCAGGCGTTGACGCGGATGTCGGCAGGATCCTTGCTGGCGGACCGAAGGGTGCAAGCCGCAAAGACGACCTCGCCGGGATTTCGCTGTGGCTAGTCACGCAGCAGCAATGCGATCTGCAGGACGGCGCTATCGTCCATTTCAAGCAGTGCGAGCATTGCCTCTCGAGCAAGGGTCAGTTCATCATCGCGACTTATCCGGTGGAGGAACGCCAGCACAGTTGGCGAGGCTACGTCCTCATCTTGGCACTTTTGGAAGAGATGCCGGACAGCCCCAATCGCCGCCACTCGCACAAGCCGGTCGTTATCGGACAGAAGCCGTTCTATTTCGACGAGGAACGGCTTGATCGGACTGGTCGGTACGTTAGAAACCTGTTCGCAGATTATTGAGATCACGAGTCGCTTCACTTCGTTCTCGCCCGCTCGCAGCTCCTGAAGCAGGGTCGGGGCATGGCGCTCCCAATCATCAGATGCGATACGACACCAGAGTTCTTTGGCGGTGTGAGGCGTGGTGGGGTCCGCCATTAACTGCAAAAGCGCCGGCAGTTGTTCGACGAAAGACGGTATTTCGCTGCACCCTTTCCTGTGACCCGTTCGCGATGAACTGTTCCCGGCGATGCCTGTCATGGCTTCAGGCCAGCTGCAACCGTCATCCATATGTCATCTGACTTCTTCCCTCAACACATTGCTGAACCAATCCGAAATCGCTTCCCGCCGCAGGGCAAAGAAAAAGCGTATCCGGAACCACGGCGTGTTGATGGCGTTATGGGCGTCCAAGAACTCTCTCACGGCCATCGGGTTGTCGTTGAAGCCAAAGGGATCATCAGGTTCTATCAGCCGCGGCTGAGGACTCGCGCCCATCAGTCATCCCGTTGGCCGACGATCAGAAACTTCATTCGCGGCTTGAGCAGTCTGGCAATGAAGGCGGCCGCGTCCGCCGGCGGCTTGTTGGTTTGGTGATGCAGGCGGATCACCTTTCCCATTTTCTCTGGGAACGAATCCGGACACTGGAGCAACAACTGTTCCAAGGGGCGGTCTGAAAACTCAAGATGGAAGTACTCAATGGCCAGGTCACGGTAGGTGGACAGTCGTGCTTTCATTGAGACTCTCGGGGGCGTCCGGATGACGCATTCTTCGGTAGCGGTCAAGGTGCGGCGGAGTCTGGTAGCGGCGAGCGTCCGTAAGGCGGAGGCTGAAAAGGAGCCCTCGCCGCGAGTCCCCTAATCAGACCCTGCCCGCAATAACAGAAGGCGGCGTCTCGGTATGCGAGAGCCGGGAGACAGAGGGGCCAGCCTCGCTGATCGTCTTAGCATTTGAGCTCGCGAAGCCAAACCACACAGCCTTAGAAGGTTCTGCCCCAGCGACAACAAACGCCATAACCTCCTCCGCCAACGCTTTGAACTCTCTTGCTGGATTCGCCACCGAATCAGTGAATCCGATGCCACTCGACATCATTGCGACGGCCGAATGCCCATCGGCACAAGCCCCTCTGTAGGATTCTCTACGCTCCCCCGATGCCTCGCAGAAAAACCGATGGAGTGACTGCAGCTGATGCAGACTACGCTGCAACCTCCACATGCGTTCCAGTTCCGCTTCAGAATATGCAGATGCAACTTCCGCAAGATTGGCTTCCCACGCACTGATGTCCAAGGGTGGGAAAGGAACCTTTGATGCTTCTTGGGCGAGGTCCACAAAAGGAAATGCGTCGTCTTTGCCGATCCATTCGCTCCGTCTTGCGAGCATCGCAGCCCAGAACCGGCGAATACTCGCGCAATTGCTGCTTGCCTCTAGGTTGATTAGGCAACGAATGGCTTTTCTTCGACTCGCCGCGCGTCGCTGGTATTTTATCCACTCCGACCCCTGCGCCAGAGCAAAACCAAGCACGACGGCGCTAAGCGTGGTAATGGCTCGGATCACCTCGGTACTCATTTCACTCACCTCGTTAGCTGGCATAACGTTCAGGTGGAATGTCTTACGACCAACAGACGCACCGTACCGCAGGACGCTATTGCGAGGCCGCTCGATCGCTTTGTCCCGCCTCTTCCGACTCATTCGCCTGATGGAGCATTCCGCGCTCTTGGAGATACTTTGCAAGACTCGGATTAAGGCAGAGTTGCCCATCCTGCACGTCTTGACCCAGAATCGCCACGACAGTCGCGAGGGTGGACTGATAGCACTTCACGGCGTCAGCCTTGAGAGTGTCATGAGCATGCGACCATAAGTGGAGATATCGCTTGCGCAACGTCCGAATCTCATCGAACCGCGACTTGGCTTGATCGTCAATTAGGCCGTATGCACGCAAAACAGCAACGCGCCGATCCTGACCAAGCTTCTCGAACGCTGAGCCAAAAAGCGCTTGTTGAGTGTTCTCTGACATCTCGCCTTGCTGAAATCGCGGATTGGACATGTCGAATAAAAGAATCGCGATCATCTCGGCTACCATCCCGCAGAGCGCGATTGTCCCCAAGTAGTTGCCCAGCATGTATGACGACTTGGCGTTGCGTAGAGGCCAGACCAGCTTCTGCAATATCGCCGGCTCATTCGGCGCGGCAAAGAGGCTTTGAGGCTCATCCTTGATCTCCTTATATCGGGAGATTATCGCATCCAGTGAAGACTCGGTGGCAGGGTCACACAGGAAGTCAACCGCTGCCTGCACCGTCGGATCAGCTCGCTGGAACCCGCTCCAAGCTGGATCGGCAAAGAACGCTACAAGTGGATTGAGGTGGATCCGCATCAGCACATCTGGCTCCATTGCGACTTGACTCTCCTTATTGGCCGAGCGACACAGTCGAACAGTCTGTAGCCAGCCAACTATCCATGCCTCAGGACGCTATCGCGACGCTGCTGCATCGAGGGCTGGCAGGAGCGGGGGGTTCGACGTCGTTTTCGCCGAACACTCAGTTGGCAAGGAGGCCCATCCGTCACGCGCCAGCAGGAGGCCCGCGTAGAGGTTCTAAGCCGCATTCATGGCAGGTTCTAAGCCGCATTCATGGCCCAAGAATTCCATGAAACTCCATGCACTTATTTTGCTCAGCGTACTGACGGCATACCTCCTGCCACTGGCCACCGTGCCAAAAGGTTATGACTATACCCTTCACCTCTTGATAGCCGATTATGAATGCTTCACGTAGGTCATGCTCCAAAGCGCTACCATTCAGCTTCGCTCCGTCGCGAAGTTGCTTGTCGTACCTTTCGAAAATATCGTGGGCACGATCAAAGTCCTTTGGCCCCCAATCTCGCGCAATCGCAAGCCGCGCATAGGACTCGTCGTCGATTGGCAAGCAATCGGACAGGAGCTTGACGTGATACTTGAGCTTTTCGATTTCGTCGTGCATGAAGTCTCCGCGATGAGGGTCGGGGTGCAACGATAAGTAACGACTGGTTTTGCGGATAACGACCACTTCTGTGGCTTACGGCCACAGGACGTGTCCTGATCCGCGACGATGCCCGCGAGTTGTTGCATCGCATTGCGCTGTGCTTTCGCGAGCGAGGATTCTGGATGACGATTCTACCCGCGGAGGTGGGGAGGCTCCACACGTGCGGGCGATACGTCCTCCGAGGCCCTAAATTGAACTGGCGGCCGAGCCCCATCCCACCATCACAAGCGATGTGGCAACTCTGGCACTCTCCTCTTGCCACGATTCGATGCGGCCTTATGCGGCCTCCTGCGAAGTCCCGGGTGCGTCGGATTCTGCGTCGCCCTCACGCAAGAGCCCCCCTTTTTTCCGTGGAAAAAGCGATTGTTCTCAATCCTACTCGGGGAGCTACGCCACCCTGGCAACGGGTGGCACGATGAGGCAGAGGGTTGCAAAACCTTCTGCCTCTCGGCGTTTTTGCAGGTTGGTGGTC
>Ga0315902_10005439_pt1 | contig 17987 bp, 17 predicted proteins | sample LakEriMetagenome_9_FD_203523 | JGI IMG/M metagenome (GOLD analysis project Ga0315902, IMG submission 203523) | Freshwater fungal communities from buoy surface, Lake Erie, Ohio, United States - Buoy 12 MA117 | ecosystem: Environmental > Aquatic > Freshwater > Lake > Lake biofilm | place: USA... | reverse complement strand
GATTCTTACTAGATGCATTTAATTACGGACCACCACCACATGGCGGAATAGCTCTTGGTCTAGATCGTGTTTGCGCACTTCTTAGTGGCTCAGAATCTATCCGCGAAGTTATTGCTTTTCCAAAGACGGCATCCGGTGGCGACCCACTTACTGGTGCGCCTACTCCAATTACACCTGCCCAACGCAAGGAAGCCGCAATTGACTGGGTTCCTGAAGTGGCTGAAAAGAAGTAGTACGACGCCTAGGCGGTAGGATTTACTTAATAACTTAAGTTGAAGGAGATGTCATGAGCGCAGGCGGAATTGCCTTAATCATTTGTGCGGTGTCGCTTTTCGCGATTGCTGTTGCGATTGCCTACGCCGTGATTCGTTTTGGTCGCCTTATTGATGAGGCCAAAGTTTCGCTTAAATCAATCACCGAAGAGACCGTGCCACTAATTGATGGGGTTACTCAAACTGTGACTCTAGTTAACGGTCCACTTGAAAGCTTTAACAAGATCACTAAGAATGTCGAGAGTATTTCTACCAAAGCATCTGAGGCTACTTCTAGCTTCGTTGATAAAGGTGGTCCAGCCCTGAAGATTGCTGGCGCACTAATGAGCGCAGCTGGCGCCTCAAAGAAGCGCAAAACTAAAAAGACAAAGGCAGAGTGATCAGCAAAAGTGGAATCCGCCGAGATACGTTCACGTTGGCTGCGCTTTTTCGAATCTGAGAATTCACAAGGCTTAACTCATACTGTCGTTCCATCTGCGTCATTAATTGCCGATGATCCGAATTTATTGCTAGTTAACGCTGGCATGGTTCCGTTCAAGCCCTTCTTCTTGGGTGAAGTTACTCCGCCATATATGCGCGCTACTTCAGTTCAAAAATGTGTTCGTACTTTAGATATTGATGAGGTGGGCAAGACAACTCGTCACGCTTCGTTCTTCCAAATGTGTGGCAACTTCTCATTCGGCGATTACTTTAAAGAGGGTGCGATCGCACTCGCGTGGGAACTTTTAACTAAGCCAATCGCACAGGGTGGATATGGCTTTCCCGAGGAAAAGTTATGGGTAACTGTTTTCCACACTGATGATGAAGCTGCCGATATTTGGCATCACAAGATGGGTGTTCCAAAAGAGAGAATTCAACGTCGCGGAATGGCCGATAATTTCTGGTCGATGGGTGTTCCTGGCCCATGTGGTCCGTGTTCTGAGATTTATTACGATCGCGGTCCAGCTTATGGCGCCGAAGGTGGCCCGGTTGCTGATGAGAATCGTTACTTAGAAATTTGGAATTTAGTATTCATGCAGAATGAACGCGGTGCTGGAACTAGTAAAGATGATTATCCAATTTTGGGAGAGTTGCCAGCGAAAAGTATCGACACTGGCCTAGGTCTAGAGCGTACAGCCGCGCTCCTTCAAGGCGTAGAAAATATCTACGAAATTGATACCACAATGCAAATTTTGAATATGGCTAGTTCATTAACTGGCATCAGCTACGGTAGTTCTGAGAAATCAGATATCTCTTTACGCGTTATTGCCGATCACGCCCGAACCTCAGCAATGCTTATTGGCGACGGCGTAACACCTGGAAACGAAGGCCGTGGCTATGTATTGCGTCGCATGATGCGTCGCACGATTCGTAATATGCGATTACTCGGCTCACATGATCCGATTATTTCGGACCTTACAAGAGCGGCGATCGGTGCAATGGGTCCACAATATCCAGAATTAATTGCAGCACAAGAGCGCATCTTGGCGGTTTCAGTAGCTGAAGAAGAAAGCTTCTTGCAAACACTTAAGAGTGGAACCCAGATATTTGATTTAGCGGCAACTGCACTGAAAGCGAAGAAAGTTTCAACCTTAGGTGGCGAAGAAATATTCAAATTGCACGATACCTACGGTTTTCCATATGACTTAACGCTTGAGATGGCCCAAGAAGTAGGACTTCAGATCGATACTGAAGGTTTCCAGCGGTTAATGAAAGAGCAGAAAGATCGCGCAAAAGCAGATGCTCGTGCGAAGAAGTCTGGCCACACTGATCTATCACAATACAAGCAGATTGCCGATGGATCTGGCTTATCAAGTTTCTTGGGTTACACGAACACTGAGGCTGAAAGCAAGATCAATGGCTTACTAGTCGATGGCGTTATTGCACAAAGTGCAAAGAGCGGCGATGAAGTCGAAGTAATTCTTGATCGTACGCCGTTCTATGCTGAAGGCGGCGGACAGTTAGCAGATGCTGGCATTATCAAACTTGCAAATGGTGCAATCGTTGAAATCGATGATGTACAAGCACCAGTTAATGGTTTGTCGGTTCACCGCGGACGAGTATTAAGTGGTGAAGTTGCAGTTGGTCAAAGCGCACTTGCCACCATCGATCAAGAACGTCGAGATGCAATCTCTCGTGCACACACCGCTACCCACATGGTTCATAAAGCTTTCCGCGAAGTTCTAGGTGAGACCGCTACACAAGCAGGTTCGGAAAACTCACCAGGTCGTTTCCGCTTTGATTTCCCAGCAACCGGCGCAGTTTCGGATTCGGCGCTAGACGAGGTTGAATCACGCGTAAATACTTTGTTGCTAGATAATCTTGAAGTTACTGCGCAGAGCATGTCTCAATCTGAGGCAAAGGCAATTGGTGCAATGGCGTTGTTTGGCGAAAAATACGGCGACACGGTGCGAGTTGTTAGCGTCGGAGACTGGGCACGCGAACTTTGTGGCGGCACGCACGTTTCACGCTCTGGACAGTTAGGCGTAATAAAACTTCTAAGTGAATCATCAATCGGTGCAGGCGTTCGACGCGTCGAAGCGCTAGTTGGCGTCGATGCTTATAAATTCCTAGCTCGCGAGCATTTACTTTTGAATTCACTAACTCAAATAATTAAGGGTGCTCGCGTTGATGAGCTTCCTGAACGAATTAATGATCTATTAGAGAAAATTAAAGAAATTGAGAAAGAGTTGGCCGCAGTTCGTTCTGCCCAGGCGCTGGGCACTGTCTCGGCAATAGCTGATTCAGTCACTAAAGTTGGGCAAATTGATTTAATCACGGCTGTATTACCTGATGGAATCTCGGGTGATGATTTGCGCACGATTTCGCTTGACCTGCGAAATCGTTTTTCAACTTCGGTAATCGCGCTAGTTAGTTCAGCTGCGGGTAAATCTGTTCTAGTCGTAGCCGCATCTGATTCGGCGCGCGCACTGGGTGCTAAGTCAGGCGCGTTAGTAAAAATTGGATCAGCAGTCCTCGGCGGTGGTGGTGGCGGTAAAGATGATTTCGCCCAAGGTGGCGGTACCGATGCCAACAAAGTTGGCGAAGCTCTCGCCGCAATTTCGGCTGCAGTGGCAGCGCTATAACGCAGATGCAAAGAGGTCGCCGGATCGCGTTTGATTATGGTGATGTTCGAATCGGTGTTGCTATGTCTGACCCGGATTCAATTTTGGCATCACCTCTAACTACGCTAGCTAGCGGTGATCCAAAACTTTTCGCACAGATTTCAGAACTGCTTGCCGAACATGAACCTGTAGCGTTGTACGTGGGAGAGCCACTTAATCTCTCTGGCCAATCGAGTACTTCGGCGCAGAAAGCAGCAACATTCGCCGAGAAACTACAGACAGAATTTAACCTCCCAGTCACCATGGTTGATGAGCGTCTATCGACGGTGTCCGCCACAACCGCCATGCGGCAAAGCGGAGTCAATGCAAAGGAAGCCCGCCGCAGAGTAGATATGGCGGCAGCAGTGGCGATTCTGGAACAAGGGCTCGCAATTGAAAAGGCCAAGGATGCTTAATCGCCAAGCTCTAAAGCGCATCAGTATTGCTGGCATTTTCATTCTTGCGCTTACTTTCTCTTTGCGCGAAATTAACCAGGCTGGCGGGGGATACGCGAACTTTCCCGATCGAGTTATTACTGCTAAAGAAAAAAGCGTAGCAATTTCTATCCCGACGGGTGCAACTGGAGCTGAGATTGCAACAATTCTGCAGAGCGCCGGGGTCGTTGCATCGGCCGAGAGTTTCTTCAGGGCAGCGGTGGCAGATCCCAAGTCAGCCGCTATCGCACCTGGCTCACATTTGCTTTCGATCAAGATCAGCGGAAAGACCGCACTAGAACAGTTATTAGATCCGAAACGAATAGTTAATTTGATCAAGATTGCCGAAGGTGCTTGGAAATCGGAAGTCTTCGAGCAAATGAGGGCAACCAAGATTTGGTCAACTGACCCAGCCGAATCAGCTAAGAAAGTTAACCTGCCGACGGGAATTTCATCACTCGAGGGTGTCCTTTTCCCTGCGCAATACAGTTTTGGCGAAGAGGTAAGTCAGGTTGAAGCTTTGCAAAGCATGGTTGATAAATTCAGTCAGGTCATCTCCACGATTGCTTTTGAGGATTCTGCTAGAAAGTTTAATATGCAGCAGTTGGTAACGATTGCGTCGTTGATACAGGCCGAGGGTGGGCCACAAGACTTTGCCCAGATCTCGCGAGTTATCCGAAACAGATTAGCGATCGGCATGCCACTGCAATTTGATTCGACAGTGCACTATTTGAAAAATACTCGTGGGCAAATCTTTCTGAGTAATAAGTCGACGAAGTTGAAGTCGCCCTACAACACTTATCAAAATTATGGTTTACCGCCTGCGCCAATTGGTAATCCTGGTTTAGCCGCCCTTAAATCAGCTATCGCACCAGCTGAGGGGGATTGGCTATTCTTTATTACGGTAGCTCCGGGTGATACCCGTTTTACCAAATCCTTTACAGAATTTAATAGCTGGAAGTTGATCTATCAAAAGAATCGAAAGGCAGGCGCATTCGATTGAGAACCTTTAATGGCGCAGTTCTTGGCTTACCGATTTCGCACTCGCTATCGCCGGTTATTCATCAAGTGGCCTACGAATTCCTAGGGATATCAGCTAAATACACAGCAGTTGAGGTCCCGGCGGGAAAACTCGCGCAATATTTAGAATCTACACCACCAGAGCTAAATAGTTTTTCGCTAACTATGCCACTTAAAGAAGAGTTGGTTGACCTAGGTTTTCCAACCTCTGAGTTAGCAAAGCGAATCAGAAGTGCTAATACCTTAATTAAGGTTGGTGATTCTTGGAAAGTTGAAAGTACTGATGTGGTTGGTTTCCAACAAAGTGTCGCTGCAAAAACAAATGCCACATTCCAGAATCTGTTAATTCTGGGTGGGGGAGCAACGGCTCGCGCGGCAATTGCTGCCTTCGATAGCGTTGGCGTTTCAATCGATGTTGCAAGTCGCAGCGAGCATCGCAGTTCGAGTTTGATCAAGTCAGCTCTCTTTGCCGAAGTGACAGTGATCGGATTTGATGATCAGATCAACTGGTCAAAGTACGATTTGATCATCAATACTTCGCCAGCCGGAGCTGCCGACGAACTGGTTGGAAAAATAGCTGGTGCAAGTGCACTGCTCTTTGAGTCACTTTATAATCCGTGGCCCACTGCGTTGATGGGTTTCTGGCGAAATGTAGGCCTGGAAAGCATCGATGGCTTGGATCTTTTAGTTCACCAAGCTATTTCACAAGTTGCGATCTTTAGCGCAACGCCAGTTAAACGCTCACAACTGGCCCCGTTGATGCGTGAAGCTGCTTTGAAACGACTTTAGAAAGCTTTTACACAGAAATTTTTTGCCTTACCGTGCCTGCAGGCTAGGTGGCTAGTTTGCCTGTTATGAGCTTTGATTTATTGGCATTGATAGTTTGCAGCAGCTGGGCCTTAACGATTGCGACAATAGATGTGATTACTTTTCGTATATCAAATAAGTCACTCGTGTCCGGTGTGCTTCTAGTCTGGCCCGCACTTCTGCTTATTGATCAAGAGTTTCAGATCTCTTTAGTCTCGCTCGCACTGGCGGTGTTTGCGTTGTTTTGTGGGTTGGCATCTCTCATCGGAATGGGCGACGTGAAGTTGCTACTATTTCTAGCGCCTTGGTTGCATTACGACGGTCTGCGAGATCCACTGATTGTTCTGATCGGACTCGCTTGGTTGCAACTAGCTTTCGGACTAGTTGTTAGTCGAACTTTGCCCCATCGAATTGCATTCGCCCCCGCCATCCTGGCGGCCGCGGCACTTAATATGGCGACATAAAAGCATTTCATCTGCGAGAATTAGCCCATGCGTTGGTTAACTGCGGGTGAGTCTCATGGTCCAGCTCTCAGTGCGATTATTGAGGGAATTCCGGCTTCGGTTCAAATTACAACTGCTGATATTGATTACCACCTTGCTCGCCGCCGCTTAGGTGTCGGACGCGGCGCGAGGCAGAATTTCGAAGCTGATAAAGTCACAATTCTCGGCGGTATTCGTTTAGGCCTTACTCAAGGTGGCCCGATTTCAATTCAGGTCGGAAATTCAGAGTGGCCAAAATGGGAAAAAGTGATGTCGGCCGATCCCGTGCCAGAAGAAGAAATTAAAGATTTAGGTCGCAATGCTCCGTTAAGTCGGCCACGACCAGGGCATGCGGATTTAGTAGGAATGCAGAAGTACGACTTTGACGATGCTCGTGCGATTTTGGAGCGTGCCAGTGCCCGTGAAACTGCCGCACGTGTTGCTCTTGGTGCGGTAGCCCGCGCTTTCTTGCAGCAAACTTGCGGCATCACAGTTTTGAGTCATGTGTTGTCGATTGGTTCAGTACGTGTTCCCGAAAACACGCAGTTGCCAAGTGAAGGCGATATGAAACGAATTGATGAAGACCCAGTTCGTTGTGCCGATGCAACTACAAGTGCAGCCATGATCACAGAGATTGAATCGGCTCACTCAGATGGCGACACTTTGGGTGGCGTGGTTGAGGTGTTGGCATACAACTTACCGCCTGGGCTAGGTTCTCATGTTCATTGGGATCGTCGCCTAGATGCGCGGTTAGCTGCAGCGATGATGGGCATTCAAGCAATTAAGGGCGTTGAGGTTGGCGATGGTTTTACAACAGCAACACGTCGTGGCTCGGTAGCTCACGATGAAATTGAGCGTGGTCCTGATGGTTCCATTCGACGTCGCACTGATCGTGCAGGTGGTACTGAAGGTGGAATGTCTAATGGCGAAATTTTACGCGTGCGCGCTGCGATGAAACCAATTTCAACAGTTCCTAAAGCGCTCGACACCATTGATGTAAAGACTGGTCAAGCTGCAAAAGCTATTAACCAGCGTTCCGATGTATGCGCAGTGCCAGCCGCGGGAGTTGTGGCAGAAGCCATGGTTGCACTTGTTCTTGCTGAAGCAGTACTCGAAAAATTTGGTGGTGACAGCGTTGGTGAAACTAAGCGCAATTTCGAAAGTTATATCGCGCACCTATCGATAAAATGAGCAGTCAGATTATTCTGATTGGTCCGCCTGGTGCTGGAAAGAGCACAATAGGACAATCTTTAGCCAAGAAGATGAAGGTTAAGTTCGCCGATACTGATTCGATGATCGAAGCGAAATTAGATAAAAAGATTTCAGACATCTTCGTGGATTTGGGCGAACCCGTGTTTCGAGCCGAAGAGTTGATAGTGCTGGCTGAAGTTCTTCGTTCTGATAACGGAGTTGTCTCTCTAGGGGGTGGCGCACCTATTTCATTGCAAGCTCAAGAGTTACTTCGCAACAGTGGAGCTACCGTTATCTTTCTCGATATCTCACTTGGTAAAGCTGCCGCTCGCGTGGGGTTTAATCGCGATCGCCCGCTTTTGTTGGGCAATCCACGTGCCCAGTGGAATGAGTTGATGAGTTCCAGGCGCCCAATCTACGAAAGCCTGGCAACTGCAGTAGTGCCAGTTGATGACCGTACCGTCAATGAAATCTGTGCAGATATTTTGGCGGTTGCCTGATGAACAGTATTGCTATCTCAGCCGATCGTGATTATGAAGTTTTGATCGATGTAAATTGGCAAAAAGCCATTGAGCCGTTTGTTGTAAATCGCGGACAGATTGCAGTTATTGTTTCTGAAGCTATGGCCGATCGCATCGTTGATTTGCCAGAGACCGACGCGCAAGTTCATGTTTTCACTGTCCCAGATTCTGAGGCCGGAAAATCTTTTGCCACTTACCAAAAACTTCTCGATTGGTTAGGTGCTGCGGGTTTCACACGTAATGACTTAGTCGTGGCAGTTGGCGGCGGCGCGGTTACCGATCTTTCTGGTTTCGTGGCTAGTAGCTGGTTACGTGGCATCGATTGGATTGCTGTTCCTACAACCCTAGCGGCAATGGTTGATGCCGCTGTTGGAGGCAAGACCGGAATAAACAGTGAGTACGGTAAGAATCTAATTGGTTCGTTCTACTCACCGATTTCGGTTTTGGTTGATCTTTCCTGGCTCGCGACTTTGAGTGATCGCGATTTTGCTGCTGGTTTGGCTGAAGTAGTTAAGTGCGGTTTCATTGTAGATGTCGAAATTATCGAGTTAATCAAAAACAAAACTCTGGGTAAAGTACGCGGTGATCGTAGCCTGACGCTGGATCTAATCACACGTTCAATCGCTGTAAAAGCAAAAGTAGTTAGCGGCGATTTCAAAGAGAGTTTTGATCGAGAAATTTTGAACTATGGTCACACTCTTGGTCATGCCATCGAATCACACAGCAAGTATGTTTTGCGACACGGCGAGTGCGTAGCTATTGGCTTGGTTTTTGCCGCGAATCTGGCAAATCACTCTGGAATTTTGGCCGATCAAGTGACCGAGTTGCATAAGCAGATTCTCGATAATCTGTGTTTGCCAACCTCATACGAGAGTCGTCATTGGCCAGAACTTCGCGCGAGCATGGCAATAGATAAGAAGGCGCGTTCTGGCACTTTGCGATTCGTTGCCATCAGTGAAATCGGTAAGACGCTTCGCATTGAAGCACCAAGTGAAAGCGACTTACTGGCTGCATATGAGAGGCTTTGCTCATGAAGATTTTGGTTATTAACGGACCGAACCTGGCTCGACTAGATATTCGTGATTCGAGCATTTACGGGGATTTTAATTATCCGCAACTTAAGTCCTTCATTGAAGAATCGGCCAAGAGCCATGGTTTTCAAGCAGATGTACGCCAAAGCGATGACGAAGCAACAATCATTTCTTGGTTACACGAAGCAGCAGATAATTCAACGCCGGTCATTATCAACCCAGCGGCATTTACTCATTACTCTTATGCAATTCGCGATGCCGCTGAATTAGTTAAGTCACCCTTGATCGAAGTTCATTTATCTAATCCGTTGGCTCGCGAAGAGTTTCGCCATACTTCAGTTATATCGGGTGTAGCAAATGGGACGATCGGTGGTTTTGGTCCAAATTCATACGCCTTGGCTGTTTCAGCGCTAAAGGGTCTAATCAAGTAATCATTTAATGGCTGACATCGCAGGTGCGGATTTAAGTATTCGTACCTGTATTAGGTATCCTTGGCGCGAGCCCACCGAACTGCGGTGGCGAAAAAGTTTGCGTAAAGCTGCGCGATAAGGGGAGTTTCCTAGTGGCAACCACAAGTGATCTTAAAAATGGCATGTGTCTAGATATCGAAGGTTCACTTTGGACTGTCATCGAGTTCCAGCACGTTAAGCCTGGCAAGGGCCCAGCTTTCGTGCGCACCAAGATGCGTCAGGTGCTGACTGGCAAAGTGGTTGAGAAGACACTGAATGCTGGCGTGAAAATCGAGATCGCTATTCTGGAAAAGCGTGAGATGCAGTTCCTGTATAAAGAAGGCGAAGATTTCGTTTTCATGGATAACAAGACTTACGACCAAATGAATATCTCGGCCGCAACTGTTGGCGATGCAGCTAATTACATGCTCGAAAATACTGAGGCAATCGTTGCCATTCACGAAAACAATCCGCTTTATATTGAACTGCCTGCCTCTGTTCAGTTAACTGTCACTTACACCGAGCCAGGTCTGCAAGGTGACCGATCTTCAGGTGGCACAAAGCCAGCTACAGTTGAAACAGGAATCCAGATTCAGGTACCACTTTTCATCAAGCAAGATGAAAAGATTATGGTTGACACTAGAGATGGATCGTATCAAGGTCGCGCTAACTAGTGTCCGCACGCAGTAAAGCTCGAAAACATTCTCTAGATATTCTCTACGAAGCGGATATCCGGAAAAGTGATCCACTCACAATTATTGAAACACGCCTGAACATAAGTGATGATGCCGATTTGCCACCAGTTCGTGAATACACCAAAGAGTTAGTAGCGGGCGTAACAGATCACAAACGTAAGATAGATGAACTAATCGCAACATATATTCAAGGTTGGGATTTAGACCGATTAGCCGCAGTTGATCGCAATATTCTTCGCATCTCAATTTTCGAAATTCTCTGGGCTGACGAGATCCCGGATGCAGTTGCGATTGATGAGGCGCTTATTCTCGCCAAAGATCTATCGACGGAAGAATCATCCGGGTACATTCATGGCGTTCTAGCAAAGATCACTTCGATTAAGGGCGACTTATCCCTGTAATCAGATACTTTTCGAGCTTTAACCATTGAAGAAGATCACCTTGTTCAGTGCCTATTGCAAAACCTAGATTCGAAATGTCAGATTCTCTTATCGATAAAACTTCACCATTCCAGTCGTTGCGTTTTTTAACGATTCCCGCGCAATAACTAATTAGGACCGCCTGCCAACTTGGATTGGTATAACTTGGTTGACTTAGCGCTCGCAAATCAATTGTCAGTGTTTGCACCACATGGTGGGGAGCTGTTGGTTGCCCGAGCAAGAAATCAATATCAACCCCTAGGATTCTGGCGATTTCACCTAATCGGGAGATAGGCATATTTCGTGATCCGCGTTCATAAGAGCCGATTACGACTGCCTTCAATTCACCGACCTGCGCCATTTGCGCAATAGTCCAGCCCCGCTTCTTGCGAGCTTCGCGCATGCGGCGACCGATTTCGATATTACTGGGAAATGGACGAGTGAAAGTATCGGTCTGCGCAGTTGTATTCATGCGCCCAAAGTTAGCCCGAACAGAAAACTATTGACTTGGCCCATCCACAGGTTTGGTCGCGCTAATGCTATTCTTGCGCCGCATCCTTTAAGACCCATCCTGCGAGGTGGGGAAGGAGATTTATATGAAAACAGTTCTGCCTGCGCCCGATATATCGCGTGCAATAGTCCGCATAGCTCATGAAATTTTAGAGCGCTATGACGGGGCTGACTCAATCACTCTTTTAGGAATTCCCACTCGCGGGGCTCACTTAGCGACTCGAATCGCAACTGCAATTAATGGCATTGAAGGTGGCCAAGTCGCAGTCGGAACCCTGGATACCACGATGCATCGTGACGATTTACGAACTCGTTCGCCGAAAGCTCTCTTGCCGACTTTGATTCCAGCTGCCGGCGTTGAAGGTCGACACGTAGTTCTGGTTGATGATGTGCTGTTTTCTGGTCGCACCATTCGCGCCGCACTAGATGCACTCGGGGAAATTGGGCGACCTACCAGCGTTTCTTTGGCGGTACTAGTAGATCGCGGTCATCGCGAGCTTCCAATCAAGGCTGATTTCGTTGGGAAGAACATTCCGACCTCGCGAAGCGAAGTAATCAAAGTGAATTTAGTTGAAGTCGATGGAATCGATGAAGTAACTATCGCCGAAGGCGGTGTCAAGTGAAGAATTTACTCAGCATTAATGATCTCTCTCGCGACGATGCAATTTTAATTTTAGACACAGCTGCCGAGCTTGCTCGCATCTCTGATGGTCCCATGAAAAAACTTCCGACACTACGCGGTCGAACTATTGTTAATTTATTTGCCGAAGATTCAACTCGAACCAGGATTTCTTTTGAAGCTGCGGCTAAACGACTTTCGGCAGATGTGATTAATTTTTCAGCCAAAGGTTCAAGTTTGAGCAAAGGCGAATCTCTTAAGGATACTGCTCAAACTTTGCAAGCAATGGGAGCCGATGCTGTTGTGATTCGTCATCCAGCCTCCGGCGCGCCAACTCGTTTAGCCGACAATCAATGGATGAGTGGAGCAGTAATTAATGCTGGCGATGGAACCCACGAACATCCGAGCCAGGCCCTACTTGATGCTTACACAATTCGAAAGCATCTCGGTAAAGGCGCCAAAGATTTGGTCGGTTTGCGCGTTGCAATTGTTGGTGACATTTTGCACTCTCGAGTTGCTCGCTCTAATGTCTTATTACTTAGCAAGTTAGGCGCTCACGTAACCTTAGTTGCACCCCCGACGTTGTTGCCTTTCGGTGTCGACAGCTGGCCAGTGACTATTTCCTACGATTTAGATTCAGTTCTTCCGCAAGTTGACGCAGTAATGATGCTTCGTATCCAACAAGAACGAATGCATGAAATTTTCTTTCCCAACGCTCGTGAATATTCGAGGTACTTCGGTTTAAATCGTGACCGCGTAAATGCGCTAAATCCAAAAGCGATCATCATGCATCCAGGCCCAATGAACCGTGGCCTCGAGATAACAGCTGACGCTGCCGATAGCGCCAGATCCGTTATTGTCGAACAAGTAAGTAACGGCGTAAGTGTGCGAATGGCAATTCTTTATCTACTACTTGGCGGAGCACCAATCGAAGGCGGTATCAATTGACAAGCTATTTATTGAAGAACGCTACCTTGCCTAACGGCAGCAAGGCTGACTTAGCGATTCAAGATGGGCACTTCGTAACTACCAGTTCATTACTAAAAGAACATCAAGTTATTGATTTAGCAGGCAAGCAAGTTCTGCCGGGTTTAGTTGATCTACATACCCATCTGCGCGAACCAGGTTTTGAAGAATCTGAAACAGTTGCCACCGGTTCACTTTCGGCAGTCCGTGGTGGGTTCACAGCAATCAGTGCGATGGCCAATACATCTCCGGTCGCCGATACTGCTGGAGTTGTAGAGCAGGTCTATCGACTTGGCCAAGCTGCAGGTTTGTGCGATGTTTTTCCGATCGGGGCAGTAACGCAGGGACTCAATGGTCAGACGCTCTCTGAAATCGGCGCAATGGCTGATTCTGCAGCTCGGGTAAGAGTTTTCAGTGACGACGGTAAATGCGTTTTTGATCCACTCATTATGCGCCGCGCGTTGGAGTACGTGAAGAAGTTCGATGGCGTTATTGCTCAACATGCTCAAGAACCGGCTCTTACGCAAGATGCGCAAATGAACGAGGGGGTGATTTCAGCGCAATTAGGTCTTAAAGGTTGGCCTGCTGTTGCCGAAGAAGCGATTATCGCGCGCGACGTTTTACTGGCTGAACACACCCAGTCACGATTGCATATTTGCCACCTTACGACAGCTGGTGGCGTCGAGATTATTCGTTGGGCCAAAGCGCGCGGCATTCAGGTTACTGCCGAGGTAACACCACACCATTTGTTGCTAACAGATGAATACACAAAAAATTACGATCCGATCTTTAAAGTTAACCCTCCATTGCGACTGGAAAGCGATGTGTTGGCTCTTCGCGCGGGTCTTGCCGATGGAACCATTGATATCGTTGCGACAGATCATGCTCCTCACAGTTCTGAAAGCAAGGATTGCGAGTGGTCTGTAGCCAGTTTCGGAATGGTTGGACTCGAAACAGCACTTTCGATTGTTATCAAAACTATGGTCGAAACCGGATTGATGAACTATGAAGGCGTTGCCGAGCGACTTTCATTTGGTCCAGCGCGTATTGCTCGCTACGAGAATCACGGGCAACCACTTGAAGTTGGTAACGTTGCCAATCTCACGGTGGTTGATACCGCGGCTAAGTGGGTTGTAGATCGTGATTTGATGTCTACTAGATCAAAGAACACTCCGTTTCACGGGTTTGAGTTACCTGGTGTTGTGACACACACATTCTTTAATGGAAAGTTGGTTTTCGGTGAGTAAGGCGCTACTAGTACTAGAAGATGGTCGCATCTTTATCGGTAGTTCTTGGGCAGCAACCGGAATAACTTTTGGCGAAGCGGTTTTCTCAACTGGCATGACGGGATATCAAGAGACTCTTACCGATCCGAGTTATCACAAGCAAGTGGTGATTATGACCGCGCCTCATATTGGCAACACGGGTATGAATTCATCTGATGAAGAATCTACGAAGATTTGGGTTAGTGGTTTTGTAGTGCGCAATCCTTCTGTGATGGTTAGCAATTGGCGAAGCGAACGTTCGCTTGAAGAGGATTTAATTGCCCAGAACATTGTCGGCATCAGGGGAGTAGATACCAGAGCCTTAACCAGACATTTGCGTGATCGCGGAGCAATGAAAGTTGGAATTTTTTCAGAGATAGAGCTCTCAATTGAAGAAATGGTTACCCAAGTTCGTTCAAGCGGAGCGATGTCTGGCGCGTATTTAGCCAACGACGTTTCTACCGAAAAACCTTACGTCGTTCCTGCCGTCGGGGAAAAAAGGTTCACAGTCGCAGCGCTGGATCTAGGAATTAAAGCTGCCACACCTCGCTCAATGGCCCAACGCGGTATTGAAGTTCATGTTTTGCCCGCTAAGACTAGTTTTGAAGAGTTAATGAGTATCAATCCTGATGGTGTTTTTATCTCCAATGGCCCAGGAGATCCCTCGACTATGAACGAGACCGTCGAATTGGTTCGTGAAGTTCTATCCGCCAAGATTCCTATTTTCGGTATTTGTTTCGGCCATCAAATTCTTGGTCGAGCTCTGGGATTCGAGTCATACAAACTTCAGTTCGGTCATCGCGGTATTAATCAACCCGTGATGGATAAAGTTACTGAGAAAGTTGAGATCACCGCACATAATCACGGCTTCGCTATTAAAGCTCCAACCTCTGGCACTTTCACAACAGTCTTCGGTCCAGGGCATGTAACACATGTGAACTTGAATGACGATGTCGTTGAGGGCTTAGCTTTGTTAGAACAACCAGCATTTAGCGTTCAGTATCATCCAGAAGCCGCCGCAGGTCCTCACGATGCGAGTTATCTCTTCGATCGGTTCGTCGACTTGATGACCGCGAATCCAGTTGGAGCAGTTAATGCCTAGAGATAATTCAATCAAAAGCGTTCTAGTGATCGGCAGCGGGCCAATCGTAATCGGGCAAGCCTGCGAATTCGATTACTCAGGCACTCAAGCTTGTCGTGTTTTGCGCGCTGAAGGAATCCGAGTCATTTTGGTAAATTCAAATCCGGCAACCATTATGACTGATCCGGAATTTGCCGATGCAACTTATATCGAGCCAATTACCGCTGAATATATAGAAAAGATTATTGAGATCGAAAGGCCCGATGCAATTCTGGCAACGTTGGGTGGGCAAACAGCCTTGAACGCTGCAATTGCGTTAAGTGAGCGAGGAACGCTAGCTAAATACAATGTGAAATTAATTGGCGCGGATATTCCAGCGATTAACCGTGGCGAGAATCGTGAGCTCTTTAGAGCAATTGTTGAAAAAGTTGGGGGAGAATCTTCCAAATCGATCATCTGTCACACTATCGACGAAGTTCTTGCTGCCGCCGCAGTTCTTAACTATCCAGTTGTGGTTCGCCCATCTTTTACCATGGGTGGTCTCGGATCAGGTATTGCTTTCGATGAACCAACGCTGCGACAGATTGCGGGTGCTGGTTTAACGCATAGCCCGACAACTGAAGTCTTAATTGAAGAGTCAATTATTGGCTGGAAAGAGTACGAACTCGAAGTAATGCGTGATCATAAAGATAATGTGGTCATCGTTTGTACTATTGAGAACGTTGACCCAATGGGTGTTCACACTGGCGATTCGATAACTGTTGCTCCAGCAATGACTTTGACAGACGTTGAATACCAACGACTACGTAATCTGTCGATAGATATCATCCGTGAAGTAGGCGTCGCAACTGGTGGTTGCAATATTCAATTCGCGGTGAATCCAGTTGATGGCCGCATAATTGTGATCGAAATGAACCCTCGCGTTTCTCGCTCAAGCGCCTTGGCTTCCAAAGCAACAGGATTTCCGATAGCTAAGATTGCAACTAAGTTAGCAATCGGTTATTCGTTAGATGAGATCCAAAATGATATTACAAAGGTAACTCCAGCTTCGTTTGAACCGACTCTTGACTATGTAGTTGTTAAGGCACCTAGGTTTGCCTTTGAGAAGTTCGCCGATGCTGATCCTCGCTTAACCACAACCATGAAATCTGTTGGTGAGGCGATGGCCATTGGACGCTCATTCGCGGAAGCTCTTCAGAAGGCGCTGCGTTCATTAGAGCGCAAGGAAGCACCATTCGCTTGGCCCGCAACGCCAGCTTCAGGTGAACTCGCAGCGCTTCTGAAAGCGATCGAGATTCCAACTGAATATCGTTTACAACAAGTTCAGCGAGCTCTCTGGTGGGGAGCTTCTATTGCTGAGGTGTTTAGCGCATGCAAGATAGATCCGTGGTTCCTCAATCAGATCGTCGAGTTAAATGAAGCGGCGAAAGTAATTGCCCTACCTGGAGAGTTAACCGAAGAGATTCTGCGTAACGCGAAGCAACTAGGTTTCTCGGATAAGCAAATAGCCGAGTTGCGCGGATTGTCTGAATCCGAAGTTCGAGCGGCAAGGCTGAATTTGAACGTTCATGCGGTCTACAAGACAGTAGATACTTGTGCCGCTGAATTTGAGGCCTTTACGCCTTATCACTATTCCAGTTATGAAGAAGAGAGCGAAGTTAATCCACGAACTAAACCAGCCGTCATTATTTTAGGATCGGGTCCGAACCGCATTGGGCAAGGAATTGAGTTCGATTATTCGTGCGTACACGCTTCATTCACCTTGCGCGACGCCGATTTTGAAACAATTATGATCAACTGCAATCCCGAAACTGTTTCAACTGACTACGACACTAGTGATCGCCTCTACTTCGAGCCGCTTACGCTAGAAGATGTTCTAGAGATAGTACGTGCCGAAGAGTTAGCTGGCCCGGTTCTTGGTGTTATTACTCAACTAGGTGGGCAAACTCCGCTTGGCCTGGCAGCTGGTTTGAAGGCAGCTGGAGTAAATATTTTAGGAACTTCGCCAGAGGCGATCAATTTGGCTGAAGACCGTGGTGAATTCGGTGAAGTACTGGCTCAGCAAGAATTAGTTGCGCCAAAATTTGGAATGGCTGCCTCGCAATTAGAAGCGTTAAAGATCGCACACGATATTGGCTATCCAGTACTAGTGCGCCCAAGCTTTGTGTTGGGTGGACGAGGCATGGAGATTGTTTACGATAATGAATCACTTTCTGGATTTATTGCTCGCGCAACTGACATCACACCTGATCGCCCGGTTTTGGTAGATCGTTTCTTGGACAGTGCGATTGAAATAGATGTCGATGCGCTATTTGATGGCACTGAGCTTTTCTTAGGTGGCGTTATGGAACATATCGAGGAAGCCGGAATCCACTCTGGCGATAGCGCATGTGTTCTTCCAGCTATGACACTTACGCCCGCAATGGCTACCGAGATTGAAGTTGCCACTGAGAAGATAGCCAGAGGTGTGGGCGTTCGAGGATTAATCAACATTCAATTCGCAATTGCAGATAATCAACTTTATGTTCTAGAGGCAAACCCACGCGCATCTCGTACTGTGCCATTTGTAAGTAAAGCAACTGGTGTTCCGCTAGCTAAGGCTGCAGCACGTATTTCAGTCGGGGCCACGATTGCGCAACTTCGAAGTGAAACAATGTTGCCTGCTGGGAACGGTAAAGCAAAAGGCATCTCGGTCAAAGAAGCAGTACTACCTTGGAATCGATTCCGTCGAGCTGATGGTCGTGGCGTAGATTCTGTGCTGGGTCCGGAGATGCGTTCTACTGGCGAAGTAATGGGGATTGCTGCCACTTTTGGTGAAAGTTATGCAAAGAGCCAGATCTCAGCTTTTGGGCCACTGCCAAAGTCGGGGAAAGTCTTCGTTTCTCTTGCCAATAAAGATAAGAGTCAAGGCATCGCACCGGCTAAGTCGCTAATTGAACTTGGTTTTACTATTTTGGCGACGACTGGAACTGCCGCCCACTTACGTGAATTTGGTATCTCAGTTACAGAAGTACGTAAGTATTCTGAAGGTCAAGGCGCGATGGGGGAACGCACAATTGTCGATCTCTTGCACGCAGGTGAGATCGACTTAGTAATCAATACCCCTGTAGGCAGAGGTACTCGAGCTGACGGCTGGATGATT
>Ga0315902_10005438_pt1 | contig 17989 bp, 18 predicted proteins | sample LakEriMetagenome_9_FD_203523 | JGI IMG/M metagenome (GOLD analysis project Ga0315902, IMG submission 203523) | Freshwater fungal communities from buoy surface, Lake Erie, Ohio, United States - Buoy 12 MA117 | ecosystem: Environmental > Aquatic > Freshwater > Lake > Lake biofilm | place: USA... | reverse complement strand
AAAGGCAGCAAAAAACCCGCACGCCGCAATTGACCTTTACGCGCCCACATCGAATCCTGCAGGTACGTAGTGCCGGTCTTCGGAAGACCAATATGAAAAAAGAGACGATTAGTCACGCATCAAACAAGTTCGTGTTTATGATCCTCAAACCAATCCCGCGCAACCGCGAGAATTTCAGGCTCGGTCAATGCTGGCAGATTCGCATCGATTGCCCCAACAACCTTTCTGGCAGTTGGGGCATGGTGGCGCTCTAGGTGCTGAATCAGCCTCACCATTGCGTTGGATTTGCCTTTTCCGTGACCTACAACCAGCACATCTGCGGCTGGGGCAATCGCCGACGAAATCTGCTCTAGGTACTCGCGTTCGCCATGGTTCGAATTGTGGCCATGGTTGGCCTGCGCTTCACGAACGTGCCGATGTGCCTCGTCGTGTTTGGGGCGTGTGATGACTTCCGGGGCAGTCCCTCGAGAGGCATCCGAGAGCCAAATTCGTGTTTCATCACGAGTGATTGCAACTACTACGAACTTTCCATTCAGATCCGTCAACATGTTCGACCTCTTTTCATTTCACTTCACCTTTCACCCTAGGTCCGCAGCACTAAGGTCATTGATCGAGGAAAGGAACTTGGTGAGCGATTACAAATCTCCCGAAACGCGGATCCTCCCGGAAATTACTGATGAATCTCGGGCGTTCTGGACTGGTGGTGAGCGTGGTGAACTACTGATCTACAAATGTCTCGATTGTCAGGGCTTAATCCATCCACCGGCACCGGCTTGCTATCACTGCCAAAGCATCAATGTTGCACCCCGACCAGTATCAGGTAGAGCAACCGTTGCTGCCAAGACCATCAATGTGCATTCATTCAACCCCGCCATGCCATCGCCATTTTCTGTCGCGATCGTTGAGCTTGAAGAGGACGCTTCAACGCGGTTAACCACAAATGTGATTGGTTGCCCACCAGAATCCGTACACATTGGAATGAAAGTTCAAGTTGAGTTTGAGCATTATGAAGATGTTTGGGTTCCAGTTTTCAGGCCGGTGGCATCATGAGCGGCGATCTTCAAGGCCGTGCGGTTATTACCGGCATCGGGCAATCTCAAACTGGACGCCGATTGGGCAGAACAGGCTTTGAACTGACCATTGAAGCCTGCAAGAAAGCAATCGCCGATGCCGGTCTCAGCGTGGAGGACATCGATGGCGTTGCTTCCTATCCGGGCCCTGGTCTCGGTGCAACGGGAATGTCAGGCGCCAGTACTACGCAACTCCACGCCGCACTCGGAATCAAAGCGAAGTGGTATCTCGGCGCGAGTGAAGTTGCGGGCCAACTCGGGCCACTCATGGAAGCGTGCATGGCAGTTTCACTGGGATTCGCAAACCATGTGGTCTGTTTTCGATCAGTTTGGGAGTCAACCGCACAAGGCTCTGGTGGTTTTGGTGGCTCGTTCCGCGGCTCATATCGAGCAAGTGGATTCATGGAATGGACAGCTCCTTACGGTGCCATTTCAGCTGCCAACTGGATCGCAATGCTTTGTGATGCCTACATGCATCGAAACGGAATGACCCGAGAGCAACTCGCGATGATTGCACTCAACGCACGCCGTAACGCCGGGCTTAACCCCGCAGGTATTTACCGTGATCCGCTAACGCTTGACGATTACATGTCGGCGCGCATCATCAGCACGCCATTTTGCCTATATGACTGCGACATTCCCGCCGATGGCGCGATCGCGATCATTGTGTCGCGGCGTGATGCATCCAACGGACTCCCCCGCACTCCAATCAATGTTGAGGCTTTTGGTGGCGGTCTCTATGAGCGGTTCACCTGGGATCAGCGTGCCGATCTGACCACAATGGCAGCCCACGATGCCGCTGCATCGATGTGGGAGAACACAAAAATCAAACCAACCGACGTGGATGTGGCCGAACTGTACGACGGATTCAGCTATTTGACCGTTCAGTGGATCGAAGCTCTCGGTTTTTGCCCACAGGGTGAAGTTGGAAAGTTCATTGAAGGCGGCGGACGCATATCGCTCGAAGGTCAACTACCGGTCAACACTCACGGCGGCCAGCTGTCGGCGGGACGCCTACATGGTTATGGATTCATTCACGAGGCCTGCACCCAACTCTGGCGCGAAGGCGGCGAACGCCAAGCCAAAAAAGATGTCAACGTGGCGGTGGCAGCGGCTGGTGGAGGCCCAATTGCAGGCTGCATCCTGCTGTCGATCTGAGTTCAGGAGCCAATCGTGAGGCGAATTGAGTTCGGCGCGTGGGTTTTCTTTGAACTCTCCGATCCAGACTCCCACATACCCTTCAACTCATGGCACCAGTTGGAATACCTTCCCACCGTGAAAACGATCGAATCTGTTTCGTCTTCAGCAATGTGGGTGGTAAGTCCGGACTGCCGCGACTATTCACTCATCCGTGACTCAAAGTTCGCCGATGTCCAATACATCTGGGGTGTGCTTGTTGATGATGACGCTGACTCATTCGAAAGCGATCTTGACCGGATTGACACAAACAGTCTTGATCAGATCCAGCTAAAGCTCGGCGTGACTGAGCGCCTTCGAATGATCGGGCGTCACTGCGAATCTTCAGCCTTGACACGAACCCGAATCTCAGACAAAGCGATCAGTTACCGACCCCATCTCGGCATATTCGTTGTCGTTGAGGTAGGTGCACCGACACATGAACCACTGATTGGACTACCTGGGGTCTCAGGCAGTTCACAATTTGGTCCAAATGAAGTCGGCACTGAGCAGCCCGAGTACGTAACGGTCTATTGGCTGGACGATGACCCCGTGGATATCGCCCTTGCATTAATCAAAGCACTACGCGATCAGGGCGAAGCCACTCAGAATGTCGTCTACGCGACGACTGCTGAAACGATTTATCCATGGGAATGGGACTGGTTCGAATAGTGCCGTTCATGAGCCGAGCCACAAAAAGACTCGCACTGGCAGTTGTGGTCTGTGGTTTTGGTGTGAGCTCGCTTGGTCTAAATACTGGGCAAGCACTCACATCAAACATCGAACTCCGCCTTAAAGTCACGAGCCCACGCATGACTCTGTTGGAAGTTGACGAAGATGGTCTTGTTGGAAGCCCAGATGGTCACATCACCTTCCTCCGTGAAGATGGACAGTTACGAATGTGGGCCCCGATCAACGGAGGAACAGTAGAACTCGAGACCACAAATTTTCTGGATGTCCATGCCATGACCATTCCGGCCGAAGAAACGTTCTGGCCTCGAGGTAACGGATTTGACTCTGAATATGCAGGGGGCAGCAAAGTTCTGCGGTTACCAAATGGTGATCTTGCGATGATCTATCACGGTGAACATCATCCATGCGCGGGCGATCGCGCCGAAGTCAACGTGGGCCTCGCCATCTCAGATGACGATGGCGCCACTTGGCACAGACGCGGAAAAATACTCGCGGCAACGCCATACGATTTCGAGTCCTGCGACGAGCGTCAGTTCTTTGGTGCTGGCAGTTTCAGCGGTGTGGTCAGCCCCGATGGAAAGTACCTGTACCTGTACCACCACATCTGGCACCCAGAGCAGTCGTGCTACATCACCGTGTCGCGTTCAGAAATCTCTTCGGGGCTGGGGCCTGGCACATGGACGCGTTACTACCAAGACAGTTGGAGCCAACCTGGTCTCGGCGGACTCGGCAGCGACATGTGGCGGGAGCCGCCGGGGCAAGAAGGATGTATGGCAGGTATTCCAAGCGTCAGCTGGAACCCCACTTACAAGATGTGGCTCGCTGTTTTCGTCACGTTCAAGGGGTTCGCCTACACGTCTTCGCCAGATGGGGTTAACTGGGCCACACCAAGGATGCTGATGCGCGGTGTCACACTCGTGGCGCCAGAATCACTCATCGATCATGAGCAGTACATCTACTACCCGTCACTCATCGATCCAAATGCGAATCAAGACGGACGCACGAACAAGAAGTCGCTCCTTATTTACGCCTTCGGAGGGTGGACGGCTGCTCACCATATGGTGGCGAATCGGGTGGAAATTTCCGCCGTGCAGGTCGCCGTACCCGACACCCTGCCACCCACTGGCGCAGGTATGGATGTCATGAAAATAATCCTCGGGGCATTGTTTGTATGCGGCGCGGGATTAGGCCTTTTCAGCCGCAACAAGGGCTCAAATCGGCCATTAGGCGGCCCGCAAACCCACGCCAAATAACGTTTTGGTCGGAAATCCACCACTTGTGCTCTTGTGCAATTTAGGTTACTGATTTGCAGGTTCGTCCTGCAGAAAGGGGTGGTACGTATGTACACATTAGGAGCATTCCTGTTATTGGCAGCCCTGCTCGGAGCGGTGACCGCGGTCGTCGAATCGGTGCTTGGCCTACTCAAAGTTGATGCAGTCATCAAAAAGATCCCCGTAGTCGGGGCACACTGGGGGCTCGCTGTGGCGATCCTCATGGTGTGGCTACTCGGCGAGCGCGGCATGGGTTATCCCGCCGGCGGCTGGGGCGTCACGATGGATGACACATGGCTGAACATCGTCGCTAACGGCGCGATGGTTTATGCCGCTGTTCCGCTCAAGGATGCAGTGATAAGCATGGTGAACAAAGGTCTTCGCGCCTAGTTACCAGCACATCTAGTGAGAGCCCGTCGGTGCAAGCCGGCGGGCTCTTTCATTTACTGGAGGCGGCGCCGGGAATCGAACCCGGGTACAGGGCTTTGCAGGCCCTTGCCTGAACCACTCGGCCACGCCGCCATGCCTCTTTCAAGGCAAAGATCACCCTAGTCCACAGACCCCACAAGGACATTGGGCGAAATGGACACGTAGCCCCAATAGAGTGCAGTGCATGTTTCGACGCCTTGCATTGCCCGTAGTCATTTCCGCAGCTGTGATCTTTTCGGCTTGTTCGGAGTCCGAAGGTTCTAAGGACTCAAGTGAGTCCACGAACTCCTCGGCAGTCGCTCCTGAGACACCACTTGATGTCGAATACATCGAAGCTGGGCCCGAGAACGTGGGCGTGACCACACTCGCACTACCTAATGGTGATGGCGTTGAGGTTTGGTACCCCACCGATGTGGTCGCTACCGGGCAAGTGTCGTACGACGTACGCGATTTCGTACCCGAATCACTGAAGGCGCTGTTAACCGCAGAAATCCCCGCGAGCTACTCAATCGATGCCACTCGTGACGCTGATGTCAAAGCAGGCAAGTACCCAGTGGTTCTCTTCTCGCATGGGTTCTCGGGAATGCGACTCCAGTCAAGCTTTCTCACATCGCATCTCGCATCTTGGGGAATGATCGTCATCTCCCCTGACCACGCGGTGCGCGACCTGAAACACGCATTCGTCGGTCAAACCGGCGACCCCAAGCAAGCAGTGACCGACCTCTTTGACGCCCTCGCAGCAACCACTGCAGACGCGCGATTCACCGATGTCATGGACCAAACCCAGATCGCCACACTCGGTCACTCAGCTGGTGGTGGCACTGCCCTCATGGCGGCTGCCGATGACCGCATCATCGGCTACGTGTCGATGGCATCGGGAAGCCTCGGCGGAAGTGACGCCGCCGCACCTGCGATGCCAGACAAGCCTTCGTTCTTTATTGCTGGCACCCTGGATGAAGTCGTGTCCCCCACTGAGGTCACCCAGGTTGCGTTTGAAAAAGCGCCTTCCCCTTCCATCTACTGGCTGGTTGATGGTGTAGGCCATAACGGATTTGACGACTTCTGCACATTTGGTGATGGCAAGGGAATCATTGGAGTCGCTGAGGCTTCTGGTCTCGGACCGATACTTGACACCCAGCCACAGTTCCGCAAACTCGGTTCCGATGGATGTCTACCGCCCGCAGTCTCCAGCGAGATCGGCTTCCCGATCATTCGCCAAGCTGTCACGGCGTGGCTGGTTGACCTCTTTGGAGCCTCTCTTGACACCACTCGCATTCTCGAGGTGGAGTCGGGTCAATACGGCGCTGAAGTAACAATCACCGCAAAGTGATCTAGCCGCGGCGCGTGGCGTGGAAGATCGTGCGCGTTCCGCCTTCCAACAATTTGCTAGACCGCACATCAAAGCGTGCCTTCAGCAAATTTTCAAAAACAGACAATGTGTAATCCGCGTGTATGCCGTCACGCTTATTGCGAAGTAGACGCTGCACCATCGGGTCATCATCGTGTGGAAATTCAATCACTAACTCAGGCGTGAGTTCAGCCAACATGTCAATCTGCGAACCAAGCGGAACATTGTGTGTAATCGCCATGTGGTGAATTACAGCTAGGTATAGGACCACTTCGGGATTGCCGCGACCAAAGAAACCCGGGCGTTCCATTCCGCGCCAGCCAACACCGCCACCGGAATCAGCAAGGTCAATGTAGAGCGGCAAAATCTTGGTGTTCTTCTCGCTTTTCAATGATTGATACAAGCGATCAACTACTAGTGGGTCAGCATCTGCTGCCACCACCGAATCGGCATGAGCCGAAGCAATGTGAGAGAACCGGCCATCGTTGCAACCAAGATCCCAAACTTGTGACCGATGTTGAATGGCAACCGCATCGCGTACGAAGCGTTCCTTCTCGTCAAGGCTCGACTCCACATAATGCCCGCGCTCGGAGTATTCACTCCAGGTCGACCGTTTGTCATTCAGGGACATCTTTTTGATGGTCTTCGTGAGCTTCTCCATCGTGGCGATGAGAATTTTTGGATTCATTCCAGCAGCAGAAGCCTCTTTGCGTATCTCTACATCACTGTTTGCAAACCTTTGTTGCGCCATTGCGTGAAACACGACGTTTGTGAGACGGCCACGCCGTGGAGCCCAAGGTTTCCCAGCCCCGAGCAGCTTGCGCATGGTTACAGGATCAATGCCATTTACTGAGCCTCGTAAGAGCGGCTGGAATCCGACTCCGAGATGGGCTTGCAGCATCAGTGGATATAGGTAGAGCTGACAAAACTGCAGATACCCATACCAAGGATCCGACGGTTGGCGAACTTCAAAACTTCCGGCATCAATAAACACGGGCTTGGAACCAACGAACTGCACGTTGTACGGGGTTGCGTCTTTTACCCCAACGCCATTTTTCAATGCGGTCTTGGTGAGCTTGAGTTGCAACAAAGCCGCATCACGCAACATTGAAAAGGTCCACTCATATGGATAGGAGATGAACGGCAGTTTGGGATGACGCATCACTGTGGCCCAGTCACCTTCAATTGGTGCGCTGGCGGGAGAAACAAAATCGGTGGCGATCAAGTCACCACGTTTTAGCCACTTCTCAACGAAGGGCTTCGACCACACTTCGTCAAGGTCGGCTTTACCCATTTCGGTGAACGCGCGATATACCGCGTCATGACCGACAAACACTCGGCTCAGTGGGTCACGGAAAGAACCCGGGTCAGCCTTGAATCCGCTCAAGGCGAGGGCTACTCGTCGTCTTCGTCGTCCGAGTCGTCTTCGACGCTTTCGGACTGCGAGATCGGCTTACCAGTGATCTTGGATTTAAGGCGACGAAAGCCCATCTTTCCGGTCAGAGCCAGCCCAGCTGCACCACCGGCAATAGCCGTGACGATCATGCTTCCGGTGCCCGGATCAAGGTAAGAGAACATGGTTAACACTCTACTTCTAGAAGCTGAATTCTCGGATCATCTCCGCCAGTTCAACTGGGGTATCACCTTGAACGCTGTGGCCCGCCTCAGCCACGCGCACCACCGTGGGGTCCGCAACGGTCTCTAGAAACATCTCCTCATCGGCATCGTCCATGACTGATTGTGGGCGCATACCGCGCACCAGCAGGATCGGCATCGTTGCCTGTGCAAGCACATCCCACATTGACGCAAACCCCTCCATGGGTTTCTCGTCAGCCACTTTCTCGCCCACACTCGCGTCTCCATGGAGGCGGTACCTCCATACCCAAGATCCATCCTCTTGCTGAATGGCGTTATGCAAGATCCCGCGACGCAACGAGGCTTCGGTACGGGTCGGGTTGTGTTCGATCGTGCGTGCCAGCAGTTCCTCAAAGGAAGGGAATGTGCGCGGGCCATTGATGAAGCTGGTGATTGCTTTGGCCTTCTCCTGATTCACGCCGGGAGTTACATCTACCAGCACTGCCTTGCGAACTAATTCTGGCGCCACATGCATCAAAGCGATGGTGGTCATTCCACCGAGTGACATACCAATGACTGCCTTCGCGTTAGGTGCCAACTTACGGATCACCACTGCCACATCTTCTGCATTGCCAAAAAGGTCTGTTGGTCCATGTGCGCGAGTGCTGCTTGGCCCATCGGAATGACCATGACCGGGAAGGTCGATACAGATCATTGAAACATCAAGTGCGAGACCAACGGTGTCCCAAGTGTGAGCATTCTGTGCTCCACCGTGCAGAAACACCAGCTCGGGCTCGGCACTTCCCCATACCAACACACTTAGGCGACGACCCGGCTCAACTTCAACAAACTCGCGCCGCACAGTAGGTGGCTTGAACGGAATTCCATATTCCTGTGCATTCTCATGAAAATACGAGAACTCTTCGTAAGCGACTTTTTCAACCATCATCAAACCCTAACCGTGTTCCCCACACATACATTCGCCATTACCAACCGCTAGAAGCTCTGCACTCCATAGAAATGAACGCACGTCAATCACCACTCGAGCCACCACATCATTCACGGGCGCATCGTGGTCAGTGATTAACAATGAACAATCTCCGTGCGTGGCGCGAATCGCACCCGCACAACTCGCCGCAGCATTCGCAATCGTTTCCACGTTTGGATCCGATAGACGAACAACTACAGAATCGCCCACACTCACACCACGGGTTTGGAGCGCCGCTACCCACTTAAGGGTCAGTTCAATCTGGGCGTCGTTGTGACTCAGACTGCCGCACCAGCGTGTACGAGCAAATCACGTATTTGTGATGGTCCAAGTGGGAAGTCAGTTGGGTGCACGCCAAGGTGCTTTACGGCATCATGGATCGCGTTTGCAACCGTTGGCGGTGAAACGATGGCTCCACCTTCGCCCATACCCTTGTAACCACCGAGCGAGTTCGACATGGTCTGAATGTGTCCATATTCAATGTCTGGAATTTCAGGTGCAGTCGGCACGAGATAGTCAAGGAATGTAGTGGCTAGCGGGTTGCCGTCTTTGTCATAGATCATGTGCTCAAACAACACACCACCAATTCCTTGCACCACGCCACCGGCAATCTGGCCCTCGACGACCATTGGGTTGATCATCTGCCCACAATCCTCAGAGACGATGTAGCGCAAAATCTTTACCATTCCAGTTTTTGGATCAACTTCAACGGTGCATGCATGTGTGGCATTTGAATAAGTGAACGAACCAGCAGGCTTGTACCGAGCACTGACTTCAAGACCCATTTCCATGCCTTCAGGAAGCATCTCAGGCATCATGTAGGCCATTGCTGCAATCTGTGCAAACGGGAGTTGCTTGGCGGGTGTTCCCTTTACGGAAACCACACTGTCATTGACCTCAAGATCATCAACATTGGCCTCGAGAGTGTGTGCAGCAATCTCCAGGATCTTTGCCTTGAGCTTTCCGGCTGCGGTTTGACACGCACCACCCACGATCACTGCGGTGCGGCTGCCACCGGTACCAGGACCAATCGGGGCTGAAGCAGTATCACCTTGCATGATGATGATGTCATCAATGTCGCAACCAAGGTGTTCAGCGATTACCTGAGGCATCGTTGTTTCAATTGAATGCCCGTGGCTTCCACTTGAAAGTGCAACAAGAACTTTCCCACTTTCATCCATTCGCACATTCGCTTGGTCGGAACTCAGAATGCCAAAAGCGATTGCCGAGGGCTCGATGTAAACACCAACTCCGAGACCAAGCAGGCGTCCTTCTGCGCGTGCCTTTTCTTGCTCGGCACGGAACTTTGCAAGATCCAGCATCTCCATTGCCTGATCAAGTGTCTCTTCCGGTGTGACCACGTCATACACGAGAGTTGTACAGGTTGTGTACGGAAGGTCGGACTGATGAATGATGTTGCGACGACGGAACTCAATTGGATCAATTCCGATTTCCGCAGCAACATGATCCATCATCTGTTCACGCGCCACAGTTTCCATCATCCACGGGCCGCGATATGGCGCCTTGCCGCAGGTGTTAGTGAAATACGAAGCCCCCTGGGGAATCACAACTGGCATTTTGTACGGGCCCGGGAACATTCCAGCCGACATGCCCGCTCCACCACCAGCACCTGGTGGGTATGCACCAACATCCTCAAGGAAGTTAACTCGACATCCCATGATGTCGCCTTCGGGCGTCACTGCCATTGTGACATCAACCCACTCTTCGCGAGCTTGGTTCGCCGCAATCAGACTCTCGCGGCGGTCTTCGATCCACTTAATCGGGCGATCACCGAGCAGGTAACCAGCGATCATCATCGCTGCCTCGTCGCGGCTCACCATCATCTTCTGCCCGAATCCACCACCGACATCGCCGGCAATTGCCCGAATACGTTGTGCCGGGAAACCAATCAAGCGCGCACAGAATGAACGAACTTCGTGGGCGTTTTGTGTTGCTGACCAGATTGTGATCTCATTCGCCCCGCGATCATGCTTGACAATTAATCCACGCGGCTCCATCGGCACATTTGTTGCACGAGCTTGTTTAAAGCGACGTGTTACGACATGCGGTGCAGATGCCATCATCTCGTCAACCGGTGGCACTTCCATATACGGCATGATTCCCGAGAAATTTTTATTGAGTTCGTGATGCACTTTCATCTCAGGATTAGCAACGGCCATATCCAAACCAATGATCGGCTCTTCAGCGTCGATGTCAACAATCACCATCTCGGCGGCATCTTCTGCCACATAGCGGTTCTCTGCGATCACCATCGCAATTGGGTCACCTACAAAGCGAACATCTCCGGGAGCTAGAACCGAAGCAGGCGGGTGCGCGCCCGATGGATCATCTAAGGCGGGGCGTGGCCCGCCCATGGTGTGCCAGTACTCCTTGATGTGTGGGTTCAGATCTTCGCCCGTGTAGATCGCAATCACTCCAGGCACTTGCAGAGCCTCGGAGATGTCAAGGTTTGTGATCTTGCCGCGCGCAATGTTGGATCGCACGAAAGCGACATGTGCCGTGTTCGGCAATTGAATGTCATCTACATAGCGACCCTGGCCGGTCAACAACCTTGGATCTTCTTTGCGCTTGATGGATTGGCCGACATAGCGACCGGCTGCTTGACCGCTCATTTCGCACTCCCCTGGATTTCCTTTTGCGCTTGGCGCGCTGCATTGACAATTCCCATGTAGCCCGTGCAACGGCACAGATTGCCAGACAATGCTTCTTTCAGTTCGTCATCGCTTGCGTTTGGAAAGTCCCGCAGATAAGCGGTCAATGAAGTGACAATTCCCGGTGTGCAAAAACCGCATTGAAGACCATGGTTGTCCTGCATTGCGCGTTGCACCACGCTCAACTCACCAGGTGCTGGCGCGATACCTTCGACTGTTGTTATCTCATGACCAGCAGCTTGCACGGTGAACATTAGACATGACCGAACAGCTTCACCATCAAGAAGAATCGTGCACGCACCACAGACTCCGTGCTCACAGGCCACATGCGTACCGGTGAGTCCTGCCTTTTCTCGAATCGCATCTGACAACAGCATGCGGTCTTCAACATCAACAGTGTGTTGTGCACCATTGATATTCAAAGTGATATTTCTGCTCACGACTGTGCCTCCTTCAGAGCTTTGGCAATTGCACGGGCCACAATGGTTGCCGCAACCGACTTGCGATACTCACCCGATGCATGAACATCATCCGACGGTGCAAGATTCATAGCTGCCAGCTTTCCGACTGCATCAAGATCAGCGCTTATGCCTCCAGCGATCAAAGCTTGTTCAGCTTCTGATGCACGAACCGGGGTGCCGCCAACCCCGAACAAGGCAATGGCCGCTTTCGTGACCTTTGATCCGTCAACCTGCACAGCGGCTGCCACACCAACGAGGGCGAAGTCGCCGTGTCGGCGAGCCACTTCTTCGACCACAAATCCACATTTCCCTGACCAGATCGGGAAACGCACACCGGTGAGAATCTCTCCGTCGATCAACGATGTCTCCCACGTGGACACGAAGAAATCTTTGGCTGCAATTTCACGACTCCCATTCGGGCCGACAGCTTCGATCGTTGCGTCCAAGGCGAGTGCCACAGCTGGCAATTCACTTGATGGATCAGCGTGTGCAATCGAGCCACCAACGGTTCCTCGGTTGCGAATCTGAAAGTGTCCGATATGTGGAATCGCCTTGGCAACAAGTGGCGCAGACTTAACGATCTGAGGATCATGCTCAGCGGTGGATTGGCGAACCATTGCACCAATTCGAAGAGAGTCACCGCTAACTGAAACTTGGTTGAGCTCACTCACACCGTTGAGGTCAATCAGATGTTCAAATGACGCCAGCCTTAGTGACATCATCGGCACAAGGCTTTGCCCACCCGCGATCGGTTTTGCCAAATCGCCGTGCTCATCTAGCAACGCAACAACTTCTGAAACTGAAGTAGGCAGGTGCATCTCAAATGGAGCTGGTTTCACTTTCCCCCCTGTGAACCGCCAGGGTGATCACCCCGACATGAAGTCACAATATCGCAGCATCAACAGTGTTGGCGTAGACGACCAGCTATCCGATGGTCAATAGAGTAGGTACACAAGAACACATGTGGGGCACACGAGATGACGACGCCGACCAGTCCGCGCACAACCAAGATTCATACCAACGGACTCGACCTCGCAGTCGACATTCGCGGCGATGAGTCAAACCCCACCGTGATACTCCTGCACGGTGGCGGGCAGACCCGACACTCTTGGGGTGTCACCGCTGAGATCCTGGCCATTAATGGCTGGTGTTCGGTCACCGTTGACCTACGTGGCCATGGGGACTCGGATTGGCCCGCAGATGGCGATTACATGCACTTTGCGTTCCGTGACGACATCATTGGCCTTGCTGAGCAGTTCAAATCACCAGCCCTTGTCGGGGCCTCTCTTGGAGGAATGACCGCGATGCAAGCAATCGGAGTTACCGGTCCGTCACTTGCGCGCGCACTGGTCTTGGTTGACATCACCCATCGCATCAATGCAGATGGAGGGCGCAGGATTGGAAGCTTCATGGCATCGGGCAGTGAAGGTTTTGCCTCGTTGGAAGACGCAGCCGATGCGATTGCTGCATACAACCCTCATCGACCCCGCCCATCAAACCTGGAGGGGCTCAAGAAGAACCTGCGGCTCCGCGAGGATGGGCGCTGGCACTGGCACTATGACCCACGTTTCATCAATGCTGTCCGCATTCCTAAAGAGATGGCATCAGTACCAGGTGGGCCAGCAGCTGAAGCCGCACGCAAGATTGGTGGCTTTGGGACACCCACTCTTTTGGTTCGCGGGAAGATGAGCGACATCGTGGACCCTGAACACGTTGAGGAACTGCTGGAGATGATCCCTCACGCTGAAAGCGTTGATGTGTCTGGCGCAGGCCACATGGTCGCGGGCGACAGCAATGATTTGTTTAACGACTCGATCATCGACTTCTTGAAGCGCAACCTCAAAGGTTGAGTACATCTACTTGGCGGGACGTCGTGGCGCTGTGCGTAAAAGCCCGCCCTCTGGTGCGATGTGACGCATGATCGTTGATTGACTCGCAGTTCCAAGATATGTGCCGTCGTCAGCCCACATGTGCGCAAGCCCATGTGCAAATCCACGCTGCAGATCAAAGACGTGACAGTCCATCATCACCCACTCAGTGATACAGCGACCGCCATAACGAACCGTGTTATCGATGCTGTTTCCATTGACGTTGGCGCCGAACGCATCGCCGTACGCCATCGGCATCGTGTCTCCAACTGCTGCAATGTCGCTTGCATTAATGAGACGGGGTCCATCAGCAATACGAACGTAAAAGATGCTGTTCCCGTCGCCACGAACCTCAGTGATTTCATCACGTGTTCTTCCCTTGGCGATAACCATGCTCATCTTGTCAAACATCGACGCCATATCTTCACGCGCCATCTCTTGTGATCGACATCGCTCCACTGGTTCGGTTTTGGGTTTTTGTACTGGAGTGCCCTCAATCTCAAAGTCTCGTGATCCGAGGGCAACGAGAGCGGTCAGTACTTCCGTCTTGCCTAAGTGCAGCGTTGCTCGCGCTTGAGTAATTCGGTGTCCCACTACTTCAAGCGAGAGTTTGATATCGATTTCTCCTGGTGGCTCTGCGTAGCTCAGATACTGGGCAGTTGACCAGATTGCCTGCCGCCCGGTCACGGATTCGAGCGCATCTACAGCAATACCCATCCCGATGCCGCCCTGCAGAGCGCCACCAGGGGTGATGTTTTCGTCCGCCAGTGTCAGTTGCCAATGCATGGGATCCGACGTAGCCCGCAGCCCAAAAGCATTCCCCATGCATTTCAGGTTGGCAAATAGAGGCTCATCCCACAAAACTTGGCGCATGGAACATGTGATTACTGATGCTCTCGCCCTCACTAGGGCGCCGATTTTCGAACGGCTCAGTGACACAACTTGGCGTGGCGCACCTCGCGGCGGTGGAACGGTGATGGGAAGCGTGATGATTTGCCAGTCATTACGTGCAATGGCAGATGTGTTTCCGAATAAGTTCGCACATTCATTTCATGTGCAATTTGTTGGCCGGGGTACGAGTGACAAAGCAGTGGACTACAAACTCGAAGTGACCAGTGACGCAAAAAGCACCAGCACCGCAGTGGTGCGGGCATACCAAGATGGCTCTCCACTAGCGGTCATGTCCATCAGCGCTGCTGTGGCACCAAAGTCAGAAAAAGAGCGTTGGAGTGCCGTGACGGATACAGGCGGCCATGATCGCGACCCCTCTGAGGATGCGGAGGTTCGTTGGTTTCTCGGACCAGCGGGTTACATGGTGAGCAAAGCACTTGGAAACATCCGTTACTTCCCTTATTGGTTTCACTACCGCCGTGACACCAATGACGAACACGACCGCATCATTGCTGCGGCGTATGTTTCAGACCAAGGGATCAGTAACACGGGATTTCCTCCGCACGTGTCAGTGGCGGATTCGAATTTCAACCTCACGCTCAACCATTCCGTCTGGTTTCACCATCCAATCGTGGTCGACGAATGGGTGATGGTTCAATCAGAATGCACCGCCACCGCCAACGGGCGTGGAGTCGCCCACGGTTACATGATTTCTGAATCAGGCCACCGGATCGCCACCTTTAGCCAAGAAGTTCTGCTCCTATCGCCGAACTCGGCAATCATGGCTGACCGCGTCAAGGAATAACCGCGCAAAATCCGCAATAGGATCAGACTCCGTTGAATGGGTCATCGAAAATGACTCACTATCTGACAGGGGAAAACATGGGAGCACTTGATGGCCGTATCGCAGTTATCACTGGCGCGGGTCGTGGCATAGGACGCGAGCACGCGTTGCTGTTTGCTAAAGAGGGCGCAAAAATTGTGGTTAACGACCTCGGTGGAGCAGCCGATGGTGAAGGCGCGGATGCAACACCAGCGCAGCAAGTTGTCAATGAGATCAAGGCACTTGGCGGCGAAGCCGTAGCCAACTATGACGACATCGCTGATTGGGAGGGTGGTCAGCGACTCATCAATACAGCGATCGAGACCTTCGGCGACATTCACGTACTAGTAAATAACGCTGGAATCCTTCGTGACCGCGTCATCGCAAACATGACCGCCGAAGAGTGGGACGCAGTTATCCGCGTCCATCTGCGCGGGCACTTTGTACCTACGCGTTGGGCAGCCGCTTATTGGCGCGAGCAAGCCAAGTCCGGCAAAACCGTAAACGCGTCGATCATCAACACCTCGTCCACATCGGGTTTGCTCAGCAACCCTGGCCAATCAAACTATGGAGCAGCCAAGACAGGGATTGCCACCTTCACTGAAATCATCGACAAAGAACTTCGCAAATATGGTGTGCGCGCAAATGCGATTGCGCCAGCCGCTCTCACTCGACTGACTGCACCTCTTGGTGGTCGCCTCAGCGAGAAGCCTGAAGGCTTTGATAAGGGCGATCCAGCAAACATCTCACCGATGGTTGCCTACTTGGCAATGGCGGACTGCCCAATCCATGGCAAGGCATTCTTTGTCTATGGCGGCGAAGTCCACCTATTCCAGCCGTACACGATTGTCGACAAAGTCGCAGTTGATCATCGCTGGAGTGTTAGCGAATTGAAAGCTGCCGCCGATAAGTGGGGCGATATTGAATGGAACCAATCAATTCCAATGTGATTTTGCACCCGCGTAGAAACCGGGTAATCAAATGATGCGCGAGCCCTTCGCCGACCAATAACGGTCGCGGAGGGCTCGTTTTATTAACTTCCCATTTTCTTGTCGAGGCAATTCGGTCACGAAGTCAATCGACTTCGGACACTTGTACGAAGCAAGACGAGTCTTCAAGTAGTCAATTAATTCGCGTTCAACAGAAGGCGATGCCTTACTTGGGTCGGCCAAGATCACGACACCCTTGACCTGCTCCCCCATTTCTTCATCTGGCACACCGATCACTGCAGCATCAGCCACCATCGGATGGGCGATCAGAAGATCTTCGGATTCTTGGGGGTAGATGTTTACGCCACCAGAGATAATCATGTGCGACTTGCGATCAGTCAGGTAGAGATAACCATCTTCATCAACCCAACCCATGTCCCAAACGGTCAGCCAACCTTGTGGATGAGTTGATTCAGCAGTTTTTGCAGGGTCATTGTGGTATTCAAGTTGCACTGGAACGCCACCAAACCAAATAACGCCAACTTCACCGCGCGGAAGTTCGCTCAGGTCGTCCGCACAGATGTGAATTTCGCCCAACAAGGGTTTGCCGACAGAACCAGGATGCGAAAGCCATTCTTCAGGACCAATCCATGTGATCCCGTGGCCTTCGGTAGCTGCGCAGTACTCATAAATGATGTTGCCCCACCATTCGATCATCTGCTGCTTCACTTCGACTGGGCATGGTGCTGCGGCATGAACAACTGCTCGCAGGGAACTCAGGTCAAATCGTGTCCGCTCACTCGCTGGAAGCTTGAGCATGCGAACGAACATCGTGGGAACAAACTGCGCGTGAGTTACGCCATGCTTTTCAATGAGTTGAAGTGCATCAATCTCGTTGAAATGGTCCATACACACAACGGTCCCGCCATAACGATGAACCGCCATTGACCACCCCATCGGAGCAGCGTGGTAGAGCGGCGCCGGATTTAAGTACACCGTTTGTTCGTCGTATGCCATTGGTGTGGTCATGAACACGGCAATCGGCGCTGCGCTGCCCGCTGGCGCCCTGGTGTGTCCACGTTTCACACCTTTGGGTTTGCCCGTGGTACCGGATGAGTACATCATCGGATGACCCTCGAGTTCTTCATATTCAGGAGCGTCAGACATTGTTGAAGCGATCGCATCCAGATCTTCGTGCCCGTCAATGGATCCTGAAACACAAAACCGTCGCCGCACATTGGGTGTGAGGCCTGCTACTTCTGATGCAACTGCAGCAAACTTGGGCGAGGTGATGAAAATCTCGGCACCACAGTCATTCAATATGTAGGCGATTTCCTCAACGGTTAGTCGGGTGTTCAGCGGCGTGTAGCGAATCCCACTTCTTTGGCAAGCCCACATAACTTCATAGGTATGGATTGCGTTCTCAAGCAGCACACCAACAGCGGAACCAAAACCAAGACCAGCCTGGGCCAACGAGTTTGCGATACGAACTGACCGCGCATCAAGTTCGGAATAGGTGATCTTGGCGCCGTCACCATTCATCACGACCGCGACACGGTCGGGAAACTGACGCGCGAAGTCCGCTACGAACGCCAAAGCTTTGCTGTTTACTCGTGAACGGTGATTGCGCGCTCCGGACAGGAGGCGGCACCGAGTCGGGCCTTGTCCTCGAGTCCAGCGGGCACTTCCATGTCACGCACTGTGCAGTGAGCCATGTCATCAAGCTGGTAGACCTCGGGGGCCATGGCGTTGCAACGCCCGTGGCCCGAACAAACTTCTGGATCGACCGTGATTC
>Ga0315902_10005437_pt1 | contig 17993 bp, 21 predicted proteins | sample LakEriMetagenome_9_FD_203523 | JGI IMG/M metagenome (GOLD analysis project Ga0315902, IMG submission 203523) | Freshwater fungal communities from buoy surface, Lake Erie, Ohio, United States - Buoy 12 MA117 | ecosystem: Environmental > Aquatic > Freshwater > Lake > Lake biofilm | place: USA... | reverse complement strand
GAGGTCTCGGGGCGGCGGTGCCGATGGCACTGTCGTCCCGTGGCGGTTTCGGGGCGTGGCGCAGTCTGGCTAGCGCGCTTGACTGGGGGTCAAGAGGTCGCAGGTTCAAGTCCTGTCGCCCCGACTGATCGGAAACCCTTTGGTTTCAAGGTTGATCGATACCGCCCGACGTTCGGGCGAGCCTGCGGGAATCGTAGCGATAACGGCTATGCGAAACGGCTATAGCCGTTTCGACCCGGCAGGAGGGTATCGACATGGGCAGGAGAAAGAGCGGCGAAGCTCCACGCGTCACGGTCGTCAAGGTCGGCAACACGTACAACGCCCGCGTGCGGATCGGCGGGCGGGCTCACTGGCTGGGCCGCTGTCCTGACGCGAAGGTTACGGCCGAACAGGCAGCCAAGGCCGCGCGACTGTGGCACGAGCACCTGTCAGGGGTGTTCCACCAGGCCGAGCCCCCCAGCATGCCGCCACCGGCATCAACGCCGGCCACCGCGACGCCCGAGCCTGCACCGGTCGCCGACGGGATCACCGTGGCCGCCGTCGCGATCAAGTACCTCGACCACTGCGAGACGTACTACCGCACCCCTGAGGGCAGGACGACCTCAAGCGTGGACGGCGTCGGCATGGCGCTGCGAGCGCTGTTCCCGTTCTCCGACACGCCGGCGGCCGCATTCGGGCCGCGGGCGATGAAGACGATGCGCGACGCGCTCGTGCGCGAGGGCCGCCCCCGCGTTACGTGTAACCGGGTCGTGAAGACGGTGCGACGGATGTTCAAGTGGGCCGCGTCGGAGGAGCTCGTGCCTGCGGAGGTCTGGCACGCGCTGGAGGCCGTGTCGCCGCTCCAGAAGGGCAGGACCGAAGCCGCCGAGCTGCCGCCGGTCGAGGAGGTGCCCGAAGAGGTCGTGCGTGAGACGCTCGCGCACCTGCCCAAGGTCGTCGCCGACATGGTCTGGTTTCAGCGATGGACAGGAACGAGGCCGGGGGAGGTCTGCTCCTTGCGGCCGTGCGACATTGATCGATCGGGTGACGTGTGGATCTACACGCCGAAGTCGCACAAGTTGAGTTGGCGCGAGGATGCCGAGCCGCGGAGGATCACAGTGGGCGCCGAGGGGCAGAAGGTGATCTTGCCGTACCTCCTGCGGGCCGGGACCGCGCATTGTTTCAGTCCCCGCGATTCGGAACACGACCGCAACAGCGAGCGCCGGCGGGCTCGCGTCTCGCCGATGACGCCGTCGCAGCTGGCCCGCCGGAAAGGCGGTGGGCGGCGGCAGCGGCCGCCGGGGGATCGGTACACCACGGCCAGCTACCGACGGGCGATCACGCGGGCGGTCGAGGCCGCCAACAAAAAGCGCGAGAGGAACGGGATCGCGGAGCGGCTCCCCAACTGGGCTCCGAATCAACTGCGGCACCTGCGGGCCGGCGAAGTAAAGGAGCGGTTCGGGATCGAGGCGGCGAGTGCCGTGCTGGGCCACGCCAACATCCGCACCACCGAAATCTACGCTGACCGAAAGCTGAAGATCGCGGCGGACGTTGCCCGCCAGATTGGGTAGGCTGCTCGTAAACCAGGAGGAACAAGAAATGGGCTCCACCCGCGAAACTCCGCTGAATGGTTTTGTCTGCGGCGATCGTGAAAAAACTCGACTGCTCGAGATCACGGACCGCCTCGCCGCAGTCGTCGATGAAGCAGACGGCCGGCTGGCCGCTAGTAACGACCTCCGCGAGATCTTGGCCGAGTTCAACTCGGTCCTGCGGTCGATGGAGTGGTATATCGACGGCGTGAAGGTTCCCGCCGTTGCCATGGAGGCGTGGAAAGAAGCTCCGCGGAACCAACGAAAGGCGGTGCTCGCGGGCATCACGGCAGCGATCGAGGGGCTCGCGGCCAAGTGCCCCAACATCTCGCGCGTGCTCGACAGCGCCGTGCTGCGGCAGCAGGACGGGCAGCGGTTCGCGGAGGAGAGCCGGGCGAAGCGGGACGCGATCTATCGCGAGCGTGTCGAGTGGGTTGGCATGGAGTACGAACGCATTCGGTGCAAGTACCAGCCGGGCGACGATGGCGACAAGGCAGCCCGCCTTGCGGTCGCCTCCAAATACGCGAGGGCATCGCGCCGCCCTCGCATGTGTGACAAAAGCGTGCGCAACATTCTCAGGGCATACGCCACGCAATTGATCGAGGCTAACCGCAGGACGCACGGGTAAGACGCGCGGAAAAATCTTGGCGACCAAGATTTCCCGCGGGCATGGCTAGGTTTTCCCTATCACGCCGTTCGCATCATGCGCACGGCACGACAAAGGGAAAACCATCATGGATAACGAAGACCTGATCGTCCTGGCAAAAGCGGCCGCGTGGATCGCGGAGCGGACCGGGGGCCGCCGCCCCAACATCTCGACGCTCCATCGGTGGGCGACCCGCGGCGTACGCGGTGTCGTTCTCGAAACCGTAGCCGTTGGGCATGTGCGGTACACGTCGGTCGAAGCGGTGCAGCGATTCATGCACGCCAAGCCTGCGGCCAAGCAGCCGGTTGTCGAGGTCCGCCTCTCGCCCGGCCGGCCGACGACGAGGCAGCCCGCCGATCGCAGCTACGCCGGCGAGCTTGAGCAGCGAGTGTTCCGCAGCCGGCGGGATCCAACTCGCGCGAAGACGGCATCGTCGTCGTGTCAATCGCAGGCGGCGGCGCACGAGGGGGCGCCGTGAACCGCATCATCCACCCCCGCGACCTCGCGGCGCACCCCGACGCCGTCTACATCGGCCGGGAGCACGCCGGCCGGGGCCGGGGGCCATCTTTCAAACGGTCGCCGTGGGCGAACCCGTGGAACTGGCGGAAGGTTGGCCGGGCGCGTGCCGTGGAACTGTTCGCGGCGTGGGTCGCCGGCGACGCGAATGCCGCCGCGCTCCTCCCGCCTGGACGGTGGCCGCGGCCGACCGTGGAGTCGATCCGCCAGGAGCTCGCCGGCCGTACCCTCGCCTGTTGGTGCCCGTGCGGGGAGCCGTGCCACGGCCGTGTGCTCGCGGAGATCGCCTGCGGGCCGGAATCCCCGGCCAGGGCCGCCGGACCGGCCCCGACGAGCGTGATCCTCACGGGCGACTGCCTGGAGCACCTGGCCGCCATGGAGCCGGGCACCGTCGACCTGGTCGTCGCCGACCCGCCCTACAACATCGGCATCGACTACGGGAACGGAAGCAAGGCCGACCGCCTCACCGACGCCGCCTACGGCGCTTGGGTGCAGCAGTGGATCGCGGCAGCCGCCCGGGCGATCGCGCCGCACGGGACGCTGTGGATCGTCTGCGGCCAGGAGTACGCCGGCGACCACCAGCTCGCGATCCGCGCCGCCGGGCTCCACTGGCGGAACACTGTCACCTGGCGCGAGACGTTCGGGGTGAACTGCCGCAGGAAGTTCAACCGGACTTCGCGGCCGATGTTCTACGCCGTGAAGGATCCGCGGCGGTTCACGTTCAACGCCGAGCACCTGACGGTGCGAAGCCGCCGGCAGGAGATCGGTGATCGCCGGGCCAACCCGGCCGGCAAGATCCTCGACGACGTGTGGACGATCCCGCGGGTGTGCGGCACGTTCCGCGAACGAGTGGACGGTGTGCCCACGCAGATCCCCCTCGCGCTCGTGCGCCGGGTCGTGCTGGGCATGAGCAACCCGGGCGACCTGGTCGTCGATCCGTTCACCGGCAGCGGCACCACCGGCGTCGTGTGCGCCGATTCTGGCCGGCGGTTCGTCGGCATCGAGCTGCGGGAGCAGTTCGCAGCGATCGCGAGGTCGCGCATCAGCACAACCGCCAGCGAAGGGCTGGCGGTGAGTCGGATGGTTGGTCTGAAACCCTAGCTTGAAAGGAATCGCATGGACGGCGTGAACGGCATGAGCGAATCGGATTGGCGGAAAAGCTTCATCGGAGTAGCCGAAACGATGCTCGCCTACGTGGAAGGCATGGTTCAGATGGGGGCGGCGTTCGATTCGATAAGGGTGGGGATGGAGGCGCAGCGCGAAACGCTCCGCAGCATTCTCCAGAAAGCGCACGACGCGGAGATCGACGGCCTCTTTAACGACGGGGGTGAGGCCGCGGGCGAGTGAAGGCAACCGCCCACCAGCGGCAGCCGGGTGCAAGCCCCGGCGGGCGGGATGACCGTGGCCGTGGGCCGCGGCGAATGAGGGGTGACGACGAAAGGAAAACACGATGGAGATGACGCAACAAGGCCGCCGGCCAGTCAGCATCAAGGCGCTGGAGGCCCGGGTCCGCAGGCGGCTCGCGCGTGAGGGAGAGACGCTGCACAAGTGCAGGGCCGGCAGTCAGTGGCACCGCGATCTTGGCGACTACTACGCGGCCGACGACCGCAACCACCTGGTGCGGACGCATATCGACCTAGAGGAAGTTGCGGCCGAGTTCGGTCTGATCGGCGCTCGCGAGGTGGTGAACGTCTAGCGGCTTCCCGCCGCCGCGATAGGCGCGGAGCCCGTTCGACCCGGGCCGGCGACCTGATGACCACCACCACCACCAGGCCAAGGAGGGCTACGCCCATGCGACTGATCGACCTGTTCGAAAACCTCTACCGTCCCCTGCGGCTCCGCGGCCGATCCCCGGCCACGGCCCGACTCTACGGATGCACGATCCGGGCGTTCGGGAAGTGGCTGGGCCGGGAGCCGGAGCTACGCGACCTCGACGAGCTCGTGCTGGCCCGCTACCTCGAGGCGCGAGCCGGGCAGGTCGCCGCATTGAGCGCAGAGAAGGAGCGGTCGCAGCTCTGCGCCCTCGCGGGCCTGGCGTGGGAGCGGCGGTTGATCGAGACGAAGCCGCAGTGCCCACCGGGCGCGATCCCGGACCGCGTGCCGCACGCATGGAGCCTCGACGAGCTGCGGGCCGTGATGGCGGCGGCCGCCGACCCGGCCACCTACGCCGACCGCCGGAGCGGCCGGCCGCGGTTGTTCCCGCAGCAGCCGGCCGCCGCCCCGGCCGCGACGCCGGCGGATGCGATCAAGGCCCGGTTTTTCGGGGCGATCCTGCCGGCCTTGTACGAGACGGGCGAGCGGATCGGGGCGATGCTGGAGGCCCGGATCGAGGACTACGAGCGGCCGCACCTGGTCGTGCGCGCGGAGGCCCGCAAGGGCCGCAAGCGCGACCGGGTCTACAGGCTGACCGACGCGACGTGCGACCGGATCGAGGCCGCCATCGGCGGCCGGGCCGATGGTCGCGTGTTCGTCTGGCCATGGACCCACACCCTCTTGTGGCGGGAGTTCGGCAAGGCCGTGAAGGCCGCAGGGCTGGATGGCCGAAAGCGGCTGCGGTTCCACCAGATCCGCAGGAGTGCGGCCAGCCACTACGCCGCGGCCGGGGGCGACGCCGTCGAGATGCTCGATCACTCGTCGCCGAAGATCACGAAGCGATGGTACCTCGACCCGCGGCTCGTCGATCGTGGCGTGCGCCCGTGCGACGTGCTGCCGCCGATCTTCAGGCCGTCGTGCGATGACGAAGACGACGGCGCTGCCGCTGCGGTGCCGGCCTGACCTCGCGTAGGTGACGACTGCGCACCACTGCGCCCGGGGACACCTCCAGGCATAGGTAAACTGACGTTCAGTGGCGCAACCAAGCCCCAAAAGGAGCAAAACGACATGGTCGTGAAGACCGAGCAGCAGTTCATGACGCGGCCGGAGGCCGCTGAGTTCCTCCGCATGCGGCGGCGGTATTTCCGCTGATTGAAGGCGATGATTTCAACGACCTGTGCGAATCCATTCGGATGCACGGCGTCCAGCACCCAGCAGTCGTTCGCGGCAACGAATTGCTTGACGGACGCAATCGAATGCGGGCCTGTGAAGCGTTGAAGTCACAAGGCTGGTCGGGTTCGTGCCCAGTTGTCGAGTGGAAGGACGACGGCCGCAACGTGGCCGAGTGGATTTGGGACACAAACGCCCTTCGTCGGCACATGGATGACGACGGAATTGCGATGGCGTCTTCTGCCATCTGGCCGCTGATCGCCAAGGAGAACGAGGCGCGGCGGGAGGCGTCGAAGTTCAAAAAGGGCCAGAGCGGAAACCCGAGCGGCAAAAAGCAGGTGGAGACGAAATCGTCGCCACCGCAGAAGCAAGACACGAAAGCAAAAGACGCCCGCTCCACCGTCGGCCAGGTGGCCGCGAAGGCTGGCACGTCGATGCACAAGGCCCGCCAGGCTATCGCAGTGCAGAAGGCGATTGAGTCTGGCGAACTGCCGCCAGAGACGGCTGCGCACCACTGCGCCCGGGGACACCTCCAGGCATAGGTAAACTGACGTTCAGTGGCGCAACCAAGCCCCAAAAGGAGCAAAACGACATGGTCGTGAAGACCGAGCAGCAGTTCATGACGCGGCCGGAGGCCGCTGAGTTCCTCCGCATGAAGATTTCGTATCTGGCCAAGCTCGCCTGCCTGCGGCGTGGACCGAGATACACGAAGTTCGGCGAGGCGTTTTGCAGTCCGGTGCGATACGCGAGGGAGGACGTTGTGGCGTGGGCCACCGACCCGGCTCGCCACGAGCGTGAGGTCTGGGGATCCAAGGCTCGCAAGCGCAACGGCCGCCGACAGAAGGCGGGCAGGTGAATCAATAGCCCGGCCGTGTAGCGCACGGACGGGCATGGAGAAAACCATGATGATCGCTCGCGACAGAATCCAGAAGCTGACCGACACGCCGGCCGACTACCTCCTGAATGCGCTCGTCAAGCTGCTCGCGGACGGCCGGCCCGGCGACGCCCGTGTCGCCGTTGCCAAGGCCGGCGAGGAGCTGTTCGAACCCGGCGTAGATCGTGATCTGTTTCGGGCGATCAAGCGCGCCGTCGAGTTTGCATCCGCGCCGGGGCCGCTCGAGGTCAAGTTCCTGGTCGAGAGGGATCCAGACGGCGGGGCCGATACCGCAGACGTGCTCGTGCGACTCCAGCACGCCGTGGAGGTCGCCGCGAGAGTCGGGTGGGAGTTTCATATCGACTCGTCGATCCGCCACCTGCGGGCCGAGTACGCGGCCCGCCAGGCAGCCGACCTGGGGCGTGAACTGGCGGCAGCCGGATTGAGTCCGACGCCGGAGCGGTGCGAGCACGTAATCCGCCTGGCCCGCGAGATCCAGGACGGCATCGGTGCCGGGGGCCGGGACGGCGCGACAAGCCTCATCGACATCATCGACCGGTGGAAGTCGAACAAGGCCGAAAAGATCCTGCCCACTGGATTCGACCCGATCGACCGCGTGCTGGGTGGAGGGCTGACGGTGGGGCTCCACGGCGTCGCGGCCCGGCCGCGCGTTGGAAAGTCTGCGCTCGCGCTCCAGCTGGCGGCCGGGGCGCTGCTGCACAATCCGCAGGCCAAGGTCGTCTGGTTCCGCGGCGAGATGACAAACGACCTTCTCGTCTCCAGGCTCCTCGCGTGCTGGGCGGAACTGCGGAAGGGCCATATCGACCGGATCGTGCTCCAGGATGCGCTGGACCGGTCGCCTGAATCCCGCAGCGTGTATCTCGACATCATCGCGACGCTGGGCGACCGCCTGGTCGTTGTCGATCCTCCGATCACGCCGTCGGTGATCGAGCGCTGGATCGACGAGGCGAAGCCCGATCTAGCCGTGATCGACTACCTCCAGAAGATCGAGGCCGGTGGATTCAAGGACCGCCGCGCTGATCTCGACCACGTCGTTCGCCGGATCGCGAATGCGTCCACCAGGGCCGACATCCCGATCATCCTCGTGTCGGCGGTCGCTAAGGGCATCGACCAAGATGCCGAGATCGGCACGATCACGAAGGAGTCAAACCAACTCGACTTCGACGCGCATTCGTACTGGTCGCTCTGGATCGCGGGCGACCACAAGGCCAGCCCGCGCCGAACGCTCCTGCGATGCAACAAGGCGCGATCGAGCGGCGAGGCCGATAGGGAGCTCTGGTTCCACGGCCGCACCCAATTCTTCGCACCTGCCGCCGCAGAGAGCTACGAGGAGTTTCAGGGCTTCCCGTTGCCATGAGTGCAGACACGCTCTACCTGTGTGATGGCACGAACCTGTCCGACCTTCGCGACCAGGATGGGCGGCCTCGCGGCATCGACTCGGTGACGGGTAAGCGTGGCACCTATCACGGCGATGCCGGGGGCGGCCGACTGATCGACCACCACGGGGAGACGATCCGCGAGATCGTGCCGCCGGCCGCGACCACGACCGCCATGCCGGCCGGCGAGCGGAATACGAAACAGGGCGGTGCCAAGGGCAGGATCGAGAGGGAGGATGGCCGCCGGTGGCGGACGCTCAACACCTTCGTGGACGTTGTCGGCCGCTATCTCTCGCACGCGGAGAAGGCGGTATGGCTTGTGCTGTTTCGCGACTGCCGTGGCGGCACGGTCGAGGCCAGCCAGCGCAACCTCTCGGCCAGATCTGGCGTCGCCGAGCGGTCGGTCGTGCGAGCGATGAGCTTCTTCCGGGACGTTCGCCTCCTGGAGGTCGTGAAGAAATCCGCGAGCAAGGGCGAGGCCAGCCTGTACCGCCTGGAGGCCAGCCCGGAACGGTGCCTCGACGCGATCATCGCCGCCGGTCGAACCGGTGACACTGTGGCACCGGATGAGGGCGGGCAGCAGGAGCCCGAAGCCTCCACGAACCGGTGCCACCATGTCACCGGTGAGCAAAACGAACCGGTGCCAAAACGTGCTCGCAACCGGTGCCACCATGGCACCATCTCCAGAAAGCAGAAGGGGGATCGTCCGCCGCCCTGTCGGGACGGCGGCCGAACCCCCGGTGAAAACGCCTCCCCGGGGAGCGCTGTCGCGGCCCTGGCAACCACGGACCAGGAGAACAGCCGATGACCCCTGCCGCCTCCCCAGCCGCCCCGGCCGACCTGATCGCCAGCCAGATCAACCTGGACGCCGCCAAGTCGTTCGCGGTGGACACCGTCCACGGGCTCCTGGCTGCCGTTATGCGGGCCGACGAGCCGGGGGGCGTGCGTTGCCTCCCTATTTGGTCGGACCGGGTCGACGGGCTCTGTGTGGGCTCCGGGCACGGCGTCGCGGCGGCCCATGGGATCACCGCCGGCATCGCCGTGTTCGTAGCGGCCGACTCCATGGCCAACCGGATACTGCATGCCGTGGCCACGCGGCTCGCGGACGCGATGCGAGATGACGGGCTGGACGTGAACCGGTGGCACGGGCGGGCGGCTGCCCTTACGGCCCCGGCCATCGAGCGGGCGGTCGCCTGGGAGATCCTGGGCGTAGCAGCGCACGAGGTCGCGCACGCGGTTGCCCTGCCCCTGGACACGACCCCGCCGTCGGAAACAGCGGCGTCCAAACTCCGGGCCTTGGCCACCGACTGCGCGGTGAGGCTCGATGCGGAATGGAAGGTCCGGTACCACGGCCCTGACTGGGCCGCGGCCTACGCGATCGTCGCGGCGCGACTCAGCACGCTCGAGCCCGACTGCCAGCCGGCGCTCCAGCAGCGGATGCGCGCGGATACGGAGATGTTCGGCGGCATCGACTTCGACGCCGTGGCCGCTGTGGTCGCCGACGTGCCGCACGACGCGGCCATCCGGCCTCTCCTGGCCGACGCCGACTTCGTCGCCCGCGTGTCGGCCGTCGTGCCGACCGCCGACGAACGGCTCGCAAAACTCTCCGCGGCGGAAGGTCCGGCGCGGAGCACTGTTTCGGATGATTCGTGCGGCACGGCCGCTAGAAAGATCGGGTGAGATATGGCCATCAACGTGATCGACATGCTCAGGAGCGTGACTGCGAAGAAGATCAGCGGGGTCGAGGAGATTGCCGATCGGCTTTTCCGAGGCGAGAAGATCCCGGGCGAGGTGATTCACGCCACACTCCAAGAAGCTGGCCGGACGCCGGAAGACCTTCAGGCCATGGTCGATTCCCGCGAGCGGATCGCAGGGCTTGTGAAGGTCATCAAGGATTCCCCGGCCGCGGTGCGCCGACTCAACGCGATCGAGAAGGAGATCACCGACCAGGAGGTTGCGTTCGAAGCGCAGCGGCAGCGGCTTCGCGAGTTGACTGAAAAGCACGAGGACGAGCGCCGGACGCTCAAGGCAATCGTTTCCAACGCGGACGCCGCCCGCGCGAGCCTGCTCACAAAAGACGTTCTGCCGGCCGCGCTGTGGGAACGACTTCGGGCCGCGGAGCAAGCCTGCATCGACGCGGACGAAGCCTACGGCGCTGCCTACAGGCAACGCCCTGAGCTCACCCGCGCGGCGGCCGAGATGGCCAGATACGTGCAGTATCTCGGCGAGGGCAAGCCGGTGCGGCACGACGGCAAAGACCTGGACGAAGACACGGCCCGGAAGCTGGCCAAAGCGGCCGCGGAGGAGCGAGATGCGAATGCCACGAGCATCCCCGCGCTCGAGGCCGCATGGAACCGGGCCTGCGAGGCCCGCGATGCCACCCGTGCGGCGGTCCTGAAGGAGCTCGGCGCGTAATGAAACCCGCGCTGCGGTTAGCCCATGGATCGCCGCTACCCGGCGGGGTGGCCCCTCACCACCCCGCCGGGCTGGGCTCACGACAGTCGACACCCACCAGCACCTACGAAAGGCCCATGCCCATGATCGACGTGAATGCCATCGTTCACCGAATCCTCGCGGCCGCGAACAATGCACCCGATCGCATCGCAGCCGACCGCGCCGTCTCCAGGCTCCTGGTTGAACTGCGAGATGCGGTGAAGGCCATGCAGATCGAGGCGCAGCAGCTGCCGCTGATGCGGACCTGGAATCCAGAGCCGCCATCGCAGGGTGAGGCCGCGTTCGTCACGGCGAGGCGGCTTTCGGCTCGCCTCGACGAGATGAAGCTGGCCAAGCGGTTCGGCGACGCAACGGACGTACAGCGCGTACTCGACATCACGCTGCGCGAGCTGCGGGCGGCGGCACTGGGCACGGGCCAGTAGCCCATGGTTCCTTCTGGCTCGCGGCATGCCGCTTGCCTGCGGCTGCGAAATCCACTTCCAACGAGTGACCTAACCAGTGCCCAAAGCATCAAAACCTACGCGCCGCAAAACGGCCCCCAAAAAGCCGGCCCCACGATCGGCAGCTCGGCGCCAACCCAAGGCCGACAACCCTCCTGCGGAGCCGGTGGACCGTGCCCTGCGGAGGTTCGACCGCCAACGGGCCGCGATCAACCGGATCGACCGGGCCGCCAGCCTGGCCGGCCGCGACATCGGCCCGATCCCGCCCGTGGCCGACCCGGCCCGGAAGGCGGCCGCCCGGGAGTCGTTCCGGACGTTCTGCGAGACGTATTTCCCGGCGACGTTTTCCCTGGCATGGTCCGACGACCACCTGGCCGTGATCGCGGCGATCGAGACGGCGGTGCGGGATGGCGAGCTGTTCGCGTTCGCCATGAGCCGCGGCAGCGGGAAGACCAGCCTGATCGAAGTCGCCGCGCTGTGGGCGCTGCTCAACGGCTACCGCGACTTCGTCGCCATCATCGGCAGCGACGAGGGCCATGCGGCCACGATGCTCGAAAGCATCAAGGTCGAGTGCGAGACGAACGCCCTCTTGCTCGCCGACTTCCCGGAGGCGATTCATCCGGTCGTCGCCCTGGAGCGGATCCACCAACGAGCGAAAGGCCAGCTCTGCCAGGGCAAGCCGACCCACATCCAGTGGCGGCAGCGCGAGATCCAGTTCCCCACGATCGAGGGCAGTGCCGCCGCCGGCGGTATCATCCGGGTGGCTGGCATCACCGGCCGCATCCGCGGCATGTCGGCGAAACGGGCCTGCGATGGCCGGAAGGTCCGGCCGAGCCTCGTGCTCGTCGACGATCCCCAGACCGACGAGGTCGCGCGGAGCCCCGCCCAAGTCGCCGCCCGCGAGGCCGTGCTGAAGGGCGCGATCCTTGGCCTCGCCGGCCCCGGCGTCCAGATCGCCGGGCTGGCTACCGTCACGGTGATCGCCCCCGACGACCTGGCCGATCGGCTCCTCGATCGGGAGCGGCATCCGGCCTGGCACGGCCGCCGCATGAAGCTCGTGTACCAGTGGCCAACGAGCACGAGCTTGTGGGATCGGTACGCGGAACTGCGCCGGGAAGGCCAGCGGAACGGGAACGGCGTCAAGGCGGCCGACGAGTTCTACGTCACCAACCGCGAGGCCATGGACGCCGGCGGCGTGGTCGCCTGGCCGGCTCGCAAAAACCCGGAGGAGGTGTCTGCCATGCAGCACGCGATGAACCTGAAGATCGACCGCGGCGAGGCCGCATTCGCGGCCGAGTTCCAAAACGAGCCGGTCGTCGAGGTCAAAAGCGGCGAGGCGCTCACGGCCAAGGAGATCGCCGGCCGCGGCATCAACGTCCCGCGGTGGGTCGTGCCCCGCGGCCTGGACACGATCACGGCGTTCGTCGACGTGCAGGAGAAGGCGCTCTACTGGGCGGTCGTCGCATGGGGGCACCAGCTCCGCGGGCACCTGGTCGCGTACGGAACGTACCCCGAGCAGGGCCGGGAATACTTCACCCTCCGGGACGCGCAGCGAACCCTCTCGGATGCGGCCGGCGGGGCGGCCCTCGAGCCGGCGATCGCCGCCGGCCTGGAGGCCGTCGCCGGCATGATCCTCGACCGGGAGCTCGAACGCGAAACCGACGACGCCCTGCTGCGGGTGGGGCAGCTGTTCATCGACACCAACTGGGCCGCATCGCAGGGAGTCGTCCGCGACTTTGCACGACGATCCAGCTGGGGGCCGCGAATCCTGCCCACCCACGGCCGGTTCGTCGGGGCCAGCAGCTCCAACATCTCCGACAAGTCGCCCGACAAAGGCGAGCGTGTCGGGGCCAACTGGCGCACGAGCACCATCCAGCGGCAGCGGCACGTGCTCTACGACACGAATGCCTGGAAATCCTTCCTCGCGACGCGGCTGCGGCTGCCCCCGGCCGACCCGCTCGCGTTCACGCTCCACGCCGGGAATCACGACATGCTCGCCGAGCACCTGGCCAGCGAACAGCCGGTGCGAGTCGAGGCCCGCGGCCGCATCGTCGACGAGTGGCGATTGATCCCTGGACGCGATAACCACTGGCTCGACTGCTGTGTCGGCAGTGCGGTGGCGGCTTCGTTCCTTGGCGTGTCGGCGGTCGGTGTGGAGTCCCCGGCGCCGCAGCGTGCAGCGCTGACCATCACACGCGAAGACATGGCCAGGCGTCGCGCGGAGTTGCTCGCGCTCAGGAACCGCGCGTGGTAAGATCGGTAGTAGACATTCGTACCGTTACGTCGCAAAAACAGCGGCATTTCGCCGCAGGAAAGGTAGACCCGCATGGCAGCTAGTTCAGGGGCAGTTCGTGCCGGCGGCGCATACGTCGAGATCTTCGCCAAGGATGGGGCTTTCCAGCAGGCGATGACGCGGGTGCAGAATCGCCTGAAGGCCACGGCCGCGGCGATGCGGCAGGTGGGCAGCAACATGATGATCGGCGGGGCCGCTATGGCCGCGCCGTTGCTTGCAGCAGTCAACGGCGCCCGGCGGTTCGAGGATGCGCTGTTGGACGCAAAGGCTTCGGCCGGTCTGACGGCAGCCGAGATCGAGCGTGTCCAGCAGAAGGCGCTGGCCTTGTCAAAGGCCGGCGTGGGCGGTCCAGGCGAGATCGCGGAGGCGTTCACTGCGCTCGTGAAGGCTGGCATGCCCCTGGAGGCCGCCCTGGACGGCGCCGCGGAGGCCGTCGTGAAGTTCGCGACCAACGCTGGCCTCGACACGACGCGGGCCGCCGAGATCGCGACCGACGCCATGAACGTGTTCGGTGAGAGCACGACGAATGCGACGGACATTTTGAAGGCCGCGGCGGACAGCTCTAGCACGAACGTCGACCAGATGACGCAGGCGTTCAGTCAGTCGTCGGCAGTGGCCGGGAAGGCCGGGCAGTCCATGGCCACGCTGTCGGCGGCGCTGGCCATCATGGCATCGCAGGGCATCAAGGGGTCGGATGCCGGCACGAGCCTGAAGACGATGATCCAGCGGCTCACGACAGGGTCCGACGATGCCGGGAAAGCGCTCGCGGAAATCGGACTCGGGATTGCATCGTTCCGGGATGCCCGGGGCAACATGCTGCCGCTGGCGCAGACCATGGACATCTTGAACGCGAAGCTCGCCACGCTCGACCCGATAGCCCGCGACAACGTCATGATGCGCATCTTCGGGACCGACGCCATTCGGGCGGCGAACATCTTGACATCGGCCGGTTCGGCAGGCTTCGCCGCCATGGCCGACCAGATGGGGAAGTCGATGACGAACGCGGATGCGTTCGACGAGCGCATGAGCGGGATCACCGGCGCGATCCGGCGGCTGAATGGAGCCCTGGAACGCATGTCGGTTGCCGTTTCCGGCGGGCTCGGCGGCGTGATCGCATCCATCGAAAAGGGGCTGACGGCATTTTTCAACGTCGTGAGCAGCCTGGCAGAGCGATTCCCGATCCTGACGCAGTCGGTGGCGACCGCGGCCGGATTCCTCCTGGCATTCGGCGCAGCGACGAAGGTGGCCGGGTTCGCCATATCCGGGCTCACGCAGGCGTTCTCGCTCGTGCGAGCCCTGCCCGCGCTCTTGAATCCGGTCACGCTGGCGATCGTCGGCGTAGGGGCTGCGGTGGCGGGGGCGATCGTAGTGGCTCGTGCATTGAGCCCGGAGTTCAAGCGCGAGGCGGACGCGATCGCCGCGGCATTCATGGCCGGCAACATCAGCGGCGCCATGGAGCTCATCGGTGCGAACGCTGGCATCGTGGCGATGCGGATGCGGCATGCCTTCGAAGATGCCGGTGATTCCATCCGCAACACGTTCGCCGCGGCCGGCTCGTTCATCGGCGACAAGCTCACCGAGGGGCTGGATCGATTTATGGGCCTCTTCGGGGCCGACATCCTCACGCTCCAAGAGGGATGGCAAAAGCTTGGCGTCTACTTCAAGGCCGCGTTCGATTGGAAGTGGGCACTGACCGGCATGGGCACCGCCCTGAAAAAGGTCGATGACGAGATCGAGCGGCGGCGTGCCGCAGCTCCGACGGCGGACGCCAGGGCTGCGGAGCGGAAGGCCGGCCGCGAACGTGCGGCGGACATGCGAGGCGACGCGGCAGCCGACCGCGAAGCCCGGCAGCGCGCCGAGCTGGCGGCGGCGACGGCCGAGCGGGACGCGGTGCGGGACAGTCTGACGCCCGCGCAGGCGGCCGACGATGCCGCGGCCACTGCCGCCAGGGACTTCAAGCAACCGTTCAGGCAGCCAGGTGAGTTCACCCCGCCGGACCCGCAAGACCAGGGCCGCGTGGCCGCTGCCGCAGCCGCAGCCACCGGCATCGGGCAGACGGTCGGCACGTTCAGCAGCACCGGCGAGGGCCTCGGGATCGGGCCGGAACTGAACAAGCTCGAGCAGCCGGCGGTGCAGACGGCGGCCAACACGGCGGCCACAGCCGAGGCCGTGACGGCGTTGGCTCGCGGACTCGACGGCCGGCCGATCGACCTGATCGACCGCGCGATCTCACCGGCCACGGTGGCCGGGTCGCTGCCCCCCCGCGACCGCCGCCGCCTCGATCCCGAACACGTCCGCGACCTCGTCGCTCCCGACTCCGGTGCTGGGGCTGCGCAGCAGCCTGCCGGCCAGGCGATTGCGTTGGCAAGCCCTGCTGCCGGCGGCGTGGCCGCCGAGGTGGCTGCCCCTCGTGCTCCCACCGTGGCCCAAGCCGCCCGCGCGGGCACGGCGATCGCCGACTGGGCTGGCGTCGCTCAGGTCATGCAAAGCGGCTTCGCGTCCGTCGTGAACGCGATCGATTCCCACAAAAAGGTTTCCGAGTCGCATACGTCGCGGCTCGACAAGATCGTCCAGAACACGGCAAACGCAGGCATGGCGTTCGTGTAACCCAAAAATCAGCGGAGCCGGCTCAGGCTGCAACCTGGCCGGCTCCTCAGATCCCGGCGTGAGGTGCCGGAATCATGGCGGCAGACTACCAGACTGCGGACGACTGTCTATGCGACGACGAGCGGCTTGCGGCGCTTTGCGAGCGGATCGCCGCAGAGCATGCCGCACGGACGCCGGAGCAAGCGTGGCAGATCACGAGGGGCGCGCTGGAGCGGTGGGCAGCTCGGGATCGCGAGGCGGCGAGGCCGCCAGCGGCCCGGGCAGCCCGCGCTCGCGTGGCATGAGCGAGATCCCGCTGGGCGGCCTCCGCGAAGCCTACCGCCTCCGGCGTCACCGCCAGGTGAGCCCGGGCCGCCATGAGTTGCGGCCAGTAGCGGGTGATGACCGCCTGTTCGATACGTGGCGCGACGCCGTTCGGGCGGCCAGCGGTATACGGGGCCGTGTCGTCACCCAAGCCGTCATGGTGGACGCCGCAGGCCGTGTCGTGTTTCCGGCTGAAGATCGCCGCACGTTCACCCGCGGCCGGTGGGCGGACGCCCTCCAGGTGCAGGTGCTGCCGGCTGGCTCCCGCAGCCGTCGCCCGGCTCGCGGGCGGTCCGGCCCTGCCGATTCGCCGCAGTCGCCGAAGCCGGCCCCCGGCCGGGGCCGGGGGCGCACGCAGCTCTCACCCAAGGTCGTCGCCAGGCTCGCGGAGATCCGCCGCGAGGATCCGACATTCGGGGGCGGCGGCAGCCGGTGAACAGCCTTTGCCGGGCGACCCGCGAGGTCGTTACAGTTCTGCCGTGAACCTCGCGCTCTACTGCTCTGTCGCCGAAGCCTGCGCCCTGGCCGGGGTCAGCAAGTCGTACATGCACGCGATGATCGTGGCGGGCAGGATCAAGGCCGAGAAGGTCGGCCGGTCCTACGCCGTCCTACGGTCGTCGGTGGCGGAGTTCCAGCGACAGCCAGGCATGGGGCGGCCCCCGAAGCCGCAGCCGGCCGCCAAGGCCGCCAGGCGGCCCCGGAAGCCTCGCGGAAAATAGCCTGTCCAGGCACGCCCGGCGGCTCATCTTGCAAGACATAGGACGTTCGTCCTATGTTGTCCCCCGCGTGGCCGGCTGATCGGCCACATCAACGCCACGAAGGGAGTGTGTGCCATGGTTACAACCGCACGATCGAAGCAGCCGGTGTCGAAGATCGCCCCGGTGTCGAAAAGTGCTCGGCGGATCGCAGAGAAGGAGTCGGGGCGGCGGATGACCGACCGGGAGATCGTGAGCATGTACCCCGGCGCAGAGTGCCGGGAGATCCCGGAGAAGATCGGCGTGATGGACCGCCTCATCCGCGAGGCGTGGGAGTTGGTTCACCAGCTCACCGCCTCCGGGGTCGAGTTCGCCGGCGACGCCAGCCAGGCGACGCTCGTGATCGCGGGCACGGCATACGCCGCATGGCGGTCGTCGATCCATCGGTGGAACGACGGGACTGACCCGGCAGCGGCAGCGGCGGTCGTGAGCGGGATGGCCGACGGCATCGAGTTCGCGCTGCGGCACGAGGCCGGCATCCCGGCCATGTACGCCGCCGACTACGCCCGGGCCGTCGCCGGCAGCGCTGATCCGGTTGATCGTATGAAGCCGCTGGCGGCCCTGGCCCGGGTGTGGCCAGACCGCTACACGGCGGCCTCGATCCGGTTTGGCCGTCCGAAGTACGCAAGCGACGACGGGGAGGCGGCCGATCCCTTCTGGGCCGTTTCCGCCAACATCCTGACCGCCAGGCGGCCGGGCGAGCGGCGGCTGCCGGCATCGCGGAGGAAGCCGACAGGTAGGTGATCGGGGGTCCGGGTGAGGACATGGCTGCCGGGCGCCGGCGCAAAGCCCCCGGCAGCCGGATCGCGGAGATCAACTACCTCGATCATGTCCAGATCGCCGCCGCGGTGCCGATGGTGTCGCCGCGAGAGATCGGCGGCGTGGCGCAGGTCATAGCCGTTTGCATAGCCGGTAACGGTGCGCAGGAGCACGGCTAACGGCTATGGCTGCAAACTTGACGATCGCGCGATAATCGCAGTATCGTTCGGCAAACCGCAGGAAAATCAGCTTTCTGGCTGGGTCGCAAAATCCGGCTGGGGGTCAAGAGGTCGCAGGTTCAAGTCCTGTCGCCCCGACTTGCCTTGTATAACCGTCCGGTCTCGGACGGTTGACGAGGTGTTTGACGATCGGCCGGTGAGGGTCGCACGCCGCCCCGCG
>Ga0315902_10005436_pt1 | contig 17995 bp, 17 predicted proteins | sample LakEriMetagenome_9_FD_203523 | JGI IMG/M metagenome (GOLD analysis project Ga0315902, IMG submission 203523) | Freshwater fungal communities from buoy surface, Lake Erie, Ohio, United States - Buoy 12 MA117 | ecosystem: Environmental > Aquatic > Freshwater > Lake > Lake biofilm | place: USA... | reverse complement strand
CGCAGCGAGTGCTGACAAAGAATTACGGGCGCGGCACCGCGGTGCAGGCCGTACCGGTCGTACCAAAGTTCGCCGTACCCGAGTTACAGGTCCAACCGGCGTACCACGTATCGGCCGCGTCCTTCACGGCACCGATGTAGGTCGTCGTCTCGAAGCCGGCATCCACCGTCTTCGGATCGGTCGCCGCGCGAGCGGTCTCGTTGGCACCGTTGACGAACCCACCCGTCAGCGAGGCCGTGAATGTCGAGATGTTGTTGTTTCCCGCCACGTTGAACGCCGCGTCGGCTTGCGCCGCCGTGATGTTATCGCCAGCGCGGATCGCCGTCGCGCCGCACTGCATTGCGACCGATCGGAACGCCGGTGCACCGACCTTGCCGATATCGGCATTTGCCGTGAGGATGCTCGGGCCCGTCGCCGTGTTGTCGAGGCGCAAGCACGCGATCGGCGAGACCACCACACCGTTGACCAACGAGGCGTCCGCCGCGCCGCGGAATCGCATCGCCGCACCATTGCCCGAAGCCGAGTTGCGGTGAACGAAGGTGAAGTTCGCCAGCTTCATGAAGGTACGCGGCTGCTGCGTCTCGCTCGTCGTGGCCGTGGTGCCCGGCGAATCGAGTTCGATCATCGAGTCGGCGCCGCCCGAGGTCTTTTGAACGGCGATCACGTACTGGATCAAACCGCGATAACCGACGTCGAGGTCGACACTGTCATCGTCCGCGCCCGTGATCACGAAGCGCGTGGCGTTGTGCGAACCGCCAAAGAATTCGAGACCGTCGTCCGAGCTGTTGTGCAGTTGAACGTAGCTGATGGAGGTGCCGCTACCGACGCCACCCGTCGTGAGCGCCTGCAACTCGGAGTTACCCGAGAGCACGTAACCCGAGTAACGGATCTGAACGTAGCGCAACGTGCCGCTGTTGTCGTTCGCCGTCGCACCGCCGTAGATCGCCGGATCGGTCGCGCCTTCCACCTGGCGCTCGCAGTTCACCGAGCCCGGGGTCGCATTCGTCGCGATCGTGCAGTCCGTGATCGGCGCGCGGCCCGAGAGCACCACACCACCCCACTGACCCTGCGAATCATCGGTCGTGAGACCCAGGATGTTGTCGCGGCTCGTGAAGACGATCGGCGCCGTCGCCGTACCCACCGCGCTGATGCGATTGCCGCGGTTGACGTGCAGCCAGGACGTACCGGTCGAACCAAAGATCACCACACCCGGCTGAATCGTCAGCACCACGGCCGTCTGTCCGGAGGCCGCCGCAGCACCGAGGTCGTTGCCGACGTCGACGCGACCGCCAAGCGAGTAGAGAAGCCCCGGGATACGAGTGAGCGTCGAGCTACGAGTGAAACGCGACGGCAGTTCGCAGTTACGGTACGTGCCGGTCGGACCCGTGATCGTGCCGAGGTCGCGCAGACCGGCGGAGTCGTCGATCGTCGGACAGCCCGGCGCGGGCGTCACGAGCGTCGAAGCCGGCGGCGGCGGCGGGGGCGGCGGGGGCGGCGTCGTGATGTTCACAGTCACATTTCCGCCGCTGCCCGGGGAGGCGATCTCTTCCGAGCCGCAACCAGCGAGCACCGCCACAGAGGCGGCGAGGAACAACAGATTTCGGTGCTTTTCCAGGGTTTGCATTTTGAAGACGCTCCGTACGGGCCGATCGACGCCGATTTGAATTGGGGGTTGGATGAGATCGATCGGCGGAGCCGGTCGACCACGGGCGAGAAAGTTAAGCGCTCGATGTGACAGCGAAGTGACGCTTGTGTGACAGCGAGGTGGCGGCGCTCGTGGGCGCATAGGGAGCGGCGTACACTCCGACCCGTCATGAGTGCCTTACGCGAAGACACGCCCGAGCTGCGGCAATGGATCATCCGGCAGACCGAGGCCGGTCACTCCCCTCAAACCCTGCTCGCAGAACTCATCTCGCAGGGCTACGCCGAGGACAGTGCCGTCACGATCATGACCGCAACCCTCGAAACTCGACTCGCCGCAATTCGCTCACGCGCTCCGAGGCAAGACCTCGATGCGGGCATTCCCGTCCCCCAACCCATCGGCACTGCATGGCCCTCGGTCGTCCGTGCACTCGACCGTGACGTCAAAGTATTGTTCAGCTTGGCGCTGCCGCGAGTCGTACTCTTCGGGGGACTGCTCAGCGACAAAGAATGCGACGAACTCATCGCCCTCTCGCGAGCGCACGTCACACCCTCGAACGTCGTCGACCTGGAAGGCGGCGGTGAAAAGTCGCATGACGCGCGCACCAGCAGCGGCGCCGCCCTCGCGCGCGGCGGCTCAACGCTCATCTCGCGCATCGAGCAACGCATCGCGGCGCTGCTCAATTGGCCAGTGGACCATGGTGAAGCGCTGCAGATCCTGCGCTACGAAGTCGGCCAAGAATACAAACCGCACTACGACTACGTCGATCCCGCGCAACCGGGTGCCGCGCCCTTCTTGGCGCGCGGCGGACAGCGCGTGGCCTCACTCGTGATGTACCTGAACACACCCCAAGACGGTGGTGCGACGAACTTTCCGGATATCGGCCTCGAGGTCGCGGCGATCAAAGGAAACGCCGTGTTCTTCAGCTACGACCGCCCTCAACCCTCGACCCAGACGCTGCACGGCGGCATGCCGGTACGCGCGGGCGAGAAATGGGTCGCAACGAAATGGCTGCGGGAGCGCCCGCACCACTAGGCGTGATCGATCAGCCGAATCGACCGGTGATGTAGTCTTCGGTCAGCTTCGCTTGGGGGTTCGTGAAGATCTTGTTGGTCTCTCCCACTTCGATGAGGTCACCCAAGTGGAAGTACGCCGTGCGCTGCGACACGCGCGCGGCCTGCTGCATCGAGTGCGTGACGATGCAAATCGCATAGCTCTCGCGCAGTTCATCGATCAGATCTTCGATGCGAGCCGTCGCAATCGGGTCAAGCGCCGAACACGGCTCGTCCATCAAGATTACTTCCGGGTTCACGGCAATCGCCCGGGCAATGCACAGACGCTGCTGCTGACCCCCCGAGAGACTGGTGCCGGGTTGGTTCAGGCGATCTTTGACCTCCTCCCACAACCCTGCACGCCGCAAGCTCACGTTCACGATCTCATCGAGCTCCGCACGATCGGCCGCAAGACCATGAATACGCGGCCCGTAGGCGACGTTTTCATAGATCGTCTTCGGGAACGGATTCGGCTTCTGGAAGACCATGCCGACGCGAGCACGCAGCTGGACGACGTCCTGGCGTTTGTCGTGGATGTCCTGCCCATCGAGCATGATCGCGCCTTCGACGCGCGCGCCGACGATGGTGTCGTTCATGCGGTTGAGGCAACGCAAAAAGGTCGACTTGCCGCAGCCAGAAGGACCGATCATCGCAAGCACCTGCTTGCGGCCGATATCGATGTTCACCTTCTTGATCGCGTGCTTGTCGCCGTAGAACACGTCGACGTCGCGACAGGAGAACACGGGCTCCGGCACGGTCACATCGCCGATCGTCTTCGTGCCTTCGGGCACCGGGAGGATTTTCGCCGTCTGGTTCATGTCGTTTACCAACGTTTCTCGAATTTGTTGCGCAGGATGACCGCAGTCGCGTTCATCACGATCAGGAAGAGCAGCAGCACGATGATCGCACCCGACGTGCGCTCGACGAAGCCACGCTCCGGAAGATCCGACCACAAGAACACCTGCACCGGCAGTGCCGTCGCCGGATCGACGAAGCCCGCGGGCACATCGACGATGAAGGCCACCATGCCGATCATCAGGAGCGGCGCCGACTCACCAAGCGCACGGGCCATACCGATGATCGCGCCCGTCAACATGCCCGGCATCGCGAGCGGCATCACGTGGTGCATCACCATCTGCAAGCGCGAAGCGCCCATGCCGAGCGCCGCTTCACGAATCGACGGTGGCACGGCTTTGAGCGCTGCACGCGAGGCGATGATGATGGTTGGCAGCGTTAGCAACGAGAGCACGAGACCCCCGACGAGCGGCGCCGATCGCGGCAAGCCGAAGAGCGCGATGAACATCGCGAGCCCCAGCAAGCCGAACACGATCGACGGCACGGCCGCGAGGTTGTTGATATTGACCTCGATGATGTCGGTCATGCGGTTGCGCGGCGCAAATTCTTCGAGGTAGATCGCCGCGCCCACGCCGATGGGGAACGACAGCAAAAGCGTGATGAGCAGTGTGAGCGCAGAACCGATGAGCGCACCGCGCACCCCTGCCTGCTCCGGGTCACGCGAGTCGCCGTTCGACAAGAACGCGGCGTTGAACCGCAACTTGAGCGACCGGTCGGCGACGAGCGCGTCGATCCAGCCGATCTGCTGATCAGACAGGCGCCGCTCGTCTTCCGGCGCCGAGCGACTGACTTTGTCTTTGAGCAGCATGTCGACGGTGTCGTCGGCGAGTACCCAGAGCGTCTCTCGAGAACCGATGATCGACGGATCGGCCACCACGCGTTGCTGCAACTCGAGCGACGCGGCACTCGAGACCACCCCATACAACTCGCGCAAGTTCGGGCGACCCTCGACTTCCGGGAACCGCTCGCGCAGTGCGGCACGGATGAGCGATTGATAATCGGCCGTCACGAGCTCATCGGGGTTACGCGCACCCGAGGGGTCGATGACTTCTGGGTCGTACGTCACCGTGAGCTGCACGTAGGACTGGCGGAATACCGAAGCACCCTGCGAGAAGATCGTGCCGAACAAAAAAATCACGAACGCGATGCCCGCGAGAACGGCCGCTGCACCGTAAGCCCGAAACCGCTTCTCGGCCCGATAACGGCGTGCGAGGCTCTTGCGCACGAGCGCCTGCGTCTCCTCGGCCGACTTCACCGGCAGATCATTCGTACTGTTCACGGTACTTCCTGACGACGTACAAGGCGATGACGTTGAGGAGCAAGGTGACGAGGAAGAGCACGAGACCGAGCGCAAACGCCGCCAAGGTCTTCGGGCTATCGAACTCCTGGTCGCCAACGAGCAAGGTCACGATCTGTACCGTGACCGTGGTTACGGCCTCGAGCGGATTGGCCGTGAGGTTTGCGGAGAGTCCTGCGGCCATGACGACGATCATGGTCTCGCCGATCGCACGCGAAATCGCGAGCAGCACGCCACCCACGATGCCGGGCAGCGCGGCGCGCAGCACCACCTGCCGAATGGTCTCCGAGCGCGTCGCACCGAGCGCATACGCGCCATCACGCAGGCTCTGCGGCACCGCCGTGATCATGTCGTCCGAGAGCGACGACACGAACGGAATGATCATGATGCCCATCACGAGCCCCGCGGCGAGCGCACTCTCACCGGCGACCGGCAGCCCCATCGCCTCGCCCGCCACGCGCAGCGCCGGCCCCACGGTGGTCACGGCAAAGAATCCGTAGACCACGGTCGGCACACCCGCGAGCACTTCGAGCAGCGGCTTGACGTACTTACGAACTTTGATGGGCGCGTACTCGGCCAAATAAATTGCCGAGAAAAGCCCAACAGGCACCGCCACCACCATGGCGATGAAGGAGATGAGCAAGGTGCCGGCAAACAAGGGCACCGCACCGAATGCGCCAGAAGAGCCCACCTGATCGGCACGGATCGCCATCTGCGGGCTCCAGTTGGTGCCGAACACGAACTCGGTCACCGGTACGATGCTGAAGAACCGGAACGCCTCGAAAACGATGGAGAGCACGATACCGAGCGTCGTGAACACCGCCACCGCCGAACAGGCGAAGAGCAGCACTTCGATCACGCGCTCATAAGAATTTCGGGCGCGCAGGTCCGGGCGGATCTTCGCGCGCACCCACAGCATGCCCACGATACCGATAGCGATGACGATAGCCGCGAGCGCGAGCTCGGCGATATCGCGCAGCTGCACGTACTGCGCTGCGGCAATGCGCGTCTCGGGCGCCACCATGTCGGGGGAGACGTTGCCGGCGACCACATTGCGTAAATCATTGAGCAGGAGCCCGAGCTGAGCCTCAGGCAGCGCTTGCGAGGCGGTCGGCAACTGGGCAATCACCAAACGGGTGATGACCGCATCTTGCAGAAGCACCCAGGCGAGAAAGACCACGAGCGCAGGCAGCCCGCACCAAATGGCGGTGAGCAAACCGTAGTGCCCCGGCAAAGAATGCAGATCGCGAATGCGACGCTGGCCTCCCACCACCGCGATAGCGCGCGTCTTGCCGAGCTGGAAGGCCAGCACCGACAGCGCAATGATCAGGATGAGAAGGATCGACGGGGTCATGAAGACGACAAAACCTGCGGCGGGGAACCAGTCCCCCAAAAGCGGCGGATTTTACCGTCTCCGCGCTTCGGGGGTACGACCGTCATCCAAATTTAATGAACCCGAGGGTCAGTAGGTCCAGTTGAAGTCCACCTGAAGGCGCTTGTAGTCGCGATCGAACAGGTTCCGGGCCGAGGGCAGGGTCACGGCGGCCGCAACGTCCTGGTTCGTGTCGTTGAGCATGTAAATCACGTTGAACCGCCAGTTGCGCGAGAGCTGATACGCCCCACGGATGGCGCTGCCCCCGCCATCGGTATTCCCCGCGGCGAAGTCCGAGTCGATCCACTGCCCGAACAGCGCGTCCTTCTCGACGACCTGATAGAGATAGCCCACTTCCCAAGTCCCCGGGATCGTCGCGTTCGCCCGGCCGTAGGTGAACCCCGCGGCGTAGGCCGTGTCGAGGCCCTTCGGAATAGTCGTCGCCGTACTCGTCGTCGTGATCGAATAATCCGCGGCCGTGTTCTGCGCCACGTTCGCAAAGAGCAGCAGCGGCTGTTCGCCGATATTGAACTGGTACTCGCCGAGCAGTTCGAACACGTTGTAATCGTTGGCGAGGCACGCTCCACCTGTGGCGACCGCCTTGCGACAGATCGTCGCACTCGTGCTCGTCGAGTTGCCGAAGCTGCCGAGTCCCGCCGAGCTCGCGCTCGCATTCTGAAACGGGTTGTACCCGCGAACGGCGATATGATCGTAGTACGCACCGGCGATCAACACGCGACTGCCGTCGGTCCGATTCCAGCGCCAGCCGAACTGCGCACCGACCATCCCCGAGTCCGCCGCCGTCGAACGCTCGGAGAACTGCGTGTAAAACGCACTACCGAAGAAGCCATTCGCCGCCTGCTGCCACTGCGCACCGACACCTTCCGGGTTGATGTCGTTGTCAAAGAAAAAGCTCGACGTCCTCACCCACGGGTAGCGCATCTTGCCGGCCGAGACCTTCCAGTGATCGTTCGGCGACCACTCGACATACGCCGTGTCGAGATCGAGTGCCTTGCGAGAGTTCGCGTCCGAGAACGACTGGTTGGACGATCGCGCATCGCCGCCCTCCGTCGAGGTGAACTGCACTTCGACCCGGGTGTTGTCGTTTACGCGGGCAAACGCGCCCACCCGCACGCGAAACCGATTGCGATTGCGCGCCGAGGCCGTCGCTTCCTGATCGATATGTTCGTTTCGAACGCGCAGGTCGCCCTTCCACACCCAGCGACCCATCCAGCCCGAGCTCGCGCCCTCGCCCACCGTACGCGCGAGGTTATCGGAGGTTCGGTCGATCGAGTCCTGCAGGTCCGTGTTGACGACCGCCTGATCGGCGACCACCGACTCGGTCTTCTCGGCCTGCGACTTTTGAGCCGCCTCGAGCTGCGCGAGGCGCTCTTGCAGCAACGCAAGCTGCGCCTTCAGGACTTCGAGTTCCGACTGCACGGCGCTCGGTGCCGCCTCGGCCTTCGCGAGGCAAGCCGCCCCCGTAGCCGCCGCGATGACCGCGGCGGCGGCAAACGATCGAATGTTCATGTGGTTCCCTCTGAGGTGGAATTGCGCCCGGCGTTACGGAGCGAAGTTCTTGAGCGACTTCACATCCGCGCGGGTTTTCGCGAGATCCGACTTCGGCTGCGGCACGAGACCGCGATCGGCGAGATAGCCTTCCTCACCGAGTGCCTTCTCGCTCACGTACTCATTGACGAACTCTTGCAGTCCCGGGATCACGCCGATGTGCGCCTTCTTCACGTAGATGAAGAGCGGACGCGAGGCGGGATACTTACCTGAGGAAATCGTGTCGAAGGTCGGCTCGACACCTTCAATCTTTGACCCACGCAGCTTGTCGAGGTTTTCTTCGAGGAAGCTGAAACCGAAGATACCGACGGCATTCGGATTCGCTTCGAGCTTCTGCACGATCAGGTTGTCGTTTTCACCGGCCTCGATAAACGCACCGTCTTCACGCACCGTGTGGCAGATGCGCTTGAATCGCTTTTCGTCCTGACCACGCAGCGTGTTGATCCAGGGATACGTGCGGCAACCCGTTTCCATGTAGAGCTCATGGAACGAGTCACGCGTGCCCGAGGTCGGCGGCGGACCGAGCACTTCGATCTTGATGTTCGGCAGCGACTTGTCGATCTCGCTCCAACGCTGGTACGGGTTCGCGATCAGCACCGTCGGGTTCGCCGGATCAGGCACCTGCTTGGCGAGCGCAAGATAGACCTGCTTGCGCGTGAGGTCGAGCTTCGGGCCGCGCTTGTTCTCGGAGATCGTGAGGCCGTCATAACCGACCCGCACTTCCACAATGCCGGTGACGCCGTTCTTCTTGCAGCTGTCGAACTCGGACGCGTTCATGCGACGCGAGGCATTGACCACATCCGGATGCTGGGGGCCGACGCCGTTGCAAAAGAGCTTGATGCCACCGCCCGTACCCGTGCTCTCGACCTTCGGGGTCTTGAATCGGCCTTGACGACCGAACTGCTCGGCCACCGTGGTGGTGAAGGGGTAGACCGTCGAGGAGCCGACGACGTTGATGAAGTCGCGAGCGGCCTGAGCCGGGGCGATCGGGGCCAAACTGGCGGCGAGTGTGGCCGCAGCGGCCAAAATCAGGGTCTTTTTCATCTCTTTGCAACCTCCGTGGAGCATGGTGGGGACAATATGACAGTCATGTTTCAGAAATATTTCATACGCCGAGGACGGCTCCGGGTCGGTGCGCTCGCTTGCATCCCCGGTTTCTCGCCTTTATAAGGTCGCCCATGTCTGCGACCCTCGAACTCACCCAAGACCTCATGGCCCGCAACTCCGTCACCCCGACGGATGCCGGATGCCAAGACGTCATGGGCGCTCGCCTCAAGGCCCTCGGGTTCACCGTCGAGAACCTGCGCTTCGGCAATGTGGACAATCTTTGGGCCAAGCGCCGGGGCGACGGCCGCACCGGCGGGGATGACCCCTCGCCCGTCGTCTGCTTCGCAGGCCACACCGATGTGGTCCCGACCGGCCCCCTCGAAGAGTGGCGCAGCAACCCCTTCGTGCCGACACTGCGCGATGGCGTGCTTTATGGTCGTGGGGCTGCCGATATGAAAAGCGGCTTGGCCGCCATGATCACGGCCACCGAAGAATTCGTCCGCGCCCACCCGACTCACCGCGGCACCCTCGCCTTTTTGATCACCAGCGACGAGGAAGGCCCCTCGGTCGATGGCACCAAGCGCGTGGTCGAAACTTTGAATGCGCGCGGCGAACGCATCGACTACTGCATCGTCGGTGAACCCTCGAGCGAGCAGGCGGTCGGCGACACCCTCAAGATCGGTCGTCGCGGTTCGCTCTCGGGTCGCCTCACCGTGCACGGCGTGCAGGGCCATGTGGCCTACCCCCACCAGGCCGAGAACCCCGTGCACACGCTCGCACCCGCACTCGCCGAGCTCACCTCGCGCACCTGGGATGCCGGAAACGAATTTTTCCAGCCGACGACGTTTCAGATCTCGAATTTGAACGCGGGCACGGGCGCTCCCAACGTGATCCCCGGCGAGCTCAAGGCGCGCTTCAACTTGCGCTACTCGCCCGTGCAAACCGTCGAGGCGCTCAAAAAAATTGTCGAAGACATCCTCACCAAGCACGGTGTGCGCTACACGCTCGAGTGGTACGTCTCGGGTGAGCCGTTCTACACGGCCCCTGGTGCGCTCTCGGCGGCTGCCGTCGAGTCGGTCAAAGCCTTGACCGGCAAAGCGCCCAAGCTCTCCACGGGCGGCGGCACCTCGGATGGTCGATTCATTGCACCGATGGGCGCTCAGGTCATCGAGCTCGGAGTGACCAACACCACGATCCACAAGGTCAACGAAGGCATACGCGTCGAAGAAATCGACCTGCTTCACAAGATGTACGCCAGCATTCTCGGCCGGCTGCTCACCTGATCAAAAAAAGACGACTTGGCTCGCCGCAGCGATGAGCGCGCCGAGCATCGCCCCGGCGAGCACATCCGTCGGGTAATGCAGGCCGAGCACCACCCGCGAGGCGGCAACCAGCAAGGCGAACGGTACCAGCACCACCGCGAGCGCCGGGACGTGATGGATCGCGATCGCCGTAAATAGCACCGCATGCAGCGTATGCCCTGAAGGAAAACTGTAGCGATCGAGCGGCGGCATGGCGCACTCGATGCCGATGAGGCCGATGTAGGGTCGCTCGCGCACCAGCTTTTTCTTGAGCAATTTGTAGAGCAGCAGACCGAATGCGCCCGCGGCGAGCATCTGCAGCGACACCCGCAGCCCCTCTTCGAGTCGGTCGAGACCCATGATGAGCGGCATCACCGCCATCAGTACGTACCAGATCACCCCGTCTCCGAGGCGACTCACGGTCCGAAAGAGCGCCCGTACCGTCCGCCGACGACAGGCGGAGGTGGCGATTTCGCAGATTCGGCGCTCGGCATGGTCGACCCGTACGAACATCGTCATGACGTCACGACCTCCGTCAGGGGTTCATCCGACTCGACGACATGTTCAAAGATTTTGAGCATGCGCTCGGCCATCGCCTTCGAGGCCCAGCGCGCCGCATCGTCACGGGCATGCCTCGACAACTCCGCGCGCAGCTCAGGATCGCGCAGTACTCGCGCGACACCCTCGGCGAAGGCGTCGACCTCTTCGGGTACCACCACCGCGCCCTTCACGCCGCGCAGGACATCGGCCGTGCCCATCACCGCGGTCGAGACGACCGGCGTGCCCTGAGCCAAGGCTTCGAGAAGCACGAGACCCTGCGTCTCCGTGCGCGAGGCAAAGACAAAGGCATCCGCCGCGCGATAGCAGTCGAGCAGCGTCGTCGTGCGATGCAGATACCCCACGAAATGAACATTTGCCGAAAGGCCCGCCCCCTCGACGCTCTTGCGCAGATGCGCCTCGGCCGGCCCCTCGCCTGCGATCACGAGCAACACGTCGGGGACCCTCTCGCGAAGCCGGGGCAACATGCGAATCAAAAAATCGATGTTTTTCTCGTGCGCCACGCGACCCACGAAGAGCGCCACCGGTCGATTCGGCGCAATGCCTTGTGCTTCTCTGAATTGCGCACCGTTCCCCGGTGCGAAGCAGCTCGCCGGAAGTCCGGTCGGCAACACCTCGATCGGCGTGCGCACACCATAGGCGCGCAAGGCCTCGGCCATCTGCGGCGAGGGCGAGATCACCGCCTGCACCTGATGGCATTGCGACACCGTGAAGCGACGCGCGATGGCCTTCGTGATCGACGCTGGTATCGCCGGCAGATAGTGATGCAGGTAATGCTCGAAATACGTGTGGTAGGTCTCGACCACCGGCACGCCGAGTCGGCGCGCAAGACGCAGCCCGAGGTAGTGTGCGAAAAACGGCGTCTGCACGAGGATGACGTCCACGTCTTCGGGTCGGATCGTCTCCGCCCAACGGTTGGCCTCGCGCCACGACATGCCGCGATCTTCCGGATCGAAGGGCATCGCCCAGGACTTGATGCGCACGATGTCCGCGTCGTCGGGCTGAGAAGGAGGATGGGGATACTCTGGCGCGAGCAAGGTGACTTTCGCACCGAGCGCCATCAGATCGGAACGAAAAGTCTGAATCGACGTCGAGACCCCGTTCACTCGGGGAAAGTAGACGTCCGAGAGCATGAGAATCCGCATGACGGTCAAGATACGGCCGGTCTATTACAGGTTGATTGCATAGATGACGCCTCACCCGAAATACTGACAGTCTTCATACGCAGCACGCCGTCCAAAGATTTCGGTTTCGTGACATCTCCAAGCTGTGGCAACAAGCGCCCCGACATAGATCGCAACACGCCGGAGTCATCGAAGACGAGTTTGGTGTTCGGCACGAAGGCGCGCATCAGGAGTGAGGCGGCCTCGACCCGGACCCGGGACTCCGCCGTGCGCGTACCGCCCTCGAGTGTGGCGCGCAGACGCAACACCAACCCATGATCCGGCACGAGGTAGTCAAACTCCACCGGCTTGCCCGCACGCAGTCGCGGCAGTTTTTCGGAGAGGTGATCGACCAGCAGGGGTCCTGCAAGAACGGTTGGGCTCGTGGTGAGCGTGATCTGTTTGCGCGACTCGCCATTGCGGATCACGAGGCGGAGCGTGTCGCCCTCGCGCGTCGCCACGATGTCCTGGGCGATGGTGGATCGCTGGAGTCGATAGCGCACCCACCGCTCACCTTCGAAAGCCAATTCTTCTTCGGCCACCACCCGCCCGTCACCGCCGCGCCAGCGGCTGTAAGCCTCGTTTTGGCAGCGCCAGGCATCGAACCGAAATCGAGGCCCCTCGCCTGTGCCCGAGACCACTTGGGCATCTCCGCTGAGCACGAACGCCAATGCGAGCAAAGGTAGTCCACTCACGCCGCCTCCCGGGCCGCAAGAGGAAGATCCACCGATTCATCCTGCGTCCAGTTCCAGATCGACAGTCGGCCGTTACGATCTTCAACGAGCGCGGTGCAGCTCTCGACCCAATCGCCGTCGTTGCAGTAGAGCACGCCGTCGATGTGGCGGATTTCGGCACGATGGATGTGCCCACACACCACCCCATCGACACCTCGACGACGGACCTCGTGCGCCACCGCCTGCTCGAAGCTCGAGATGTAGTTCACGGCATTTTTGACTTTGTGCTTGAGATAGCTCGCCAGCGACCAGTAGTCGTAGCCAAAGAACCGGCGGATACGATTGAAATGCCGATTCATCTCGATCGAGAAATCGTAGGCCTGCGAACCGAGCGCCGCGAGCCAGCGGCTGCACTTGACCACGCTGTCGAACTCATCGCCGTGCAGCACGAGCAAGCGCTCACCGAGCGCTGTCGTGTGGATGCAGTCCCGTTCGATGACGAGGTTGCCGAACATCGACCCCACGAACTCCCGGAAATCTTCGTCATGGTTGCCCGGCACATACACGACCCGCGTGCCGTGCTTGGCCTTGCCCAAGATCGTCCGCAGCACATTGTTGTGCTCCTGCGGCCAATAAAACGACTTGCGCAGACTCCAGAGATCCACGACATCGCCGACAAGGTAAAGATTGTCTGCATGCACGTCGCGGAGGAACGAAAGCAGCGCGGTGGCATTGCAGCCGCGCGAGCCGAGGTGGATATCAGAGATGAAGACGCTGCGAACCCAATGACGAGGATTGTGTGCGGGGCTCAAGATGTCCTGATCCTGCGTGGCTGACGCTGCGCGCAGGCTGCGCGTCGCGTGTTGCGACGCGATGACCAATTAATGAACTTATTGCGACGCGTGTTGCGATGCGCGCAAGTTCACGAGTGCCGCCCAACTCGCAAGCGCGATGACACTGATGAGCACCCACGCCGGCATCGAGAGACCAAGGAACGACCAATCGATCGTCTGACACTCGCCCGCGCCGAAGAGCACCTTGCGCAGCACGGTCATGAACGGAAACACGTCCATCATGTAATCGAGGCTCGCGCCGCACGCGGGCACCGAGCCGAAAGGCAAGCTCTGGATGTACACATGCCGCCCGGCTACGTACCCCGGAAACGCCGACACCACGAGCAGCAACACGCCGTACACCCTCGCCCCTCGAGTACTCGCAGGGTGATGCAGCGCCGCGATCAAAAACGTGATGCCGAGCGCGATGATGCCGACTCGCTGGAAAATGCAGAGCGGACAGGGCTCGAAGCCGAGCACATGCTCGGCGAAAAGCGCGTAGCCCATGAGCCCTGTGCAGGCGAGAAACCCCGCAAGATTACCGAGCCGTCGATCGTGAAGCAGACGGCCGAAAGCGCGCGCCGCGAAAGACCCGTCGGTCAAGTTTTGGTCCCGCGCTTGGCGAGCTCGGCCTCGACGTCTTCGAGACGTACGTGGCGGATGTCCTTGCCGTGCACCATGAAGATGACGTACTCGCAGATGTTCTTGGCGTGATCGCCGATGCGCTCGATGGCGCGAACGACCCACATGACATCGAGCGCGCGACGGATATTGCGCGGATCTTCCATCATGAACGTGATCGACTGACGCTGGATGGCCTCGTACTCCTCATCGACGAGGCGATCTTGGCGCGCCACCCGGAGCGCGGCCTCGGCATCCATGCGGGCGAACGCATCGAGCGAGTCGTGCACCATGTTCTGCACCACTCGACCCAGATGCTTGATCTCGCGATATTTATTGACCGGCCGCTCCTGGGTGGCGAGCCGCGAGGCGATGTAGCCGATTTTTTCGCACTCGTCGCCCATGCGCTCAAGATCGGTGATGGCCTTGAGGATGGCGACGATAAGCCTCAGGTCGCTCGCCGCCGGAGCGCGCGTGGCGAGGATGCGCGAGCACTCCTCGTCGATCGACACTTCCATGCGGTTCACTTCGAAATCATCGCGCGCGACGGTTTCACCCAAGGTGCTGTCACCCTCGACGAGCGCCGACACCGCCTTGGCGAGCTGCTGCTCGACAAACCCGCCCATGTTGAGCACCTGCGACCGCACGCGCTCGAGGTCCTCGTTGAACCGGCGCGAGATGTGCTGGGAAAGTTCGGCGGTTTCCACTGTCTTTTACCCCTCGGGCGTCACGCCCAATCCAATCTGTCAGTCGACGTTCGTCGGAGAATAGCCGCTGTCGCCCGTCATTGCGATGGGTTCGCGTACCAAGCGTGTCCGCGGAAAGTGGCAGGCAAAGGTGCTGCCTTGCCCCTCCTCGCTCTCGATCTTGAGCTCGGCGCCGTGCCGCTGCAGCACGTGACGCACGATCGCAAGCCCAAGGCCCGACCCGCCCGTGTCACGCGCACGACCCGGATCCACCCGATAAAAACGCTCGGTGAGCCGCGGCAAATGCTCCGGTGAAATGCCGGGCCCCGTATCGATGACCGCAAAATGCCCGCCGAGTTCATCGACCCACCATCGCAGCGCAATCTTCCCGCCCGCCGGGGTGTACTTGGCGGCGTTGTCCGCAAGATTCCAGAACGCCGAGTGAATCAACCCCGTGTCGCCCATGAGGCCATCGGGTGCCTCGATCGACACCGACACCTCGTGCTTTCCCGCATCGCGTGTCACCAAATCTTTGCGCAGCACCGCAAGCAGCGCCGCCACATCGATCGGCTGCCCGACCACCTGCTCGTCGCTCGCCTCGAGCCGCGAGAGTTCGAGCAGGTCCGAGACGATCGCCGTCATGCGCTCGGATTGCCGACGCATCTCCTGGATGGGACCGCGAAGATCCTCGGGCAGATCATCGCCGAGCGAGAGCGTCTCAAGATAGCCCGCAATCACCGTGAGCGGCGAGCGCAGCTCGTGCGAAGCATTGGCCACAAAATCTTTGCGCATGGTCTCGAGTTGCGCCTGGCGCGTGACATCGCGCACGAGCAAAAAGAGCTGACCCTCGCCATAGGGCGCCCCCTGAAACTCGAGACATGTGGGCTCGCCGATGCGTGGCTTGATGCGCAGGCTGCTGCTGAACTCGCCCTTCTCGAGATAACGTGCGAACTCCGGCACACGCAGCAGGCTCGCCAGATTGATGCCGAAGTCCGTCTTGCGACGCAGCCCCAAGAGCTCGGCCGCCTTGCGATTGAACCAAAGAATTTCCCGATCGGCATTCAGTGCGACGACGCCATCCGGCATCGAAGCCGTCGAGCGCCGGAGCTCACGAAAAAGCCTCAAGATCCGCTGCTTGTGAAACTGCTTGCGCCGATGCAGCCGCGAGACGAGCGAGACCGCATCGCCCCAGCGCCCACCGGCATCCGGCGGATCACGCTGATTGCGGCGACGCATCCAGTCTAGGAAATCATTGAGGTTCGCAAGCTGCCGCGCGAGCTCGAGCGCCAGCGCTCCGACGATCCCCCACCACAAATGACCGACAAAAAGCCCCACGAGGGCCCCGATACCGGCCACCAGCAAGACACGCCAGAGGGCGAACCCCCAGTCCTCGAACGGATTCCTGAGCAACGTCACTCCGAGTGGGTCGAAAAGCGGTAACCCGCACCCCTCACCGTCTGAACCATGCGATCGTACCCGAATTCCTCGAGTGCCTTGCGCAGGCGACGGATATGCACGTCGATGGTCCGTTCCTCGACGTAGACGTTGCCACCCCAGATGCGATCGAGCAGTTGCTCGCGCGAGTACACCCGATCGGGGTGACTCATGAAGAACTCGAGCATGCGGTACTCGGTGGGACCGAGCGTCACGGGTCGGCCATCGGCCGTCACACGGTGCGCGACGGGGTCGAGACTCAAGCCCTCGAAGCTGATGACCGAGCCCTCGACCTGCGGATCCACGCGGCGCAGCACCGCATTGATGCGCGCCACGAGCTCGCGCGGCGAAAAGGGCTTCGTCACATAATCATCCGCCCCGCCCTCGAGGCCGGCGACTTTGTCCGACTCCTCGGCGCGGGCCGTGAGCATGATGATCGGTAGATCTCGAAGCTCCGGGTCACGCTTGATCTGCCGAGTGAACTCGAGCCCGCTCATGTCGGGCAGCATCCAATCGACGAGCATGAGATCCGGCCGACGATCGGCGACCTGTGCCCGCGCGGCGCGCGTATCCATGGCCTCGCGCACTTCGAAGCCCGCACGACGCAGCCCGAAGCTGATCATGTCGCGGATGGGTTTTTCGTCCTCGACGACGAGGATTTGTTTTGCGGCCATGAGCGGGAGCCGTGAAGTCCTTGTTTCAGACATATTTCACGCGACTCGTGTTTCAGGCCGATGACAACGACCCGGGAATCTTCGCCACCTGGTCCCGGACATAAATCGGTAATGCAGCGATGGCCGGCCACACCCGCCCCGCCGCAACCTCAGGACGAGCGAGGGCGAGCAGGTCCTCCGCTCGCGGCAGAATCGTCTCGTGCACCGCGACAAGCGGTCCACCCTGCTCCGCACGCAGTGACGACAACGCCGGGTAAGCCGTGAAACCCCGCCCAGCGCCGATCCAGCGCGGGGGCTCTCGAACGCCCGCGCCATCACTCCTCGCGGCGCCCTCCACCGAAGGCACGACCACCTTGTCCGGCGGCTGCACGGTCTCGACGCCTAGCGCCACCGGCACGGCGACGCCATCCGCACCCGACCCGCGTGCGAACGCGCCCACATAGACTTCATCCATGCGCGCGTCGTTGCACACGAGCACGTGCGTTGCGCTCGGCGCACCGCGCTCGTCCTCGAGCGCGAACGCGTGATACGCGACCGCTCGCAGCGTCGACACCGGCACCACGCCCAATCCCGAGCCATACGCCAAGCCTTGCACCACGCTCGAGGCGAGTCGCACACCCGTGAAGCTTCCCGGTCCGCGACCAAAGGCAATGGCGTCTAAATCTTTGAGCGTGAGGCCCGCTTCGGCGAGCAGCGCATCGACCATCGGGAGGATCAACTCCGCATGACCGCGCGGGGCTTCTTGATAACGCGCGAGAACGCGGCCGCCCGTCGCATTGGAGGCCGCCCCCACGCAGAGCGCGGCAGAGCAGGCTTCGGTCGAGGTGTCGAGGGCGAGGATATTCATCGGAGTTTGCGCAAGAACCGCAGCGCCTCGTCACGATCTTCGGTCACCGGCATCGGCGGCAGGCTCGCACGAAACGTGCGACCGTACCCCTTCGTGAGCAAGCGCGGATCGGCGATCACGATCATGCCACGATCCGTCTCGCTGCGGATGAGCCGACCCACCCCCTGCTTGAGCGCGAGCACCGCCTCGGGCAGCTGATAATCCTTGAACGCGTTCTCGCCCTTGCGCTGCAGGTGCGCGATGCGCGCCTTGGTGAGCGGGTCGTCGGGCGAGGCGAAGGGCAACTTCTCGATGATGACGAGCCGTAGCGCCTCGCCCTTCACGTCCACCCCTTCCCAGAAACTCGCCGTGCCGAGCAGCACCGCATTGC
>Ga0315902_10005434_pt1 | contig 17998 bp, 12 predicted proteins | sample LakEriMetagenome_9_FD_203523 | JGI IMG/M metagenome (GOLD analysis project Ga0315902, IMG submission 203523) | Freshwater fungal communities from buoy surface, Lake Erie, Ohio, United States - Buoy 12 MA117 | ecosystem: Environmental > Aquatic > Freshwater > Lake > Lake biofilm | place: USA... | reverse complement strand
AGCTTGGCTTCGAGATCGTCGAGCAGTTGGGCAAGGGAGCGTCAGCGCGGGTGTACCTGGCCAGGCAGCCGTCCCTGGCCGATCGGCTTGTAGTCTTGAAATTCACCACCGAGAGCACGGTGGAGGGCGATCGTCTGGCGCGTCTGCAGCATACAAACATCGTGCCCCTCTATTCCTACCACGAGGTGGGCTCGATGCAGGTTCTCTGCATGCCATTTCTGGGGCGGTATGTTCTCAAGGAGTGGGTGGACCAACTGCATGTTCTGGGAGACGCCCCGGAGAGCAATGAACCGCTGGTTTCGACTCTTCGGGAAACCGTCGCGCGTTCGAAGAGAGCCGCCCTGGAGCACCAGAGCCGGACCGTGGAGCGACTTCTGGATTCCCGTCCGTCGATTGACAGTGTGGACCGTCCGTTTCTCGAGACCACATCTCGACTGGCCCGCAATCCCTCCCGTGAGGCGGGACTGTTGCGATTGCAGGGGAACAACTACAGCGAGACCGTGTTGTGGATCGCATCGCGACTCGCGTCCGGCATGGGACATGCGCACGACCACGGAATTCTCCACTTGGACATCAAGCCAGGGAACATCCTGATCACGGATGACGGTCAGCCGATGTTGCTTGACTTTCACCTTTCGACCTTGCGAAGTGGCGACGGACCGGCCACCACCGTTGTCGGGGGGACACTGCCTTACATGAGTCCCGAGCAGATCCTGGCCTTCCAGGACAAGGCGGTGGTCGATGAGCGCAGCGATGTCTATTCGCTGGGTGTCGTCTTGTTTGAGCTGCTGTCGGGACGACTTCCGTTCGTGGCGGGGCGGGCTGGAACATCCCGCGATGACTTGACGCGAATGCTGGAGATTCGCACGACAGTTCCCCTGGTGAGAACTCTCAACCGGGGGGTCAGCCCGGCGACCGAGGCGATTGTCCGTCGCTGCCTCGCCTATCGTCCTGAGGATCGCTACCAGTCGGCTCATGAGCTGGCACACGACCTCAACTGTCAACTCCAACACCTGCCGTTGCAGCACGCCGGCAATCCCTCAGTCCGCGAACTGCTGACCAAATGGGTAAGCCGCCACCCCAGAGTCATGTCGGCGGGAGGGATTGCCACTGTTGCTGCAATCGCGATTGGAACAGTCGGAACAACGGCTGCATTCCGTGGGCACAAGTTGGCTGAGAATGCCGCGTTGATGAAACTCAATCATTTTTCTGGGGAATCGCCCAAGATCCAGTCAGGGTTGTCACTTGTCAGCAGTGACTATGGAGAGGCGGCCAAGGAAATCAATGCGGCCGTGGCACTCCTGGAAGAGACTGGGTTTTCGATTCGACGGATTCTCGAGTCCGCCACATCACAGGTCACATCTGAGCAATCGCTGGATTCGTGGAGACAAAGTCCCTTCTATCAATTTTTGAGTCCATCGCAACAGAGACAGCTCGATCATTCCGCTGCGGAATTGCTTTTCTTACTGGCAGAAGTTGTGGCCAATCCTCAATCACGCTTTTCGTTGGAGGGGCGGGGGTACACTACTGCGCTGGACGTCAATCTGTTGGCCCTCTCCTGCTTTCGGTCCTGTCAGGCCCCCAAGGCCATTTGGGAACAAAGAAGCCGACTTTACGAAAAACTGGGCGACCATCGCCAAGCACAAGAGGCCACGCTGCAGTTTCAGGTGGGCGACACGCTCGCGGAATCAAATGAACGATTCGATGTTTTGGCACAGTTGATCAACAGAGACCAGCAGAGCGCAACCGAGTCGCTCTCCAAGCTGACCCAGGATTCACCGCAAGATCTCAGCCTCTGGTTTTTTTCGGGGAACAATCAAAGTGCCGGACTTCAACTGAATGAAGCTGAAGCAAGTTACACGGCCTGCATTGCACTCAATCCCCTGTGGTATCGCGGCTGGTTCCACCGTGGGACTGTAAGAATGGTAGCCGGCCAGTTTCAAAAGGCCTGTGACGACTTTTCCAGGTCACTGGAACTTATGCCAGCCGAGCTTGCCGCTCTTTGGAATCGAGCCCTGTGTTTTGAGTCGATGGGACGAATTGAGGAGGCACTGGCAGATCTCAATCTTGCCATGACGAATGGGTTTCCACAGACCAGAATTTATTTCTTTCGGGCACGCCTGTTTGACAAGCTGAATCGCCCTGACGAAGCTGCCGCGGACCGCCAAGAGGGAATCAATCGCACGCCGGCTGATGTCGACAGTTGGCTCGCCCGCGGCACAGCGAGATCCCAAAACGATCCGCTTGGTGCCATGGCCGATTTTGAGGAAGCGATTCGACTGCAACCCGGAAACAGCGTGGCTCATCGCAATCTGGCGCTCTTGCTGGCGGAAAATCTGCACCGCGAAGACGATGCGTTGGAAGTCCTTGACGAGTTCTTGAAAACACAGAATGTCACCGATGGTTACGTGTGGTTGGGCCGCGGAGTTTTCCTCGCTCGCCGAGGAAAAATGAATGAGGCGCGGGACGACGCGCGTCGAGGGCTGAAACTCACCCGTGAGCCACTTGCTGTTTATCAGGCTGCATGTATTGAAGCCCTTGATCCTCAGCGCGATGCCGACGGCACCCGACGGTGCCTCGAGCTATTGGCAGAGGCTTTCCAAGCCAATCCCAAACTGGCAGAATTGGCACTCCGTGATGGCGACCTGAACAGTCTCCACGATATGCGGCTGTTTAAGGATTTAAATTCCATCATGCGGTTTATCAAAGGTTCAAAACAGGAGAATCGGCGTTAGCCGATTCCGACAACGATTGGGGCATTTAAATTAGTCAGGCTGGTGCGCTGCTTCGGGGATTTGAGTGAATCATACCTGATGAATGAGGCGAGTTGGTTGGATGGCTTGCAACCAACCTCGTCAAGCCAACTCGGGGCAGCGAAGAGCTGCTTATCGCCATACAAAAGAAATTAATTCAATTCAATCATCTGGATTTGGACTGGGGTGAGACGACTCTTCGAGTCGGTTCTGACTGACTTCGTCAATCATGTCACCAACGATCTGACGATGGAGAGTCTACAAAAGAAAACTCCCAGTCAGGTGACTGGGAGCTTTTGTGAAGTCGAACATACAGAAGAGGATCTCAGACCAGGTAACCCGTATTCCAGGTGCTGTCGTAAATCGTGTTCGTATCGACCGAAGTCGACGAACTCGTCGAGTACACTGGAGCGGAGTTCCACAAGACCGACTGGAACGTCGGATCCGACGTTCCGCTCGTCAGGGTTCCCGTTGCACCGGAAGACGAGGTATCGGTCCCAACCACGCTGATGGGATCGGAAATCGAGCTTCCCTTGAGCTTGTAGTTGATCGCGACAGCGGAAGACGCGTCAGCCGATCGGACAGCAGCCACCTTGACATAGTAGGTACCGGCTCCCAGAAGAACGTGATCTGCGGTCCGCAATTGACCGGGCAGCCCAACCATCTGGAATTTCAGTTTGCCATTCGAATCGAACAGCGATACCTCGACTGTCGCCAAACCGACAGAATTCGTTGCATTCGTCTGCACTGCCCACTGAAACACCTGCGGACCGGTCAAATCGAACTTGTACAAGTCCGCCTGGGTGGAACCACTCAGGTTACCCGACACATACTCGGTATGTGCCACCTGTGTCGTTCCCAGACGCATCGAGAGCTTGTAGGCTCCGGTTGCATAAGGTCCCGTGTGTGTCAAACCATCCACCTTGAGGTAGTAGTTTCGGCCAGTCACGAGGCCTTCGGATTGGATCGTGTAAACCCCCAATCCATTTGTCAGTACAGTCGTCGCAGAGGCGTTGCCGTGACGATCAACCAGTGTCAGGGCGGGAAGCAACCCTTGATTCGACAGTGCCCTGACCGTCGCTGTCAGACGCTGCCCATCGGCTGCAACCCGAAAACGAAAGAGATCAGCTTCACTGGCCGTCGAAATCTGGCCAATCGCTGCGAATTTCGCGGTTTCGGACAAGGTGTCCGCTTTAACCACATGGTTGCCAAGGTCAGAGTCGAACTCCTTTTTCTCGTTGCCACTCCCCTCACCGAGCAGAAGTGTCGAAAGCTCGTCGGCACTCAAATCCTGGCCGACGGTTGCGACGACCTGCTGAATGAAACCAGTCGTCGCTCTCACTGCATTGTCGCAGGTCGCCACAAGTGCAAATGAGCCTTCGCTGGCCGACCCGGAATTGACTGCAGAAATCCTCACATAGAACACATCGGAACCGGTCATCGCACCGACAGTGACCTTCTGGTCGGCGTTCGACCCCGTTGCACCGGAAGCCCCGAGCAACACACCAGACTCGTTGAAGACTTGAATCGAACCCTGGAACTGACTCAGGCCACTGGTCTGGAGTCGGAATGAGACAGGTCCCGTGTAACCAGCCGCAGCGTTGATCTTGAAGTAGTCGACATCCGCTGCTGACTGGATTTCAGCCCATGCGATCACCGGGACCTTGCCGTCCTGCCATCCGGTGTTTCCGTTGGTCGTCAAGACCGATGCATTCGACAATGCGTCATTTCCAACACTCGAAGCGGCATCGAACGAATCGAAGTCCCGATTCCCGTTCAAGGTGATCAACCAGGCGAGATCATCAGACGTCGGAGACTTGCGACCGTTCACCTGCAAGATTGGATACATCGGTGACGTCGGATCGGTACTGTGCGTCAAACCCAGGATGTGCCCAGCCTCATGAAGGGCAATGTTGTAGAGCGCATCAAGATTCGGGATTGAATAGTCAGTGTTGATGACCAGGTCGCCGAACCAGGCACCGGCCAAAGTCTCGTTCTTCATGGCCGAGAGGGCGGCCGCGTCCGGAGACAACGCGGCACCCAGAACCCGAATATCGCCGAACCGACTGTCGTGTTGAAGATCGCCAGAGGTGCCCGCAGCCACTCCAGAATCACTCATCAGCCCAACATTGACGCGGGTATTCACGGCCCAAGCCTGGAAGGCATCGAGTATTGTCTGCTGCCAGACGGCGGTCGGCCCCAAAGCCGACAGTTTCGTCTGCAGCGAACTGTTCTGGCCAGCGACCGAAGTTCCGTCAGGAGCGAAACTCAGACTCAAGCGGCTGACATCCTCCCAGCCAGGGGCTGTCGCTGCCAACAGTTGGCGGCTTTCCAGAGCCTCCACGTTGGCCACGGGTTGGCGACGCAGACGCGCAGGCCGCTGTGTCCGTCCCATCAGGCGTGCCAAAACTCGTGTTGCACCAGCCCAGACGCGGTTCTTGCTCTTCATGACGTCAACCCTTCCAACGATATCCAAAGTCTCTGGCCCCGCAACCAACCCCCCCGAAAAGAACAACTCTTCAGGATCGCGGATCGCCAAACAACAGATCGTATCACAAGTAGGCAAATCATTGTCGGGTGTCCGCCAAAAAAATTCAGATTTTTTCTGCGATGAGCCAAAATGATGTAAGCCCGATGCCTCTATCAACTTTCACTCAAAAGTTTTTCGACCATCATGGGAGTGCACCGAGAATGTATTCACAAGAATACAGAATACACATGGACACACTATGGTGACTGCTTATTGTGCTGCCTTGCGACAGTCTCGCCCAAGGCTTCTGATACGAACCTTTTGTTCATCAGTGCCGAGCCGAGGATACAGTAGGGTGGTCTTGGTCAACTGGCGGCAAGCCTCGTCCACCTGATTGATTTTCTTCAAAGCGGCGACCAGTTCGAGTCGGGCATCCAACCACTCCTCCGTTCCATTTCGAAATCGCTGCTCGATCCCTTTCAAAATCTGGATCCCCCGCTGTTGCCATACCGCCTCGGACGAGGTGAGCAGAAATCCGGCATACTCGCTGGCAGCCCGTCGATTGCCGGGAGAATCCTTGAAAACCCGTTCGTAACAATCCCGAGCCTCTTTCGGCTGGTCGTTGGACGCATGGATCCGTGCCAGGACCCAATCGAGTCGCCCCGACTCGTCTCGGGAAAGGCCACTCCGATGGGCCTCAATGTCCCGCGCGACCCTCAACAGCAGTCCCCAGCGCCCCTGAAGGGGACCTTGCTCGCCTTCTTCTCGAACGGCGGGGGAAGTCATTGCCTCCAAAACCGGCAGCAGTGATTTGACATCCCGTTCCATGGCCTCACTCAGTAAGGGTTCCACCTCCTTCCAACGCCCCTGTCCGGCCAACGACTGAATCCGCAGGGTCAGCACTTCCTGCGATCGATCCTGGGGAGAGGTCGCTCGATCAGCGTCCTCGACTGGGGTCGAGGGGGCCGTGTTGCCCAGGTCCAGGGCTTCGACTTCGGAAATCCGATCCAACAACCGATCGACCAGAGGCCAGTTCGGCTGATCTCCCTTCAATTCCACCTCTGCAATGGCGAGGGCCATGGATCGATCCAGGTTCCCCCAGAAATCGTCCCGAGTGGGGAGTCTTTCCAGCAGACGCTCCCGCAATGCAGCCCATTTGCCGGCCTCCCACTTCTGGCCCTGACGGACTCTCTGGACGATCAATCGGGAAAGTGACTCGACAGCCCTTGGCGAGCGGGGATGTCCAGGGGGAATCCGATCGTAGTGATCCAAAGCCTCGGCCTCCTTGCCTTCCCAGCGACAGAGTTCAGCCAGCATCCAGTCCGCTTCGGGCCTCTGTGAATTCTGGGGAAATCGTTCGAGAAACTGCTCCAGCGCGGTGCGGTACTGATTCTGTGATTCGCTTTCCGGGTTTTCTCGCCAGGCACGTCCCAGGGCATAGGCCCCCAGGAGATGGGCTTCTGCCACTCTCGCGCTGCTGGGGAACTCTCTGGAAAGCGACAGCAGGTCGTCTGCGGCCGACAACCACTCCTTGCGTGCCAGGGCCAGTGAACCCCGCTGAATGCCCCAGTCCACAGCCCGATCTGTCATGCCGCGCCGCTGAGCCAACTGAACTCCACGCGCCAGAAGCCGTTCCGCAACCTCACCGTCGCCCCGGGAGGTCGCCTGCTGGATCTGCAAAGCCAGTGAGGCCAGTTCGGGGCCGAGAGACTGCTCCTCCCGGATCGTTGCCAGGAGCAATTCAAACAACTCCCGCCATTCCCCTGGTGCAGAGTCCTGTCCCTCGGACAACACCTCCTGAGCGTTTCGAAAATCACGGTCAGCCAACTGCGATCGGGCCTCACGCTCCGCTCTCCAGGCCGTCACCAGAACCCGTCCCAAGAGCAATCGGGTTTCCCAGTCGGTTTCCGGGCCACCGGGAACGTCCGTGTTGGCCGAATTCCGTGAGGACCACAGCATCGCCAGTCGCCGTGCCTCACCCAGGTCAGCATCGGCCAGGCAGCACTCGATCTCTTCACGGGCCAGCAACTCCTCCAGGAGTGGATCGGAAGTCTTTCGTCGGACCACCTCAATCATCTTCCGGGCATCGCGGCAATCTCCTCCGATTCGCGCCGCACGAATCAACAGCAATCGGGACCGTTCCGCCTGAATGGTTTCGGTACGCAACTCGACGAGCGGTTGCAGTGTCTTGCGCGCTGTCAGCAACATGGCGGCGCGATCAGTCGGCTCAACCGCGAACTCTGCCTGCCAAAGCTCCAACTCTCCCTGCAAGACACGCAGGCGAACACGCAGGGATGCCGACGGCTGACCAAGCTTCGGCCTGGGGGCAGGCCTGGCCGGCTGATCAAATCGTCCTGTCATTTCGCGAAGCCGTTGCAGCCCGCGGGACGCTGCCTCCATCCCCTGTTCCTGGTTGCCACGATCCCAGGGAGCGACTGTCTGGTGCCGGAGACTGGCCAATGCGATTTCCCGGTCGATCAAGACCAACTGCAATTCCAGCAATTCTTTGCGTGCGGAATGTGCCTCCCCCGCCAGTCGAGTGCCAACGACTTCACGCACGCGATCCCACAATGGCTGCCGCTCGGTTTCCGACAATGCGCGGGCGTGAGCCAGCATCGTCTCGGCCAATTCCAGGACCAGGTCGGTTTCAACCTCAGGAGCCAGTCGGGTCCAGGTCAGCCGGTGTTCAATTTCCGCCTCCGCCAGTCGGTAGAGTCCCCGGAAACGGAGTCCTGCAAGATGTGTGGCCGTGGCCGAATCCAATCCGTCACCACCCTGCGCAAAACAGCACCTCGCAATCCCCACCACAGCCCAAGCGCAGCACAGCACCAGCCTCGCAACAATCCATGCATGACGGAGAACATGCTTTCGATTCCTGAGGGGATCTCTCATGGTTCGGCGGACGGGTTGATGGCAAACTGAATTGCCTGGAACCTGGCACTTCGGCAGGTGTCGTAGACTCGCAGCACTTCCCCCGCCTCCACCTCATCCGCGACATCCAAAACCACTGGGCTTTCGGGAGCGAGGTCAGCCAGTTGTCGCAGGACTTCGCGAAGCGCGGAAAAAGACTCGTAGTCGGTTCCATTGAGACGCATGATTGTTTGGCCTTGTCCCCCGAGCGACAGCCCCACGCGGATCTCATCGACAGGCAATGATTCCGCGGGCCCGACCGCCGCCCCAGCCGTTGCCGATTCTGAAGACGACTTCCCCAGGTCCGCCTTCAAAACCATTTCCTGAATATTGAGTGCCGAGGCACAGACAAAAAAGATCAACAGGTTGAACACCACGTCAATCATCGGTGTCATCATGTTTTCACTGATGTCGGTGCGGGTGGTATGTGACGGGACTCTCATCTCACTTCTCCGTCAGCACGGCGAAACGCAACCGCTGGACCCCCAGGAGCGAACACTCCCGAAGAATCTGTGCAATGCGGGCGTAGGGAACCCTCCGATCAGTGCGAATGCGGACTTCGACTTCGCTGGCCCCATGAGTGGCCACGCTCGCTGCGAGTCGATCTTCGAGATCGCCCGGGTTGACTTCCGACGCACCGACGAAGACCCTGCCGTCAATCAACAGCGTGATGGTGAGCCGACGGCCCGACTGTTCCCATTCCGCCTCTCCACCCGACGCTTTTGGCAGTTCCAGGTCGACCACCGCCTCGCTGCGCGAATAATGGCTCGCCACGAGAAAGAAAATGATCAGGTTGAAAACCACATCAATCATCGGAGTCAGGTTGAATTTCAGACCTGCGCCGCGGACCCGGCCTGGAATCTTCATTCGGGTTCACCCGGGGCTTCCACACGCGAATCGCCGGCGTCGACTGCAGGACGTTGTTTTCCGACTCCCATCACCGCTGTTGTACGTCGTGATGGGGACCGTGATCGCTTGAATCCCGAAAAGACATGCTCGGCCAGAAGTGAGGTCTGGGCCACCAGTTCGTCGACCCGGTTCCGCAGCAGGGCATAAATGGCCAGGGCCGGAATGGCGACGCACAAACCCTGAAGTGTCGTGACCAGCGCCTTGTAAATCCCGGGAGCCAATTCGGAAACCTGGGGATTGGTTTTCAATTCAAACTCCATGAATGCCAGAATCATACCCCAGACTGTCCCGAGCAAGCCCAGCATCGGAGCAATCGTCCCGATGACCGTATAATATTCAAGACCCCGGAAAAGTCGGGCCGCCTGCTGGTGGCTGGCATCTTCGAGAGCCTTCTCGACCGCCGCATAGCCGAGTGGAGTCTCCACCAATCCGGCGTCCAGGACCGAAGACAGAAAACTCGGCCGCGAGCGGCAAGCCTGTTGCGCTTCGGGATACCGAGCCTCCGCGATCAGGTTGTGGACCTGTTCTGCCAACCCGGGTGGCATCAGCACCGAGGTCCGCAGGGAAATCAGGTGCTGGATCAGCAAGGCCACCATCCACACGCTGATCGCCATGATGATCCAGCCGATTGTCCCCCCAGCCTCCAGCAGCCCCCAGGCATCCAATCCCTTGGAGGCGGGGACCACTTCGTCGGCCCAGGCTTGTGCTTCCGAGTTCACCCAGCTGATTCCGGTGACCAGCAGAATTCGCACCGCCTGAAGCACAGGCCGCGATCGATGACATCTGGCGCGACAATCCAACCATGAACCTCGTTGATGCAACATTCGGTATGACCGTTGGGGACTGTCAGGGAGACTCAACCATTGGGGCCAGAACTCGCGCCTGCCGCGGGGACGTCTGGGGAATCATCTGGGGGCGAGGCGGGAAATCTCTGTCGCAATTCCACCTCGAGTCTGTCAGCCTCCGCCGACTGTCCCAATCGCCGGAGAGTTGTGATGGCGCGACTCATCGCGTCTGCGGACAGCCGCAAGTCGTGAACTTCCAATGTGATCAACCGCAGCCAATAACTGGCGGCGAGGATCGACTCGGAACGTCGATCCAAGGCCTCCGCGACCAAAAACGCGGGCCCCCCCTGGAGATCGGCGGGCAAGCGATCGAGTGCCACCTGCCAGTACTGCAGATCCGTCAGTCGGGGCTGACCAGAAAATGCCTCGGGACGCCGCAGTTGCCACTGCGCAAGAGGCTGGAGGCGCAGCGAATCACCCCGGCTGATCTGTCGCAAGACCGCCTGCGACTCGGCAGCCAAGGCGGAATCCATCAAGAGCTGGCTGGCCCCCAGCAATTGGGCCGTCGGTGATTTGGAACGAAGCCATGGGATTGCCGCGGCCCGATCCTCCCGGGAGGGATTCGCCCTTGTCCAGCGAAGCGGCATCACCGCGATATGTCCGGTTTCCGGGTCGCTGTTCTCCAGGGCGAGATAGCGTGATCCGGCGACCGCATAGTCTTGCTGCGCAACGGCACTGCGAATCAGATCGGCCAGGATGTCTCGTCGGCGCCAGGCCCGTTTTTCCTCGTTGAGCGCCTGTTCCAAGCGAATACTGGCCTGGGCGGGATCGATCGAAAGCAGACGCCGGCCCTCCTGGTGGGACGGGGAACGCTCGGGGTCAAGCAACACGATCTCGGCCCCCCGAAAGACCTGGACAGGAGAATCGGAGTCGGGCTGAACTGTCACCTCATCGCCGCGATGTTCGAGGATCTCTCCCCGGATCTCGATTTTCCCCTGTGAACCGGCTCGGCGAATGATCAATCGATCGTTCGATGCGGCCATGTCGGGCACAACCAACAACAGAGTCACCACGATCGGGACCCGATGCCGGATTGGGTTCGCCCAACCTCGCAGCACAGCCACGATTCGTCGGCGATCCAGCCACGCGCGGGGGAGGGGAGACGCATTCATTTCAGTTCGAGAGCCTGCATTAACGGCGGCGGAAGTCGTTGACGTCGTGATAGGAATACGTGCCATCGTTCTCACGAGCCAGCCGCCGAGTCCAATACGACTCGGTGTTCGAAAGCGGACTCCCCTTGCCGAATTCCACAACACAGATCCGGCATCGGCCACTGTTCCGCTTGCGAATCTCCCCCAGGTCTGCCGCAGTCATCCACGGCTCGCCGGCGTCGGTCAGGAAAAAGATGACGTCGGGACGGAGTCTCAGCGCTTCCAGCAGAGCCTCTTTGTGCCGTGTTCCACCAGAGGGTTGGACGGAACGAATGTGCTGGGCGGCTCGATTCCGATTCGCTTCGGTTCCCCGGAACATCGTGGTCCGCTGACCGGTCGTGGGCATGGGATGCAGGTCTTCGTTGTAGAAGATTACCTGAAACTCCTGCTCATCGGCGACCTGCAGAAGGCTCGCCTGAAGTTCTGATTTCGCCACCTGGATCGCATTGTTCTCATACATGCTGGCAGAGGCATCGAGAACGAAGGCAAATCGGGTTCCAGGCTGCCCGCCCCCACCGAAAAACGAAACGGCACCGGGACCACTCCCCGCACCTCCCTGTTTCGGTCCCGTATTTTTTTTGGAAGCCGCCCCACCCTTGGGGCGGCTGAAATCACGGGCCCCGACTCCCGAAGGAGGCGTTGTTCCGGAGCTGACTGCCCCTCGGGTCACCGCTTTCTCCAGACGGCGCTCCGGTCCCTGGATGGGAATCGGAGGCTCATCATCCACAGGGGGAAGCTCGATGTTCGCAGCATCCAATGACGCTTCCGTCTCGTCGGAGGGGGACTCCCCAGCGGCTCCCTGCGGCATCTGGGAACTCAAGTCTCCACCGCGACGCTCTTCGGGAGATTCAACTCCGGAACGAGTGCTGATTCCAATGGTGCGGAATTCCCCGTCGCCGGCACCACGGGGAGCGACCGGCCGGATGAACACGGCCAAGACCAGGTACAGCAGCAGGTGGGCTCCCAGTGACAGGAGCCAACTGGGAAACTGGCGAACCCGTTCTCCAGGCGACTGACCGCTCAACCTGGCGCCGGAGGTAACGTCCATGACCTGCTCGAAAGGGACCGGAAACACGTTGGTCACTCTACGATTCGTGGGGAAATCAATCAAGGTGGCTCGGCCTGCCCGCCGGTGCCGTCGGGCAGGCTTGCCGTCGAACGCCAAATCGGTCTGTCGCATGGCAGGGGGGCCAGGGCTGGCCTGTGTTTCGTCCGGGACCTACACTCGCGCCATGGACGGAATTGAGGTTCGCGAACTTCGCAAGAGTTACCAGGTCTTTCGCAAGCAGGCCGGGCTGGGGGCTTCTCTGCGCTCGCTCTGGAAACGGGAGTACAACGAGGTCCAGGCGGTTCGAGGGATCAGTTTTCAAATCCAACGCGGCGAGATGGTCGCTTTTCTGGGGCCCAACGGTGCCGGAAAGACCACCACCCTCAAACTGCTGGCGGGACTGATTCACCCGACGTCTGGCACGGCAACCGTTCTCGGGCATGTACCCTGGCTCCGGGAGATTGCCTACCGACGCCGGTTTGCCCTTGTGATGGGGCAAAAGAACCAACTGTGGTGGGACCTCCCGGCCCAGGAGTCGTTTCGCCTCCACCGTGAAATCTACCGTATCGACCATGCGGTTTTTGAAAAGCGGCTTGCCGAACTGATTGACCTGCTTGAAGTTTCACGCGTCATCAATCAGCCAGTTCGTGAGTTGTCACTGGGCGAGCGGATGCGGATGGAACTCATCGCCGCCCTGCTGCATGATCCCGACGTCCTGCTACTCGACGAACCAACCATCGGCCTCGATGTTGTCTCCCAACGGCGAGTTCAGGAATTCCTGCGGTTTTATCAGGAGCGGCGACAACTGACAGTGCTCCTGACCAGCCACTATATGAAGGACGTGCAGGCTCTCTGTCAGCGAGCCATCGTGATCAACGAGGGAGAAATCAAGCACGACGGATCACTGGAGGAGGTCATTGACCGGTTTGGCTCATTCAAGGTGATTGAACTGCTGTTCGCCGGCGACAAGCGACCGGAAGGCCTGGAGGCGTTCGGCGAGGTCTTCGAGATGCAGTTCCCCCGGGCCAAGCTGAAAGTTCCCCGGCAACAGGTGCCGGAGACCCTGGCAGGGCTCCTGGCGAATTATTCGCTGGAGGATGTGGGGGTCCATGATCGTCCGCTCGAAGAGGTGATTGCCGAACTGTTCACCTCGACGCGGTCTGACAATCCCCGTGGCGAATCCGGGAAGGGGGACTGATGACCGGTGCCTGGCGGGTCCATTGGTGCGTGCTGCAGACATCAATCAGTGAGCGACTCACCTATCGTGGTGATTTCGTTCTCGGAACGCTGGTCAGGTTCCTGCCCATTGTGACGCAGGTCTTCCTGTGGACGGCGGTTTATGGGGCGAGCGAACGGCAGTCGATTCAGGGATACCGGTACCGCGACATGGTGGCCTACTCGCTCCTGGTCATGCTGGCCCGGGCATTCTCGAGCATGCCCGGCCTCGCCGGAGGGATTGCCCGCGACATTCGCGAAGGGACGATCAAAAAATACCTGACCCAGCCCGTGGATATGTTGGGCTTCCTGTTTTGGGGGCGTGTCGCGCACAAACTCGTGTATTACGCCGTCGCCACTGGGCCCTTTGCCCTGGTATTCTGGATTCTGCGTGATTATTTCGTGGAACCTGTGACCCTGCTGACAGTGTCGGCGTTTGTCGTCTCATTGCTGCTGGGTTTCCTGATTGGATTCCTGACCGAATCGCTGATCGGCTTGATCGGGTTTTGGTTTTTGGAGGTCAGTTCGCTGATCTTCATCTTCATGATGCTGAATTACTTTCTGTCCGGCCACATGTTGCCGCTCGACTGGTTGACGAGCGCCATTCCCGAAGCGTCCCCCTGGCGCCGGATCACCGAGGGAGCCCTCGATTTGCTGCCGTTCCGTTATATGGCGTATTTTCCGGCCGCCGTGATGCTGGGCAAGGTGAGTGGATCGGCACTGGCCTGGCAGTTGCTTCTCGAATGTGGCTGGGTCATTGTGTTGTATTCGCTCAATCGCCTGGCGTTTGCCCGGGGTGTCGCCCGCTACAGTGCGTTTGGAGGCTGATCAAATGTCCTCCCCCGACGATTTCGCTCTGAAACGGCAATTGGTGGCTGTCCTGGCGGTCGGCTGTTTCGTCGCCGCCGGCATCCTCTGGGCACTTGGCGCCGATCCCCGCGGAAACCCCGTGCTGGCGTCGCTTCCGCGCCTCGGCATCGTGCTGGGGACCCTCTGGTATGCGCTCCCAAAAACCGCGACCAATTTCGTCTGGTCCCGGGTGTTGACCCCGGTCCTCATCGTGGTGGGACTCATGGCCCTGTTGCGGCGTGCTGCCTGGTGGATCCTGCCTGCCGCCATTGTGGTTTCTGTCGCCCTGGTGTTCATCCGCCCCAAGCCCCGAACCCGTTAGCCGGCGGTTGCGGCAAACGCCAAATGCTGCAAAGAAGGGGAGGGGTTGTGCGGGTTGGCATTTGCAGCCGCATTCGGCACAATGCCGGTTCTCGTTCGAACGGCAGGAAGAGAAATCTTCCCACCACTGCTCCCTTGTGACGACCAAACAGATGTCTACCCCCGGATTGCCCGTCAGCGAGTTGATGTCCCGCCTCCAGTCGGGCCAACTGACCTCGGTGGAATTGACCCAGGCTTGCCTGGAACAGATCACCCGCCACGACAGTCGAGTTGGGGCATTTCTGTCGATCGAGCCTGAAAAGTCGCTGGAGCAAGCACGACAAATCGATCAAAAGCGGTCACGAGGAGAGCCACTGGGTCTGCTGGCGGGCATTCCCGTCGCCATCAAGGATGTGATCTGTCAGAAAGGGACTGTGACCACCTGTGCCAGCCGGATGCTGGAAAAGTTTGTCGCCCCCTACGACGCCCATGTCATCGAATGCCTCCGCCGGGCCGACGCCGTTCTGCTGGGTAAAACCAACATGGACGAGTTCGCGATGGGATCGTCCACCGAGAACTCGGCCTACAAGGTGTCTCGCAATCCCTGGGATTTGGAGCGGACGCCAGGGGGGTCGAGCGGAGGTTCCGCCGCCGCAGTCGCCTCCCAGATGGCCCCGCTTTCCCTCGGAAGTGATACCGGCGGCTCGATTCGGCAACCGGCAGGGTTGTGCAGCGTGGTGGGACTCAAGCCAACCTATGGCCGGGTGTCGCGCTATGGCCTGATTGCCTATGCCAGTTCGCTGGACCAGATCGGTCCCTTTTCGCACGACGTCACCGGTGCGGCACTGCTGCTGGAGGCGATTGCCGGCCACGATTCGCGAGATTCCACCTCGGTTCCACAGGCGGTGCCGGCGTACAGCCAGACGATTGACCAACCCCTGCAGGGGTTGCGAATCGGATTCGCACGCGAGCATTTCGCCCCCGGACTCGACACCGAAGTTGAACAATCGGTTCGCGAGGCGCTGCGGGTGTACCAGAAATTGGGGGCCACCATTCACGAGATCTCACTGCCCCATCAGAAATACGCCGTCGCGGTCTACTACATCGTCGCCCCCTCCGAGGCCTCGAGCAACCTCGCCCGATACGATGGGGTGCATTACGGACACCGGGCCTCGCAGTTTTCGAGCATGATCGAGATGTACTCGGCCAGCCGGGGTGAAGGGTTTGGTTCGGAAGTCAAGCGACGCATCATGCTGGGGACCTATGCCCTGTCGGCCGGATATTACGACGCCTACTACCTGAAGGCGCTCAAGGTACGGCGACTGATTCGGAATGACTTCGACAACGCCTTCCGCGAGGTTGACCTGATTGCCACTCCGGTCAATCCCACCCCGGCATTCAAGCTCGGGGAATTGGTCAACGATCCTCTGGCGATGTACCTCTCAGACATTTACACGATCAGCGCCAACCTGGCGGGGATCCCGGGAATCTCGGTCCAGGCCGGTTTCAGCTCCGGAGGACTTCCCCTGGGGCTCCAACTGCTCGGTGCCCCCTTCGCCGAAGAGAGACTGCTGCGGGCAGCCCGCATGTTTGAACGCGAGACCGAATGGCATCGCCGTCGTGCTCCGCTGGCGGGTTGATCCGGCGTCAACCACATCTGCCACGTCCCCATTCTGCAACGTTCCGACTGGAACACCTGGCATGCATACGACAACCATCATCGGGCTGGAAGTTCACGTTCAACTGCAAACCAAGACCAAGGTCTTCTGCAGTTGCTCGACCGCCTTCAATCCCTCCCATCCCAACGTCCAGACCTGTCCTGTCTGTCTCGGACTCCCCGGTGCCCTGCCAGTCTTGAACGGCGAGGCGTTTCGACTGGCGGTCAAGACGGCCATGGCCCTGAACTGTGAGATTTCCCCCTATACCAAGTGGGATCGCAAGCAGTACTACTACCCCGATCTTCCCAAGGGTTACCAGATCAGCCAGTACGATCTTCCCTTCAGCGAAGATGGGTTTGTCGAATTGGATCCCGTGGAAACTCCGGAGGGAACTCTCCCCGGGAGCAAAATCGGCATCATCCGGGCCCATCTCGAAGAAGATGCCGGAAAGAACACCCACGATGAGACCGGCCGGGGGCTCGACAGCCAGGTGGACCTCAACCGGGCCGGGACTCCGCTGGTGGAAATCGTTTCCCAGCCTGACATCCGCTCGGCGGCGGAAGCCCGCCGTTATCTGGAAGAGTTGCGGCTGCTGCTGACCTACCTTGAGGTTTCCGACTGCAACATGCAGGAGGGGAGCCTGCGGTGCGACGCCAATGTGAACCTTCACATCCACACCGATGATGGGCACAAGATCGCGACGCCGATTGTGGAAGTGAAGAACCTCAACAGCTTCCGCAATGTGGAACTGGCCCTTGAATACGAAGAAAAGCGGCAACTCGAACAGTGGCAGAAGACCGGTCAGAAGATCGGCGATGTCCCGAAGGAGACCCGGGGATTCGATGCCGCCCGGGGAGTGACCTTCGCCCAGCGGGGCAAGGAAGAGGCCTCCGACTACCGGTACTTCCCAGATCCGGACCTGACCCCGGTGATCGTCAGTGAGACGTTTCTCGACCAGGTCCGGCAGTCTCTGTGCGAATTCCCTGCCGATCGTCGACGGCGTCTCGCGGCGGCGTGGCAACTCTCCCCCTACGATGTCGGGGTGATCGTGGGGCAGGGGAGGGAGTATGCCGACTATTTTGAGGAGGTTGCCACCCTCTGCCAGGATGGCAAACAGGCGTGCAACTGGGTCACTCAGGACGTCCTGCGGGAAATGAATGAGCGGGGCCAGAACATTCGCAGCTTCCCGTTGCGGGCTGCGGTGCTCGGCAATCTGCTTTCGCGAATCACCCAGAAAAAAATCACGATCAAGAGCGCCCGCGAGGTTTTTGCCACGCTCTTGTCGGAAACGCATTCGGGCCAGGTGTTGTCGGCACAGCACATTGACCAGATCATTGCCGAAAAGGGCTTGGCCCTGGTGACCGACACGGGGGCCATCGATACGGCAATTTCCGAGGTCCTCGCCAAGAACCCGAAGATCGTCGCCGATTTCAAGGGGGGCAAGCAGGGAGCAATCGGCCCCCTGGTCGGGCAGGTGATGAAGGCGGTCAAGGGAGCGGATCCCGCCGCCGTCCGCAACCAGATCGCCGAGAAGATCATGGAGATGTAGGCTCGCACTTGGGCTGCTGCGGGGAACCGGCTGTGCAGTCGGTGGATTCAGCTGCGTCGGTCCGCATTCAAGGTCCGCTGGCGATGCGGACAATCTCAATCACCGCTGAGGGGAGCAGACGGCTTGCCGGAACGAGAATTGATTTCCCAGCTCTTGGGCCGACTCCGCTGGCTCCTGCACTGGTCCCTGCTGGGAATCTGCGTGGGCGGAGTGATCGGGGCGGCCGTTGCCCTGTTCCTGTGGTCGCTCGACCGCGTCACCGACCAGTTCTGGCAGTTTCCCTGGTTGCTTTGGGGGCTTCCCCTTCTGGGATGGCTGGGAGCCATTCTCTATACCCGGTT
>Ga0315902_10005432_pt1 | contig 17999 bp, 12 predicted proteins | sample LakEriMetagenome_9_FD_203523 | JGI IMG/M metagenome (GOLD analysis project Ga0315902, IMG submission 203523) | Freshwater fungal communities from buoy surface, Lake Erie, Ohio, United States - Buoy 12 MA117 | ecosystem: Environmental > Aquatic > Freshwater > Lake > Lake biofilm | place: USA... | reverse complement strand
ATAGCCATCCGTGGTTCATCCACGCGCAGGGCGGGCGTTTGCGCCTGATTTCCATGCAGCCGGTATCATTGAAAGACCTTCCTTACAACCACCACCATCCGGTTCCGCGCAAAACCACGCCACTGACACCTGACGAGCTTCCGGTCGGAATGAATATCCGCCTCCGCAGCCTAGACAAGCGTCCGCGCCCCTGGTTCGAGGATGACCCATACATGGGCAGGTTGCGGTACACGGAAATCATGAGAGTCAATGCCAGGCGGAACCTGGAAGGCATCCACCATTATGTGAGTTCACGCTACTTGCGGAATTACTTGGGAGAATTCTGTTACCTCACCAATCGCCGCTACAGCGGAAATCAGAAAGTTGAACACATGTTCGGTTTGTTCGTCAGTAAGGCATGGAACCTGCCGTACATAGTGGAGGCTTCCGACTAATCTGGGATTCCCGTTTACCCAACGGCGAAATCACCTGCCAATTCCCGCCCTAACTCCATCCCAACCCCTCGCCTCGTTTCGCCAACACACAATTCTTCTCAAATTTGGTGTCATATCATGTATTTCCGACGTCGGAGTCAATATGAGCTCTCGTTCTCGAAATTCCCATCCTGATAGCTGTGGTTGGTGTACTTTTGACCCTACTGACGTTTTTCTAAATGCGCGATTCGGATTTACGAGGTATTCAATTCATTCTTTAGCTCGAAGGGATATAGAAAACGATTGAAACGAAAACGTTGCCTTAATCCTGTAAAGCAATACGTAAAGCCACAAAAAAACTGCGACCCGTTGCCGGATCGCAGTTCCAATATTCTAATTAAGAAGTTCTTAGTGCTTCAACACCAAACGCTGCAGGTAGCTTGCGTTTTCTGCCTGAACCTGAATCCAGTAAACGCCGTCCTCTAATCCTTCGAGCGCAAGTTGAACGCGCGTGTCAGCTTTTGCACTGCTTGACAGCGCAATGCGTCCGCTGGCGTCAATTACAAGGATATTGAGTGTGCCGCTGAGCTGTTCGCTGAACAGCATATTAACCAAACCGTTGCTTGGATTGGGATAGGCGTTGAAACCGCGCATTTGCAGCCCGAAAGTTGAATTTACATTTTCCTTGAAACGCTTCAACGTGATGAGGCGGTTTTCGGAGGAAAGCAGGGTCTGCGCGTCAGCCTGCGCGAGCACAGCCCATTGCAGGTTGGCGCTGTCGCCGGGATTCAAGCCCTGACTGGCCAACAACGCATCGATTGCTCCATAGCTTGCTGTCAATACGGTGTCTTTGCCTGCGTTGTTGGAAGGCAGCGCGAGTGTGGGCGAACTGAAGTTTCCACCGGGCAGGATGGCAACCCAGGTATAGGTTACAGGCAGCGTTCCGGCAGTACTCTTGCGCCAGGTGATGTTCACCATGTCTGGCTGAGCGGGTTTAACTGTGAGTGAAGTGCCGTTGGCCGGTGAAACGAGCGCGAAGCTGCTCAGCGGTGCAGTCATGTATCCGCGGATCAGGTCGATGGCGAAGCTTTGTGAGTAAATGGTATCTGCGCTGCTGGTCGATACAGCACGCACGCGCCATACGGCTTTGAGGGTGTCTCCAACCTTCAGGCCGAGACCGGAAAGTACTTGCTCGAGTGCGCCGAAATTCAGGCTGAGGATGGTATCAGCGCCGCTGTTGTCAGATGCCAGTGCGAGGGCGGGAGGCATATACATGCCCACCGAACGCAGATCAGCCTGCCAGGTATAACGTACATTGCTGAGCTTGGTAGCCGAGGTCCAGCTGATGTTTACAGGCGTGGAGGCAGGGCCATTCACGCGCAGGCTGAATTTGTCGGCAGGGCTGAGGTTGCTGATGCTGCCGAGGTCTTTGTCTGAACGCTTGAGTGTGATATCCCATATCTGCGAAGCGTCGAGTCTCTGGGTGTCTGCCGCTGCGCGCACAGTCCATTGGAGTTCAATGCTGTCGCCTTGCTTCACACCGAGACCGGCGAGCAGGTTGTCGAGAGCGCCGAGGGTCACGGTAAGCGTGGTGTCTGCTCCGCTGTTATCGGAAGCGAGGGTCACGGCCGGGCTGGCGAAACTGCCGCCTTTGGCTATGGCAAGCCACTCGTAAGTAACGGGAAGTGTGCCTGCTTTGGAAGCATTCCAGCGGATTACGGCCTGCTGCGTGAGGCCGATACCAACGGTCAGTTTGGTGTTGTTGGCAGGTGCGAGCAGATTGAAATTAGACAAAGGAGCGACCATGTAACCGCGGATCAGGTCGATGGCGAAGGTGTCTGAATAAAGGGTATCACCGCTTGAAACGGCCCGTACACGCCAAACTGCTTTGAGCGTGTCGCCAACCTTCAGGCCGAGACCGGCGAGAACCTGGTCGAGTGCGCCGAAGTTCAGGCTCAGCGCGGAGTCAGCGCCGCTGTTATCTGAAGCCAATGCCAAAGCGGCTGGTTTGAATCCGGAAAGTGAACGCAAATCGGCCTGCCATTCGTAAACGGCTTTGTCGAAATTGACGGCTTTGGTCCAGTTGATTACAACAGGCGTTGTAGCCGGTCCATTCACACGGACAGAGGCATTGTTTGCAGGCCCAACGAGTTTGGGAGCTACCGTTTTTTTCACAGGCAACCAATTCCAGTCGGTGCGGGCAATCATGCCGTCTACGATGATGCCCTGCCCGGCGTTGTATTGGCGCAATGCCGCGTATTGTAAAAAAACAACGTCGGACTGGTCGCCTGCCAATGGACCGAGGGTGGGTTTGGCTGGCTCTGTGGCAATGTTGTCGCCGTCAGAGAAAAGAAACAGACTCACTGAATCGTTGAGTGTGCCGGCAACAAAATGGTATTTTATCACAGCCAGATAGGTTTTGCCGGTATCCAGGTCAGCCGTGATATTCACGCCTGCTGTGCTGGGTGCAGTCGACGAATTAAAAGTCAGGCCGAGGCGGTATTTGGCGGTAGTGCTGCCGGGCACCGCATAGGTTCTGGCGCGGAAAGCAGTGCTTATCGCGGTGTAAACCGGGGTGCTGTTGTTGGCATATTCCCCCATGTGGAAGAAATAACCCTGTGTTGTAGTGGTAACAACCTTGGTTACTTTGAACAGGAAAGCCGCATACACATTGCCTGAGTCAACCCAACTGGAGAATGGTTTGTTTTCATCGCTGCCCGAGTTGGTAACCGCTGCAGCGTTCCCAACGCCGCTGCCGAGATACGGCGTCTGGCTCCAGGATAAACCGCCATTGCTTACTTTGATGGGATTGGTTGTTCCGGCGCTGTGGCCGTACCAGCCGTTGTCTTGCAGGTTGGCACCCGATGTGTAATCGAAGTGCTCCACCAATAATGGGTTTTGGGCCTGCAGCTGGTAGCTCAGCAGCAAACCGAAAACGAGGGTATAGAGTTTTTTCATGGTTTTCGCGTTTTGTTTTTTTACTTCAACCAAACACCTGAAAAGCCGTCCGGTTTTATACGTGCATTTTTCAATGTGCAATTTCTGTTTTTCGGGCGCTTTTTATTTTTGAAGTATCAAGCGCCGGGCTGCACATCCGCCAGCCTCCGTTTGAATCTGAACGATATACATGCCATTGGGCAGGTGCGCGATGGAAATCCGGATAGGTGTGGCAGCATTACCCAGTTGGTTCAACACCACACGACCCTGGGCATCGACCATTTGAATACTCAGGGTGCCGGTAGCCGGTGCACTTGCCTGCAAAACAAAATCTCCCTTGCCGGGATTGGGGTAGATGCTGAAACTCCGGCTTTCGTCCAGCTGCTTCATGGAAGTGTTATTGCCTTTCCTTACCAGGTCAATATTGTAAACATTGGAATACAAGGTGTCCGTTCCTGCAATCGCACGCACACGCCACACGGCTTTGAGCGTGTCGCCGGGTTGAACGCCAAGGCCTGCCAGCGCGGTTTCAATAGCGCCGTATGTAAGACTAAGCACGGTATCGGCTCCGCTGTTGTCCGATGCCAGTGCCAATGCTGCAGGGTTGAATGTGCCCGCTGCACGTGCATCGGCTTGCCATTGGTAAACCACACTGCCGCTGATATTACGGGCTGCCGACCAGCGAATGCTGACAGGCGTGCCGGCCGGTCCGTCGAGATTCAGACTGGTATTGTTGGCCGGGCTTAGCAAAACAGGTGCCGAAGATTCTGCGAGCCAGTCCCAATTGCTGCGCACGATCAGTCCGTCTACCGTAATCCGCTGCCCGGCGTTGAATTGTCTGAGCGCAACGTATTGCATCAGGTTGACATCGCCCTGGGTACCTGCAACCGGACCGATATCGGCTTTGGCTGGCTCGGAGCTGAGGTTGGCGCCGTCTTCGAACACGTATAAACTCACCGAATCGTTGGCCGCTCCGGCAATGAATTGGTACTTTACCACTACCAGGTAGGTGCGGCCGGTATCGAGATCGCGGCTTACGTCAACGCCTTGTGTTGCCGGCGGTGTGGCCGAATTGAAGGTGATGCCCATGCGGAAACTGGCTGCCGTTGTGCCGGGAACCACATAGGTTCTGGCGCGGAATGCCGTGCTGACCGAAGTGAAGGTCGTATTGGCAGTGTCGTTGTATTCTCCCATGTGGAAGAAGAAGCCCTGATTGCCGGTCGTAACAGCACCATTTATGCGCATCAGGAAACCCGTATATACAGCGCCCGAACGTACGTAGCCGCCCAGCGCCCGGTTCTCATCGCTGCCGGAATTGTTCACCGCAGCTGCATTGCCTACGCCACTGCCCAGATACGGCGTCTGCGACCAGGATAGCCCGCCATCTGTGGCCTTGATCGGGTTCGTAGTGCCGGCGCTGTGGGCATTCCAGCCATTGTCTTGCAAATTGGTGCCCGCATCGTAATTAAAATGTTCCACGAGCAATGGCGCCTGTGCCTGTAAAGACCAGCCCAATAGGCTGCAACAAATGAGTGTAAGGTGTTTTCTCATGCGATTCAGGTTTGAAACGAAGCATCAAAATTGCCTTTTTCAAAAGAGATAAGAAATACCAGTATGTTAAAATTGTGCAGGCCAGTTTTGACCGGTTAGTGTCCGTCTACAACCTCCCTGAAGATCTGCAACTTGTGGCGGATGGCGCTCGGACTAACCGTTGAATACCCAAGTATGAGCCCTGTTTGCGGGCTTTGGCCGGTGTAACAGTTCGATAGGGGAAAGGCGGCTATCCCCTTTTTTGAGAGTTCGGATATCAAGGTTTGCTCTTGTTCAACGCTGCGGGGTTCTTTGAAAACGGCCACCACATGCAAACCGCGGAATCCGGTTTCCAGCAGTTCCATCGATCGGATATGCTCCCGGAAGCTCTGCCTGAAAACCGCGAGCCGCTCAGCCGCTACTTCACCCAGGTTCTTGATGTGTTGGTACAAATGGTTGCGTTCGATGAACTGGCCCATCACCATCTGCAAGGAAGGAGAAACGAAGCGGTGACTGTGTTCCTCAAAAGCCTTGATTACCGGCACCAGATGCGGCGGTAACACCATGAATCCGAGCCGGATGGATGGATAAAGCAAGCGGTTGAAGGTGCCGAGGTAAATGGTGCGCTGTTCCTTGTCCAGACTAAACAGGGTAGGCGTTTTTTCGCGCACGTTGGCCATTTCCTGTTCGTAATCGTTTTCAATGATCAAGGCCTTGCATTCTGCCGCCTGCCGCAGCAGTTCAATCCTGCGCTCCATGCCCATCCTGATGCCAAGCGGATAATGATCGGAAGGGGTAACGTGGATGAGTTTCGGCCGGATATTACGCAGGTCGTTCTCGCCTTGCAGTTGTATGCCTTCCCGATCTGGCGCAATGGCATGTACCTCTGCCCTGAAGCTCCTGAATACAGCCTGTACATTGGGGAAAGTGGGATTTTCAATCACCACGCGGTCGCCCGGATCGATGAGCGCACTGGCAATGAAATAGAGCGATTGCAGACTGCCGGAGACCACCACCACCTGATAGGGATTTACGCGGATTGACCGGCTGACGTACAAATAGTTGCAAATCTGTTGCCTGAGGTGTTCCGCAGCCGCCGATTGCCCGTACGACAAATCGGAAGAACGGATATGCCGCCAATAACTGTTTAATAGGTTCTTCCAGCGGTTTATGGGGAATATGTCGATCGGTGGCAAACCGGGTTTGAAAGCAATGCCCACGTCGGGCGCGCGGTTCATCAGCCCGATATTGCCTAGTACCGCATCACCCAATGCCGATAAGGCAGGATATGGATGCGGCTGCTTTCCGGCCGCGACAGGCACTTCAGCCTCTTCCAGGGTGTCTGAATACACGCGGTATCCGGAACCAGCCCTGGCAACAATCACCTTCTCCAACAACAGCAACTCATAAGCCGTATTGACCGTGGTGCGCGAAATGCCAAGCCTTTCAGCCAACACACGGGTGGAGGGTAAGCGCCAGTTCGGGGGAATCTCTTGCTCCGCTATGCAGGCTTTGATGGCTCGGTACAAATCGTGATACCGGAATTTGCTCCCGCTGCTGCCCTCTCTTTCGTAGGCTTCACAGATGAGCTGCAAGGCGAAATTCAAACTGGTATGCATATTTTTTCGATCTGGTATTGCAAAGATGCGTGTTGAGGGGTGTTTTTTTGGATGATGCGGTTTTGGATGTGGTTGAATAGGCATGCAGTGAAGACGCTGTGCATGACGGCTTTGTCCTGTATGTTGTTGTTGGGCGCCGGAGCTTGTTCCGATAATAAACCGCCTTCCAATACCTGGCTAGGCAGCGGCATGCAGGTTTTTTATGACGAAGCATTAAACGAAGCCCGAAGCCTGCGCCTGTTTTATTACGTTCCGGAGAACAAGGCGGCAAAGATGCCCGTGGTGATGGTTTTCCACGGCATCGAACGCAATGCCATCGAATACCGCGATGCGCTCATTGCCAAGGCCGCTGCAGCCGGATTTATTCTCGTGGTGCCTGAGTTTTCTGAAGAGGTTTTCCCGGGCAGCAATGCCTTTGCGCTGGGCGATATGTATCCTGATGGAGAACTGCCGAAAGCCGACAGCCTGCGCCCTTCAACGGCCTGGTCTTTTTCCATTGTGCCGCGTATCCTGCAGTTTGTGCGCATGAAAACACCCGCAGCGGGAACACAGGCCTATGCCATCGGCCATTCCGCCGGCGCGCAGTTTTTACACCGTACCTTGTTGTTCCTGCCCGATTTCAAGGTTGATGCCGCTGTGGTTTCTGCCGCCGGCTGGTATACTCTGCCCGATAAGCAGGTGAAATTCCCTTACGGAACCGGAATATCACCGGCAGATTCGGTCTACCATGCTGCATTTTTTCAGCGGAAAATACTTGTTCAGGTGGGGATGAACGACAACAATCCGAATTCATCGACCCTGCGCCATACGCCCGAATCCGACGCCCAGGGACTGCATCGGCTGGCGCGGGCACAGTACTTCTATAATCGCTGTGCTTATCTGGCCGGGCAATCCGGTAAGCCCTTCAACTGGAGCCTGCACCAGATTCCCGGTCTGGGCCACGATTTCACCCAGGCCATCAACCGCAGTGCTGACCTGTTGTTCCCCTGACCCGAAGGCCATTTCCATACAGGCTTATCTCTTACAGAGCGCAACGATCCCAACCCGGATTGCCGAAAACCAGGTTTCTCGGGCCGGGACATGAAGCCTAGAAGCCCATCTGCACCACGAAATCAAGCTGCATTTTCTGTGCGCCGGTTTCGGGTTTTACCCAGGTGCAGGCGGTTTGAATTTTCAGCTGGTTCCCGGCGAAATACTTGCTGAGTCCAATGCCACTGTATTGCAAATTGCCAACCAGACTCTGCGCATAGCTGTCAAATTCTGCGTTGATTTGACCCATCCTGAAGTCGGCGCTGTACCCACGCTTATGAACATAACCCAGCTGGGCATTGAAGGCGTTGCCGAGCGCTAGGAGCGAGCTGATTTGTTGCGGTGCCAGGCGTAAGACTGCGTTTTGATCGAGAAACTGATTGCGCAATCCGGCAGCGGTTGACTGGGTCCATTCCGCCAGCACAGAAAATCCGCGGTATTTGGCATTCAAGTCGGCGTACAATTGACGGTAATCGGGAAATGCCTGCGCGCCGTTTTCGTTGTACAGCGTGAAATTGCCATGCCCTTCGCCTACTGCATCGCTGGCGCCGCGGTTCATGCTCCAGGCAAAACCGGTCTTGATTTTGAGGCTTTTCTCATGGCCGAGATCGGCACTGTGCTGATCGTTTCCTTTGCTGAAATAGCCGAGCGGATAGACATTCAGGCGTGCCGCATATTTCAATCCGCCCAAATCGGTGTCGCGGGAATCTTGCCCAAAAGAATTCCTTCCATCGCCCGAGGTAACGGCGAGCATCGGTTCCAATCCGATTTTTTCGCCGTAACGGCCTTCCGCGAACAAGCCGAATTCGCGGCCTGTGCGGCTGAACTGCGTGCTCAGCAAACTGCGTTCAGTAAACTGAAGGCGGTCTTCACGATACGTCATTTCGGCGTTATTGGCAAAATGCTGCTTTTGCCCCATCGTGATGGTACAGTGCGCGTTGGGATGCCAGGCCACCCAAGCATCCATCAGCGGACGGGCATCGCTCAGATTGGTTTGAATGAGGAAGCTTACCTTTTCGTTCAGGGCCTTGCCGCCGAGATAGAAAAAGGAACGGCGGGCATTGAAGCGCTTTTCCGAAGGCATATCTGCCGTTTTATCCAATGTGAAACCTGGTTGGAAAAAACCGCCGATATGAAATTGATAATTGTCTTCCTGAAAACTGAACATGAGCGGGTTCAGAGTTTGCAATGGGTTCGTGCGTTGGGCAAAAGCCGGTTGCAACACGCATGCAAGCACCAGGGTATATAAACGCTTTTTCATGGGGTATCTTTTTTTGGTTGGATGAGTCGGTAAACCGGCAGATAACGGCCGCTTTCCGTTGGCAAAAGGCCGAAGCTGACAAAGCTGTTCGGCGCTTCCGGCTCGAGTAGTTCGCCGATGATATTTCCACGCAATTGCCGGGTACTGACGCGGAAAGTGCCGGCAGGGAACAACTGCTTCGTCGGTTCAAGCCGGGCATTCACTTCCTGCAGTTTCATCTGTTCGTATTTCTCGGCCGGGCTATGGTGTTTTTCAATATAAAACTGTTCCACCTCCAGCTCTTCGGCTTGTTTTAAGGTGTCGATGCGGAGGTTGAAGAACTGCAGTTTGCGCACAAGCATTTCCTGGTCGCTTTCGATGATATACGCCTCCGGACGTTTGCGGCTGAGTGTGGCTTTGCTTTGCCAGGCATCGCGGAAAGTGGTGGTGAGGCTTATCTTCTCTGCCTTTTCGATGTCGATGAAATCCATCTGGCCCTCGTAGCTGCCGCGCTGCGATTTGACAACGGTTTCGGCCATCTGTTCCGGGTTTTCCTGCATGGCCAGCAGGGCAGTTTTTTCTTTTATTGCCAGCTCAAGAAACGACTGCGCGATGAGGTAACCGGTGAAGATGCGGCGCTTGAAGGAAACGCGCCCCAGGCCGACACCACGCACCTCCACCAAAGTAGAAACGCTGTTCAGCAGCGCGAAGTTGGTGGCGCTGGAACGGGCATTGTTTGACCCGCGGTTGAAATGCATGTGGCCATCTTCTTCTTCGGGTGTCACATAATCGTGGTGCTGCAAACCGGCCTGGCCAAGCACGGCACGGGTAGGGTCGAGAAAACGCTCCTGGGTAAAACGACGCTGCGCCTCGGGTACGTTCAGGTTGCCGCTGTAGAGGAGCATCACGTCGTGCAAACCCGTCACGCCGAAGCTGCCCAGCTTCACATAATCGCGGCGGTAAGGCCGGTATTCGTGGAAATCGAGCGAAACATGCGGCTGAAACCGGGCGAAGGCGATCTTCAATTGCGGACTTTCAACGGCCATTAGCTTGGTTTGGTCGCGGTTCAGATCCAGACCTTCGGCATTGTTGCGCTGCTGTTCCAGGTAGCCATCGATATTGGCCATCGGAACCACAGCCAGCGTTATATGTTCGAACAGCTTATTGTTTTCCTTTTGATGCAAAAGCGTGTGCAAGAGGTAGAGCAGCGCTTCGGTAGTGGCCGGTTCGTCGCCGTGCAAACCGCCTTGCATCCATACCCGCACCTTGCCGGCTTCGTCACCGCGGCCCAACCGGATCAGTGGAATGTCTTTCCCCTTCTTGCTTTTTCCGATGAAACGCAGCTGTACCAAGTCTGGAAACTGCTGTTCCAGGCCTTTCAAAAACCCGATCAGCTCAGGGTAATTGGTGAAGCCTTTTTTCTTCTTCAATGCCGGCGTAACAGCGGGTAAATCGCTCTTTTCGGGGAAGAATTTCTCGGTGATTTTCTTCGGCTGCGGATTGAATTGCATCAACAGCAAAGCCGCCAGGGCAAGCAAAATGAAATGGAATTTGCGGGCCATGGCGTTAAAAAGTGAAGGTGCTTTGGATGCGTCCGATCAGTTCGTTGCCGCTCACCGGTAAGCCCTGGTTGTTGTTGATGCCGCCCCGGTTCTGCACGAGGGTGAGATCGGCCTGAATTTTCGCGCCGTAATGCCTTCCCACATACTTGCTCAGGCCGAGGGTATAGTAATAAGGACGGTTATAGAAGGTTCCGTTGTTGAGGAAGGAATGCGTGGCCGGTGTCAATTGTGTATAGCGGCCATCCACCGAAATACCATTTTTCATCAGGTAACCCATTTGCAGGTTCCATGCCGAGCCGACGATCATCCGGGCTTTGATATAATCGGAGACGTTTTGTTCACCGTTCACAATGAAATCGCCAGATACAGAGCCATCCGTCCTTACCCGTTGGGTGATGCTTCCGGGAACGAAGGCATTGCCTTGCATGTATTCGCCGAGGGCCGAGAAGCCGCGGTATTTGAAAAGGAAATCGATGCCGAATTTGGCGTAATCGGGCAGCAATTCCCGGTTTAGTGCGTTGAGGTACAAAATGGCACCGCTTTCACGGCCGGAACGGCTGCTGACGCCTTCAGCATAGCTGTATGTTGCGCCGATAACCAATTTGGGCGTGCGTTCGCGGATGATATCGACCTGGTTGAATTGCCCCTGGCTGCTGAAAAGGCCAAAAGGGAGAAAGTCGATCCGCGCGCCGTATTTGAGTCCGCCGCGGTCTCGGTTGAATACATTCGGTCCGTCGCCGTTGGTGAGGGTGAGATAGGAGCGGAGGTAAGCCTGGTTACCGAGTCTGGAGGTGGCTTCAGTGAAAATCCCGAACTCGCGGATGGTGGCAAAGGCCGAAGTGAGCCGGCTGCGTTCGACCAATTGCAGGGTATTGCTGTTCATGAACAGTTCGCGGTTGTCTGTATACGGCGCCCGCTGTCCGAAACTGATTTTGATGCGCCGCACCGGTTCATAGGCTACCCAGGCATCGAGCAGGTAGTTGCTGCTGCCGTCGAGCAATTCGCCAGTGCCACTGAGGTCGGTCTGAAAGCGATAGGAGAACTTCTCGTCGGCACTGTTGCCGTCGATACGGAGGCGCACCCTGCGCATTCGGAATCGCACATCCGGATCGCCCGCCGTTTCGCTCATCAGGCGCTTCGACTCTGCATAGGGTTGCAAATAGCCACTCACGCGCATGGTGGCGCCGCCGCTGTCGTTCAAGCTCCAGCCTTCTCCAAAGCGGTATGCGCGCTGCAGGGCCGGATTGCTCTGCGCCTGCAAGGCCATCCCACAGGCAAGTATCATCAATAGGGTAAGGGTGCGTTTCACAGGCATTCGTCGGGTTTTAGGGTGATGGTTCCATCCAGCATCACGGGATTGCCGTGCGCAAAGACATCGCAGAGTTTCCACTCCGAATCGAAGCAACAGAGGTCAGCATCGAAGCCAGGCGCAATCCGGCCCTTGCTCTTCAGGCCAAGGTTGGCAGCCGGATTGGTGGTGATGAGCCGGAAAGCTTCCGCCGGACTCATACCGGCTTGTTTGATGAGCTGTAGGGTTTCAAAGAGGTTCTGATCGAAGGGCGCACTGCGGTATCCGATTTGCCGTCCGCTTGCATCGAGCTTACTCAACCCTGCATGTCCGTCTGAACTGAAGGTGAGCTTGCTGAGCGGGATGCCGTTTTCAAGCGCCAGCATGACGGTTTTGTGCGGGTCGGTATATTTCGATGCGCCGGTTGTGATGTCGATCATCCCGCCCAATCTAGCAAACTCCATCGCCTGCTCGAACAGCTCTTTTGTTCGGCCGACATGGGTGGGCGAAATATGGGCGATAGGGAAGTGGTAATCGTGTACCAACTGAAACAGGAGATCCATCTTATCGGGCAGACTGCCCAGGTGCACGTGCATGATGCCTTTTTTACCGGAAAGAAGTCCGCCCGTGCGCACCTCGCGCAGCTTCCGCACAAGCTCCAGGGCAGTGGGGTAGGAAGAGCGGATATCGGCAATGGCGATTTTGAAACCGATGACCGCTTCCACAAAAACCATATCGCTTTGGATGCTGTCGGTAAGTGTGACGGTATCGGCGCCGTAATAACCGCTGTACATATAAGCAGACAGCCCTTGTTGGCGCAGGGCCTGCACTTTGCCATACAAGGCGCGGATCGAGCGGATGGTTCCATCGGTGCCAAGCAATCCGACCGATGTAGTGGTGCCGCAGCGTATCAGGTCTGCCGCCGGAATCTCGGCCGTCATGGATGCAAAACCATCTTTGCCGCCTGCACCTGCAATATGGATATGCTGGTCGATCAGTCCAGGTACAACGTACTTCCCTGCTGCATCGAATTCCTGCAGGCCTTCCAGCCGGAAATCGAGCGAGGCACCGATCGCGGCGAATTTCCCGTTGGCAATAAGCATATCGCAGACTCCCAATTCTTCAGGAGCAAACAAGCGGGCATTGCGGATGAGGTACAACATGGTCAGATGAAATGGAGTAAGAAAAGGAGTATGAGGGTCGTAACCATCGGTATGAGGTTGCGTTTTACAATATCGATGCTGTTGAGTCCGGCAATCTGCGCGGTGGCTATCAGCACGCCGGCCACGGGTGAAACCGCACGGCCCATCGAAGCGGCCAATTGCATCGGCAACATGAGCGTCGTGGTGGCCATGCCAATGCTGCCGGCCAGGCCGGGCACCAGCGGACCAAAAGCGAAAAAGGCTGCATTGCCGCTGCCCATGAGCATCGAAGCGAGGAATATCATCGTGGTGAGCATCATGCCCACCAGACCTTTGCCAAGGCCGATTTGCTGCGTGAGCTCCAGCAAGCCGTCGATGAATCCGAGCAGAATCAGGCCCTGCGCGAAGATTTCAGCTGCGATGATCAGGGTGACAACCGATTTGAAAATATCCGCCATGCCGGTCCAGAATACGTTGAATGCGTTTCCCAGGTCGCGGAAATTGCGGTGCCGCAAGCCTTCGAAAAGCAGCGCAACGAAGAAACTGAGGAACATCACCGTGCTGGTATCGAGCACGATTGGCGGCGCTATCCAGGTGCTCAGTTCAGAGAACACCAGCAATAATGCAATGGGCAAAATGGGAAGCACGGCGTACACGCCCGGAGCGGAAGGCTTTTTCTCACTTTCTTCAGCCGGCTTTTCCTCTGCAGGCTGCTTGCGGTCGTAATAACGGTTTACCAGATAATAGCTGAGCATCAGGCAGAGTGTGAGCGGCCACACCATCGGAATCTGGTATTCGAGAAAATACAAGATGGTATCCATCTTCATAATTTGTATGGCACTGGCTGTAGTGGCACAGGCCGGACCGATGCCGAAAACCGTGCTCGCAGTGATCACCGCCACTGCACTCAGCTTGCTCAGGCCCAGGCGGGTAAGGATTGGGTAAAGCGAAGCCATCAGCAGCAATGCCAGGCCCGCAGCAGAAGGAATGGCCACAAACAGCACCTGCCCGATGGGAATCACCAGGCTGGCTGCGATATGCGGCTGCTTGCGAAACAGCTTCAGCGGTTTCATCGCCCAATAGACCAGCACATCCGACGCGCCGATATGGTCCATATACGCCACAAAGCCGCCGATGGCCATGATCATCAAACCGACGCCGGCATTGGTCTTGCTGAATGCTTCCTTCAGCGCTGCAAAAAGGTCGAAATAGGTATTACCGGTAGATTGCCGCAATTGCATCCCTTCCAGCCCGAGCCAGTGCGCCGCCAGCAACATGCCGATGCCGGAGAACAACAGCACCGCATGGGTATTGTGTTTCTGCAGCAGCAAACGCGCCACCAGCAGGATAACCAGAACGGAAAGGATGGGGCCGGCGTAATGCATGGCTCAGAATCGGGTGCCGTCGAGCTTCAATCCCGGACTGAAGGGCTTGCCTTTGGCTGCAGGAATGCGGGCGTGTTGTTCAAATGCACCGCTGATATCGGGGTTGCGCGTGTACGATTCGTCGGGGTTGCCGGATAATCCGTTGATATCGAACACCGCCACTGTATTGCCCATGGCATCTTTGAGTGTCAGCATATCGCCGGCGTTGTTCATGTTGAGTTGGCCTTCTGAAGCTGTTTGCACGATGGCACCGCCAAATTCACCGGTCGGGCTGCCGCCGCCGAAAACGACGATGACGCCACGAGACGGAAGGATGGTGCCGGCAGGGAAGGTATGGCGCAGCATGGAGGCATCGCTGAGGGTATAACCGCTTATATCCAGTTGCGGGTTGCCGTTGTAGAGTTCGACGAATTCATCGGCCAGCGGATCGCGTGTTCCGTCGCGATTGGCATCGCCGCTGGTATCGGAAGGCGGGTCGTAGAGTACTTCATTGATTAGCAGGCCCGGCCATGGACAGCCGCGGTTGGCTAGCGGTCCGGCCTCATCCGGACAAGCGTCGTCGCAGTCGCTGATGCCATCGCTGTCGCGGTCTCCGCCGCAGTTCACCAGGCGCAGGGTGATGGATGTTGGTGGCAGAGGCACCGCCTGGTCTGTGTTTTCAAGCGAAACGACGATGCTGCGGATGGTGGTATCGGTCGTGGCGATGCCGCTCAGCACAATCACTCCGCTGTCGCTGCCGGCGGCGATGGTGATTTCTGTGGCCGAGGCGGAAAAATGCGTGTTCAGCACCGCCGTTCCGGTAAAGCGCAGTTTGAGTTTCAGTTCGCGGGTCACGCGCCCATTGAGCCGGGCGAACACCTGAGCCGTACCGCTGTCGGCCCCGAATTCAGCCACCGGACTCTCGAGCACTACCGTAGGCAGCACATCTTCGGTTTTACATCCCTGAAAAGGTCCGCAGAGCAGGAAAGCCGCCGCAGCCGTCAGAAGCAGGTGTGATCGCATCATGGTTTTGTTGAATGTGTATGCCGTCCAATTCGAACCAACACTGAACCCCAAAAAACACCTTAAGCGGGCGGCGGGCGCAGTACCGGTATGCGAAAATAAAAGGTACCAGTTTGGGGTAGTAGTATGTAGAGCGTTAAAAAGGACTTGAAAGGCTCAAAGGACGAGAAAGGCAGCTCCTTGTGCTTCCGTAACAGCCATTGGTTGTCTTTTGGGAACTTTAAATCTGGCCATGCACACAATTTCCAAGTGGCGTTTCGTTCATTCTTCTTCGTAGCAATAAGAATAGTCAATGCCTTTCATAAACAGTTTCCTGTCATGGATTTCAGGGGTAAGTGCTTTTTGGATCAGTTGTTTCAAAACGCTGCTGTCAACAGCGCTGATGATCATGGCGTTTATATAGTTCTCCTTGCTGATTTTGCTCCAGTCGACACACTGGTTCAGTTGTTTCTTGAGCATCATGTCAAGCCATATACGTGTGCTTCTTCCATTGCCTTCCATGAAGGGATGCGCCTTGTTCATTTCGGCGTACTTCAGGATAATTTCTTCTAGGTCATTTTGGGGAAGTGCATCGATTTGTTGTAAAGTGGCTTTCAAGTGCTGGGCATAAACGAAGCGGTAGCCGCCTTTTGCAATATTCTTATCCCTGATTTGCCCGGCAAAATCGTACAAGCCACCGAACAGGTATGCGTGAATTTGCTGCAGGCCCCTGGTGGTACCCACTTCAATTTCGTTTATCAGATTGCTTTCAAAAAGGGTATAGGCCTTCTTCTTGCTTTGCCCGTCGAGACTTGTATCGCTGTAGAGAAACCAGTCTAAGAATCTGGCAGCTTTGGCGTTGGGAAAGCACTTGGAAAGTTCTATAACCCCGCTGCTGTCTAACATATCGGTATTGTACTTCTTGCCATCAGCCGCCGTCAACTTCAGTTGGGTAGTGGTACTAACCAACTTGTTGTGTTCTTTTCTGAGCTTGGCTTTCAGGTATTTCCAATAGTTCCTGACTTTCGCGTAATCCGACTCGTCATTCAAGACGGCCACAATGTCCAACACACTGAACCACCATTTGGCATGCGCATCATCCCAAACGGCGCGCACTTCCTTCTCATCGAAAAAGCGGACGGAAAGTTTGTGTGTGTTTGGTGTCACAGGGTTTCGTTCTCCTTGGTCAAAGTTAAAGACTGTGTTGATGCCGTTCAGTGAGCGCCCGATTGGAACTTTGTATCCTACACCTCCCTCTTCCCCAAAAACCACTCATAACTCCCTTCCATCACCAAAACACCTTGTTCATCGTGCACTTGCACCGGGATACGGATCAGGGCGCGGCCGCGGGCTTCAAGTTCCATGCCGAGGTCGGGCTGCGCGGCTGGGGTGATGGGTACGCTGGCGCGAAGACGGCCATGCGCCGGTTTGCGGAAACGGACTTCCGAGCGTCGCAGCATGGGCACCACACGATCTGCCCATTCGGGGTAGGTGTTCAGCAGCCATTGTCCGCTCGTGAACTCCGCCAGCGAAAACTGCGCTGCTGCAGCCACCGTGCCGAGGTGGTTGAGGTATTGCGGTGCGTCGGGCAAAGCGAGAATGCATGCTTCTTCCTTACCCGGCTCCAAAGCCAACAAACGCGCAAACGGTATCTCGTGCAAGTTCATGCGGCCAATTTACTGCACCGACCGGGCTTGTTCCCGCCCTTGGCAGTCCATCGCCTCGATTCATGCATTTAAACGTTTATCGAACGACTCTGTCCCGACATCGGCGCGTACTTGCGGGCCGATGCGTCTTCCGCCCGATGTAGATCCGCTGGTATTGCGGCTGGGCCTGCTCCTGGTGCCGGGTGTGGGCGACGTGCTCGTCCGCAGCCTGGTGCGCAGTTGCGGCTCACCCGAAGCGGTGTTCCTCGAGAAGAAGCGACAATTGGCGCAGATACCGGGCGTAGGCGAGCGCATCGCTGCAGCTATCCACGGTTTCCGCGATTGGGAAAGGGCAGAAGAAGAGGCCCGTTTTGTGCGCGACAACCATATCCGCGCCCTGTTCTTCACCGATGAAGCTTTCCCGCGGCGCCTGCTGCATTGTCCGGATGCGCCGGCCATGCTCTTCGTGCGCGGCAAGGCCGATCTCAATGCCGGACGCATGCTCGGTATTGTAGGTACAAGGCAAAGCACCGCTTATGGTCAGCTGATGACCGAAGCGCTGGTCGACAGCCTCAAAGACTACGCCTGCACCGTGGTAAGCGGCCTCGCCTTCGGCATCGATATACGCGCCCACCGCGCCGCCTTGCAGGCCGGTTTGTGCACCGTGGCAGCCGTAGCTCACGGACTGGACAGGGTGTATCCGGCGCAGCACCGTGCCACTGCGCGCAGTATGGTGGAGGAAGGAGGAGCCATCGTGAGTGACCAATTCCAGGGAACCCGCTTGAGCCCGGAGCTGTTTCCGCGCCGCAACCGCATCATCGCCGGGCTATGCGATGCGTTGGTGGTGGTTGAAAGCCGTGGCAGCGGGGGAGCCATCATTACAGCCGATATTGCCAATAGCTACAGCCGTGAAGTCTTTGCTTTCCCGGGTCGCGTAGGCGATGTTTCGAGCGAAGGTTGTTTGGCGCTGATCCGCACCCACCGCGCCGCCCTGCTCAGCTCGGGCAGCGAGTTAGCTGAGGCCATGGGATGGCTGCCGCGCGATGCCCGGCAGCCTGCTCAATTGGCCTTGTTCCCTGATTTTAACCCCGAAGAACGACGCATTTGGGATGCGCTGGGTACCGAAACCGTTCACGCCGATGCGCTGTTGCAGGCCAGCGGGCTAAGCAGCGGACGCTTGTCATTGCTCCTGCTCGACATGGAAATGAAAGGCTGGGTGAAAGCCCT
>Ga0315902_10005431_pt1 | contig 18000 bp, 36 predicted proteins | sample LakEriMetagenome_9_FD_203523 | JGI IMG/M metagenome (GOLD analysis project Ga0315902, IMG submission 203523) | Freshwater fungal communities from buoy surface, Lake Erie, Ohio, United States - Buoy 12 MA117 | ecosystem: Environmental > Aquatic > Freshwater > Lake > Lake biofilm | place: USA... | reverse complement strand
AAATGCTATCTCTTATCTCAAGTTCTCTTTCTTTCTTAATGGGCGGGTTGCCGTCGATTCTGTCGTTCTTCCAAGACCGAGCCGACAAGAAACACGAAATCGCCCTTGCTCAAATGCAGATTGAACGCGAACTGGAGCTAAAGAAAGCCGGTTTCGAGCTTGAGAAACAGATTGAGGAAATCAAGACCGAGCAGATCAAGGTGCAGGCGCAGAGCCGAACTGAGGAATTAGCCGTTCAGTCGCAGCAAGTCGCTGTAACCGAGAAAATTGCCCTCCTACAGCACGACACGGACAGCGCCAAGGGTGCTAGTCAATGGGTGGTCAACGCTCGCGCTATGGTGCGTCCTGGCATCGCCTATGGGATGTTCTTGCTGCTAGTGTTCGTGGATGTATTCGGCTTCCTGTACGCTTTCAAGACGGGCGTGGCGTTTGACGTGGCGCTGAACAATCTTTGGGATGACGATTCGCAGATCATCTTCAGCAGCATCATTGCTTTTTACTTTGGTGGCCAGGCATTCAAGCGATGAAAGTCTCGCCGCTGTGCATCAAGATGATCGCACATCATGAGGGCGTGCGTTACAAGCCTTACCGCTGTCCGGCGAACCTATGGACTATCGGTATCGGGCACGTCATGTATCCCGACCACGCAAAGCTGACAATGGCTGACCGGCTGAAAGTAGACTTACATCCCGACGACAATCGGGTGTGGAGCAAGGAGGAAGTGGATGCAATACTTGCAGGCGATTTGGCTCGATTTGAGCGCGGCGTTACCCAATATTGCGGAGAGCTTGCCCAAAGTAAATTCGATGCTCTCGTTAGCTTTGCTTTTAACCTTGGCCTGGGAACACTACAGCGCAGCGCCCTCCGTCAAAAGGTGCTGCGCCGAGATTATGAAGCGGCTGCGGCTGAGTTTATGAAGTTCACCAAGGCAGGGGGTAAAGTCCTGCCAGGGTTGGTCAAGCGTCGAACTGATGAGAGTCTGCTTTTTTCTTCATAATCCACCGGTACTGCTGCTCAGTCATTAGGCGCTGCTCAGTCTCGGGACAAGTTTTGACCTTGCACCACAGCACTTTGTCGTTGTCCTTGAACGCAAGATCACAGACTTTGCACCGCTGATAATTTTCCATGTTGATCCTTTTGAAGTTCGTGGAATTCTACTTTCATCTCGGATACTGCCACCAACAGATCAGTAGTCAGGGCAGAGGCTTTCCACCATTGCTTACCTAGTGCAGCGTGGTGTATTTCTTTGCGAAGCCTATCGACTTCCAAGATGCTTTCTGAATAGTCTTTCATATAAATCGTCCAATCCAAATAAGAGCGCCAATGATGGCAATTCCTAGTCCCATCATCATTACAGCGGCGCAGGCATCCTCTAACCATGCCCGTTTGTCATTGATCGGATCAACAAACATCACAAACACGGCAAACGATACTGCAATCATAAACAAGCCGCCCCAAAAGATCATTTTCCCCCCTTTGTTAAATGGTAACGCTCACGGCACAGCACGCGGTGGCACTCTTTGCACCAAGACGAGAGCGTTTTGTATTCGGTCAAGTTGAACTCTGTCGGCGGCTTCATCTCTTGGCATTTCGTGCATTGTGCCGGGTGTTCCTTCAGCCTCCAGCGTCTCTGTTTTCTCATTTTCTAGCTTCCGAATCAGTTTGTGATTGAGTTTCCACATCATGTGTTTTGTGCGTGTCTTGCCGTTGTATTGCAAACGTAGACCCATGCGGGACACAAGACCATCCTTTGCCATGCCGTTTAAGTAGCTGCCAATAGTGCCAGCATCCTCGTTCAAGACTCCGGCAATATTGACACCCGTCATTTCAATATCACGCGCTAAAACTTCACGCATGGCAGCAATGATCTGACGGGCGCGGGGTTTCAGAGCTTGGGCAGGCATGTAACATCCACCACAGACGGTACTAACTGATTGTTGACTTTGCGCTTCGTGCTGATGACTACCGGGCGCATCCCTGCACGTTCGCATTCACCGATACCGTTGATGACTTCTAACCGAGAAAGCGGCGGCACTTCCTTTTCCACTTGCAGGCTAGAGATAGCTTCGGGAACGGTGGTGCTTGCGGTAGGTTGAAGCGTTGCACAGCCGCTAAAAATTACAACTGCAAAGCAAAGTAATGTTTTCATTTGGCTACCTGTATCAAGGTTTCGCCCTGCTGCTGGCGGGCGCGGTTAAAGATCACGGTTATGTCGGTGTGGCTTGATTTCGTAGGAGTGAACTTGCCATCGAGGATGTATAGATTCCTTTCTCGCAGGTACTTGATGCACTCCTTGCGTTGTTCGTCGTAGCGTCGCGGATCGTGCGGCCTCCAGTTTGATACGTCGATCAAGTCGGGCTGTAGTGCGTCGTAGGTCATCATCCAATTGATTGCGTCAGCTAGTCTCATCGTCATCCTCCGGTAAGAATCTGCGTCGGGCAGGGTTGTTTTGCCAAAAGTAAAGATTGAATCGAAAGTTACGGCGTTGCTCGGCTGTAATTTGCTTTGTGAAATAATTATCTGTGTCGTCATACATGGCTTTTATCAATTGCTTTTTAAACCTATCGCCATCCATGCCGATCATTTCGACGTAATGCTGCGCTCCCTCCATAAGAAACATCATTGCATCCATTGCTTTGTCTTGAGCAACGGGTACTTTGTGCCGCGCTGAATCGTTGCGTTTGACGGGCTTCAAGCAAGCATCAAGCACTGCAAGCGAAACAACGTTTGCAAGAAGTTGAGTGCAGGCTACTGTTTGGGCTTCTTCATCCATAGTGTGCCTTTGTAGGGTACTTGCCGCAGCTTTCCCCCGTTGATTAAATAGTCACTGTTTTGTAGCCGATGCCGTAGCCTTTGCCGATGCCGTCACCGAAGCCGTAGCCGTCACCGTAGCCGTTGCCGAAGCCGTAGCCGTTGCCGAAGCCGCCGCCAATGCCGTAGCCGTCGCCGTCGCCGTCGTCGCCGTAGCCGTAGCCGTCGCCGAAGCCGTAGCCGCCATCGCCGTAGCCGCCGCCGCCGTAGCCTACTGGAAGCATCACAGCCCCCAAGTTTCAGATACCGGCACTATAAAAATTACAGATGCAAGCGGCACTTCAACAGGATCGCATGGACGCAAATCCACACGCTTATCTTTTGGACTTGCAATCACACCAGCAAAACCGATTTCAGTCCACTTGAACACATGCAGCGCACGAGTAATACGGATGCTTTTGCCGACCACCGTATCAACTTGTTCGGTATCGCCAGCAAAAATCCAGCCGGAATTCACCACTACAACTGCACGATTGCCTGCGGCTTTAACGGGCGCGTATTCAATACCATCAATTACGATTTTGTTCATTTTCAATCTCCTTTATTTGAATGGTGGGGTACTCGCTGCGTCTGGGTAACTCGTCACGCTTTAGAGTGCGTGATTTCCGTCCAGCATCCGCTTTCCCCCGTTGATCAAAAGGGCAAATCGTCATCCAAGTCAGACATATCGCCAGCCTTTTTCTTTACCGGCTGATCTTTGTTTTTGTGCTGCATACTGCAAGACATGAATTTGCCCTTTGCGCCTTCTCTGATCCAAGCTGATATCCATATCGGTTCGCCCATCAAATCAAGACCGTCACCCCTGTAATCGGGGTGATTGTCGGTTTCTTTCTTTTGATTCTTGAACAGCGTAAAGCTGCCGGGTTTTGGTATGTAAGCCATGATTAGCCTTTCTTCAATGCTGCGCGTTGTTTGGAATCAAACCGTGACCACAATGCCGTTTTTTCGTCGGCATCAAGGTTTTGATCGTCAATGTATTTTTTTGCACTTTCAATATCGTTCAGATTGATTTGAGCAACAACCTCCTGGGCAATGTCAGACAAAAATTTTTGTTCGTCGGCAGGCATTGTGTCCCACACCGAAACAGCTATCGACTTGGGTGCTGATTTGGTGGCCGCGTTGCCGTCGTCATCTTCCGGCGCAACACCGCAGGCAGCAGCCAGGCTGTAGCGGCGGGCATAGGTCAAAGCTGATCCGAAACCCTGTGCGTCTGCCTTGCTGACCGGCAAGTTAAGCACACCGCATGACAGCCACTCGCCGGATGCGTGCATCAAGATCGTTTCGACGCGCACTTCATCCTTGTCGCTAGGTTCGATCCGCTGAACGTAGCTTAGTCCGCATTGACCAAAGGCGGGACGGATCGCCTCAACCACCGAGGACAGGTCAGCGTATTTGCTTTTGAAGAATGGATTGGCGCTGTCTTTGATTGCGCCCTTGATGTTCATTTGCGCCATTGCGAGCGCGGTGGCTAGGTTGGTGATGGATTCGGATTTGTTCATGCTATTACCCCCGTGATAATCAATAAGAAAAGTAAGGTGAAGCCGATAGCCACTGCGCGATCCCCGTTCATATTCCGAGTTTCCTGTTGAAACGTTCGTAATCAGTGTCGCCAGGGCCGACCCACCGCTCCCACTCGCGGGATTTCATCTCGCGATCCGCGTCGAGCTCTTCTTGCGTCATGGGCAACGTAAAGTGATTGCCCTCGGGTTTGCACGTTCCCCATGCTGCACGCTCAAGGTTGCAGAACGTCGGCAGGACGTGCCCGCTGATAGGCGAAAACTGCGGCTTGCGGGTGCATTCGGACGCTTCAATGTTGTCGGCGTTTTTCTTGTAGTGAGCGCAATTTTTGCAGAGGTTCATGGTTGTCTCCTGTTGTTGTCAATTGGTTACTGCAAGACGGACTTTACTTAGCTAGTGGCACAATGTCAAGCATTGTTGCAAAGGAAAATTGTAAAGTATTCTTAACTAAATCAATCCCGCTTGACAAGATAGATTGACACAGGTTAGGATGCTTTGCAAGTTATCTTTAACCCTATGAGGAACGACATGAAAATCGCACAGGCAGAAGCACACTTCGGCAACCGTCGCAAACTAGCCGAGGCATTGGGCATTACGAGCCAGGCAGTAAGCCAGTGGGCGAAGCGCGGTCAGATACCTGAGGGCATGGCATACAAGTTGGAGGTAGTCACAAACGGCGCTCTGAAGGTCAATCCTACTGACTACATCCCCGTTGCTCAGATGGTGGCTGAAATCGTCCCACAGCAATGAAATTCCTCTCTGTCTGTAGCGGCATTGAGGCGGCTTCCTGCGCGTGGGATTGGGAAGCTGTTGCTTTTTCCGAGATTGAGAAGTTCCCTAGTCAAGTTTTGTCATATCACTACCCCGAAACCCCGAATTGGGGCGACATGACCAAGTTTAAGGAGTGGCCCGATGCAAATGTCGATGTTCTCGTCGGAGGAACACCCTGCCAATCATTCTCAGTCGCAGGACTGCGAAAAGGACTGGATGACCCGCGTGGCAACCTCATGCTCACGTATCTTGCCATTGCTGCAAAGTATCGGCCCAAGTGGGTGGTTTGGGAGAACGTCCCCGGCGTGCTATCCAGTAACGGAGGACTCGACTTTGCCAGCTTCCTTCGAGGGTTGGGCGAATGCGGGTATGGGTTCGCCTACCGAGTTCTTGACGCTCAGTATTTCGGAGTTCCACAGCGCCGCAGACGCGTGTTCGTTGTCGGATGTTTTGGAGACTGGAGAAGTGCCGCAGCGGTTCTTTTTGAGCGCCACAGCTTGTCAGGGAATCCTGCGCCGAGCAGAGAAAAGAGGCAAAGTATTGCCGCCAGCACTGGAACAGGCGCTGCAAACAGTAACTGGCCTGCCGAAATAAGTAGCACGCTTGACACAACCTTTGGTACAAAACAAGGCTTAGAGAATCAGCACATCAATGCCGGTTGCCCGATGTTTGTTCCAGCGCAACCTATTGCACTTGCTGAGAACACCATTGGAAGACAACCGCAAAACGGTGGCAACGGTGATGGCTTTACCGATGGCGGTCCAATGTACACTCTCAATGCCACAGGTGTGCATGGTGTGGCGCAGCAGATTGTATTTAGCGGTCAAATGTCAAACCCGCAAACAGATGTGGACATGACGCAAACCTTGCAAGCCAAGAATCCGATGGCGGTTTGTCTTGGCGGTCAGCACCCAAATGCAGGAATTGGCATTGATCAAAGCCCGACATTGACAAACGCAATGGGCGCTGGTGGTGGTCATATTCCAATTACAAATGCCATGCAAGTGCGCCGTTTGACCCCTGTGGAATGCGAGCGCCTCCAAGGCTTTCCTGATGGCTACACGGACATAAAGCTAAAAGGTAAGCCTACCCCTGACGGCCTACGCTATAAGGCGCTAGGAAACTCTATGGCAGTCCCTGTGATGCGGTGGATTGGGCAGCGAATTGAGGCAGTTGACAGGATCAAATAATCATGTCAATCTACCATTGCTTGAAAAAAAATCAGGCCGCGTGTGGAAGCGCGAATGTATCCAAGCGAACCCCTACGCATGGGTTTCGGTTGTGTTGAGCATCTTGGATACGCTCACCTCCACCGCGACTTGAAACCCAGCCGTAGGGGTTTTTTTATGCCCGAAAGGATTGATGTGAATTTTTACCCGTTTCACATTGGCGATTATCTAAGCCAAACAGCGCACCTGTCCGATTCCGAGGACATTGCTTACCGGCGAATGATTGATCTCTACTATCAATCCGAGAAGCCTTTCACCGATGTTGCATGGGTTGCCAGGCGAATCCGATCCACGGTAGAGATCGTGTCGCCAATACTGGCTGAGTTTTTCGAGCACCGCGACGGGGTGTGGCACAACAAACGTTGCGACGAGGAATTGGCCAAGTATCACGCGATGCAGGATGGTGGAAGGAAGGGTGCGGCAATGAGGTGGGCAAAGCCTAGCGATAGCCCCCCTATCCCCCCCCTAAACACCCCCCAATGCCAACCAAGAACCAAGAACCAAGAACCATTAACCAAGAACCAAGTAACTACTACACCGCCTGACGGCGTATCACTTGCAATTTGGCAGGATTTTGTTTCTCTGCGGAAAGCTAAGCGAGCTGCGGTTACAAAAACCGCTTTACAAGGGATTGAGCGAGAGGCACAGAAAGCAGGCTTAACCCTACAGGCGGCTTTGCAAGAGATGTGTGCAAGAGGGTGGACGGGATTTAAGGCTGAGTGGCTGCAAAAGAAAGGCAGCTATCACGAATCGTTGACAACAACTGGATCATCAATTTTTGGAGGTGTTCGCCATGAAAGAGAGATTACCGGAAGCGTGGATCAAGAAAATCTTTCAGGTAATGCACGCCCACTACGGCTCAAAGTGGTTACGGATGTGGATGACGGGCCAGGTAGTTGATGGCGAGGATGTTGGGATCGTGAATGCTTTGCAGATATGGGCTGAGAAGCTCGCAAATCAGCGTCCTGACACCATTAAGCGGGCTTTGGATAGTCTGCCCCTTGAACCGCCGACGTTGCCTCAGTTCGTCGAATTGTGCCGGTCACATTGGACACCGCCGGTGATGTTGGAGGCCAAGATCACGCCGGAGGAAATTTCCCGCAACAAGGCAAAGATCAAAGCGATTCTCGATGGTATGAAAAACAAACAGGTGCAGCGATGACTGATCTCGAAATTATGCAAGCGTATCTAATGCTGAAAGTGCGCCAAGCTGATTGGCATGGCGTAGCAGATGCCGCAATGGATATTCGGGAGATGGAAGCCCGCAAAGCTGTAGAGCAAAAAAATGAAGTGGCAGGATAGGGTAGCAACAGCAGTGCGCGTGCAAGGAATGACGCGAGAAGAACGGGCAACAGCAATGCCCGAATCAGCGGCAATAGTGAGGGCGTTTGCGGCTGAGTTTTCGGTAGTAGAAGTTAGGGCAACAGAAAACAACCTTTTCTATGAATGGATAAAAAAATGATGCTAGATAAATGGTTTCCCAACTTGCAGTTTCCCCGTGTGCGTGCCACCGATCCTGATACTAGCCATGCAGCAGCGGATCAGGCAGCAGAACTCGCTACCAAGCACCACGGCATCATCCTGGCGGCGCTGGAGACACCCGGCACGATCTACGACATTGCTGCAAGGACTGACCTTGACCATAACGCCGTAGCCCGCAGGATGAGCGAACTAGAGCGCATGGACTTGGTTTACACCGATGGCAAAAAGAAAGGCGCGAGTGGTCGTATGTGCCGCGTATGGGTGCGGAAATGAGCATTGAAGCGATGAAGTTGGCGCTGGATTGCCTTGAGGATATTTTTGGAAAAGAAAAAATAGATGTGGGAGCAATAAACGCATTACGCCAAGCCATCGCGGATGCAGAGAAGCAAGAATCTGATGACCTTACCATTGCCTACATGAGTGGATTTCATGACGGCAAAAACAAAGATGCACTACAGCCGGATCAAGAGCCGGTGGCTATGCGCTATGACTTTGATGGATATGGTTGGCTTTACATTGACAACGGCAGCGGCAGTAATTGGAGAGAAAAAATTAAAAATGCCGAACCCCTCTTTACCGCCCCATCACAGCGCACATGGATTGGGCTGACGGAGGAGGAGCGTGACCATTTTGAAGGTCTGCATCTTTATGCAGCACGAAATCAAGTAGAAGCATGGATTGAAGGTGTACCTGCTTTTATTGATGCCATCGAAGCCAAGTTGAGGGAGAAGAACACATACACCTCCCCACCACAGCGCAAGCCGCTGCCACCACAATCACTTTGCGAGATGACGCAAGCCGAAGGCAAGATGTTCAAACTCGGATGGCTCGAATGCGAAGCCGCCCACGGTATCAAGGGGGAATGATGCTAGTCCAACTACTTGACCCCGATCCGATCTTGCGCGATGACCCTGTGCGCCCAAGTATCAGCCCAAAGCGCCGTGTTCAGGGGAAAAATAGAAGCGTCTATGCGTGGATAGAGGACAGACAAATCTGCGCGATTGTGTGCATGACGCATGACGTATTTATACCGACAACTGAAAAAGATTTGTTTCAGTTAGATTGGGAATTGCCTGACAAAGCAATTTTGTATTCGGTGTGGTCGTACAAAAAAGGATCAGCAAGTAAGTTAGTGCAAGCACTGGTCAAAAAAATACAAAAGACATTTTGGTTGCGCGTTGTTACTATGAGCCCAAAAACGGAGATGGCGCGGAACTTCCATTTGAAAAACGGCGCTAGATTGCTGCAAGAAAACAAGACAACGGTTAACTATGAATACTAAGCGCACCGTTGAACAAAACGCGGCGCAATGGCGAATCCTCAAGGCTTGGTCAAAACAGAAAGAATGGCTGATAAACGGCAAAAAGACGTTCCTGCACGAAAACGACTGGAAAGACATACTAACAGCTACCTATGAGGGCGAAGTCGCTCCAAGGCTTGCTCCTGGCCTTCATGGAGGCATTGTGATGCTAGGCAGGCGAACGAGTAAATATGACCGAGAGAAATTCAGCGATTGGTTAGATTGGCTGAACTTTGCTTCTATTGAGGCGGGAGTTAACGTTGACCAAGGCTGAACAGGAATGGCACGCCAAGGTGAGGGATTTGGGTTGCATTGTGTGCCGGTTGTTCCACGAAACCCGATCCGATGGGGATATTCACCACGTTTTGAGCGGCAGCAAGCGCAAGGGTGAAATGTTTGTGATATGTCTGTGTCCAACGCATCACAGAAGTGGACGCAATACGCCGGAATACGTCAGCCGCCATCCCTGGCGCAAGGCTTTCGAGCAAAGATACGGGACAGAGCAAGAATTGTTACAGCAAACGGAGGAACTATGTGCCAGTTCACAAAAATAGAAGAAGCTGAGGCGTTGAAGGTCTTACATGGCATCTGCACAGCTTTCCTTGAATTTGGGCAGGCAACAAGCGACTACACAGAAACAGAACTTGCTGAAGGGGTGTGCATGGAATTGTTGGTGCAGGATATGCGGATCACGATTGAGACCGGGCCGGAAGTGATTGCCGAGATTGAAACCGCCAAAGCTATTCAGAAAGCTGCCAATGTTAATTGACGACTGCCCGACGATTCAATGCTTTGTAAGGAAAGAATTTTTGTATGACGAGAAGGAAGGTCATGGGGAGTTTGTTAAAGCGGTAATTTTTGGGGTGCGGGCAGAACCTGCGCGAGTTCCCATGTTTCAGGTCATGCTTGAATCGGGAGCGCAATGGGCGCGAGTGCCGATCAACAAGATTTGTTTACAGCCTTGCGAACAACTACCGATTGAGCAGCTCGTATGGTGGGACTCGTATGGCTATGAATTCGCGGTGCATCAATTCTCATTCTTGAAAAACCACAAAGTCACGGCGCTCGGCAGGGATGGGGTTATCCGAACGGGGAATTACTTGTTCACCCTTGATTGGATGAAAACGGGGTGGTCAGAAACGCCGGATCAGCATAAGAATCATCATTTTATTGCTCTGCAAACCGGGCAACTAATTGCTTATCCGAACAACCGATTAGTGTGGCTCGACCCGTCCTGGATAGAACCTGCGCCGGACAAGAACTGGAAAACGCCCACGAAATCAATTTTTGTTGAGGGCTTATGAGACGCGCTGCAAAGGTCGATGCAAATCATGTGGAAATCGTTACCGAGTTCAAAATGCGCGGCTGTGCGGTCTTATCCCTTGCCCCGATGGGTAGAGGCGTTCCCGATCTGCTGGTGGCTTTTGGGGGCGTTACATGGCTCGTCGAAGTCAAAGGGCCAAAGGGTAAGGAAACCGAGGATCAACAAAAGTTTGCGCTCCAATGGACGGGGTGCAGAGCAATCGTTCGGGACGTGCAGGGAGTTAAAGATACGGTCGAAATCATGATCGCGCAAATGGTGAAATTGCGTGCTTGACTGCCTGATAAATTCAGAATATCATAGTGAAATTGCTGAAAAAGGGTGAAAAATGTCGAAATACAACGAATCGGCGGCAGCGTTTGTTAGTGTTCTTTTTCACTCAGCAACCGTCACGCACTTCATGCACTTGCAGACCAAGAGCTTTGCTCAGCACATGGCGCTAGGCGAGTATTACGACGCAATAGTCGATCTTGCAGACAAGTGGGCAGAGGCGTATCAAGGGTGCTATGACATTATCACTGGCTACCCCAAGGACTTCCACCTGGCCACCGATCCGGTTAAGTACCTGACGCAGATTAAAGAGTTTGTAAACGATCTCCGCAAGGACTTGCCACAGGATAGCGAGCTAAACAACTTGGTAGACGGCATCGCAGATCAGATAGACTCGACCCTGTACAAATTGCGCTTTCTTAAGTAATAACATAAGTTAAGTATGTTAACAATATCTGTTACAAATCAATCACATGGCAGCTAGGAAAAGAAAGATAACTTTATCTGATGCTTGGCGAGAGAAGATTCAAGCCAGTCAGATCATGAATCGCTTACTCAAGCACGTTGAGGGCGAGATTGAACTATCAGGTACGCAGGTCAAAGCAGCGGATATCCTGCTGAAAAAGGTCGTCCCTGACTTGGCTAGGACTGAAAACGTAGGTAATGAGGGCGGGCCGCAGGAAATGGTGATCCGATGGGCCGATCCGAAATAATCTTGCCCTATGCGCCTCGACCGGCATTCCTACCGTTCCATGCACGAACGCAGCGGTGGGGCTGTCTCGTAGCGCACCGGCGAGCAGGCAAAACGGTAGCGGCCATCAATGACGTTATCAGGGCAGCGGCGACCTGTAGATCAGCTTTCCCTCTGTTTGGTTATGTAGCACCGTATCGCAGCCAGGCTAAAAGCGTGGTTTGGGACTATCTGAAGAACTTTGCTCAGCCGATCATTTCAGACAGCAACGAGGCCGAATTGACGGTCACGGTAATGAACGGGGCGAAGATCAGGCTGTTCGGTGCTGACAATGCCGACGCTATGCGTGGTCTAGGTTTCGACGGTTGCTATTTAGATGAATATGGAGACTTCAAACCTAGTGTGTTCGGAAGCGTGATAAGGCCCGCCCTGTCTGATAAGCAGGGATGGTGTGTGTTCGGTGGCACGCCGAAGGGAAAAAATCAGTTTTGGAACATTTACGAGACAGCAAGGCAAAACCCTGCTGAATGGTTCTTGCTACGCCTGCCCGCCTCTTCGTCGGGGCTGCTACCTCCCTCTGAACTAAAAGCAGCTAGGGCGCAATTAACCGAGGATCAGTATCTGCAAGAGATGGAGACTTCGTTTGAAGCCTCAATTCTCGGTTCTTTTTACGGCACAGAACTCAGGGAAGCCGAAGAACAAGGGCGCATCACAAATATTGCTGTCGATCCCATTGTGCCGGTGCATACAGCATGGGACTTGGGCTATCGGGATGACACGGCTATTTGGTGGTATCAGGTCGTTCGGGGAGAGATACATGTTATCGACTTCTACTCGGTATCGGGCGCGAACATCGAGGAACTTGCCCAAGTCATTGCCGACCGAGGCTACCGCTACGGCAAGCACTATCTACCGCACGACGCAAAGGCTAAGACCCTTGCAAGCGGTGGAAAGAGCATTATCGAACAGCTTGCACAGCACTTGGGGCTTGGGACACTTAGCATCGTTCCTGATCTCTCGGTACAGGACGGCATCCAAGCGGTAAGAAAGATGATCCCGACGACTTGGTTCGACAACAAGTGTTACGAGGGCATCGAGGCGTTAAAGCAATACCAACGTGAGTATGACGAGGACAAGAAGGCTTTCAGACAGACCCCAAGACATGATTGGACTAGCCACCCCGCAGACGCTTTTCGTATGATGGCGATTGCGTGGAGGCAAGAACCGGCAGTCAAAGCGCCGGATAGAGACAAGCCTTTGATGGTAGGCCCGATGAACACAGTAACGCTCAACGATATGTGGGCGACTGTTAAACAAAAAGGATCAAGAATATGAGTGGCGTAGCTAACCCGTATCGTTATGCGTATGAAACTGTAGCAGCTAGTCAAACAGCGCAAGTATTGGGTGGGACTGGTGCAGTCGGTGATTACGTTCACCGTTTGATCGTAGTGGCTGCGAACGCAACTGCATCTAACGTCACGCTGATTGACGGATCGACAAGCATTGTCATTACTGGCGCAACGACTCCCGTTGGAACGTATAGCCTTGAACTCAACATGGCAGCAGCGACCGGCCCGTGGAAAATTACGACTGGTAGCGGCGTGTCTGTCATTGCTGTTGGAATCTTCACAGCATGAACAAAGCCGGGTTGTACGCCAATATCCTAGCGAAGCAGGAACGGATCAAAGCCGGTTCGGGCGAGCGTATGCGTAAGCCTGGCGATCCCGGTGCGCCGACTGCTAAGGACTTCCGCGAATCAGCTAAGACTGCAAAGCCGGAGAAAAAATGAGCGCAGCATGGACGCGTAGCGAAGGCAAGAATCCCGAGGGCGGTCTGAATGCCAAGGGACGAGCCTCGTACAAAGCTGAAACGGGCGGGACGCTAAAGCCACCGGTCAAGGCAGGCGATAACCCGCGTCGAGCGTCATTCTTGGCACGCATGGGCAATATGCCTGGCCCGATGGAAAAGAACGGCAAACCTACTCGATTGGCATTGGCGTTGAAGGCGTGGGGTGCGTCCAGTAAAAAGGATGCTCGCGCAAAGGCTAGTGCGATCTCGGAGCGCAATCGTGACTGAACAAGAACGCTTAGCGGCGGCATTAGCGTATCAAGGCGCTACGGCTGCACCGCCAACGATGGCGCAACAACTTGCCAAAGTTCCGAGCAGGTTAGTTGGCGCATTGAAGGCACTAGGCACAGGTTCAAGCTACGGATCAGCCGAACCTGTCAATGCTGTAAACGATTTAGCCCGCGCTAACTTTTGGCGTGGTTCGGTGTTTGGCGTTCCCGAAGATGTAAAACAAAGAAACATTGATAGGGCGGCAGAAATCGCAGCAACTTTCATCGGCCCAAAAGCTAAAAGTTGGAATTCAGAAACCAATGCACGCGCGTTACAAATGGAGCAAGCAGGCGCGACTCCGCAAGCAATATGGCAAGAAACCGGTAACTGGAAAGCACCGGATTCAGCATGGCGACAAGAAATAAATGACGCAGGCTCGCGAATGACAGAGAAAGTGCATAGCGACATAATGTCTAAACACTTTTACAACGATCCGTTAAGTGAAGCATTGACCCATGAATCGTTGTATCGAGCTTATCCCGAATTAGGCAGAATCAAAACAACTGTTACTGCAATGGAACAACCGAAAGGATCATTTAGTCCGTTAAGAAACGAACTTGAAGCATCCGGCCCTAGTTCACTGACGCAACGCAGTACCGCATTGCATGAAATACAGCACGCAATTCAACAGAAAGAAGGATTTGCAAGGGGCGGCAATCCTGAGATGTTTCGGCAATCAATAGACTTTAGTTCCAAAGCATTACAAGATGCTGCAATTCTTGACAAAACAATGCGGGCATCAAATCTTAGCCAACTTGAAGCGTTAAAAAGATTTGAAGTATTGTTTGGCAGAAAGCCCGAAGCGGGTGCGTTTGCTGCATTAGAAAGAGTAGGAACAGGTAAAGAATTGGACATTGCAAGGGATGCGGCTAGAGAAGCAGAAAAACTAGCAAAAAATCCTTTGGAATCTTACCGCCGCCTTGCCGGTGAAGCCGAAGCTAGAGCCACCCAAAAGCGCAGAAACCTAACAGACGAACAACGCCGAGCAGAGTTTCCCGAACGATCTTATGACGTGCCAATTAACGAACTAATCATTAGGCGATAAACATGGAAGATCAAAGCACAGGCTTGCAGAAGCTGATGCACAACGTTGCAGCCTACGACAACGACTTTAAGAAGTGGGAAGCCCGCGCTCAGAAGATCATCAAGCGTTACCGCGACGATAACCGCAGCCAAAACACGAACGAGACTGCCAAGTTCAACATCCTGTGGAGCAACGTTCAGACGCTGATCCCTGCGGTGTATGCGCGTCTGCCCAAGGCTGATGTGTCGCGTCGCTTTGGAGATAACGACCAAGTGGGACGGGTAGCCTCCCTGCTGATAGAGCGGGCGCTGGATTTTGAGATCGAGCATTACCCTGACTTTCGCAGCACGATGAAGCATTGCGTCGAGGATCGTTTCCTTGGCGGGCGTGGCACGTCTTGGGTGCGCTATGAACCGCACGTTCAAGCGATTGACATGCCCGAGGACGGGCTAGAAGTTACCGAGGACATAGACGAGCCGGAAGCCGGAAATCAAGCCCTAGCCGGTGAAGAACCAATGGAGCAAATCGAGTACGAATGCGCTCCCGTTGACTATGTGCATTGGAAAGACTTTGGCCATGCAGTCGCTCGCACATGGGAAGAAGTACCCGCTGTTTGGCGTTGGGTATACATGACCCGCGAGGCGCTGATTGAGCGTTTTGGCGAGGAAGTCGGCAACAAGATTCCTTTCGATGCAGGCCCTGACACCCTCAAACAGTACGGCCAAAGCACGAAAGAACACACCCGCGCAAAGATTTGTGAATACTGGGACAAGGAAACGGGCAAGGTCTATTGGTTCAGCAAGTCAATGCCCAACATCATTGACGAGCGCGACGACCCGCTAGAGCTAGAAGGATTCTTCCCCTGCCCGCGTCCGTTGTACGCAACGATGACGAGCGACACCCTTGTGCCGGTGGCTGACTTTGTGCTGTATCAGGATCAGGCTAACGAGCTTGATATCCTGTCCGATAGGATAGATGGCTTGGTCAAGGCTTTGCGCGTTAGGGGCGTTTATGACGCGTCACAGCCCGCATTGCAGCGACTGATGACCGAGGGCGAGAACAACGCTCTACTGCCTGTTGACACTTGGCTGGCGTTTGGTGAGAAAGGTGGCTTGAAGGGTGCTATCGACTTCTTGCCAATCGACATGATTGCTCAGACGCTCATTCAATGCTATCAGGCGCGGACTGAGATCAAGAACCAAATCTATGAAATCACAGGTCTTTCGGACATTATCCGAGGATCGTCTTTTGCGTCCGAGACGGCCACAGCACAGCAGATCAAGGGGCAATACGCCTCAATCCGTCTGCGCTCAATGCAGGAGGATGTGGCGCTGTTCGCTACGGGGCTTCTCAGGCTCAAGGCGCAGGTCATTTGCACCAAGTTCCAGCCCGAGACGATTCTGCAATATGCGGCAGCAAATCAGTTGCAGCCTGAAGATCAGCAGCTAATCCCCCAGGCGCTTGCATTGCTGAAAGACAAGCCGTTGCGTAACTTCCGAATTGAAGTGGCTGCGGATTCTCTTGTTCAGCTTGACGAGCAAAAGATGAAGCAAGAGCGCGGCGAGTTCCTGCAAGCGTTTGGTTCGTTCTTGCGCGAAGCATTGCCGTTGGGCCAGCAAGCACCGGAAATGATCCCGATGATTGGCGAACTGCTTAAGTTCGGAGTGGGTGCATTTAAGGGTGCGAGGCAGATTGAGGGCGCTATCGATCAGTCGATCAACAAACTGGTTAACAAGCCCCCAGTCGAGCCGCAACCTGACCCTGAGATGCTCAAAATGCAAGCTGAACAGCAAATGGCGCAAGGCAAGATGCAAGCAGACGGGCAGCTTGAACAGGCCAAGATGCAGGCTCAGATGCAGATTGAGCAAGCAAAGTTGCAAGCGCAGATGCAAATGGATCAAGCAAAGTTGCAGCTTGAACAGGCTAAGACGCAACGCGAAGTCGAAGTTGAGCAGATGCGGGCGCAGATGGACGCGCAGAAACTGGAGTTTGACCGTCAAAAAGCCGAGATGGAAGAACAATACAACCGCTGGAAAACTGAGCTTGATGCAGCAACAAAAGTTACCGTAGCAAGGATTGGGGCTAACCCTGGCGTTGATATCCCGCTAGTTGAGGCTGCAAACGCTTCGGCTGAGCGCATGACTGCTGAGCTAGGTAACGGCGTGCAGATGGCGCTGCAAAACGTCGAAAAGTTGCAGCAGGATATGGCGATGCTGCACGATCAGACTGCGGGCAAGATTGACAATCTGCTGAATGTCATGGCTGCACCGAAACGTATCATCCGTGGGCCTGATGGCAAAGCGGTTGGAGTTGAAATCGCAACATGAACGGGGGTTGGGACACCGGTACTTGGGACGAAGCAACGTGGGATTACGTTCCCACGCTGATCGACCTTGATACCCATGACGGCGACAAGCTGAAAGATCGCTTTGCAAGAGAGAAGGCGGTACGGGAGGAGCGTCGCCGGGAAGTTCTCGCCCTGTATGAAAGAATTGTTGAGGGCAAGGAAGATATCCCCGAAGTTGTTGAGCCGCTGAATTACATAACCAAACAACAGATTTTGACAAGTAATCTTAATTTTGATAAATTGATTGCTGATCTTAAGAATGCTGAACAGATATGGCATCAGCACGTTGAAAACGACGACGAGGAAATTCTGTTACTTCTATGAGAAAACGCTGGATTTATGTTGATGGTGAGGCGATAGAAGTTGGCGAGTACCAACCGACTGCTGTGCATCATGTGATGCCGGACATTCAGCCTTATCAGTCAATGATTGACGGTTCGATGATTACGAGCCGCAGCCGCCATAGGGAACACCTGCAAGCGCATGGCTGCATCGAAGTCGGCAACGAGAAAATGGAAACGAAAGTTGCGCCTGTTAAAGATAACCGCAGGGAAGTCTTGAGGCAGCAACTGTCAAATGTTACGCACGCAGAAGCAAACAGGATTTTGAACAAACTGCGCGACGACGCACGATTTACCCGCAACCCCCACAGGGAGAGATAAATGTCCGATCTGAACGCTATTGCACCCGTAGAAGATACCCGCAGAGAAAAGCTGCTGGAACAGTTTGACCAAGTTGAAATCGCACCCGCAGGCGAGACTGCCCGCGAAGATGTGCCCCGCGACGAGCAAGGTAAGTTTGCGGCGAAAGAACCCGAACAGACAATGATGCAGCAGGCAGAACAGCCTGTTGAAGAACCGGTGTGGAAGCGTCCTCCCGCGTCATGGAAAAAGGATTATCACGACGCTTGGCAGACTGCTGACGATAGGCTGAAAGAATACGCCTGGCAGCGCGAAGAACAGATGAAGGCAGGGGTTCAGCCCCTGATGGAAAAAGCAAGGCTTGCGGATCAGTTCCAAGAGGTGCTGAATCCGTACATGGACACCATTCGCGGGCTGAACATTGAGCCTACGCAAGCAGTCAAGGCTTTGATGGAAGCCGATCACGCATTACGTTTT
>Ga0315902_10005430_pt1 | contig 18000 bp, 28 predicted proteins | sample LakEriMetagenome_9_FD_203523 | JGI IMG/M metagenome (GOLD analysis project Ga0315902, IMG submission 203523) | Freshwater fungal communities from buoy surface, Lake Erie, Ohio, United States - Buoy 12 MA117 | ecosystem: Environmental > Aquatic > Freshwater > Lake > Lake biofilm | place: USA... | reverse complement strand
CTTGGGTGTATCGTTGACAGGTATCTTAGATAACAAATGGATGGGAGAAGTAAGTGACAGCACTGCGAAGGCTCTTGAACAACTACGGAAAGTCGCCGTTGATACCAACTCTGACCTTGCAACACGGTTGGGAATTCCTAAGTCTGCTGCGATTACTTGTGTCAAACCTAGCGGCACTGTCTCTCAACTTGTTGATAGCGCCTCTGGTATTCATGCTCGACATAGCCAGTATTATATTCGCCGTGTTCGTGGAGACAAGAAAGACCCTCTCTCGGCTTTTCTGACTTCTGCTGGTATTCCTGCCGAAGATTGCGTAATGCGACCAGACAGCACAGTAGTCTTTTCATTTCCGATGAAGGCTCCTGAAGGAGCACGGTTGCGTGATGATCTAACAGCAATTGAGCACCTCGATGTTTGGATGATGTATCAGCGGCACTTTTGTGAACATAAACCGTCAGTTACGATTTCCGTAAAAGAGCACGAGTGGATGGATGTTGGAGCATGGGTCTGGAAGCATTTTGACGAACTATCTGGTGTTAGTTTTCTGCCTTGGGACGGCGGTACTTATCGACAAGCCCCCTACGAAGAGTGTAGCAAAGAAGATTATGATGAAATGCTTTTAAGAATGCCGCCAAATATTGATTGGGATTCTTTAGTAGAGCATGATGATAATGTTGAAGGCGCTCAAACATTGGCGTGCGTAGCGGGACATTGTGAAATCTAAGATTTGTTCTCTTTGTAAAGAAGAAAAGTCTCTTTCTCTTTTCAACAAAAGAGGAGGGAAAGAGGCTGGCTATCGTTCTTTTTGTAAAAAGTGCAAAGCCGCTAAAGACGCAAAAATATACAATCCTGATAAAAGAAGGAACTTATATTTAAGCAAACACGATCAGGAAAAAGAAGCAAGAAAAGATTATTACAAAAGAAATAAAGAAAGTTACTTTGTTAGGAAAGCACAACGTAGGGCAAAAACCCTTCAAGCAATCCCTAATTGGTATAATTCTTTTGATGCTTTTGTTTTAAAAGAGGCTTATGAATTGTGTAAATTACGAAAGAAACTGCTTGGAATTGATTATGAGGTTGACCACATAGTTCCTCTTCAGGGAAAGAATGTTTGCGGTCTTCACTGGTATAAAAACTGGGCTGTAATACCTAAACACGAAAATCGATCAAAAGGAAATAGAACATGACAGTATTACTGCACATCATTGGTGGTTGTATGTTGGGGTTTGAATACGTTGATGACTTTGAAGAGGAACACTGTGTCGTCATTGACCTGTTCATCCTCAGAATAATGGTTTTTTGGTAGTCTAGGGTGTAGTACTTAACGGGCCTCTTCGGAGGCTCTTTTTTTATTCTTTCTCGTACATCTCTCTTTCGTGCTTACGGCGTTTGACAAGGCCGGGGAGTTCCCTACCACCAGCCTTTGTCCATGCCATAAAAGCCTCCGCAGCGCCTTCAAAGTCGCCACGGTTATGCTTCATTCTTATTGTGCTTCTTTGGAGGTTGCCGAGGCCAACGTTGAAGCTAAAGCTGACCAATGCGTCAAAGCGGCCTTGGGTAAGTCCTTGAGGGCATAGTCTAAGCACGCCTCGTTCAAAGATAGCCAAGTCTGCTGCCAAGATTCCATTGACTTCGTCCATTGTGAGAGTTCGATCCCACCCATCAGGGATTGCAAGTCCTTTACGTTCATCTAATTTTACCTTTATATGATTAGGGTCAATAACATGACCAACGCCAACAGTCCACAATATAGCAGGACAGCGATAGGGACGAAATCTAACTCCTTCATCCTTTTTGATGCCTTCTATACACTCTTTTGATACATTCACTTCTTGCCCCACTGACGAGAACCAAACCAGAAAGCAATGATTCCTGACAGTAAAGCCATTTCATCTTCAGAGAAGATAACATCCGTAGCTGCGATAAACTGCTCTACAGACATACTGCCGAGGCCACCCTGTAATAGGAAGTAGGTAAGCCCCATATTGATTAAGACCAACTCTAACACAAAGATAAAGGTCACTGTTGGCCTGACAATGCCATTTAAGTTAACTACCCACGATGACGCACGAGCCATAATAGCCTTGTCGTGCTCCAGAGCAGCCCCCTGGCGGTCTGCATCGGTCTGTAGGGCAATCTGGTCTGTCCTGATCTCTTCGACCTTTTGCTGGGCTATGTAGCCCCTTTCAGCCAGTGCCAGTTCACGCTCAGTCTGCATCTGTGCTAACTTAAGTTCCTGTGCCTTATCTGCCTTGTCTTGGAAGAAGTTTAGAATCTGTGGCAGTCCAGAGGCTAGAAAGCCGATAGCGGAGGAGATTAGTGATAGCATAGGGTTCCTTAGGGTTTGTAGCCCATTACATAGGCAAAACTAACAATCAACAGTGCGGCTATGAAACAGTACATCTTTAGTTCAGCCAGCTTCTTTAAGTCTCTGCCAAACTCATCAGTCAGGTTCTTGTTGTCTGCTAAGATACGCTGTTTAATCGTTTCTATCTCAGCCCAAGCAGCAGGGCCATGCTTCTCGATGATGTCATTCTTGAGTTCTTCTTCTATCTTCTTAATTTCATAGACTCCACGCCATTCTTCAACGGCAGAAAAGACGGAGGTATCCTTTGGCCTATTTAACTGCTTTTTGCGGAAGGCGGCTCTGGCCTGCACCTCAGACTTGCCAAGTTCTTGGATGTCCTTGGTGACTGACTCCAGTTCCTTGCCAACAGCCAAAGCCTCTTTGATGCCAGCGACCGCAGCCTTGGCAACTTGAGTGACTGGTTCGCTCATGTTACTGCCCCGATTGCTGTCTGCGAAGCAGTTCTGCCTCTAAATCCTCAACAGAAAATACAGGTTGTTCTTGCCGTGGCTCTCCTGTTTGTGGAGAAGCAGGTCTAGCCGTCACAGCAGGCGCTAAAGAACCGGCAACCAAGGTGTTGATAGCCTCTGTTGGCACTTTATCTACATTAGGATTAGGCTTTGATAGTTCCCTAATTAGTTGTCTTCCATTTGGATTAAACATCATGTAGGCCATCTTTTGCTCATCAGCAAAACCTACCATTAGTCTCCAAGAGTCCACCACAGTCTGTACACCGTACTTAGCAATAGCCCCTTTTAGAGCACCGGCACCCTCAGCAGCGGTTCTTGCCGCCTGATTGAACTGTGCTGGATCTAGGTCCATAAACGAAGACCTACGCTGGATTCGTTGAATTTGCTCTAATCCTGTCCTAAACAAATTCTTTTCTTCTTTAGTAGGAAATAGCCACTGTATGTCTGCATCTTTCAAGCCACCAAGTTGTTTTAATGCTGTTCCGACATCAAACTTAGGACTTCCAGCAGCGGCGGCATCTCCAATACGGGCAGGTTCTAATATCTGTCCCAAGCCTTGGCTTCTAAGAGATTCCCAGATGTCTGGACGAGCACTACGGAGCACAGCAGCGGCATCTGCTTTCTGTGTTGCAGGTAAATTAACAAACTTAGTTACCACGTCTTCAGGCACCAAAGCATTAGCAGAAGGTTGGTCAAAGTATTTTACAAGTGGTTTAGATGCATAGTCATCCAATACTTGAAGATTGTCTCTAAATGAGTCACGAGCCTGCTTTAATGTCCCGGCACCACGAACACCTGACTCAGCAGCTTCGTTTAAATCATCTCTAAACGCACCCAAGACTTGTCTAGCAATGCCTTTTATCATTCCTGGAGAAGCGTCGGTAAATTCAGATGTTTTTTTACCCGGAACTGTATATGTTCCCTTATAAGCTGCATCGCCCCAAGCAGATAGATTCTGCTGCAATCTGTCTATGCTGATGTTGTTTGGAGCCACTGTTGTGGTAGGTTCAGCAAAAGGAACACCACGCTCGTCCACAAGTCTGCCGCCTGTTGTTGTAGTGGTTGTTAGTTCGCCTTTAATTCTACGCAAAGAACCAACTATGCCCTGCATACCCGGAACTTCTGGATTATCATACTGAGCAATCAATCGATCAATGGTTTGTTGCACATTGTTTGTCGGTATAATTGATGCAGTTCCTGCTTCTTCTTTTGCTTTATTAAAATTAGCAGTATTCGTTGCTTTAAATTTGTTTTGTAATTGTGTTGCAAAGTTATCGTAGGCTTTATAAATTCCTTGGGTAATTTGCTCTGCATTTAAATTAGGATTAGCACTAAACTTTTGTATATTTCCCAAAAAACCATCGACGGATTGAGCCTGTGCTACATCAAAAGCAGATGCAATTGGCCCAGCCTGTGCAGACCGTCTAATCTTCTCTTCTTGAAGTAGCGCCAAAGGTTCGCCAGTTCGTTGACCAGCGGTTTCCGCAATGCCTGTTTCAGGCTTGGTTATAGGAGCTTCTATACCTCTTGGTGCAGCCCCTGCCCTGGCTCTGGCTGTAGCAACGCCACTAGGAGCCAATAAGCCTACCGCCATCTGACCAGTTGGTGAAGACGGAAATAACTCTTTTGCTGCTACGTTTGAGATCAAACCACCAAGACCGCCTACTAAACCACCTCCTAAAATACCTATAGGGCCTAACGGAGCGCCTGTAGTTGCTCCAAAAGCGGCTCCCGGAGCAGCCCCTTCCCCTGCTCTAAAGAACCTCTCATACCCTGGAAAATCAGCTTCTGTCTTTATTCCTAATGCTTTTGCGCCTGCTTCTATTTCAGATGGTTTTCCTGCAACCTGTCTTGCTATCTCTCCCGGCAACGCAGGAAGGGTAGCCACACCATAGCCTCCACGAGCAGCGCCAGCAGAAAAGGCCTGAGATGCCTTAGATAGGCTAAACGACCCTTGCTCTCTTTTGCTCAGTTCTTCTTCAAGTTCTTGTAAAGATGCCATTGTTTTCCCTTACTATTGTTGTTGACGGCGGCGAGTAATCTCAGCACGAAGTTCTTCATCAGTCATCTGAGATGGTGGTTTAATACCACCGCCTGGAGAAACAATATCAAGTTTTGGAGTAAACCCTTCAAAACTTCCTTTGTTTTTACGGAAATAATCCAAGGCTCTTGTGGACTCATTAAGTTGGTCTTTGTTAGCCTTAACAAGTGAATTAAGAATTGCACGAAGACCTTCTGGTGAACTAGAAGCATTTGGTAGAGACTCTAAGGCAAACTTAACGTCAGCGTTAGACGGGTTGTATCCAAACTGTTTAATAATACTTTGTAATAGATTTCGTGTTTCAATATTAAACTGTTCTGTGTTAGAGACTGCCTTTCTTGCTGCTGCTGTGCTAAACCCAAGAGTGTCTATCGCTTTTAAGAAACTTGTACGAGCTTCTGTAGCAGTTCCTCCAATAATACCTTGAGGAGAATCTAGTAGACTCTGCATTTTAGTCAATACTGGCAATGCTTTTGTTGCAGACTCTCTAGATAACCTATAACCTTTAGCGTCCTCTTTATCAATATCAAGGACATTTTCTTGCCCCCTAATATCAATCCTAGTACTTTGTCCTGGGCTTGCTAGTCTAAGCACTTCACGGGAATTAGCTAGAAGTTGGGTTTCTGCAGGCGTTAGGTTAGGTTTTCCAGCTAAATCTAGTACGTTTTGTCTAGCATTATCTAATATATTTTTATCTTTATCGTCTTTTGGAACACTAACAACCTCTGTTAATGAACCACCCGGACCTCGTTTGAATATCTTCTCTCCCGGCTTTCCAGTAACAAACTCATCCTTAGATGTAAGACTCTTAGCCGTAGCAAGTGCTTTGATACCAGCATCAGGAGCACCAGCAGCAAACAAGTCAGAAGCAACCTTTTGAAGCACCAGAGGATCGCCTAAGTTCTGTCCTTGGTAACTTTGAAGCACATCCTGTATAGTCTGTGCTTGTTGTAGTTGTGGGTTTCTAACTTCTGGAAAAAGACTTTGAGTAATTCCTTTGGAAGCAACATCACCAAACCGTAGGCCAGCTTGATACAAAGGAGCAAATACACCAAACTGACCGCCTTGCTGTGCAATCTGCTGGTTACGAAGTAAGTCCCGTTCCTCTTCTTCTTTTAACTGAGCAGCAAGTAACTGCTGAGGTGTCGGTCCAAATAATGAAGTAATAGCCATGTTTATTCCTTAATTAACCGTAGACATTAGGAGCAGTAAAGTTAACACCAGCATTTGCAGAATATGGATCATTAAATCCAGAAGGAACAGGAGAATAGCCAGCCCTAGTGTATGGATTATAAAGTTGATTAAACATTTGTTGCTGTTGTTGATTGCGGAGATAGTTCTGACCAGCACTAGAAATGTTTTGTGCCATTAATGACGGACCAACTAAGGAGCCTTGCAACTGAGTCTGTGCAGCGCCCATACCACCAGTTAATAAAGACTGACCAACATTAGCACCGGCAGTAGCTGTTCTTCCGCCCAACTGAGCACCTATATCCAAAGGCTGTTGTGCTGCCTGCTCAAGCAACTGAGACACACCAAACTGTTGCTGGAACGGAGCTAGTGCTTTAGTCTGTAGATCAATACCAGTGCCAAGTAATCCAGTACCAAAGCCAATTCTGTTTCTTGCTTCTTGTTCTGCCTGTGCAGCCAGTTGTAGGTCTTGTGTACGTCTTGCTCCAGCCAGTGCAGCTAGTTCAGGCTGACCCCCGCCACCAATATTAAGACCAGCACGACCACGAGCAAACACAGAAGCACCTAAACGCTGTTCTTCAGCAGCCCTCATTGGATCAAGAAGTGCGTACTGTTCTTGTAAATACTGCCTACGGGCTTGGTCTGGTGTCTGTGCAAGATACTGCTGACCTAGATTAAACAGTCCCTGTGAAGTTTGTGGTGCTGTTTCTGCTAGTCCAAGGCTAGTCCCATATAGACTTGCTAGTCTTTCCTGAAGTGCTTGTATCTCTGGAGATGCAGTATATCCAGCACTTTCAAGTCTACCCTCAGGACCGAAGCCAAACTGAGAAGTTCCAAATCTAGAAGTTATTCCTACTGGTCTGAATCTTTGTTCTTCAGCCGCTATTCTAGCTGCCTCTAACTGAGCATTAGCGGATGTTCTGGCTGCTTTTTCAGCAGACCTTCCAGCCATCGCAGACCCTAGTAACCCAGCACCGCCTACAATTGCAGCAGCTTCAATACCCATTTTTATCTCCAGATGTAAATATCATACTTATTTCCGTCAGTTCCTGTGGTTGAGTATAGATAAGAAAAATCAAACATCCTTAGGAATTTCTCATGTTTCTTATCTTCTGGGTCATGAAGAGCATATAACTCTTTACCATGAACGCTTGTTAATTTATTAAACCAACTCTTTAAATTCTGTTTTACTTCTTTAGACCACTTTACAAAGATGTCACAATGTATAAATAGAGAGCCATTTAAATCTTCTAAATACAACACAAACTGCTTGTTTTGTATTACTGGTACCTTCATCAGGCCTTCATAATGTATGCAAGTGCATAGTACGGTGGCAGGTTAGCGTTAGTGCCTGAAGAACCTGCCGAGGCAGTGGTGGTAGACACAGTAATGCCTGTAGTGTTAGAACCTGTATTATCTGTGTTAGCAGGCCCTGATTGACCACCAGCAATATAAATTGCGCCTCCGTTTGGACTACCAGCCCTAGTATTAGGAATAAGATGGGTATGTCCTGGGTCTGTTACTGTTGATGTAGCAGTGTGACTGTGGCTTACTACAATTGCATTAGCAGAGCCACCAGTGTCAGCAACGGCATAGGTAGAGCCTGCACCAACAACAAACCTATCTCGTAGGTCAGGGGTTCCGTTAGAACCGTTACAGAGATACCAACCAGACGGAATAGATGCTACAGATCCTGACCAGATGATGATACCGCCGCTTGGAAATGCCGCTGCTACTGCTGTAGAAACAAAAGCCGTAGTTGCCACCTGAGTTGTATTAGTGCCAGAAGAGGCCGTAGGCGCTGCTGGAGTGCCTGTAAAGGTAGGGCTATTGCTGTCTGCCTTGGACGATATAGCCGAGGCAATGGCAGTGTATTCTGCATCAATCTCGGTGCCTTTGATAACCTTTGCTGGATTGCCAGTGCTAAGGCTGTCTTTAGCTGCAAAGTTAGTTGCTTTCGTGTAATTGCTAATTTTTATTCTCCTTATTACTTTAACTTAAACAATGCCGCATCATACTGTTTTCCCTTGTGCGACATAAACATCGATTTTCTGAATAGAAAGAGGATCACCATTTAATTCTGCTTCTAAACCCAACTGTAGGACAGCCCCACTACCACCCGCATTGATCTGGAACTGGTCTAGGACCACACCATTGGAAAACTCAGCAATGTTGTATTCCCCGACATTATACTCGTAAACTACGCCGGTGTCAAGTAATTTCGTCTCACTATTGTAATTTTCTTTGTAGTCAAAGCCCCATTTGATGGCTACAGCGTCACCAGAACCGCCAATAACCACAAATCCTATCTTTTTAAGGACTTTTAAGGCTGTTGGGCTGCCAAAGTCAAAGTAATTGGTGTAGTACTGTAGCCGGTAGGTAGAGGCATTATCTAGGTGTCCAAAGTACTTACCAATATACCCAGGCTTTCCTAACAACAGTTCCTTGGCTTGGTTGACAAATAAGGCCTTTGGATCAAGGCTGTCCCATATAGTGACACGGGCAGAACCGTCCTGTAGAGCACCCCGCATATCAAAGCAGTAAGTAACCTTAGTTGCTGGCAAGGTAAGAAGGTAAAAGGCATCCCGGTCATAGTAGACAGACTTGATAGCACTGGCCGTCTCTGAGGCCACCGCAGCGATGAGGTCATCACGGACGTTCTTGGACATATCCCGCATAGGCAGGGACTTCTCTTGGATGACCCGCTGAAGGCTACGCACACCAGAGTCAGACAAAAAGACGATGTCTGTGCCGGTATTCTGCACAGAGTCCCTAGCAATACAGCCTACATTGGGGATAAAGTCTGCTAAGGCCAATGAAGTGACATCTATTGGGTTGCTATAAATAGCAATGTTGTTCCTACCAAAGATGATTAAAAAGCCGTTGTGGGCCGCTAGAGCGATAATCTGGTCATTGTTGGGGAACACAGAATTGATCGATAGAGAGCCTGAGTCACCGCCTTGGAAGTCAGAGCCGTCTAAGAGCCTGCTAAAGTACACAGTCTGCCTGTCACCAACAATGTCTGCCATCCATATACGACCATAGGCGGCTAAGGCACAGTTGGGCTTAAAATCTGACACAGAATAGCCTGTCGGCAGTGTACCAATGTCTCCTAACTGCTGAAAGCCAAAAGAGCCTGCATGGGAATGCGGATTAGCAATGGTGGTCACTGTGCTAGTCAGAGCATCAGAAACTGTGTATCCTGTACCGGCTGTAGAGACTGTTACAGTGGCTATACCAGTACCGCTAAGGGTTGCTACAGTCAATTTAGCATTAGAGCCTGTGCCGCCTGCTAAGGTCAGAATATCGCCTACATTGTATCCAGAGCCAGCAGCAGTGACCGTCACAGTCGCTATTGGACCAGTACCGCCACCACCGCTAATCGTAGTCACAGAGAAGGTAGCACCAGTGCCTGGAGTAGGCAGGTTGTGGAAGACCAGTACAGGGTGTCCTGTCTGTACCATGTAGGCATGGGAGATAGCATCAGAGCCATCGCCATAGGGCAGAGCCGCAGCTTGCCAGTTATTACCTGTTATTGTATAGGACACATCAGCGGTATTGGCCTGTGTTCTGACAGTCTTGGTGGTCATGGTTGTGGTGCCAGTAAACAGTTTATTGTTACCGGCACTGATGGTCTGGTTTCCACCAGCATCGATCATCTCAAATATAAACTCTACAGGGTTAGCAGCACCTAAGTCTGTGTTGACTGATGAGTTTACAGTTGTCCAGCCACGCCTTGCACCAATACGACCATACCTATCGATAACACAGTTCTGTGCCTTCAGAGCATACCCTGAAGACAGTTGAATACTGCTTTCTTGCGTGTTTAGGCCTAGAAAGCCCGGAGCAGCAATAGTAGCGGTCTGTATTCTTTTCATTAAATTGAACCCCAGATGAGTTCTTCAGGGTAACGATTAGCCTCAGCAGCTATGTGGTCTGACAGAGACTGGCGATAGAGTTCATAAGCCTCAACACTGTTAATTCCGTTGTCCTCACCACGCTCATTCAAAGCCTTGGCATAGGCTAGGAAGATCACAGGCTCTGCTGGAATCTTAATCTGTGTAGAAGAAGCGGTAAACTCTGCCTGTGGCTTGATGACGTTAAAGTAGATGTTATAGACACCATCAGGGATAGGATAGAGGTCTACCTGTGTATCTCCGTTGGAGTCTACGCCGTTAAAGTTATAACGGTCAGGAGCACCAACCAAGACTGTTCCGCTATTTAAGAACAACTCATCCATCTTCCTAGTTGTCTCATAGTTCAAGAACCAGTCAGACTCAGAGTTGATAACGTCAATGACCTTAAACCGCTGACCAATGCCGGTCAAGACATAGTTAAAGAGGTTAGCAGAGGTAGTCACCGTCAGTGTCTCTGACAAGGCATTCCAAGTATAGGAATCCTCAACCTGCCGTTTAGCATCGTTGATGAACCTACCGATAAGTTTAGAATAGGCGTTGTCAGTAACGGCAGTAACCTCTGGCTCACGCAAGCGAACCAAGGTTTCATTGACAAGTTCTAAGTAAGTTTTGTTGGCCATTTAACAGTCCCATTTCTTTAGTGCTAGAGCCTTCCTTGTTGGTCTGCCTTTGGAGTCCTTCATAGGGCCAGGAACACCACTCATACGGGCACAGAAAGACTTCCTACGAGCAGCCTTCTTAGGAGACTTTGCAGCCTCTTTAGCAGACACTGGAGGCTTCAGGTTAGCGCCTTCCTTGTTCTTAAAGTATGCCCTGCCTTTGGCATTTAAGCCACCTTCTGGGTTCTGATATACTTTTTTTACCATTATTTTTTCGCAGTCTTCTTAGCTTGTTTGAACGCCTTAGCTGTAGGAGCACCTTTGGAGCCGACCTTACGCATCTTCTCACCACTGCCTGCAGCTATCCGTTTACGTTTTGCATTGATATTGGCATAGAGTCCGGGCTTCATTTCTTAGCCTTTTTCTTTGCTTTCCGAGCCGTAGACAGAGCAATCGCAATAGCCTGCTTCTGTGGCTTCCCAGACTTCATCTCTTTACGAATGTTCTCAGAGACGGTCTTTTGTGAGTAACCCTTTTTAAGCGGCATTATTTCATCCTCTTTGCTTTTTTCTCTTTTGCTTCCATAGCCTTAGTCTCTTTGCCTTCGTGCATCTTCATGCCCTTAGCAGATTTGTAGCCTTCTTTCTTGGCATAGGATTCGGCGGCTTTTTTACCTTTAGCGGTATATGGGAACTTCTTCTTTCCGACCATTGGCATACTATTCTCCTTAGAATTGGAATTGGACTGCGGTTTCAGGGATAAACTCTACTGTTGCTATGTAGGTCACTGTCTGAGTTCCTGAGTTCTTTACACGAATCTCATCTCCCGCACTCAGCACTACCTCAGCATTGTTAAGCAGAACATAGTCACCAGCGCCTAAGTTTTTACCGCCAGTTACATAATATTCCGTGCTGGTTGAACTGTCATACCAGTAAACACTTGGGCTGTCTGTTCCAGTGATGCTAGCAACATACATAACCTGCCAAAGACCAGTATTCTTAGTAGGCACCGTCAACAGCGTTACTTTGGTGGAGTCAGTTCTGTTAGTAATAGCGGAAACTTTTCTACTCATCTTAACCTACTTTAAGAACTAAGCTGAGTAATAGAATTACGATGAAACCAGTAGTCCCAAGCAGGATCTGTTCTAATCTCTTTAGCCTAGCATTGATGCCTGCATAGCGTTCAGCGCAGACTGCTTCATGGGTATCAAGTTGTCCTTTAACTTGGTCTGTTGGTGACATCACTATCTCCACTTTGGTCCTTCCATCCAGGCTACCAGTGAGTGCCTGGTTCCTTTGGTTACGGGGTTTACCTTATGAACCACAAAGGAGGGAAACACTAAAACAGTTCCTTGTGTTCTTAGGTGCTCTTGTTTGGGGCTACCGAGATGTAACGGCTGCATCTCAAAGTCACCACCTTCATACTCTTCTGGGCTAGACAGTTGGCACACCAGAGATAACTTCCTGTGTACTTGTCTACCATCATCCCAGTTTACATCGTTATGCCAATTATAATAACCTTGGTCTTCTGCGTTGTACTCTGTAAACTGAATCTCGTTTAAGTGCCACAACTCAGATCCAAAGGCATTATGATTAGCAACATGAAACAGATTAGTTAGTTCATGGTACAGCCAACCAAGGTCTTTATTGTCTCTAGCGATCCACCTAACCTTACTTCTACGAACTTTGGTGTCTACGTTAGAGCCTTGGAAACCTACTATTGCATCCTGCGGTTCTATCTGTTTTGCCTGCTCTACTATGGTGCTACAAAGTTCTTTAGGATACCGCTGCTGCCACATCTGCCACATTGCATTCAAGGCAGAGTCCTTATAAAGTCCTGTGCCGCCTGCTCAGTCATCACATTACCTTCAGCGTCTTGCAGTTCTGCGCCAGCCGTGACTGCCTTCTTAAACTCTGCGTAGTCTGTGTTGGCGGGGTCGAAGGGGATGTTGGAATTGTCATTTAAGTTTACAATTCCACAAAACATATTTGAATATTGGTCTTTAATTTGTTTATACATTTTATAACTCGCTTGCGGCTTCCCAAGTAAATCGGGTGTAAGTATTTGCTGTTCCTGAAGTTACTGTAATAAAACCAACTTGTTTTGCTCCAATGTTTGTTGCTGATGCGCTGCGGTCTGTCCCGCCACTACCTACTTGCCCTGCCGTTGTAGACCCTTGCGCTCTTAAAGTAACTGTTGGCGCAGCCCTCATTGGAACTTGAAAAGGAAATCCGCTGCAATTTCCATCTCCCCAAGAAAGCAAATGAATAGCGTCAGAAGTTGATGTTGAAACTCCGGGTTGATTTCCAACATTAAAAGAGTTTTGATAATACCGTAAACAAAGTTGTAACTCACGCCCATAATCCCTGCGCTCAAACGGTGTAGCAACAGAGCCTACTTCGAACTGAACGCCTGTGATGTAGAAGGTTGCTCCGTTTGTGCCGACTACGGATGTTGCGCCTGTGGATGACCAAAATGTGGTGCTTCCCCAAGATCCAGCAGTTCCGCTTCTTGTTGAACCAGTACCTAAACTAAAACTAACATTAACTCCAATGCCATTAGTTACTAACCATGTTCCCGTAGTATCTCCAGCAATAGTTATTGACTTTTGTTCCCAAGTATTAGCTGACGAAATGGTGTAGCTATACGGATAAAATCTATCTGCCGCACTATTAAATATGGAACCACCAAATGCACCTGTTAAGCTTGAACGCACCCAAAAAGACAGGGTTACTGTTTTAGCATTAGCCGTTCCCCAACCTAAATCAGCAGTATTAAAACCTTCAATAGCTTGACGAAGTAAAAATAATTCAGTTGCACCAACAGTATATGCAGATGATGAAGTCACTCCTAAATAATCATTAAATCCTGTTGGTGGAGTTACAGCACCAGCATCTTGTTGAGCAGTTAGTTTTGATGCTTGAGAAAGCGAAAAAAACCATCTATCTAAAGTGTACCCTGCATTAGTAGGAGTAACACTCGCCCCAGCATTACGCTGGTCAATCCTCATGTCACCATTGATGATGCGGTTGCGGAAACCCTGCAAACTATCCGCAGTAGGGGTCATGCTATTTATAGTAGCGGTATTGCCACCACTAGCGTCTGTGACTGCGTTGACCTTCAAAGTACTCATTTTGGAAACCTCGTCTTGATCTCTGCCACCTTGGCTTGCCACTCCTCCATCGTAGCCTCACCACGCTGTGCTTTGAAGAACAACGGGTCTGCCTCGACTATGTAGGCACTACGGCGGTTCTCGGTAGCAATACGGGCTGGCTCTAGTGCGGTTAGCCTAGCCACCTCTGCGGTAATCTCTGCCTCTGTTGGCTGGGTCTGGTTAGTATCGAGCCACTCTAGGTCATCACCACGGAGAACCCACTCAGCATTGGGGCGCAGGGAGAGAATTGCTTGTGCTTTAATCATGCCGCAATCTCCATCAGGGTAATTGTGGAACCATTTAAAGAAGTTCCGTCATTTATAGTAACCGTTCCTGTTGCCGCTGCGTTATTCATTTGAATTTTATATGTTGTAGCGGATGTTGTTGCGGGCGAATCAAGATAATTTGTCCCATCACCGCCCCAACTACTTTGTACTGACCCCCCTGTAAAACCTGCTTGTGTAGCAAATAAAAATATAGTTGTTGAATCTCTTAAAAGTCTTAAACCCATATAAGTATTGTTGGCGCTTTTAGATAAACCACAACAATTTACAAGTACCAAAATCTTGCTTGAAGTGTTTGAAGGCGTAATGGTTGCAGTTAAACCCGTATCCGCAAAACTTGCAGTAGTGGAAGTTGTAAGAGTTCCATAAGTTGCGTTCACCACTTGCAACACATTTCCAGCACGATTTAATCTGTCGATGGTTCCCGTTGCGTCTGGGATAGTCAGCGTCCTGTTTGTGTTGCTATTGGGACTAGCAATCGTGAAGATTCCTGACCCAGATGGATTGCTCTCTAGTTTTATTGATGACATATCAGTTTCCTAACCGATTGGCTTCCAGTTGCGCCTGATATGCGGCAATGCACTCGGCAGTATGGACTGCGGCGCAGATAGCCTGTACCCGTGGCTCCTCGGCAGAGTAGTCCTGACCGGGCGATATGCAATGACGATGGTAAGTCTTGCTAATCTGCTTGCCATCTTCCGTGATAACCGTAGCCTCACGCACCTGAACGATGCCATTAGCAACTACTTCAATCTGGTCTACGCCTACTGTTTTTTCTAAAGACATTTTAATTCCTTTCCGTCTGCATCGTCCGAAGCAGATAAGTTAAACAAAATAAGTTACTATAAACCTAAGTCCTGTGCCGTTAGTAAAATCTGAATTGGTTAAATCTGTTGCAGCCCCAGCATTTGAAGTTTCAGATAAATCAATATTGGTAGAACCTGCATTAGTCCTCCCCATGGGGACAGCAGCAAATGTCATTGAATCAATATAACTGAAAGACAACCCTGCATAATTAGGCTCTCCGCTTGCTACTGTAAAAGGTAAACCTGTAATGTTAGCAACCCCTGTTGACGAACCTTTATTACTTAAAACCATTCGGCCAACACAAGTTACTTGCCTACCGACTTTAGTATAGGTTCCTGATGGGGATGAGTAAGTAACGCCAACAGAAGCACCGCCAAAAGAAACTCCGGGTGTCCAAGTCCCTTCCTCATAATCATCTAACGTGTTTGCATCAGACGATGCAGATGCCGTAGCAGGAAAAGATATACCTGAACCTGATGTTGCTGGAGTAGCATTACCCACGCCAATAGTTGTTGGGAACTTGGTACGCTGACCAGAATCTACTGTGACTGCGGTTGTGCCGCCCGTGGCAATCGTGACGGTATCAGTACCAAAAAAGAGACCCGTATTGGTATCCGTACCCTGTACCGCTGGCGTACTAGCAGAGCCGTCTACACCCGCTATGCCTGTTGTTCCGTTAATCGTAATAGCCATATTAGATAACCACCCATCTTGCGCCAGAGTTAATCGTCACAGTATAGCCAGAATCAACTGTTATAGGACCGATAGAACCAGCATTGTGTGTTCCAGTTATTGTAATGTTCTCTGCAATCGACTGAGCATTCCAGAAGATTGCTTTGTTAACAGCAGCACCCTCGAACTGACCACCAGTAGGAGTATCCCATGTAGTGTCATAGTCTGTTGCAGAGGCTTTCTTTAGATACTGTCCAGTAGTACCGCCAATTGCAACACCTGGACCAGCAGGACCAGTAGCCCCAGTCGGTCCAGTAGGCCCTGTTGGACCAGTAGGGCCGGTAGGTCCGGGTGAACCAGTCGGGCCAGGGGAGCCTGTAGGCCCTGTAGGACCAGTTGCGCCTGTTGGCCCTGTCGGTCCTGGAGATCCTGTCGGTCCAGTCGCACCAGTCGGTCCAGTTGGCCCAGTAGCACCCGTTGGGCCGGTAGGACCATCAGGTATGGTAAAGTCAAAGACTGCCGCAGAAGATGAACCACTGTTAGTTACAGATGCTGGACTACCCGCAGGCCCTGTAGTTGTGGTTCCTACAGCAATAGTAGCTGCTGTGCCAGTTGGGCCTGTAGGGCCTGTCGGGCCAGTTGCACCAGTCGGGCCTGTCGGACCGGGAGAGCCTGTTGGTCCAGTTGGTCCTGGTGAACCTGCTGGGCCAGTTGGTCCTGTCGGTCCTGTAGGGCCGTTAGCGCCAGTAGGACCAGTCGGGCCTGTAGGACCAGCGGGGCCTGTAGTGCCATCAGGAATACCAAAGGACAGCGAAACACTTGTAGAGTTATACGATACAGTCGGTGTAGAGCCAGCAGGCAACGAAGAAACTGCTACATCTAAGTCGCTAGTAAAGTCAATAGTGCTCTGAGCCGATACTGCCGCAGCAGCAGCACTAGCAGCAGCTTGGTTAGCATAAGTAAGTGCTAACTGCGCTGTGTTTGCTTGATCGGCTGTTGCATCGCCGGGACCACCGGGACCACGATATATCGCCATATCAGACGTACCAAGTAGGGATGTAACCACCAGCATCAGTAGACCATGCTTTGGTCAACGATGCATCTTCATAGACATTGATATAATCAATGCCTGCGACTTTACCTGTCAGACTAGCAAGAACATCTAAAAACATAGCACCACTGTTATCATAAGTGTTGTACTCTGCTGGGGCAGAACCTAGTTTCTTTGTGGGGATGTAATCAACCCATGCAGTGAGTCCAGAAACGCTGCCAAGTTTGTTAACCACAACTTTAGTGGTTCCATTGGCAGTTGCATAGGTAGTAGGGTAGCAACGAGGTATCATATTATTCCTCTATTTTGTTTTCTATAGCAACCTCAGCGAAGATGCTATAGAAAAGCCTCCTAAGAGGCGAAACCTTACGGTTTAGAATGCTGGACGGCCTACAACAAACTTTAGAGTTGTAGAAGCCAGATTTACTGCGCCAGCAGTGTTATTTAGAACAGTCAGGGTTACTGTGTTAGCAGCAGTTACTGCGCCACCGATAACGGTGTCTACAGTGTCTACGCCAGCAGAGATGCCCATAACGATGTCACCAAGAGCAACACCAGGAACTGTCACATCAGCAGATGCAAATGTACCAGAGCCGGTAGCAGCGTTGGCGAAATCGACAGTCTCAGAAACTGCCCACATCTCAGAGAACAAGCCCTGAAACTGGGAACGACCTTGATAAACAGCCATAATAATCTCCTTAAGTGGTTAGAAGGGGGTCAGCCTTGTGAGCCAACCCCCGATTGTTATTCCTGATTAGGCAGGAACAGCAAGAGCCACAGCGGAAGTATCACGCAACTCGCCAACACCGTAGAGCGTGTCAGCAGTCAACAGGGTACCGAGGTACTCTTGTTTGTACTGGGTCTGAACACGAACGCCAAGCTGGTCAACCAGAACAAATGCCTCTGGGTGTGCCAACAGAGCGATACGGGTAGTCGTTGTCGTTGCTGTATCAGCGTTGGTCGTTACAAAGACCTTAACGCCGTATACGTCACCAATCTGACCGTTACGGATGGTAGCGCCATCACCAACGAAAGCCTGCTCAGTAAAGCGAGCAAGACCCATCATGGTGTTGCGGGTCGAAGGAGGAACGATCAAGAAACGTCCGTCCATCGGAACATCGCTGTCATCCAAACGCTGGATTGCACGGCGAAGGCCAGCATCCGTCAAAGCCGTACCTACGTTGGTGCCGTCAACATAAAGCGTTGAGCCATCACCAGCAAGATATGCTTTGTTGTAAGCTGCTGTGCCAGAACCGGCTTGAGCACCACGACCAAGTTCGATCAACGATGTGTCGATACGGGTAGCAAGAGCGTAACCAGCGTCATCCGTGTAGAAACGGCGCAGTGAGGACAGAGCCTGAACTTCAGCAAAGTCTTCGATCAAACGGCTGTACTCATAGTGCTGGTTAATCGTGACAGTCTTCTCAGTGCCACTCTCAGCAATCAGAGTAACCTGCGAAGAAGCAG
>Ga0315902_10005428_pt1 | contig 18003 bp, 9 predicted proteins | sample LakEriMetagenome_9_FD_203523 | JGI IMG/M metagenome (GOLD analysis project Ga0315902, IMG submission 203523) | Freshwater fungal communities from buoy surface, Lake Erie, Ohio, United States - Buoy 12 MA117 | ecosystem: Environmental > Aquatic > Freshwater > Lake > Lake biofilm | place: USA... | reverse complement strand
CGCATCCGCCCTCTCCTTTGCTAACATTCCCCGCCCCCCACCCGGGGGCAGTCCCCGCGTCACCCAGTCTATGCTAAATAGCCCCACATCATTCCAGGTGCACTAGGGGAATGATCTGCTCTTCCAATGAAAATGACAAGAAACCGGGGACAAGAAACCGGGGACAGTCCCCGCGCGATAAGTCTGATCAGTAGTGCGTCATGAGTCTTGCGAACGAAGTCACCAGCGGGCAAGTCGAAGGTTATCTTCTTATTCACCGATGGATTGAATTCGAAATCGAAATCATCGATCGACTTCAGATCTCTAAAACTTGTAAACTTCGTCCAACGTTCGATATCGTACATTCGTACAGACTGTTACCCATTGCGAAAAGGGCTCCGCAGCGTGTGTTAAACCAAAGCTAGGTTGGTATTCCTGCAATTTCCGCAATTACAATCTCCATTGTTGGTCGATGTTCCGGCTTTAGCGAAATACACCTTCTTATTAGTGAATTCCAAGTACTAAATTGCACCCGGTCAACATCCGTTTGCCCGGTCAACAAGAAAACCAAAAGCTTCCCAAATGAGTAGACGTCCGCGCTTCGATGAGCATTGACGCCTTGAAATTGCTCTGGTGCCGCATAGCCCAGTGTCCCGTATTGTTGAAACGTACGTTGCGTTACGATTTCTGATAGATTCTTAGCGATTCCGAAGTCTGCAACCTTCCATACGTTGCCAAATCTTAGAACGTTCTGCGGTTTCAGATCGCGATGAACTACGTCGAATCCATGGAACTCATGCAGTGCAGACGCAACTTCCTGAGCGATGGCTTTCGCGCGTTGCGGATTCAGGCCATCTCCTGTTCCGTCGTTTTCTACGAACGACTGCAAATCTCCGCCGTCAGCGCACTCCGTCACGAGCGCGACATGTTCTGTGTCGCGAAGAAAGTCGATTACCTTCGCGACGTGTGCTGAATCGAAGCGAAGAAGTCGATCATAAATCCTCGCTTCCCTTTCTAATGCACCCTTGTCTCGAGATTGAACACGGACTCGCTTAACAAATACCTCCTGCCCATCACTTTCGCGGTGGGCAATGTAAGCCTCCGCCATGCCTCCTGTGAAAAGCGGCTGCGTAAGGCGGTATCCGTGGAATAGTTCAGCTTTCGGTTTATCATCCTCGGTTGCCTTTGGATTCTCACTTTTCTTAGGCCTTCGTGCCGCGGGTCCCGCCTCTTCGACTCGTTCCTCGAAAGAACGAATCTGAATTTGCGAATATGGCAGGAAATGCTGAGATCGAATAAGAGCTTGTCCACTGCTCTGGCTAAGAATCATTTCTTTGGCCGCCGTCTGTTGCTTTTTATCAATAAGCCCGAGATGGCGCGCCATTACCGTAGCGTCTGCATCCTCAAGTCCCAAGGCGACAAGCGTGCCCGTGTTCGCAAACACCGACGGGTGAAAATCGCGTGTCTCTTGTGAAGAAAGAATGAGACCTAGTCCATACTTACGAGCTTCCTTCACGAGACTAATGATTGTTTCGTCGCCGCACAACTTGTGCGCTTCATCAATAACGACCATCAAACGGAGTTTTTTGGTTACTCCTTTCATAAGCATCGCGGAGTAAATCTTTTCGAGAATGAAACGGCTTGCAGCAAGCATCAGATCCCGGATACCGGACGTCATTAAGATAACGCTGGTTTGATTAAAGAGGTCGTCAAAAGCGAATGATCCCCCCCTGGTTCTAAAAATGCCGCTCTTGAAGAGTGGCTGTAGCCTCACCTGCAAGTTACGCACTTGAGCCCCATGGTCTTCGGCCATGTGATCGAGCACAGCCTCAAGTACATCGAGAGTCGGAGCTTCATTATCCCATGTAGACGAGTCGTGAAGATCGAAACCGCATTGACGATAGCATTGCTCAATTGCCTCTCGGAGAATGCCAAGTTGAATATCACCAGAACCGCTGAATACGGTGTTCAGTGTGTCCGCCATTCGAAACACCATCTCGATCGGTGGCCGCTTATTGCCGGTGAGCGGATCGAGAGGAAGCTCAAATGGATTGATCGGGAGCCCGGCCATTACGTTTATGACGCGGGGCTGGACAGCGTCACCAAACTCGCCGGAAGCGTATTCCCCTTGGTAATCCAGAATGATGGACGGGATACCGATTCGATCCAGCTCCCAGATCAAAGCCTTTGTTGTTTCGCTTTTTCCAGAGCCGCTCTTGCCAACAACAAGCAAGTGCTGGTTCGTCAACCGGCGCGGCGTTTTCGTCTGTGGATTCCAGTAGACAGTCGTACCTCGCACGCAATCAATTCCAAGGTGAATATTGACTTCAATCTCAACTTCCGGCTGGCTCAGAGGCACCTCGATTTCAGGTACTTTCTTCGCGACCGGCAGCTTCTGAGAGCCAGCGATCGGAGTTGGTGTAGGCCGCTTCTCGGGCTGCTCCATGCCAACTTTCGCGGGCGTCTCAGAGACCTCAGAGGCGCCAGCGGGCTTCGTCACGTCATAGGGTTTGACTGACGGTTTAATTGTCTTTTCAGCCGCTTGCTGATCTGGCTCTTGGATGTCAGGAACTGGTGGAGGACTTTCTGGATTCTCATCACCGATATCAACCTCATCAAGGACAAGGCCCAAGAGTTCGCTAATCCCAGCTCGGCCAATGATCCGAATATCGTTGTTTTGATGCAAGCGGACCTCTTCCGCTGTGATGGCGGCACCATTGAAGATGTAACCCTCATGCGAGAATGAGACATCGCATACCCCAGCTTCCACGGCCTCAAGCCCTTTCAAGAATCGCTCAACTGGATCGGAAGCGGAGCCCGTAGCGGGAATGTCGGACGCAAAAAGCCCGTAGCGGCGTGCACGCTCTAAGTAGAACGCAAGGATATTGGAGAGTTGCTTATTCTTGATGTCGGCATCGAACCGCTTGGTCTTTCCAGATCCAACAAAATGGGCTCGGAAGTGAGCTTCAGTATTTTTGTTCTTTTCGCTGATTTGACTTTGAAGATCGAGCAATTCCTGTGGGCTTGATTGGCTACGATTCTTCACCTCAATCAAACTCACATGAAGCTTCCGATCCGATAACTCTACCAGCATTAGATCGGTTCGTTTGAGTGTCAGCTCACTATTCTCTAGCTCTTTGCTGCTCTGGAAAAACAAGTCGATGTGGCTGTCAACAGGAACTAGAATGCGACCGGTGAGTCGACCGTCCTTCCCTAAAGCGAGCCGAGTGAGAGCAAGGCCGATGACTTCTTGAGCCTGATTCGGGTTGTTGATCAACTTCAACGCGAGCTTACCCGACACCGACTTTAGCACAAGCATAATGCGACTGACGGTATACGAGTCGATACCAACGTCTGCGTCAGGGTCTTCCGCCAGCAATGACGAGAATCCAAACTTGAGAATACTCTCAATTTCTTGCTGATGGTACGTGGAGATGATAAGCCGGTGGGCGACGGCGTCTAGAAACTCTGGTGTGTAATCGATCAAATACCCACGAGTCTCTGCTCCCGTGGGGTTGCTGGGATCGTCGTAATACTCGATGCCGAAATTCCTATCGATTGTGAAGACCCAATCGGAAATCAGGTGAATGCGGCGGAGAAGCTTCAAGTGATTCTTGCCATCCGCGTCGCTCAGTTCGAGTTGCACCGTCACGTATTTGTCGAGGCTGTTCGCCCAATCGGAAAAACAAGCGGCCAGATGGGAGACGCCTTGATGAGCCTCGTAGAGCTTCTTCGTGACCGAATCACTTGCGAGATCTGGACATTGGTTCGGCGCAATTAGCCGTGACCAAGTCGCTGTGGATGCGCCTGCGGCATAATCGGTGACATACTCTGCGAGTAAATTGTGAAGCGAAGAACTCCCCGTCGATTCGGTGTGTGGGCGCGACGCGACCGTAATGCCAAAGTAGTCGATCAGGAATGTCAGGTGAGATTCAAACCGGCTTAGCTCTTGGTTTAGCATCTCCCCGACATTGTGCTTTGCGTAAACAAGTTTGGGAAACAGCGGGTTTTCATTTGGCTGCAAGAGGCGCTCTTCGGCCTCGGAGAGCGAGCCTCCCGATGAAAAGTCTCCCGTCTGGCCAAGCGTCATGAATTCATCGAACGCATTGGCAACGAGTTCATGCCGAGTGCCATCTGGCGCGAAGAACTTGAGGTCGAAGTTCAGGTGTTCATAAAGTGGCTTAACCAGAAGGCTCTTGATGGCTTCCAGAAGCAGGAGTCCATCGCCGGGGTTGATTACGTTGACCTTCAGCGTCTGGACGTACGGATGGTGGCAGAGATATCGCTCGATCTTGTCCGCGATCTGCACAGGGGTCACCGTAGACACGATCACGTTTTGACGGCCTGCCCCTACTGCTTGTCGCGTTGCGTTGACCGCCGTTCGGAGATCGCTGACTCGGGCGTTCGGAAGAATGCTCCAAAACAGGTCAAGATTGTCGGTGTTGATGAAGGTGTTGCCATGGGACCACGAGATGGCGTTGGGAATGTTTAGATTAAACAGCAGGTCGATGCTATCCTCCGAAATCAACTGAGGGATTTCCTCAGGCTTACGGCCGTCCATCTGCTTAATCCAGCCGTCGACGAACGTCTCGTACTGGTACAGCCACAGCACTCTTAAGGGGTGAGTGGGCGCAAGCAGCAACACGTCCATCGACGACTCGTGGGGGCCGACTTGCAGAAAGACCGTGTCGATCCTCATCAACGCGGAATAGTCGTGCAGGAGGTTGTTGATCGCGCCCGGACCAGAGCTGCTGGCAATTTTCTGTTGCAGAGTCTGAATCAGCGCCACGTACTTCTGCACGTAAATAAGCGCCTCGTCCGAAACGGAATGAAGGTCCGCCACCTCGATTACGCCAGTGGCCTCATCGAGATCGGAGATCGCTTTGAAGAATGCCTTACGAGCCTCGTAAAACTCGTTAGCCAGTTGATTGACCGGATTGCTCAATGCGACCGGGAAGAAGTCCGCAAGTGTGGCGGCGCGACGCCCAACGAGCTTCGCCTCATAGATGCCAAGCGTGTTGGGATTTTGGAGTATCTGGCGTTCGAGATCGCGAAGCAACGGATTAAGGGCCAGATCACCTCGTTCATTGTTGGTCAAACGTACCGAATAGACGTAGTCCCGCTTTGCATCCCAGCCGCGGCTTCGAACGTCGTACTTCTTTCCGGTTTTGTGCGTGGCGCGGAACGAGATTTCTTTCAAATGCCGAAGCCGATTCCCGCGATCCGCCGGGGGCTCGGTGATTTCCTGTCCATTCTCGATCCAGAATTCTTCGGATTCGTCTAAGGCTTCCGGTATCGGAATGCCGTTCTTGTTGACCGCTTGAATGCGAATCCGTGCGACGCACTTCTCATCTTCTTCAAGGAAGTTATCGGCAACGGGGACAGAGAAAGATTTGCGTTTAGCGGGGACTGATTGCGGTGTGATGACATCGATTTCGCCTTCCTCTTCGGTCGAGCGGATCACGTAGACTCGATAGCCCCCAATCTCATTTGTCCCCGCGGGATGTACAGTCCATTTGATTTCGATCGGCTTCTTGCCGTCATTTGTCAGGGCACCGTTCTGAAAGACTAGCCCAGACGCAACCTTGGTGGGAGTTTTGGGATCCTGCAATGGTTTGAGTTCCAGCGTGATGCCCTTTGTCGGCTCACTAAACTTCCACATGTCAAAAGAAAGCTCGTCGCGTACGTCATCTTCATGGCAAATATCGGGCATCCACTCGTCCGGACGGATCGTGTTCTTGTCCGCGAGGTAGACGGCGAGTTTCCGCCGCCGATCTTCATCATCGAGCCCCTTCTCCATGACAAGCCGCTCAAGATTCTGCGTGAGGCTCTTATCTCCATCGGCAAGAACACCGGCGCAGTAGCTGTTCCGTGTCAGTTGCACGGACAGGCTGGATGATTCCAGTTCGAAGTCGGGAATCATGCGGAGTTCGTAAAGGTATGCCCCCGCGGTTTCCAAATTGACTGGCTGTCCCGATGCTCCTCGCTGCCCAATGACGGACAGCACGTACCGCAGTTTGAGCTGCACATCGAGCGAGCGAGCGACCTCATGTTTCAGGATCTCCGCAAGGATTTCCCGTTCGCCCATGGGCAACTGATTGACCTTCGCCCAAACATGACGATCCAAACACTTCTTCACGTTGAAGCTGAGGGCATCGTCAGTTTTAAAGGTTGCAACGTTGAGGGAATCTTCCTCGGCAAGCCGCAATCCCGATGGGAAGAGCGCACAGAACGCCTTAATCCGGCCATAGGTGGCATCCTCTCGCAAGGCCACTGCGCCACTGCCGGTAGTTTCCCAAGCCTTGATTGTCTTGGTTTGTGGTGTGTCAGTGATGACCCGGCACGCGATCTTTTCCGCCTTGAGATCCGGGTCCGCGGCAAGTCGCTCACCAAGCCGCTGCACCACGGCGCGCGGCAGGTAGTCGATTCGTTGGCAATGTCCGGGATTCTTGCTGCGTAAAAACGCTTTGAGTTCTGCGAACAGCGCGTCAACGTACTCGTTGACCAAGGTCGCGTCGTCATAGCGGTAAAGTCGAGTTGTAGTGTTCATGGTTTAGTACTCGGTTCCCCATTCGGCTTCGACGTACGACCTGCCACGGGTAATTGCCTCTTCCAATAGACTGATCGCCTGATCCTCTGCTGCACGCGCTTTGGCTCGAAGATCAAAGGCAGTCGTTATGATGGCGTCGATTGCTTCTCCCTTGTCATCGGGTACTCGAATAGCAATCGAATCAAATTGGAACTCTCGGAGACGCGGAATCACTGATCCATACCCCCGCTGCATAATCTGAGCCTGACCATATGGAGAAGCCAAAAATGCATAAATAAATCCCGGAAACACTCGCGACGGATCTGGTATGATCCGCATCACGTCTTGCGACATGACCCACCCTTCGAAGTTGCGATGAACGAACTGGCACCTTCCAAGAGTTCCCCCACACGAAACAAGCGTCCACCCCCTATGCACTTTCTCTGATTCGAGATTGCGGGTTAACAAGCGAGAGAGATAGTTGACCCCCACTGGTCGCCATTGTATAAGCTGTTTGCCACCAATTAGAGGCACCCCTTGGGATTCATCATCCACATAAATTCGTTTTCGCAGCGAGGAATTACGAACCCCAAAGACGAGTCGTCCAAGCGTGGTTCCACCCTTAGAACTGAGGAGGTGATTTCCGATCGCTAATGCAAGCGGTCTGTGAAACGTCGCATCAAATCGTGTTTCGCCATATCCTCGTGGGTTGCCAAATCTTGCCTTCGCAGACTCAACAAAAGTCACCACAGAACCTATGGATCGATCTGATGGCGACTTTGCAAAAGCATCGATATCTGGCAAGTAGCACGAGCGTTTAAGTTGCGACTGCGACTCTGCTAATAGTTGTGATGACTCTCGCCGCATAGCGCTTGTGCGGCCAATCATACGCGTCAACTCTTGCATCAGCGCCCGAGGAAGGAGCGGAATAGCAATAGCCTCTACGTGTCGCGGCTCGATATGCGGTATGCACGAACCGTACTTTGTACGAGTAAGTAGATAGTTCCCCACTGTTGAATTGAGATATGCAAAAAGGCCTTCGGAAGTCCACTTTTCCGCGTTTCCCTTAATTCGAATCGTGTTATTCGTCGTAGCAAAACCTTCAACCTCACTGGTTGTAAACATGACTGAATCGCCCGCGTTCACTCCCGCATCGGGTATAACGACAGTGTCTCGTTCTAAGACTAACTCTTTAATCGCTGCGGTCTGAGAACGTGAGAGATATGCATCGGGCTGCGGAAATACCTCCATCAGCTCCATTCCGTTGAGATAAGGAATGCCGAATTGTGGATTATTGACAAAGCACCGTTTGAAGATCGGAGGTTGCAATACGGTGGCGACCTCTCCAATCGTCGTCATTTCAAAGCCACTTGTTTCGATGGAACGCCTCGCCTGATATCCACTTGATCCGTAATAGCTAGCCTCAAGACGTCGATCACCACTTGCAATCTCCGTTGCTGGGATTTTGAATACTGAAGCGTTTGACACAGTACCGAATCGCCGCAAGGTAGGAAAGATGTTAGGATCAGAGTTCATTAGTGATCACCTTTTCTTATTGCGATTTTGTCATGCAATAACGCATGGTATTTCGCTGAAATAAATGGCAAATCATCATTGATCATTCGTCCATGCTCATCAACCTGTGGCAGGAAGTCGAGGACACTTGAATTGCGCCACTCCTCGTGAAGGTCTTTGTTGCTCTCACGACGAAAATGATCTAAGACTCGACCATGTTCGTCTCTCATGTAGATCGGAACTCCCCGGCGATCTTTTCCTACGTTTTTTGCAATTGCCATGAAGACCTCGTAATTCATGGACTCGCCACCAAGGCTCTCCAAATTCATTTCTTCAGTGCTTTTACGACGGAGGAACACGAGGTGAGTGTGTATTCCGACCTTCGGCAAAAACAGTTCAACGGGCATATCAATGAGTGCGAGAACCTCGCAGTGCTTGAGCATCCAAACACGAATGTACTCATCATCGGGATTGCCCAAGAGGCCATCTGGAAGTACGATACAAAGCTTGCCAGTTCCGGGCTTAAGCAAACGAACACATCGTTCGATGAATAGTATTTCGGGCGCGACCCCTGACTGCAGTGTTGGCGTTGGAGACCACATCTGGCGTTCGTCGTCGTAAGCCCAACGGCGCGCCAATTCATACTGTGACAAAACTGCCTCGGAATCTATCTTGATCTTCGTACCAAAGGGCGGATTCGTAGCGCAGATGTCGAAGCTGCCTTCTTGCAACTCGTTGCGAAAGAACTCCTTCACCGAGACCGACTTTAGTTTTTTGTCCGTTTGATAGGCTTTCATGTTACCGTCGGGAAAAGTCCAGCTTTCCGGCCGATCGAGCGAACCACTGCCGGTCAGATGCGTGATACCACCTTGGCCGTCGTTATTCATTACCATGTTCATCCGCGCGACTCGCACCAAGTTTGGATTGATGTCGAGGCCGAAGATGCGCTGTGAAGCCAGCTTCAACTGGTGGTTGTACTCCGGCAGGTGCTTTCCATCCGGATGCTTGCCTTGCTGCTCCATGCGCCGGCGAATCTTTGCTGCCATGTAGTTGAGGATGACGACGATGAATCCGCCAGTACCGCAGGCAGGATCTATGCACTTCATTCCCGGCTCGGGATCGAGCATCCGAATGCCCATTTTCACGGCATTTCGTGGCGTGAAGAACTCGCCGCGAGTACCCTGCAAATTCTTACCTACGATTGCTTCGTAGGCTTCACCTTTGACGTCGACCGATGAACTGAGGAAGTCGTAGTCAGCAAGCTGGGCGACGACGTAGGTGAGAATCCGCGGCGGCAAATCGATTTCTTCAACCTGCTTGGCGAATAGCTCAGGATAAAGCTGCCGCACTTCCGCATAAAGCTCTTCGATGCGTTCCTTGACGTGTTTGGCCTTGTCGTCGTCGTTGCGCTCTTCAAGGCTCGCGATTCGGAAGCGGCGTTCGTACTGCTCGTCCTGCGATTCCGCCTGTTGCATGCGGCGTTCATCTTGGATCTTGGCGAAGACGATCTTCAGAAACTCCCAAAAGATCGCTTCGTTGGATCCGCCGCGATTGGCATACACGTAATCATGGCAACGCTGGAACGCTTGACGGAGTGAGAGCCCGCTGGCTGGCCTAAGGGCTTGTTTGCCCGGAGCAAAACAGTCTTCCGGCCCCTTTCCGAATCGCGGGATGTCGTTGACAAGCCGAGTGCGAACCTTGATTCGACCCGTCTCTTTCCAATAGACGACGCGATCCGTTCCATTAGTCCACACTCCGTACTCGGCTGACGGGGTATCCCGCAGCAATTCAGCTAATACTTCGCAACCTTTTTTACTGTCTTCGGCCTTGATCTTGGGCTTTTGAATATCGATCAGGATGTAGACCCGGTCATCATCCGTCGCGGCCTTGCCGGTGACGATGGGACGAAGCACGACCAACGCGAGACGGCGGGCCTTCATCTGTTTCGGCCGAACGCGATAGTTGCGCCGGATTAAGTCGACCCTCTGTTTGTCCGGGTAGCCGAACTCTTCCAGCAGTTTCCGTTGTTCCTCCTGCCGAATCAGTTCCGCTTCATCGAGCTTAATCTTCTCGCCCGTAATCAGGTCAATTACCTGCAATTCTTCGAGCGCAACAATTTCCGTGGCTTCGCCTTCACCGGCTTCGGAGGATTCGGGTTCCAGCCCGTCCTCTGGTTCCAGCAGTTCATCTTTAGATTTCTTCTTGCGTCCCATAGTTCACCCTATTTCATGCCACGGAGATATCGCCTTCGAGCTTCCCATCGATAATCCGGAACCGTGGCTCGATCACTTGCGAGTTCGAGGCGTCCGCCAGATCTGTAAAAAAACCAAGTTGCCGCAGTCGTGTTTTGAATGCTTCAAAGTTCGTTGCCATTGCGCGATTGTTCGATTCGCTCTCTTCAGCGTTCGGGCCGAGAGTATCGATTAGCAAGCCATATCGCTCGCGCAGCCAATCGGTAAACTTTCGAATTGGAATAGGACGGGTCTGCCACTTGCCGTCGCTTGCTCGCCGCTCAAGTACCGCCAGTTGGATAAGCACTTCCAGCAACTCGTTCCCGATGACGTACTTTCGCTTCGTACGCCCCTTGCCCGCCATGAAGCCCCGATCCGAATCGGTACCGCAAAGCCCCGCGATCAGCTTCCGGTGCTGTTCTCGCAACGTTCCGTACTGCGAGTGGTAAAGAATCTCAACAAATGTTTGGAGACGATTCAGGCCCCGCTTATTGCTGATATCGATAATCCGTTCAATGTCGAGATTTCGTTCGCCAGTCTCACTGTCGGTACCTGCATCTTGAATTGCGGAAATGTCACGAGCAAAGTATCCATCGAGATCCTTGTGTTTTAAATAGCCGGTCAAAAGTAGATCAACATATGCTTTCCCGCCTTGTTTCTTCTGCTCTTGTGAGAGATACGATCCTGCGAACTCTTCCAACTTCTTCATCAAATAGGCCGACCGAAAGTACTGTTCTATTTCCTTAAAGTGCTCTACAAATCGCTGTTTCGACAGATCGTCCACGCGGTCATCGTGACCACCAGTCATATCACAGAAGAAATCCAAATGAAAAGGAGTGTGGCTCCGTGCCTCTCCGGGTTGCGGAGCGATCCCTCTCGCAGCGGGCAGCTTGCCCTTTTCGACCATGGAATTGCAAATGCGAACACTTTGATAAAAATATAGTGCAGCATGGAATACCATCAACGTTGTCATGTAGTTGATGAGTTCGCGGCGTGGGATGCAGTCCTTGTAAAGGAACAGGAGTTTGAGATCCTGCCGCATCAATTCAATCTGTTCCGGGCACAGAAAGTCAAAATCGGGAACCTGATCGTCCTTCTTTGTGCTGTACTTGTCCGTTTCGAACGGCTGCAAAAGGCGAAGCAGGAATAGGAGTTCAATGTCGAGCTTGTGCTCCTGAGCAAGTCGCTGGAGCTCAGGTTCGTGAACGCGGTAATCATTGTCACCATGCTGGCGGACACCCACTCCAAAGAATTGCTTCAGAAGGGAGTCAGAATTCGTCGCGAGCGTCGGGTCGTCTTTCAAGGAGTTGTAAAAGAAGTCGCTGAGGTAGCGATCTTGACGCTTTACGCGCGGATTGAAGAGCTTGATGACCATGAAATGCAATGGCCGTAGCCCGGACATTCGGTAAGAGCCGCCCTTGGCCTTGCCCCGGCGAGACATCAGCGCGAAATGCGATTCGAGCCACGACAACAACAACGCCTTTCGGTCGTCGGTATCGATGCCACTGAAGTGCAGACCGTTCTCTTCAAGAACCGCATCGAGTACAGCCTTGGGAGTCTCGGCGTCCTCGCCTTCACTGGTAAAAACGATCTTGTCGGTACGTGTGATCTGTCGCCCTGACGTGCGAAGGTACACGAACAAGCGGCTCACGGCTTCTTCGACGTCAAGGTTATTCGCATCAAGCGGGTAGATGCTCACCATACGGAAGAGCTTCTGTTGTCGCGTGAGCGGATTTTTCGGTTTTGTCATTGCCATGATTGACTACCTCACGAGGGTACGCTCACTGCGATGCCATTGGTTGGTGTGCGGGAGACTTGGTAGAGGCTGTAGTCACCACCAGTCAGCAGCAATCGGCTCGATGGCATGGACATCAATTGCTTCTTGAACATGAGCAAGTTCAAAAAGAACGCCCGCATTTCGCCTGCCGCGGGAACGTAACCATCACGAATCCGCATCAGCATCTCGTACAGGTCCAATGAAATCTCAAGGACAATGTTGCGCTCGTGATGCCGAAGCCGAATGCTCGCTGGAAGAAACTCGACGTATTCTGCCTTGGTTGGAGGCAGTTCCACTTCGAGGGCGAAATCTTGAGCCGGGTAGGTGAAGAAGGCGCGCACCTCGGAGGTAGCGTCGTGACGTGTGCGAATACAGACGTTCTCGCGGCCACGCTGCTCGTCGTAGATGCTCTCACTCCGGCTGATGGCGAGAATTACGGCGTACTTTAGATGGCCATGAGGATCATCGCGAGTGTCGATAAATCGGATGAATTCATCGATGTTCTCGTAGGGGACCAAATCATCAAGAAACTTCTTCGGGAGACCAGTAACCGGATCGGGTATTAGCCCTTCGAAAAAAAGCTTTCTGCGAAGCGATGCAACATATTGCCGTGCGGCCAGCAGTCCGTGGGACGTGCGTTCCTCGGGGCTCATTGGACGCGCATTGTAGAGGCGGAGAAGGTCTTCTGAATCGGTAGGACTCCGGCCCATAGAAGGTAGACTGCTGTGCTCAAATGCGAGAAACAAGTTTCGATAATCTTGCGTCGCCGGTTTGGAAAAGCTGAGCTGGCCATCAATCATCGGAGAGGAAGCCAGCCCAACGTCAAACTCCTTTAACAGCGACAGTATGCGGTCCTTCTCCGCAGAACTGAAGATTGCGTTGTAGTAATAGCGATTTGTGAAGTCGACATTGCCACTTGCCACCTCAGTTTCAATCTGCTGGCAGGTGTGTTTGCCGAAGAGGGTATATGCCAACACCGATCGAAGATCGCGGACGGTGACGTGTATTCGTTTGCGGAAGTGCAGCATCTGGAAGATGCCTTTTAGCCGCGAGCGAGCAATCAATGCTGATTGGTTGCGAGTCTCAACGCCCGTGCGATCTGAGTCGGACAGACCTGCGGTCGAGCGGATTCGGAAGGTATCAACATTGAACTTGACCGGGCAGCGATTACGCGCGGGACAGCCATCGCAGGCGGTCCAGAATTCATCGGCAACATAGCGGTCGAGAATCTGATCCAAGATGCTATCAGTCTTGTCTCGGGACGCATCGACGACAGCCCTCAGATTTAGGTTTACTAGCACAAGATCATCTGGAAGGGACGTGTTTTGCTGGATATGCGCTAGTAAGATATTGCTCAGCCAGCCAAACGTAGTGGTTTGCGAAAGAAAATCAAGAAGCTTCCCCTCATTCATCGCGACAATGAGGCAGGAGTTTGTTATCGGCGCTGAATCGCCTGTGAATTCCGAAAAGAAATCGGACAGCATCTTGAGATTCGAAGTGCCACCAAATTCGATTGAACCGTCGTAAAGTGTTTTGAATTGTCGACCCGCCAACTCAAACGTGCTGCCGAGCGAATTGGGTTTCGCGATGGTGGCGCCTTGTGCGTCTGCGGCCTCTTCGAGCATTTGGATGAACGCAGTTTTCCCATCGCCAGCGTTGCCCGTGAGAATGACCAATCGGTATTTCCCTGAGAGAATGGCGTCCTTCAAGAGCCTATCAAGCTTGGTCGGTACGTATGTTCGACGCGCGAGATCGGTTTCCAGTCCACGTGTCAGACCGTTCCCCGCCTCGGACTGGCTGTAGAACATTAGAAACTGGTCAAGAAAAGCATTTTGCGCCATGGACAGAGGCAACCACTGTTATTTGAGAACTGGACCATTTTTCGGGGCCGATTAGTATAACGAACAATTCCATTCTGGGGGCAAGCGATGTGATTTCGCACATCACGATCCGCGTGAGGGACAGAAATTTGTTTAGCTTATTCGGATGTGGCAAACTGTGCTGGTCGAGCTTTTCTGACAACAAACCGGGGACAGTCACCGCGCAGCAGGGTGAGGCGCCCTTCACTTTCTATGGCAAGAAGCCGGGGACAATCCGCGCGCGATAGCGCGGCGGAATGCTTGCTTTTTTCCGTCGCTGACGGCCGATTCAATCGCGAAATCGAACGTGTTGAGCGGTTCTGCCCTGTCGTGAAAGCCCATTTTGAGGCTCTCTCCGTCATCCACCGGGGGTGGCGATTGGACTACCTCTGGCTAATGGATTGGATCCCTCCGGAATCCCCGTGCGGGTTGCGGCCGGAGCGGGACGACGGGCAATCGGGGACAGTCCCCGCGCGATAGGGTTTTTTTCATTTCTCCGCCCCAAAGGGGCAAAATGAGATAGCCCAGAGAAAAGCGAAGCGCCGCCCTGGGTACGTCGAAGTATGGATTTACGCGCCGTTGAGTTCCGCCCCTTCAGGGCGGGACTCTATTTCGACGTTCGAGCCCACAGGGCGTTGCCCTGGGCTATCAACTTGCGCCCCGTTGGGGCAAAAGGCAAGAAACTCGGGGACAGCTCCCCACGCGATGACAAGAAACCGGGGACAGTCCCCGCACGAAAAATACGACGACGGACTGCCACGGGGTTTTTTCCGACCGTAGCATGGCCTTCCGAGGCCGTGCGTGTAGGTGACGAATCGAACGCGTTTATCCACAAACGGGTCGAAGACCCATTTTACGGGCCAAGGAGGCGTTGCTGGTCAGATCCAAGCCCAAACGCAGAATCCTGGCGTGCTTGGTTAAATTGCCCAACCGCTGGCGCTGGTTGGCTCACGGGTTTAAACGACGCCGCCCTGGGTACGCACTTTCGCCTTGGGATCCACGGAATGCGGGGTGTCACGAAGGTTGCAAGGCGTACTGCTTGGCATGGATCTCACTTAGCCAATCGATCGCTTGCTCCATGACTTGTTGGTTGACCTCATGGACGGTTTGCACGTGACCGAGACTCTTGAGCATCGTTAGCGTCAGTCGGCCTCCTAGGTGCTGTCGAAATTCTTCGAGTCCTTCGAAAACCGTATTGGATTCCAATGCCGAGTCGTAAACGGGCAGGTGCAGATCGAGCAACGCTTGTACGGCGCTCAAGGCGTCGTGACGGTCTAGTCCGAACTGGAGGTGGGAATAAAGCGTATCGAGTGCCACACCGATCGAGACGGCTTCGCCGTGCCGGAGCCGGTACTGGGTGATCTGCTCTAGCTTGTGCGCCGACCAGTGGCCAAAGTCCAACGGTCTGGCTTCTTGCATCTCGAAGGGATCTCCTCCGTGGGTGATGTGGTGCAAGTGCATCAGCACGCTCGAGCGGATCGCAGGCATCACAGCACTCCAATCCCTCGCGGCGATATCTTTGGCATGCTGACACAAAAAACGAAACGCCGAGGGGCTCTTCAGGAGCGAGACTTTGACCGACTCGGAAAAGCCGGCTCGGAAGTCCCGGTCCGGCAGCTTGGCAAGCAATCCTTGGTCGTTGACCACACCCCAGGGAACGGCGAATGTCCCTTTCCAGTTCTTCTTCCCAAAGGCATTGATCGCGTTTTTGACCCCGACCCCCGAGTCGGCTTGGGCCAACGTCGTGGTGGGGAATCGGACCAGTCGGATTCCGCGGTGGGCGATCCCGGCCGCATAGCCGACCGCATCGAGCACCGCCCCGCCTCCGACAACCATGATGTAAGATCGACGATCGAGCCCGTCTCGTTCGATGGTCGAGAAGATGTGATCGACGCACTTGGTGTCGTTCTTGACTTGCTCGCCGCCGGCAATAAGGTGAATGTCCGAAACCAACTCCAAGTCGGAGCGATGTTCTTGGAGCCTGCGATGGATGCTCGGCATAAGTTCGGGTTGGGCGTCGGCGACCGATTGGTCGACCCACCACTGCATGCGGGCCCGCCCTGTGTCGCTGTGGAACAGGGGCAAGAGGTTTTCCCAGTCGGCTCCGAAACAGTCCCGGGTAAAACGGAGCCTCAGGAGCTGTGGGACGGAGAAGTTGACGTCCAAGGAATCTTCGGAGATCGACCAGGGGATCGAGGACATGTTCGTTACAGCGGCAGGATGGAGGACGCAACAGCGGCGTGTTGGGTGGGGAACTGTCTATTCTAGCTTGCCCTGGCGCTTTGTCCAAAGTGCCGAATGACGCTTTCGGAGAATCGCTCCATTTCCTCGATTTGAGGGCTGCATTGGAGCAGGACTAGATCGACCCCGACGGCTTGGAACTCGCCGATTCGGTCTTGGACTTGTCGATGCGAACCGATCAATCCGGCCCTGAGTCCGCGATTGCTCACCGAGTAGTCTTCGAGGCTCACTTGGCGTTCCAACTGAGTCCCAGCGAGCCATTGTTGGTAGTTTTGGTATCCCGAAGCGGATTGGTTGACATCGGTGATGCGGCGAACTTCCTGGGCGGCTTGTTGCTCGGTGTCTCGGCAGATCGCGTAGGCTGCCACACCGAATTTCATGGGAGGAAGTCCCAGCCGATCCCGTCGGGCTCGCATATCCTGGATCTTCAGAGCGACGCGCTCGGGTGGATCGCCGTGCATGAGATACCCATCGCATTTCGAGGCGATCAACTCCTTGGCCGATTCGGATTCGCCTCCGGCGTAGATGGTCGGTCTTGGCTTGGTCAGGGGCTTGGGTTGGAGTATCGATTGCTTGATCCGATAGAAGTCTCCTTGGTAATCCACTCCGTCTTTGCTCCAAAGGGCATCGACGATATCGAGCCATTCTCCGGTCCGCTGGTAGCGTCGATCGTGTTGCTCGAATTCGACGCCGTATTTCTCGGCTTCGTCTTGCCACCAGCTCGATACGACGTTGAGGCTCAATCGGCCCGCTCCTCCGATGTGGTCGATGTTGGCAGCTTGCTTGGCCAGCAGTGCAGGTGCGTGAAAGGTGGGGCGTACGGCGACCATCCACTCGATTCGCTCGGTCACGGCCATCAGTGCAGCGGCCGTCGACCAAGCGTCGAGCGAGGGTGCATCGGGTCCCTTGATGTCGTTGAGGTTCAATTCGGCGATCAAGCTCAAGTCGAAACCGAGTTGTTCGCTCCGCTGCGCAAGCCGCTTGCAGTAGTCCCAGGTCCCCTCCATGGCTTCGTCGGGAACGTTCCTGAGCCAACCACCGAAGACGGGTAACCAGTATCCGAATCGCATCATGCTCCTTTGGCCTGAGCTTGGGATGCCTGAGCTTGGGACTGCTCGTATCGCTCGACGAGATAATCCGCTAGACGCGAAAATGGGTCGAAGCCGATGACGTTGACTGGGTCAGCGACGAAGTTCGAGAGGGCGTTGATGTCGTAATAGACGACGCTTGAGTCTCGGTCATCGATCATCAGTTCGATCCCGCCGACATCGATGTGCGACTCGGACATGATCGCTTCGCAAGCGGCGATGATTTCGTCCGATGGGGTGCATGCTTGGACTTTTAACCCGGACTTGGGCGCATCGATCGGGCAGGCCGATCGGACCAGTTCGACCCCGTCGGAGCGTTGGCAAATGTCCGCCGGGCAAAGGTTAAACGAATCGCCGGTGGTGTATACCTCGATCGCATAGAGAAATTTACCCCCGAGCAATTCCACGCGAACGATGTGACCTTGGCGAGCTGGAATGAACTCCTGGACCAGTGCCGTATGGTCGATCCCGAAATCGAGTTGGTTGTCGTCGGCCGCGTCGAGGATCGCTTGCGGGGTATCGAAGCGGACGATTCCGGCTCCGGACCCTCCGATGTTGGCTTTCAAGACGATCGGGAAGCGAAGTCCCTCGATGGCTTGGGGTATCTGACTCGGGTGATTGAGCGTTCGGGACCTTGGGTAACCTAGCCCAAGCTTGTCAAGAAGGGTCAGTTGGCGAGCTTTGCTTGTTTCGATGGTGAAGGCTTCCAGGCCGTTGATGACCGGCACGCCGAGGCTCTCAAGATGGTTTAGCCACTGCAGGGTGTAAAAGGTGCCCTGGAGTC
>Ga0315902_10005427_pt1 | contig 18005 bp, 16 predicted proteins | sample LakEriMetagenome_9_FD_203523 | JGI IMG/M metagenome (GOLD analysis project Ga0315902, IMG submission 203523) | Freshwater fungal communities from buoy surface, Lake Erie, Ohio, United States - Buoy 12 MA117 | ecosystem: Environmental > Aquatic > Freshwater > Lake > Lake biofilm | place: USA... | reverse complement strand
GAACGTTCTATGCAAAAGGACAAACGGGCCAGCAATTATTGTTGGGTGCTTATTCAGCACTCTCCCGTCAAATAGGAAAGGGAACCGTTGAAATGCTCAATCGCCACGAGATGCTGGATGTGGTAATTGTGAATGGGAAGGCGCGCGGTATTATCGCTCGTAACTTGGTAACAGGAGAACTTGAGCGCCACTCAGCACATGCGGTTGTATTGTGCACCGGTGGCTACGGCAACGTTTTCTTCCTTTCCACCAACGCGATGGGAAGCAACGTGACGGCCGCATGGCGCGCGCACAAGCGTGGAGCTACTTTCGGTAATCCTTGCTTCACGCAGATTCACCCCACCTGTATTCCGGTGAGTGGTGATCACCAATCGAAGTTGACACTCATGTCGGAGTCGTTGCGTAACGACGGACGCATATGGGTTCCAAAACATAAAGAAGATGTTGAGGCCATTCGAGCGAAGCGCCTGAAGCCACAAGACATACCTGAAGAACGTCGCGATTATTATTTGGAAAGAAGATACCCCGCATTTGGTAATCTCGTGCCGCGCGATATCGCATCGCGCGCTGCCAAGGAGCGTTGCGATGAAGGCTTTGGAGTGAACGCAACCGGTGAAGCGGTGTATCTCGATTTCTCTTCGGCTATTATCCGCTACGGCAAGGCACAAGCGAATGTGAAGGGAATTCACAACGCAACCGAACAGCAGATTATTGATCTCGGAACGAAGGTGGTGGAACAGAAATATGGAAACCTCTTTCAGATGTATGAGCAAATTGTTGCCGAGAATCCATACAAAACACCCATGATGATTTACCCTGCGGTACACTATACCATGGGTGGCTTGTGGGTCGATTACGAATTGATGACTTCTGTTCCCGGACTATACGCTTGCGGCGAAGCCAATTTCAGTGATCACGGCGCAAACCGCTTGGGTGCTTCTGCACTTATGCAAGGGTTGGCCGATGGATATTTCGTGTTGCCGTATACCATCGGTAATTATTTGGCTGATGAAATCCGTACAGGAAAAATTTCGACGCAGTCGCCCGAGTTCGATGAGGCAGAGAAGAATGTGCGCAAGCAAATCGACACGCTGCTCAACAACAACGGAACTGAACCCGTCGATCACTACCACCGTCGCTTAGGAAAAGTGATGTGGGACAAATGCGGAATGGCTCGCAATGAAAAGGGATTGAAAGAAGCTATTGCGGAAATTCAGCAGATACGGAAAGAGTTTTATGCCAATGCACGCGTGCCCAATAACTCGGAATACATGAATACCGAATTGGCGAAAGCATTGCGAGTAGCAGACTTCATTGACCTTGGTGAGTTGATGTGTTTCGATGCATTGAACCGCAATGAAAGCTGTGGTGGTCACTTCCGCGAAGAATATCAAACAGAAGATGGCGAGGCCCTTCGTGATGATGAAGGCTACAAATACGTGGCTGCGTGGGAATGGACAGGTGATCCATCTGCACCAAAGCTGAATAAAGAAGATTTGATTTATGAGAATATAAAGGTGCAGCAGCGTTCGTATAAGTAGGATTATAGGGGTTAGGATTGTAGGATTATAGGGGGGCTTTGTGCAGAACGTAAGAGAAGGATTGTAGAGGTTAGGATTGTAGGATTATAGGGAGGAGAATTGTGTAGACTGAATCAGAATCCTTCATTGAAGCGCGCGTAGCCGAGGATCCCAAGAATTTATTCTTGGGAAATTGAGAAAGCAGTTGAGCATAAAATGCATATAAGTTATTTGAAATAGGAATAAGCATTTGGTTTCATTGGCTTTTAGCATTGCACAATGAATGCGAAAAATGAAACCATTACACCAATCAAGTCTTATCGCGATTTGATGGTTTGGAGAAAATCCGTGGAACTTGTGGAGGATGTTTACATTCTCACGGCACGCTTTACTTCGAATGAGCGATTTGGACTAATTAGTCAGATGCGCAGAAGCGCGGTTTCGATTCCATCCAACATTTCAGAAGGCTGGGGTAGAAAACGCACCGGAAGTTATGTTCAGTTTTTAAGCATTGCTTCAGGGTCACTAGCAGAGTTGACAACTCAACTAGAGATTTCGCATCGACTAGGTTTTATAGATAAGGACCAATTCGATGTGCTTGAAAATAAAATGAGCGAAATTGGAAAAATGCTTTTCGTATTGATACAAAAATTAGAAAAACACAGATAAAAAAACGATAACGGAAATGAGATAGCTAAGTAGCACAATAGGCGTTAAACCTAAAACCCTATAATCCTACAATCCTATAATCCTACAATCCTTACCGCATTAACATGAACCTCAAACTCAAAATATGGCGCCAGAAGTCTTCCTCCGACAAAGGCGCAATCGTCGACTACAACGTCAACAACGTCTCTCCCGATATGTCGTTCCTGGAAATGATCGACGTACTAAACGACGACATAGTAAAAAAGGGTGACGACCCGGTCGCCTTCGATCATGATTGCCGCGAAGGTATCTGCGGTATGTGCAGCATGTTCATCAATGGTGAAGCCCACGGCCCTAATCGTGGTGTTACAACCTGTCAGCTGCACATGCGTTCGTTCAAAGATGGCGATACGATTTACGTAGAGCCTTGGAGAAGCGAAGCATTTCCGGTAATTAAAGATTTGATGGTTAATCGTGGTGCATTCGATCGCATTCAGCAAGCCGGAGGTTTTGTGTCTGTCAACACCAGTGGTCGTACCATGGATGCCAATGCGATTCCGATTCCGAAAGAAGATGCTGATAAGGCTTTTGATGCTGCTACATGCATTGGATGCGGAGCCTGCGTTGCAACTTGCCCAAATGGTAGCGCCATGCTCTTTGTGGGCGCGAAGGTGTCGCAATTTGCATTGCTTCCGCAAGGACAAGTCGAGCGCAAAGACCGCGTGTTGAACATGGTGAAGCAAATGGATGAAGAGGGCTTCGGTAATTGTTCCAACATCGGCGCTTGTGAAGTGCAATGCCCGAAAAACATTTCACTGGAGGTAATAGCGCGAATGAATCGCGAGTATCTGGCGGCGAATGTGAAGCCCGAGAACTAAGCGCTATGCTCCGTTTTATCATATGTTTTGTTTGTGTATTGTTCGCATCGCATTCCTTGGCGCAAAGATTTCGGTTCAATAGTGCGTCTGAAGCGGGCAACTATTTCGATATTGTAAAGGAAGCAAACGCTTACTTCGAACAACACTCATTTGATTCAGAAGAAAGTTTCGAAGATGATGACTACCTGCGCTTCAAGCGTTGGGAGTGGTATTGGCGCGGCAGGATACATGAAGATGGTTCGTTTCCAAATCTGATTGAGCAAAACCGCATTTACCAAAACCTGCAACTTGAATCGACACAACGTGATATAAGCAGTCCATGGGTGAATATCAATCAGACCTATGGAGATGGTGGTTACAATGGTATGGGAAGAACGACAGCTATCGCTTTTCACCCCACCGATCCTGAGATATTTTATGTAGGCGCTCCCATCGGGGGTATCTGGAAAACAACCGATGGGGGGCTTACATATAGCGCATTGGGCGATTCGCTGCCTTATGTGAGCGTAGGAAACATTTGTATTAATCCGATCAATCCGGAAATTATCTACATCACCATCGGCGATCACAACGGTTGGTGGAACTATGGGTTGGGTGTGTACAAGTCGTATGATGCCGGCGTGACGTGGGAGCCTACCGGAAACGTAACAGCGTTTACGAACAACGTGGCATTTCTGCGCATGGTCATCAATCCGCTGAATCCGGATGAGTTGTTTGTTGCACAAACGAACGGCTTGCATCGAACTCTCGATGGCGGAGCAACGTGGCAACTCGTTCACTCGGGTTCGCATCTCGACGTTGCATTAAAACCCGGTGTTGATGGAGAGCTGTATTGTGCTACCGATGATTATTGGGGAAGCAGTGAAGTGTTCGCCTCTTGGGATAACGGTGATACATGGACACAAATCACTGACTTCAACGCGACAGCAAATTACCTGTATCTGTCGGTGAGTCCCGGTGAGCAGAATTATCTCGGTATTCAAACAAGCATTGATGGCAACAGTGATTACTATGCGACATACGATGGAGGTGTGAATGTCGATCACATTGATATCATGCCTGATGATGGTGTTTTATTTACATCTCCCGTGAATTCAGCCAAAATCTATTGCGGCTTTATGGTCACTCATCAATCGGTTAATGGTGGTCTCGACTGGGAGCAACTCACGGATTGGTACAATACGGGTGAGCGTCCGGAGGTGCATGCTGATAATCGGTTTGTTGCACATCATCCGTTGACGAATGAAATCTTTTTCTGCAATGATGGGGGTATTTACAAGTTCAATGAGGAAACGATGGAATGGACAGAGCTTACTGCGGGTCTAATCATCACGCAGTTCTATCGCATTGCCGTTGCACAAACCGACGATGTGTTTATGATTGGAGGAACACAAGACAATGGAGGTAGAAAGCGTATCACGGCCGACACGTGGGGCTCCACCAACGGCGGTGATGGTATGGAAGTAGCTATCGATTTTGAAGATGAACAAACAATCTATACTACGTACATCTATGGTAAGTTGTATCGATCCGATGATCAGTGGGATGAAATGGAGTATTACGAAATAACCCCATCGGATGCCGGGGACGGCGATTGGGTAACTCCCTATGTGCTCGACCCGCAGGACTCGCATGTGATTGTGGCTGGCTACAGCGATGTATTTCGTTCTGACGACCGCGGCGAAACCTGGCAGCAATTAAGTATTGATTTGACCGGCGATCCATCGCGCAAGCTCACCGCTATAGCCATAGCACCGACCGACCAGTACACTGTCTATGCCGGTCGTTCTGCCAAACTGTACATCACACACGATGCCGGGGAGAGTTGGGATGAAGAGGCGGTGCTTTTCGGAGCAGGCACTGCAGAAATCACTTCTATTAGCGTTGATCCAACAGACCCGAACGAGTTGTGGGTGACTATTTCCGGGTACGTGAGTGGCAAAAAAGTTTTTCATTCAACCGATGCGGGGTTAACATTTACCAATGTCACTTACAATCTTCCCAATGTGCCGGTAAACGCTTCAGTAATTGATAAACAGAGTGAGCAGCATGATGTGTATATCGGAACGGATGTGGGAGTTTTTCTGTTAGATGACGTGTCACAAACTTGGGTGTATTATGGTGCAGGCTTGCCGAATACCATGGTAAGCGATTTGGAAATCCAATACAGCAGTCGCAAGCTGCGCATCGGCACATTTGGCCGAGGAGTATGGGAACATGATTTGTTTTCACAACCGATTTCGAATGTTGCTGCTCAGAATTCCAATGCATTCAATCGGTTGTCAATTGCGGGCAATCCTACGTCGGATATCCTGCGTATCAACGTGCACAATTCGACCAACGAGCGCGGTGAGTTTGTGATTTATGATCTAAATGGTAATTGCGTGAACCGCATGCAGCGCACGTTGCATACGGGCAATTATCAGATGACTATAAACGTAAGTGGACTCTTGGCCGGAATGTATTTGCTTGGGTATGAATCATCCGGTGTGCGAACGGAGCCTATCTGCTTTGTAAAGTACTAGTCGTTGTCGCGGTCTTCCCGGAAAATGTCGTTCATGATGTCGCTGAACTCGATGCTGCTATCCATAATTGTTTTTCCGATGACCGAAAATTCAGCGAGCCCGTGCAACACGAATTCCATCATCATCAATCGTTCTTCATCCTGAATTCCTGGACAGTATTTGTCGACAACATCTTGTAAGGCAGGCATGCTATACAACACATGCGCATACTCATCGCGCGAGGAATCCATCAAGACCTGTACACTTTCATTCGCGAGTTGTTCGATGATGGGTTGATAGGGGTTCTGCAATTTCTTGCGCTTGATGGTTTCGGGACTAGGAAAAATCTGCGGGAACTTTTTACGAATGGCCATACCGAGTAATCGCATGGCGACGAACTGAGGACCTTCCTGCTCTCCTTCATATACGAGTTCCACTTTGCCTGTTATGGCGGGTACGATTGACATTAGATCGCCCACGCGCGCGAAAGTTTTTTTCTCTTTGTGAATGATGGCGCGTCGCTCGGCACTGCTCACTAAGTTTTCCATAGCGCTAATGGTAAGGCGCGCAGACACTCCGCTCTTCTGATCGACGTATTCGCTTTCGCGTGCTTCAAAAGCAACCATCTCTACCAACTCGCGCAAGAATGGTGAAACGGTTACACGCTTGAGTTGATCTTTGGTGTGATGTGCTTCAAGTTCCGTTATCTCCATTCCCAGTGCAATACTCTTCGGATAGTGTGTGATAATCTGGCTCTGGATTCGGTCTTTCAACGGTGTAATAATGCTTCCGCGATTTGTGTAATCTTCCGGGTTGGCGGTGAAGATGAATTGAATATCGAGCGGAAGGCGTAATTGAAATCCGCGAATCTGAATGTCGCCTTCCTGTAAAATGTTGAAGAGCGATACTTGTATACGAGCCTGTAAGTCGGGCAATTCGTTGATTACAAATATGCAGCGATGGCTGCGCGGTATGAGCCCGAAGTGAATAACACGTTCATCGCTGTAAGGCAATTTAAGGTTGGCCGCTTTGATGGGATCGATATCGCCAATTAAATCCGCCACACTCACATCGGGTGTTGCGAGTTTTTCCACGTAACGCTCAGATCGATGCATCCAGCGTATGGGCGTTAGGTCACCATGCAACTCAATGAGGCTATGTGCGGCACGACTGATGGGTTGCAGCGGATGTTCATTCAACTCGCTGCCGGTAATGCACGGCGTCCATTCATCGAGCAATTCGGTAAGGGTTCGTGCAATGCGTGTTTTCGCCTGACCCCGCAAGCCTAAAAGGTTGATGCTGTGCCCGCTCAAAATGGCGCGCTGCACATCGGGCAATACGGTTTCATCGTATCCTACAATGCCTTTGAATGGATTGCTGCCTCGCTCCATGTGGCGAATGAGGTTGGAGCGTAACTCCTCTCGCATATTTTTTACAGCATGGCCTGCGTGCTTCAGCTCACCAAGCGTTTGTATTTCGGGTTGTTTCATGGTCTCGGTTGGTTACATTTTTTTTTTACGGTTGCGCTCGTAGTCGCTCAGTATGCTGTCGCCAAGCCCATCGAGCCCGGTGAACAAAGCCTTTCCGCCGTTGGCCTCGGTAAAGTCTTCAATGAATTGTTGCAGGTAACTGTCTTGCGCAATCATGAAGGTTGTAATCGGAATTTTCTTCTTTCTGCACGCGCGAGCTAGGTTGAGGCATTTGCCTGTGATGTATGGATCGAGCCCGAAGGAGTTTTTGTAGTACTGTCCGTTTTCTTTGATACACGAAGGTTTGCCGTCGGTTATCATGAAAATTTGCTTGTTGCCAGAGCGCTTGCGACGTAGTATTTCCATCGCAAGTTCGAGCCCGGCAACCGTGTTGGTGTGGTAGGGCCCCACTTGCAAATAAGGCAAATCTTTCACGCTTACAGGCCAGGCGTCATCGCCAAATACCACAATGTCGAGCGAGTCTTTCGGGTAACGCGTCATAATGAATTCGGATAGCGCCATAGCCACTTTCTTCGCCGGTGTAATACGGTCTTCACCATAGAGTATCATGCTGTGCGAAATGTCGATCATGAGCACGGTCGATGCTTGTGCGAGGTATTCGGTTTCGAATACTTCCAGATCGTTTTCAGTAAGCATGAAGTCGTGTATACCATGCGCTATTTGAGCATTGCGCATCGACTCGCTAAGCAATATCTGATCGGGTTTGTCGCCAAACACGAAGGGTCTTCGCAGCTCGGTGGCCTCATCGCCGTTGCCGGCGCGTTTGGTTTTGTGTCCGCCCTGCTGCGATTTTTTCATTTTACCAAAGAGCTGATCCAGGTTGCGTTGCCTCAAGACTTGTTCGCTTTTGGCGGTGATGGAGCTGCCCTTTCCTTTACCCTTTCCTTTACCTCCCTCATACTTTTCGCGCAAATACCCCTTGCGCTTGAGCTCTTGCTCAAAATCATCGCGCGTGTAGGTTTCGGAAAAAAGCGGCCGCTGACGATCAATTTCTTCCATGAAATCGAGCGCCTCATTGGGGTCGCCGCTCGTGTAGTTGAGCAGCTCAATAAAGAGCGGCAACAACTTATCGAACGGTGTTCGTTTGTCTTCTTCAGGAATGTATCTATGGAATTCAACCCCAATCATAGTACTACAACAACTCGAATGCGCAAAGGTTGCGCTTGGAATGTACTAAGTGCGAGGTGCGAGTTTGTCTTAGGGTTGGTAAGATTCCTATTTATTGTCAGATTCTTGCTCAGCTTCTTCCTGTGCCACTATCATGGGAGCGAGGTCTTGTGCCTGTAGCTTCTGAAAGAATTCGCTTTCCTCCATGGAAGGCAGCAGGAAGAGGGAAAAATTGTAAATGGGTTCGTAGAAATACGAATGTTGCTTTTGCTTGTTGGGGAGCCAGCCATATTTGCGGTCGAGCGCATTGAACAGTACGAAAAGGGTACTTAGAAAAAGGAGTGTTTTTGTCAACGAGAAGAACGCACCGCCAATCTGGTTCCAGCGTTCCGCCCCTCCGGCGCTAACCGTTTGTGTAATGAGTTTTCCCAGAAAAAAGAGACCAACAAAAACCAACACGAGCACGACTACAAATGAAATAATGGGCAGGTTGTCTGAACTCATTTCAAACTTGGTGCGCAGGAAATTGGCCATCCAGTCGCTCAGATGCACACCGGCGTATAGCCCCACGAAAAGAGCGAGCATCGAAAATACCTCCATCACAAAGCCGTTGCGCCAGCCGCGCCAAATGGCCAACCCAATAGGAATGAGCAGTACAAGGTCGAGATAGCTTACCATGATGAGCAAGGTAGTTTTCTACTGGTGTGGCGCCGTGAGACGCCACTGAAGTTTTGAACACGGGCTTTTTGAGAGGAAAATTACCCATTGGTGCAAAACTCTACATGACTTTGAGTAATTTTGTTACTCATTTTATGATTGAAACCTTAGTATCATCCAAAACTCGTATAAAGCTATTGATGAAGTTTTTTCTCAATAGCAGTAATAGCGCCTATCTGAGAAATCTCGAAGATGAATTCGGCGAGTCGACCAACGGCATTCGAATCGAGCTGAACAAGTTCGAAAAGGCCGGCTTTCTGGAGTCACGCCAGGAGGGCAACAAGAAAATGTTCAGGGTGAATACACTCCACCCGCTTTACAAGGATTTGCATTCAATTATTATGAAAATGACGGGCCTCAACCACGTCATAGATTATGTGCTCAAGCACATTGGTGAATTGGATGAAGTTTATTTGGTTGGAAAACTTGCGCAAGGGAAGGATACCGGTATTATTGACATAGTATTGGTTGGTGACCGGATCGACAAGAATTTTTTGATTGAACAGATTGAAAAGGCCGAGAGGAAAATTGGAAAGAAGATTCGCTATGTTCATTTTGATCGAGCGGGTTTCAGCATCGATAAAATAGCAGAGCCCGATATGCACCCGCTATTGCTCTGGAGCAAATAGAAAAATAAAGGAAAAGAAAAAACCTATTCGACGGAATACCATGAACGTGAAAGTTTACTCGGCCTCGAACAGAGAATCGTTACCCAAGATGATAGTTGCTATCGGGAAGGGAATGATTGCCGGACATGCGCTCGGATTACGCTTGTTTAAGCGCGATTTAAAGGCTGGTTTTGAAGCCTCAATGTTGGGTTACTTATGGACAATCTTACCATCGCTGGCGGCAGCCGGATTGTGGATCTTTCTGAATCACCAACGCGTAATTAAAGTTGCACCGACACCTATTCCTTATCCTGCCTTTGTGCTTATTGGAACTACGATTTGGACGCTCTTCTCGGAATCGCTCAATAGGCCTATTCAGCGCTATAAGACAGCAATGTCGATGATGGTGAAGCTGAATTTTCCACGGGAAGGCCTGGCGCTTGCAGCGCTTTATGACATGCTTTTCGGAATGATTCTAAAGCTCGGGGTGCTTATGATTATACTGGTATTTCTGGGTATAACGCCCACGATATACTGGCTATTGGTAATTCCCTTGCTTGTTGGCGTAGTGTTTTTTGGACTTGCAATCGGTCTTTTTATAACGCCTTTCGGAATATTGTTCAACGACATTGGAAAGGGCATTAACCTGATTCTTCCATTTTTAATGTATTTATCACCGGTTGTGTATCCTCTAAGCAGCGACTCTTTTTTAGGTAAGATGCAAGTCTTTAATCCTGTAGCGCCTCTTATTGAAGGTGCGCGCGCGGTTATCGCCGGGTTGCCGTATGAAATGTTTACACCCCTTTGCATTTGGACGGGGATAACCTTCTTATTTTTTGCACTTGGATTATTGATGCTGCGCATTGCTTTACCCATTATTGTAGAACGGTCAGGAAGTTAAAATCACTATGAATACGCCGGAAAAGGAAGTACTAGTTAAGGTTGAGGGAGTTTCGAAAAAGTTTTGTAAAAACTTGAAGCGAAGCCTCATTTATGGTGGTTCGGATATCGTGAAGGGTTTTTGCGGCATTGAACGTTCATCCGAATTGCGCAAGGATGAATTTTGGGCGTTGAATGATGTAAGTTTCGAAGTTCGTCGCGGCGAGTGTATTGGTTTGATAGGTCACAACGGGGCGGGAAAGAGTACGCTGCTGAAACTGTTGAATGGATTAATTCTTCCCGACAAGGGCAGGATTGAAATGCGAGGAAAGGTAGGCGCACTTATAGAACTTGGCGCAGGATTTTCGCCCATGCAAACCGGTCGCGAGAACGTTTATAACAACGGCGCTGTGCTTGGTTTTACAAAGGAAGAAATAGATAGCAACTTCGATAAGATAGTTGAGTTTGCAGAATTAAAAGATTTCATCGACACCCCCGTGCAGAATTATAGCTCGGGTATGAAAGTGCGCCTCGGGTTTTCAGTGGCTGCGCAAATGAAACCCGACATTCTGCTGATAGACGAAGTGCTTGCTGTGGGTGATATGGGGTTTGTGCTGAAGTGCTTCAAGCTTATTGACACGATTCTACCGAACACTGCATTGATTTTTGTGTCGCACAGTATGCAAATGGTTGGACGAATTTCTAGTCAGATTGTTTTATTGAATAAAGGTCAAGCCAAGTACCAAGGCCCCGATGTAGCAAGGGGAATCGATGCGTACTATAGCTTGTTCAAGTCCGCCGACAATCCCGACAAAGTATTCGATGACCAAAGCATTGAGCTTCTTGAATCGCGCATGGCGGGTAAGGAATTGAAGGATGGCTACTACGATTTGAAATGGAATGAATCGGTGACAGTCGAGTTCCGACTTAAGGCACTTAAAAAGATTAAGCACCCTAATATTTATCTGGCCTTCTATGACAATCGCAACAGAGGAGTTGCTGAGGCGATGACCATTGCAGGGGCTGCAGGCGCAGAACTTGAGGAACAGGAGATTTTTACTTGTAAGATTCGATTAAATAATGTGTGCCTTACGCAGGGACTATACAGTGTTACATTCACAGCTTCTGCTGCCGTCAGCAAAGAGCCCATGTTGAAAATGCACAAGGCACTTAAAATTCATTTGTCGGACGACTCACAGCTTTGGACTTCTTATAAAATTAATACAGAAATAATTGAGTAACGAAATGACTTATTTATCATTTGAACAATACAGCGAACTCGTGCAGAAATTGAGTGATGGCCATTGGACGAAGGCCACCATTGGCACAAGATGGGACTATCATAGTAAAGCGATTGAACTTATTAAATCGTTAGAGATGAACGGAAACAAACGGGTGCTCGAGATGGGTACCATGGGCGTGAAATGCGTCGCTGAATCCGACACAATTGATTTTCTGGAGCACTGGAACTTTGAAGGCAAGAGTCCTACATATTCCCATGATTGTAGAAAATTTCCTTGGCCGGTTGAAACGAGCAGTTACGATGTGTTTGTTTCGCTGCGCGTATTTCAACATTTACAGCCGGTACAAAAAGAGGCGTTTATGGAAGCGAAACGGGTGGCCAACAATGTTATCATTGTTGTTCCCAGAACATACAACAACCAACATATTCCGGATTCTAAACCGATAACGTATTCCGATTTTCTTGATTTTAATAGTGGCGTTCATCCCAATGTGTTTCTGCCAACCAAGTTTGGCGATTTGTACCTATGGTGTGCCGACAATCCTTCATCGCTGAATATCGAAAATTTATTTAAGGACATTAACCAGGATGCTCCAAAGACAAAGGTGGTGACAGAGTATGTTGGATTCTGGTCTTTGTTTATCAAGCTCTATCGTCGGATCAGAAAATAACCTGTTGATGCGCTCGCGGATTAAATCGCTATACAATCGAATTTTTACGAACACTTCAGCAGGAGTCGAAAAGTTTGCGATACCCCGTGGAAAAGTAATTATTGAGTTTATTGGTCCTCCTGGAGTTGGTAAAACAACATTGAAAAACGCTGTACTAAAACAGGTACAGTTGTACATTCATGATAAGGCAGAGGTTAAGTATTTAAGAAATGGAGTGAGTGATGACTGTCCTTATTGGCAGCTTCTTGGAAAGAAAATGGAGCGAATCGAAGGTCTGGTAGACGGAGTTCAGGATCGGTTTAAGGCGCTTGATTTTTTTATTCGTGAGATTAAAATTGAAAGTGAAATTCGGCGCACTCTCCATGACTCTTACATAATGGATGAAGGGTTGTGTCATAATTTTAATTCGGAATTACTCACCCTAACGGACGAAAGTTTTTTACGATGTATTGAAAATCGATGGATTATTTATTTACGACCCGAAAACCCTAAAGCCATTGTTGAAAGGCTTATTCAACGAGCGCAGTCTGCGAAGCAGGTTGTTTTTTATCACCAAGGCAAAGCACCAGACGAACTCGAAAGGTTAACGTTGCAGTCGTGCGAAAACCTGGATCGGTTTATTATACGGTTTAAAAGCTTCTCGTCGAATCTGCTGATACTAAACGCAGAAGATTCTTTTGAAACGAACATGAATGCCTCCTTAGCATACATAAAGAAACTTGCTTGAATGATGTCATGATACAGGTAACAAAAACATATTTGCCCCCGATCGATGAGTATATGGCTCAGGTAAAGCGCGCATTTGACAATGCTTGGTTGACGAATCGAGGGGAGTTGATAATAGAACTGGAGAGAAAGATTTCTGAATATTTGCGATTTTCGGATACTAAAATGATTTGCATGAATAATGGCACCGTGCCATTGCAAATAGCCGTAAAGTTGCTGGCCAAGGGCGGCGAGGTAATAACAACACCATTTAGTTATGTAGCAACTACCGCATCCATTGTTTGGGAGAATTGCACCCCGGTGTTTGTAGATATTCATCCAGAATTTCTTACGATTGACGAAACGCTTATTGAGGCGGCGATAACGGAAAGAACGACTTGCATTTTGGCAACCCATGTTTTTGGCAACCCATGCAACATCGAAGAGCTTGAGCGTATCGCAAAAAAGCATGGACTGTATGTTATTTACGATGCGGCGCATTGCTTTGGCGTGAATTACAAAGGCAAGAGCATTTTTGAATACGGCGACGTTAGCACATGTAGTTTCCACGCCACCAAACTTTTTCATACCGGAGAAGGTGGCGCTGTTTTTTGTAAAGACGAACAACTTTATCAGAAGCTATTTTACAGCCATAACTTCGGGCATAATGGCCCGCTCGATTTTCATGGTCTTGGCATTAACGGCAAAATTTCGGAGTTACAGGCTGCAATGGGTCTGGCGGTGCTGCCGTATGTGCAAGATATTATGAAAGAGAGATCAGAGTTGACGCGTTATTATGATGAGCACATCCATTTCGGTAGTATCCGAAAGATGAAATTACGCGCAGGTGTGAATTGGAATTACAGTTATTACCCCATTGTATTTGATAGCGAAAGTGCATTGTTAGTTGCGATGGAAAGATTGAGAGAAAAAGACGTCTTTCCGCGGCGATATTTTTTCCCCAGTTTGAATACTATTAACTACGCAAAGGGAACTAAAATGTCTGTTTCAGAAAACACAGCCGCATCTATTATTTGCCTGCCTCTATTTGCCGGTTTGAGCAAACGGGATGCAGAGGTTATTTCTGAAACCATCAATGCAGCAATAGCCTAAAGTGAAAGGAGATGCATACGGAAGCAATTTTGCTGATTGTGCAACCACGAATGAAATAGTGCCAACCTCCAGAGAAGCGAAACGTGCGAAGCGGGGGCTAAAAAATTATACTAGTGCTAGTAGCGTTTTGTATGTGGTTAACGCCTTGGTCGATTAACCACTTCTGTTTGAAGTGCACGCGTGTATATTTAACTAAAACCAATCTAGAGTGTCTATGCTTGACTCTTATTTTTTTATACCGGGAAATAAACCCAAATACCTGGAGAAAATTAACAGCATTCAAGCTGATTACATAGTCATCGATTTGGAAGATGCCGTGTCCGTAAATGCGAAGCAAATTGCCTTCGATATGGTGTTGAACCTGGAAATTGCGAATAATCATTTTATCAGGATTCCACTCCTCGACCATAGTTTTTCTTCGGATCAAATACAAATGATTGCGCGAAAATTCCAGGGGCGAATCGTGGTACCGAAAATTTCGCATGAAGAACACATAACAGGAATAGTGGATATCGTCGGCGATATTGCTGAGTTGAAGATGATATTCTTGGTTGAGCATCCGCTTGCTTTTATAAACCTCCCATCCATTTTACAGAAACATCACCATCTGTTTTTCGGAATAGGTTTCGGTAGTCATGATTTTTGTTCCACAAGCGGTATAAAGCACACGCTCGAGAATCTGGAATTCTACAAAAGGCAATTAATTTTATATTCGAAGGCATATCAAATTGCTTTTATTGATGGGGTAGATTTAGATTTGATGAATTTCGATTCTTTCGAACGGGAGTGTCTTTTTGCATTCGAAAATGGTGCTTCCGGAAAGTTTTTGATTCATCCAAAGCAGTTAGAAAAAATAAAGGCGGTACCTTACTTCTCAGAAAAGGAGTTGATAGAAATGAACCGGATTTACGCGCAGATAAAGGACATCGACGAAAAAGATATAGAGGTTTATACAATCGACGGCAAAGTATACGAGAAGCCCCACATTAACAGGATTAAATCAATTTTACAACGAATCAATAATTAGTATGGTGCAGGCAAATCAGATGGGATTCTACTTTGAGGATTATGAAGTAGGTCAGGTAATAAAACATGCTCAATCAAAAACAATCTTTGAATCGGATAATAATATTTTCTCGTTGCTGACGATGAATCATCACCCGGTACATATCAATATAGATTACTGCCAGGACAACCAGCATGGTCAAATATTGGTTCCCGGCACATTGGTTTTTTGTATTGCTGTACATTTGACTGTCATGGATATTAGTGGTAAGGCGATAGCTAATCTGGGATATGAAAGTATTGAGCACCTGCACCCTACATTTATTAACGACACCATCTATAGCCGGACCGAGATTCTCGATAAGAAGCCTTCTGCATCAAAATCGGATCGCGGAACTCTTTATGTTGAGACGACTGGAAGCAATCAGCAGGGTGTCGATGTGATTAAGTTTAGAAGAAAAATATTAGTGAAAAGGAAATGAAATCGAAAATTCAGATATTGAGAAGCCTCATGTTTGTGCCGGGGCACAACGAAAAATTGATTGATTCGGCATCTAAAAGTAATGCAGACGCAATTTTATTTGATTTGGAAGACAGTGTTCAGCCGTCCGAGAATAAAGTAAAGGCCAGGGAAATAATTGTTGCAAAATCAAAGGAAGAACGATTTGATCGATTCAAAAAATTTGTTCGCTTGAATGAGATTGAAACCGAATTTTTTCTACAAGATGTTTTGCAAGTCACCAATGCGCATATAGATGGTTTTTTACTCTCGAAAACAAATTCTGCTGATGATATAAAATACCTCGATAATTTACTAACCTCGATAGAGAGAGAAAGGAGTTTTCCTTTAGGTCGATTTACTATTATTCCTATATTGGAAAGCGCCGAATCAATCGTGAATATGAAAGAGATTGCGACGTCATCGGATAGAATAATTGCTCTTGGTTTTGGTTCGGAAGACTATGTGTCGAGCATCATGGGTGTGAGAGACTTCGAGACAAACCTTAGTATATCCTATCCACGTCAGTTGGTGCCGATTGTTGCCCGATCGTTCGGTTTGGAGGCTATAGACGCAGCTTATATTCACGTGCATGATTTAGAGGGTTTGCAACGGCACCTGGAAACATCTAAGATTCTCGGATATGGGGGAATGTGGATTTTGCATCCCAAGCAGAATGAAATGGCAAATGTGGTTTTTTCGCCGAATGAACATGAGTATAGCGAAGCAAGGGAGTTTTTACGCCTCTATGAAGAAGCGAAAAAAATCAATATGGGCGTAGCTATTATCAATGGAAAATTTGTAGGCCCACCATTGGTTATTAAGTCTGAAAATATAATTGCACGATACGAAGCAATTCGAAACAGGAGCTAGTCGAGCAAATCATGGAAAAAATAATTATTATAGGTGGTAAAAGTTCAGCGATTTTGATTGCTGACTATATCTACGACGCACAGGTTAAATTTGGAATGCCGGTAGAATTTCTTGGGTTCGCCTATGATGATGCCCCGCCCGGTTCGGAAATAAATGGTTTTCCGGTATTGTGTAACGTTCAAGAGGCTTACGAAAAATACAAGGGCGCACCAGAGGTCAAATTTATTTTCCAGATGTATGACATTCAACGAATGTCGGAAACGATTGCCTACAAAGACAGCCTTCAAATTCCGGATAATCGTTATTGCACGTTCATCCACCCCTCTTGCTTTGTTGCGCGAAGTGCCGAAATAGGCATTGGAACCATCATTCTAGCACATTCTGTGGTGAATGCGAAAGCGCGCATTGGCAAGTTTAATACACTTGTTAGCGGTGTTACAGTTGGTCATGATGCGGTGGTGGGTGATTACAACTTAATCGCAACGCAGGCTATAATCGCAAACGTCATGATGGGTTCTAGAAATTTCGTCGGAATTAACACGACTACGAATAATAAAATAACAATTGGTGATGATTGTCAAATTGGAATGGCCTCCAATGTTGTGAAGGATGTTCCGTCGGGAACCAAGTGCTTCGGTAATCCTGCAAAACCGGTCGACACCCCTAAAAGATTGAGATAATTCGTGAGCAATCCGTTAGTATCGATCTCCTGCACCACCTATAATCATTCCCGGTATTTAAGGGAATGCCTGGATGGATTTATGATGCAGAAAACATCGTTCGATGTTGAGATACTAATTCACGATGATGCATCAGATGACTCTACACGCGAAATTATTGAGGAATATGCGGCTCAATTTCCTGATAAAATATTTCCCATAGTTCAACAGGAGAACCAGTATCGTAAGGGTGTTCGCGGAATTATGGCGCGATTTAATTTCCCTCGTGCGCGCGGCAAATACATTGCCTTGTGCGAAGGGGACGATTACTGGACCGATCCTTATAAATTGCAGAAGCAAGTTGACTTTTTGGAAAAGAATCCTGAGTATGTACTTTGTTTTCATCGAGCGAATGTGCTGAAGAATGGGAAAATTCTGCCTGATCCGCTTGAAGAGAGATACAATCGAATTAATCATTTCCCATTAAGTAAGTTGGATTTGCTTCAGCAAAGCAATTTCATCCAAACACATTCAGTCGTCTTTCGAAATCGCGTGAGCGAATTCCCTCCCGAATTCAAGAACTCACCGGCGGGCGATTTGCTGCTCTATATTGAATTGGCTAATCATGGCTACATCCATCGTATCGATGACGTAATGGGAGTCTACCGAATGGGTTCTGGTATCTATTCAACCCTCGACCCATTCAACTTGCGTCGACAGAAAATGAAAATCGAAATTTCGATTTTATCGATGCTTTCTGAACCGGCCGAAAAACAAATCATGCTAGATAGAATTTTTTATTCAATCGATAGCATGAAAAACCCACTTGCTGAAGCGAATCGCTATAATTCAATCAAGGACGTTGTCTCTTTCAAGATGATGGTGC
>Ga0315902_10005425_pt1 | contig 18005 bp, 11 predicted proteins | sample LakEriMetagenome_9_FD_203523 | JGI IMG/M metagenome (GOLD analysis project Ga0315902, IMG submission 203523) | Freshwater fungal communities from buoy surface, Lake Erie, Ohio, United States - Buoy 12 MA117 | ecosystem: Environmental > Aquatic > Freshwater > Lake > Lake biofilm | place: USA... | reverse complement strand
GCCGAGATCCGCGCCCGCGCCAGCAAAGTCAACCAGCACCTCAAGCCCGACCTCGTCCTCGCCCTCCACTTCAACGCCGAATCCTGGGGCAACCCCGTCCGCCCAACCCTCACCAACGTCAACCACCTCCACCTCCTGGTCAGCGGTTGCTACTCGGCGCGCGAACTCGAATACGACGACCAGTGCTACGAGCTCATGCTCAAGCTGCTCAACCGATCCTATGACAAAGAACTCTCCGTCTCCCGTAGCGTCGCCCAATCCATGGCCCGCACCACCGGACTCCCGCCCTACACTTACACCTCGGACAGCGCGATCAATGTCGGCGGTTCGCCCTACATCTGGGCGCGCAATCTGTTGGCCAACCGCCTCTTCGAGTGCCCTGTCGTTTACCTCGAGCCCTACGTCATGAACAACAAGGAAGTCGTCAACCGCATCCAACTCGGCGACTATTCCGGCCGCCGCAACATCAACGGCACCCCGCGCGAAAGCCTCTACCGCGAATACGTCCGCGGCGTGGTCGACGGCCTCGTCGCCTACTACGGCGGAAATTAACCGCGGATTAAAGCAGTCGTCCGAAGCTTAAAGACTTCAGCCATGCTTGCCCCCGGTAGGGCCCGCTGGCCCAGCGGGCCGCTTCCTTTAGCGCAAGAAAGAGTGCGGACGGCTGGGCCAGCCGCCCCTACCACCCCAGACCAAAAGTGTCATCGCAAGGGGACGTTGGTACCACGCGGGTTTCACCGATAATAATTCAATCCGTGCCATCCGTGATATCCGTGGTTAAAAATTCTGACCGATGAAAATCCTCGCGGTGGCCAACCAGAAAGGCGGAGTCGGCAAAACCACGACCTCCGTCAATCTCGCCGCCGGCCTCGCCGCGCTCGGCCAACGCGTCCTCCTCGTCGACCTCGACCCGCAAGGCAACGCCACCAGCGCCGTCGCCGCCGAAATCGAAAGCCCGCCCACCCTCTACGGTCCCCTCACCGGCACGAGCGACGTCCGCTCCTGCCTCACCCCGACCCGCCTCGAGAACCTCTCCCTCATCGCCGCGAACATCGATCTGGCCGGACTCGAAATCGAAGTGGCCCGCATGGACGACCACCTCCAGCAGCTCCGCCGCGCCCTGCAACCCCTGCGCGACGAGAATGCCTTCGACTTCGCCATCCTCGATTGCCCGCCCTCGCTCGGCATCCTCATGACCAACGCGCTCGCCGCAGCCAACCAACTTCTCGTCCCCGTGCAATGCGAATACTACGCCCTCGAGGGGCTCGGAAAACTGATGTTCGTCATGGGCCAGATCCGCGAATCCGGCGCCAACCCCGGCCTCACGCTCTCCGGCCTGCTCATGACCATGTTCGACCGCCGCACCAACCTGGCCGAAGCCGTGGTCAAGGACGTGCGCGAGCATTTCCAGGAAGTCCTCTATGACACCGTCATCCCCCGCACCGTCCGCCTGAGCGAAGCCCCCAGCTTCGGCCGCACCATCTTCGAACACGACCCCCGCGGCCCCGGCGCCGAGGCCTACGGCAAGCTGGCTAAGGAATTTCTCAAACGCCACGAAGACAAACTCGCTTTTGTGAACGCTTGAAGAGCGAACGCATGGTGACCGGCTGCATCCTCTAAATACTTTGCATCCGCGCATTGACGCGATTGACGAATCCTTGTGCAATTCGCGCCGCCGACCATGGACTGGGGACTCGCCATCGCCAATGTGCTCAATCCCGCCGCGCTCTTCTTCGCGCTGGGTTTCGCCGCTGTATTGTTCAAGACGGACCTGGAAATCCCCGCCCCGCTCCCGAAGCTTTTCTCACTCTATCTCATCATCGCCATTGGCTACACCGGCGGCACCAAACTCGCGGCGTCCGGCCTGAGCGGCACCGTGCTGCTTTACATCGCGGCGGCCATGTTCATGGCACTGCTCGTGCCGGTCGCCGTCTTCTTCGTCCTGCGGAGACTCCTCTCCGTCTACGACGCCGCCGCCATGGCGGCGACATACGGGTCGATCAGCATCGTCACCTTCATCGTCGGCACCGAGTTCCTCGACCGCAACGGTCAAGCGTATGGCGGCTACATGGTGGCCATCATGTCGCTCATGGAATCGCCCGCCATCATCGCCGGTATTTTCCTTGTCCGCATGTTCGCCCCGCGCCGGACCCTCGCCGCGCCCAAGACCAACGCTGCTTCGCTCCTGCGCGAGTCGTTCCTCAACGCCTCGGTGTTCCTCCTTCTTGGAAGTTTGCTCATCGGCTGGGTCACCGGTCCGGCGCACGGCAAATCCCTCGAAACCTTCATGTCTGGGCTCTTCAAAGGCATGGTGATCTTCTTCCTGCTCGACACCGGCATGCATGCGGGGCGTCTCATCGGAATTTTCAAAAAAACCGGCGCACCGCTGGTGATCTTTGGCCTCGTTGCCCCGCTGGTCAGCGCCGCCCTCGGCCTCCTCGTGGCCAAGGGGATCGGCATGGCGCCCGGCGACGCGCTGCTCTTTGTCATCCTCTGCGCCAGTGCCAGCTACATCGTTGCCCCCGCCGCCATGCGCCACGCCATTCCGGAGTCGAATCCGGGACTGGTCGAACTCCTCTCCCTAGGTGTCACCTTCCCCTTCAATATCACCCTTGGCATCCCGCTCTACTGGATGGCCATTCGCCTGATATGGGGAGTGGGCTGAGCAGCGGAACCTGGACCTGCCTCAAAGCGCGAAGTCCGCGTCGGTCAAGCTGACATCGTGGCGGATGTTCGAGCCGTCGATCTCCGTGGTTGCGCCACCAGGCTGAGTTACGGTCATGCCCGCCGGTATGTTGCGTCCCGCGTCGTCCTTGGCCACTTGCGTCGTGGCGATGGTGCGGAGAAGTTTGCCCGAGACATCGTATTTCTCCACGCGCATAACAACGCGTTTGTCCGGGTCGATCCAGCTTCGCGCTTTGCCGTGCGGCGAGTTGCCGGCGGGGCGCGATTCGAGAATGACGCAGTCCGCACGTCCAACGGATTCTTTTCCGGCCAGTTGTTGTTTCGGCCAGAGGAAGAAATTCTCGATCACATCAGCGTAAGCGAGTCCTGTGCCAAACATGCCTTTGCTCCATTCGCCGTGACCAATCTCGGAGCGCTCCCCCGCTGCGGAAATTTTCTCCCCGCGCGGCCATTCCCCTTTACTCTGCAAAAGGGCAACTTTCTCGCCCTTGCGTTGCTGGGGCCAGAGAACTTCGTAAACCGTCCGCGCGCTTCCACCCGAGCGGAGTGATTTGATCTGCACCTGCAAGACTTGTCCGTCCGATGCCTTCATTCGGACACGAGCCGAGGACGCGCCGTCCTCGACCAACGAGGCCATCTGGGACGCCAACTGCCCGGCGTTCATCACCGGGTCCTCGGCGCGAAGGCTCGCCGCGGTCAGCAGGACGAAAAGGAGCGGAAAAAGTCTCATACTGCCGACAACATCCCTCGACGCGTGCGCCGGGGTCAACCCTGCAACGCAGCGCTGGGCGAGAGGCGCGAGCTGCGCCATGCCGGATAAAGTCCACTGACAATGCCGACCGCTACCGCGATGAGCACAGCTTGCAGAGCCAAGGACCATCCGAGATCGGGCTCGAGAAATCCGCGCACGAAGGGCGTTTGCTCAAGAATGGCCAAAGTCACAGCACCGAGCACCACCCCGACCACGCCGCCGAGAAATCCCATCGCGGCGGATTCGCAGAGAATGAGCGACATGATGCGCGCGCGCGACCAACCGAGCGCGAGCAGGACTCCGATCTCGTGTTTGCGTTCGAACACGCTCATCAGCATGGTGTTCATCACGCCGAGAACCCCCACGATGAGGGCGAGCAGCGACGTGCTCCAGCTCATGGCCTGCGCCATGCGGAACCCCTGGCTCGTGCCCACTACCTCGCGCGCGCGGACCGCGCGCAGGCCGGGATGCTTCGCCTCGATCTCGCGGCAAAGAACCGTGACACGTTCGTCCGGCGTTCCCTCCGGAACGCGCACATTGACGAAATTCGCGCGGCCCTCGTAACCCGAGACTTCCTGGAACCGCGGCAGAGCCATGTTGATCGCGCCGTTCTCCAGCACCGACTTGCCGTCCACGATGCCGGCGACCGTGAACTCGCCGGTTTCGATTTGCAGTTTGTCGCCCGTTTTTTTGCCGAGCACCTCGGCCGCCAGTTTTCCGAGGACCACGGCATTCTCCTGCGCATCGCGCGGCAGACGCCCTTCGATGACCTGCAACTGGTCCCAAGTGAAAGAATCCCACTCCCGCCCGTAGACGACCATCATGGGCGCGTCCTCCACGCTGAGCATCTGCATGAGAGTCATGTTGGCCTCGGCCACGCCGGGCATGGATGCAATCCCGTCCCGCACCGACTCCTCGAAAGCCTTGGGCATGATGCCGCCCTGCATGTTGCTGACCACGATGTCGATGCCGATCGTGTCGAGTTGATCGACCACGCTCTTCTCGTAGCCGGACGCCATGCCGACCAGCGCGACAACGGCGGCGATGCCAATGGCGATGCCCAGGACGGTGAGCCCGGTGCGCACCGGGCGGCGCCACAAACCACGGAAGATGACCTGGAGAAAATTCATCGTTACAAGCCTTCGGGCACAATCTCCCCGTCTTTGATCCGGACCGTGCGTGTTCCGTGGCGTGCGAGTTCCTGATCGTGCGTGACCATGACCAGCGTCACGCGGTGTTCCTCGCGGAGGCGAAGCAGGATATCCATGACGTGCGCGGAATTTTTGCTGTCGAGATTCCCCGTCGGTTCGTCGGCCAACAGGATAGCGGGACGGTTGGCCAGACTGCGCGCAATCGCCGCGCGCTGGCGTTCGCCGCCGGACAACTTCACCGGGAGATGGCCGAGCCGGTGACCGAGGCCGACCGCTTCGAGCAGTTCAACGGCCCGCGCACGGCGTTCGCGCGGCGTGCCCGGCAGACCGAACATGGGTATCTGGACGTTTTCCTCGATGGTGAAATTCGGGAGCAGATGGAAAGACTGGAAGATGAAACCGATTTCTTTCGCCCGGTAGGAGGCGGCGTCGGCGATCTCGGTCAGGTCACGACCGCGAAAACACAACTTCCCCGCCGAGGGACGGTCGAGCAGGCCGAGCATGTTGAGCAAAGTCGTCTTGCCGCACCCGCTCGGTCCGACGATGGAAACGAATTCGCCGTGGCGGATGCTGAGATCGACACCGCGCAGCGCGGCAACCCGTCCGTCGTCGAATTCTTTGGTCAATCCGGACGCCTCGTAGAGGACTTCTTCGGGCGACGTTTCGGGTGCGGGCATGGGCGCGCCTACTTCGCCCCGGCCCACTGCGCGCCGACGCGGGGATCGCGCAGGCTCTTCAACAGATCCACGAAAGCGGAGCGATAGTTGGGAAACGGCGTGGTGTCGCCCTCCTCGGAAGGGTCGATCAGACCGACATGGTCCGGAAGTTCGTCATAGGGGATGGAACTCTTCACATGGTGAACACCGTGCAGCGGCTGGTGCAGGAGACTGAGGGCAACAAAGCGGCCGGCCGTGGTATCGACAATGACGCTGCGGGTCGCGCTGCGTCCGGTGTTGCCGCTCAGACCGACGTGCTCGATGTATTTGCGCCAGCTTTGCATGTTGCCGGCGATGAAGGCGGGGATGAAGTAGATGACGAGGAACCAGCTCCAGACATTGAACCATGCGACGAAGCCGAGCGTCGTGCCCCAAAGAAGGATCATGCCGGCCGTTTCGCGCCAAATCTTCGTCCGCACCGCCTTGTTCGTGACGGGCGAAGGCTGCTCGAGAAAAACGCGCCAGAAAAGCAACGGCGTGTAGAAAAAGCCGAAGTTCAGCTCGAGGAACGCGGCGACACGCCGCCACCAGAGGGGTTCCTGCGGATCGACGAAGGGCCACAGCTCGAGATCTTTCACCGTGGCGAGATTGACGTGGTGCTTCTGGTGCAGCGCGCGGTAAAGGGTGAAAGGCGTGAGGCTGATCATACCGACAATCTGGCCGTCGAGTTCGTTGAGCCATTTGCTCTCGCGCAAATTCCCGTGTGCCGCTTCGTGAAAGCCGATGAGCATGGCATGCATGAGATGGCTGGAGACGAGGATGAGCGGAATGATCGCCCAGAGAAAAGCGGTCTGTCCGGAGACATAGCGATACATGCACCAAGCAAGCAGCCCGGTGGTCAAATACACGCCGGAGGCCACCCACGTGAACGAGGCACGACAGGGCCACGGCTCGTCGTGTTCGGCATGGGCCGGATTTTTGGCGGTCATGTGCATGGCGGGCTTGGCAGTCAGAGTTTGATATCGGCCGGTCGCACGGATGGATTGCGTCCGACTTCGCCGATGACGCCCCGGAAGATGCGGTCGATTTCCGACACGTCATCGCAGGTGAGGACGTCCGTCCGGTGAAGCCAGACCACTTCCAACCTCCTGGCATCTTCCGTGATCTCGCAGCCGATGTCAAAGCGCGCCGTGCCGGTGGAAACGAGCTCGAGCCGGCTGGAGATCCCGGGGATGTCGACGCCTGAAAAAGGATGGTTCTGCACCGCAAAACGCACATCGAAGAGCGGGTGGCGTCCACCGACGGGGCTTGCCCCGACCGCCGTGGCAAGTTCGGCAAAAGGCATGGCGTGGGCAAAGTCGTCGACCACTTCGCGGTGCAACCGGGCCAGCGTCGCATCAAAGGACTGCCCGGGATCGAGTTGCCCGCGAAGCGGCACGTTTCCCGAGAAGTATCCCATCGTCTCGCGGGCGGCGGTTTTGCCGCGGCCGGCCACGGGCGTCCCGACAACGACGTCCGTTTCTCCCGTCCAACGGAACAACGCGGTGCGGAAGGCGGCGAGAAGGACGGAAAAAAGCGTGGCGCCTTTGCTTTTGGCCAATTCGCGCAGGGAGTCGGCCTCCAAGCCGGGAATCTCGGAGCTGCTGCGGGCAAGCTTCCCGGCCCGCGAAGCGTCACGGTCGCGGAAGAAAAGTTTCGCGCCTTGGAGCCGCGGCCGCCAGTAGTCGAGGTGCTTTTCGAGTTCGGCCGGCGTCCATTGCGCGCGCTCGGCGGCCGCCCACTCGGCGTAGGTCATTTCCAGCGGCGGAAGTTCGAGACGCATGGCCCCGAGGCGCGACATGTCGTTACCCGCTTTCTGCCAGGCCAGCAGGCACCCGATGGTGAAATCACGGACGAAATTGCTGAGCGTCCAGCCGTCGGCAATCGAGTGGTGGACGGCGAGCGCCAGTGCGTGGTGGTCGGGACCGCGCTTGAGCATTTCGATCCGGCAGAGCGGACCGCGCAGCAAGTCGATCGGGCGGGAGAAACATTCCTGCATCTCGTCGGTCACCCGATCGTCGCCGGCGGAAGCGGATAGCAACTCGCGGTAAGCAAGCTCCGGTTCGGCCTCGGTGCGGACAACCTGGAGCGGCCGTTCCTTGCCCGGAACAAAAGTGGTGCGCAGCGCATCATGACGCCGCATGACATGACCCAGCGCCTCCGAGCACATGGCGTGCGTCAGCGGTCCGCGGATGTCCAGGAAACAGCAAATGTTGTTCGAGGCATCGCCCGGGGGAACAGCCGACGCCTCCCACAATTCTCTCTGGGGAAAAGACAACGGCTCCAAGCGGGCCTTCCCCGCCGCCAGCCATTCTTTCAGCTTGGTACGCGCGTCGGATTCCATCCGCCGCCTATTCCTTGGTCGCCGCGGCGCCGGTTCGGTCGATCTCTTTCCCGGGCCCGTCCGAAAGAAGTTCGTCCAGCGCGTCCACATCGAGTTCGTCGAAGTTGATTTCATCGACCGTGACAGCGACTTCTTGGACCGGAGCGGCGGGCGCTTGGGATTTTTTCGCGCCGCCGCCGAGGTGCTCGTCGATCAGTCCCGCGATCTGGCCGATGGTCCGTGCGCGCAGGAGGCTCGTCGGGGGAAGGGTCACGCCGATGGAATTTTCGATCATGTTTTCGATCTCCACGCCCATGAGGGAGTCGAGGCCGAGATCGGTCAGCGGTTGCTCGGGGCGAAGGCTCTCGGGTTTGACGCGCAAAACGGAGCCAACCACTTCCTGCAGGGCTTGGACGATGATGGCTTCGCGGTCCTCCGGATCGGCGGCGTCGATGCGTTTGCGCCAGTCGCCGACTTTGCCGCCGGTTTCGTCGGCTTCCTCCGTGCCGGAAAGGACGCGTTCGTAGAGGAGATTTTCCTGCGCGCCCTTCGAGGCTTGGCGCCATTTAGCCCAATCGATGCGCATGCCCGCGACCTGTGGCGCGCGGGTGGCGAGGAGATTTTCCAGCACCTCGAAAATTTCGCGGGGTTCGAGCAGGCCGGTGCCGATGCGCGCGAGGTATTCAGCCACGCGCTCGTTGCGCGCGACGTAGCCTTCGCCGCCGAGCGCGCCCCAATTGACGGCCAAAGCGGGCAGACCGAGTGCGTGGCGGTGGTGGGCCAGCGAATCGAGAAAGGCATTGGCCGCGGAGTAGTTGCCCTGTGCCGGGTTTCCGAAAACGCTCGAGGCGGACGAGAACATGACGAATGCATCGAGCGGCTGGTCGCGTGTGGCCTCGTGCAGGAGCCAGGCGCCGTGGGCCTTGGGATTGAGCACAGCGGCCATGCGGTCCGGCGTGAGGTCGGTCAAAGGTGCATCGTCGAGGACCATGGCAAGGTGGAAGACGCCCTTGAGCGGACGTCCGGTTTCGCGGATGCGCTCCATCACGGAATGCGTTCCTTCCTCGGTGCCGATGTCCGCGGCCACGGCGATGACTTCGGTTCCGGCCGCGCGGAGTTCGGCCATGAATTCCTCGGCTCCGGGGGCAGCCGCACCCTGACGGCTGGTCAGCGCGAGGTGACGCGCGCCCTTTTCGGACAACCACCGGGCCAGGCTGCGGCCGAAGCCGCCGAAACCGCCGGTGACAAGGTAAACCGCCTCGGGATCGACTTGGAACGGTTCGGACAGGCCATCACCTTGGCGCGAGACGAACGGCTCGGCGAAATTCAGGATGACTTTGCCCGTGTGTTTGCCGCCAGCCATGAGGCGGAAGGCGGCGTCGAGGCGGTTGGCGGGGAAAGATCGGTGCAAAAGCGGACGCAGCTTGCGGGCGGCGACCAGCGCGGTGATTTCCGCCATCAGTTCGCGGGTGAGACCGGCGTCACCGGCAAAGACGGCGTCCATGGCCACCACGTGGAAGGACGCGTTTTTGCGCAGGTGCCACATGGGCAGTTTCGAATTCTGGTAGATGTCGCGTTTGCCGATCTCGATGAAGCGTCCGAATTCCGCGAGGCAGGAGAGGCCCATGGGGATGGCTTCGGCCGCAAGGGCGTTGAGCACGGCGTCGACGCCGCGACCTCCGGTGACGCGCTTCACTTCCTCGGCGAAATCGCCGCGGCGTGAATCGACGACATGCGCGACGCCGAGTGTTTGGAGCAGGGCGCGCTTGGCCGGGCTGCCGGCCGAGGCAATCACTTTGGCCCCGAGGTGATGGGCAATCTGGACGGCGGCCATACCGACGCCGCCGGCTCCAGCGTGGACAAGAATGGTTTCGCCGGCGCGGAGGCGCGCCACATTGACCAGCGAATGCCATGCGGTCATGAAAACGACCGGGATAGTCGCAGCCTGCTCGGGAGTGATTCCCGCGGGAATCGGCAACACATCCTCCGCGCGCGCCAAGGTGTGGGTGGCGAGGCCGAAGACAGCGAGACCGAAAACACAGTCACCCGGTTTCACATGGGCCACGCCTTCGCCGACCGCGACAACTTCACCGGCCACTTCGTCGCCATACATGCGCGCATCGACGGTTTCCGCCGGATAAAGTCCGAGCGCCTTGAGCACGTCGCGGAAATTGAGGCCGGCGGCTTCGACCCGGATGAGAACCTGGCCCGGTTGACAAGCGGGCATGGCGAAAGGTGTGAGTGCCAGACTGTCGAGCACGCCGCGCTCGCGCGATTCCACGCGCAGCGGCACTTCGGGTCCGAGTTCGCGGTTGCGGGCCGGCAAGCCGCGGGTAATGCGCTGCCCGTAACGGGCTTCGTCGCGCAGGGCGATTTCGCGCTCGGGTTCCTCGCGCGAAAGCTCGCGCAGCAGAACGGCCGCATCGCGGGCCGAGGCGATGGCCGGCAAGTCAATGTTGCGGACAACAAGATGAGGGTTCTCATTGAGAAGGACGCGAAAAACACCCAGAACCGCCCCCGAGGGGAGATCGACCGTTCCGCCATGGCGCCCGACCGGTTGCGCGCCACGGGTGACCACGTCGACACGGATTCCGCTGGCGCCCGCGCCGAAGCGGCCGAGGAAAACAGAAAGATTCCGCAAAGCAGCGACGTGCCTGAGCATGTCGCCGTCGCGCGTTGCGTGCAAACTCCACAGATAAACCAGACGACGAGGAACGCCTGACCTGAGGGCCTCGGCCAGATGGCCCCAGTCGGCTTCACTGGTCGGGTCGATCGTGTAGGCGTCTTCCGCTTCGGCGAATTCCGTGCCCTGTTGAACCAAGCTGCAACTTCCGCCGCTCTCCCGGATCCGAGTGGCCAACCCGTCGGCGGCCTCGGAATCATCGGAAAAAATCAGCCAGCTTTGCGCGGGCAGTTCGATCGCTTCGTCATGTGCTGCGTCCAATCCCGCCTTGCGTGCCATGGCCAAGAACTGTGTTTCCCCGCCTTCCGGCCCGGCCAAGCCCGGCAAGCTGGCCGTCTCGGAAAAGCCGCACTCGCGCAAGACCTCTTCCCAACGTTCGCGGGCCAGCAGCGGGTGATCGGCCCGCAGGTCGGTATCGGTCATGCTCCACCAACCCGAGGTGAGTCCGAAAACGGATTCGGTCCACGTGCGCGGCGACGCCACGTCGACAAAAGCCAACGTCCCGCCGGGGGCGAGCAGGCGGTGAAGATGTCCCAGCGCTGCGCGCAAATCGGATGCGGCGTGCAGGACGTTTGTGCCGATGATGAAGTCGAACGATCCTTCGTCGAAACCCTGCTCGAAAGGTTCGCGATTCAAATCGAGTGCCCGGTATTCGACTTCCGGGAAGTGAGCCAGTTTCTGCTGGGCCGAAGGAAAGAACGCGGTTGAAGCGTCGGTGAAAACGTAGCGGTGCAATTCGCGCTCCAAGCGCGGAAGAACATAGGCAGCCAGACCGCCGGTGCCCGCGCCGATCTCGAGAATGCGCAGGCCGCGACCCTCGGGCAGAGCCGATGCGGAACGGCGAAGTGCCGCGGCCACAGCGGCCAGCCAGGGCGAGGAGAAGATGCCATCGCTGTAAAAATGCTCGAGCAAATCGGAGCCGGCCCCGGTGAAGAGAACCTGCACGGCATCCTTCTCTCCGCGCATGATACCTGCAAAGTTGCGTCCAGTTGTCGCTCCGAGCAGCGCCTGGGGGTAATGCTCGGGTCGCGCCTCGAGAAATTCGCGCAACCTGCTTTCGGCGCCGTCGGCCCAAGCAGCGAAAGCGCCCGTCGCTGTCCAAGCGTCGCGCGTTGCGGCCAGCGCTCCGCGCTTGACCAGCGCGTCCATGAGACGGACGAAGACGCGTTTCTGCGATTCGACAACGCCGAGCGAATCAGATGAGAAATCCTCCCCTCTGTGCACGCCCATTTCGCGCAATCCGGCGGCGACGAAGGACGCGGCGAGGTCGTCTTCCTCGCGCATGACCTGGCGCATGTTTTCCTCTCCGCGCAGGGCGACAACGCTGGCACCCGCCTCGGCGGCCGCACGCTGCAGGTCGGCCAGCGGGACTTGCTGGGCTTCCATCGCTCCGGCCGAACCGGGCAACCTTTGCCAGTCGAGATGGTAAACAAGATCGCGCCAACCGGCCGCGGCGCCTTTTTTGCCGAAGGAGAGCGCCACCGCGCGGAATCCCTCGACGTAGACCGCCGGACGTCCGGTTTTGTCATAGAGCGAAATATTCCCCTCGATCAGTTCGTCATTGTTCTGCGTGACTTCGGCACGGACGCGTGCCGCGGCTCCCGGGGTGCGCAGGAACAAGATGCGCGAGAAGCGCACCGGCAATTTCATTTTTTCCTCCAGACCTTCCATGGCGCGTCCGCCCGCCGAGAAGACGTGGAGCGCGGCGTCCATGATGACCGGATGCATCGCGTAGTCGCCGGCGCGCTTGGCCGCGGTTTCGGAGAGGGAGACGAGGCCGGCCGAGCGTCCATTGCGGGTGGCCAGTTCGCGCAAGCCGCGGAACTCCGGGCCGTAGGGCAGGCCCAGCCGCGCCATCGTTTCGTAGGAGCCTTCCGGAGATTGAACCTCCATTTCGTCGGAAGGATCGCTCCACGGTGAATTTTCGAATTCCGACTCCGTGCGCTCGGATCGCAACGAACCGACGACATGCACCGACCAATTCAGCGAAGGTTCGAAGCGGCTCTGGATATTGAAGGTTCGTTCGACGGGGTCGTAGGTCAGTTCCATGACCAGATCCTCCACCGCTTCGGGCACGATGAGCGGCTTGCGGATTTCGAATTCCTCGACGGCGAAAGGCCGCCCCTCGAACAACTCGCGTCCCGCCTCCAATGCCATTTCGATGAAGCCGGCCGCGGGAAAGACAATGTGTTTATCCACGCGATGATCGCGCAAATAGGCGAGGTGCCGCTCGTCGAGACGACACGTCCACGTGGGCACGGAGCGGAGTAATTTGGCGTCGAGCAGTCCGCGGCCGCCGGGATGAAGTCGTCCATGCTGCGCCTCGCCCGACTCGCTCCACCAGCGGGCTTTGTTCCAGGGATAAGTCGGCAGCTTGAGCAGGCGGCGCGATGACGTCATCGCGGAGAAGCGCAACTCGACTCCGAGGCGGTGGAGATCGTTGGACGCCTCGACCATCGATTCCTGTTCGCGCTCGCGGCGGGTGGAAGAAACAACCTGCGGCTTCTGGCCTTTGCTCCCGAGGCATTCCTGGATGGAAACGGCCAGCGCGGGGTGCGCGCTGAGTTCGAGCCAGATATCGACACCGTGCTCGGCCATCGCGTTGACCGCTTCGACGAACCGCACCGGCTGACGGATCCCGCGCGCCCAATAAGCAGCGACGCAGTCTTCGCCGCGGCAGCGCTCGCCGGTCACCGTGCAGAAGAAAGGCACCGTTTCGGTTCGCGGCTGCAGGTGGGCCAACCGCTGCCGCACCGCATCGGCGGCCGGTTGCATCATGGCATGGTGAAAGGGATGGCTGACGCGGACGAAGCGCGCAAAGACACCGGCGGGCTCGAGTTCGGCCGCCATTTTCTCGAGCGATGTTTTCAGTCCGGAGAGCGTGAGCGAACGCGGGCCGTTGAACGCCGCGATGCTGATTTCCGGATCGTGGCGGGCGATGAGTTCTTCCGCCTCCGCTTGGGAAACACCGACGGCGAGCATGCCGCCTTCGCCGTGGGTGCAATCCTGCATCGACTGCGCGCGCACCACGATGATCTCCGCGGCTTCCTCCAGCGTGAAGATACCCGCGAGGCACGCCGCGGCGACTTCGCCCACGCTGTGACCGACGATGCACGCGGGTTCGATGCCCCACGATTTCCAGAGCTCGGCCAGCGCGATTTGCATGGCAAAGATGGCGGGCTGCGCGAATTCGGTCTGTCCGAGACGCGTCTCGTCCTCGTCGCGGGCCAACTCCTCGAAGAGCGAGAAGCGCGCGTGCGGTGCCATAGCCGCGGCGCAGCGTTCCATCGCGCCGCGGAACACCGGCTCGGTGCGCATCAGTTCGCGTCCCATACCCCACCACTGCGGACCCTGGCCGCTCATGACGAAACCGATGCGCGGGGCATGTTCCGGCGCAGGCGTGAAAGATGTTTTCAGCTCGGTGCTCGCGCCATCCTGCGCGAAAGCCAGCAGGGCGTCGGCCAATTGGCGGTCGGATTTCGGGGCGCCGGTCAGGCGGTAAGAATGATGGTTGCGCCGGGCGCCGAGCGTGTGAACAAGATCGGGCAGCAAAGATGATGTGCCGTTGGCCTTCAGCTTCGCGTCGATCCAAGCGCCGAGATTTTGCGCGGATGCCTTCAGCGATTCCTCCGAGCGGGCAGAAAGGAGAAAAGGCCAAGCACGCTCTTCCTCGATGGAGAAATGCGCGGATTCCGCATGCGGTGGGGGTTCGGTGAGGATGACGTGGGCATTGGCTCCGCCGAAGCCGAAGGAATTCACCCCGATGATGCGGGGCAGGTCGCCGTTGTCAGGAAAATCCTCGAGTTGCACGGGAACGCGGAGGCGGCAGGCCTGGAAGTCGATGTGCGGACTCGGCTCCTTGAAGTTGAGGCTGGGCGGGATCTTGCCGCGATTGGCCACGAGAGCCGCTTTCATCAGGCCGGCCACGCCGGCAGCGGTTTCGAGGTGGCCGAGGTTGGTTTTCACCGAACCGATGACCAGCGCGCGATCCGCAGGGCGCTGCGCGCAAAGGGCCTCGGCCAAAGCGTGCGCTTCGATCGGATCGCCGACCGCTGTGCCCGTGCCGTGCGCCTCGACATAACCGATATCGGACGGATCGATGCCGGCGATGACGCAGGCTTTTTTGACCAGCCGCGCCTGCGCCTCTTGCCCGGGCAGCGAAATGCCGTTGGTATGGCCGTCTTGGTTCGTCGCCGTGGCGCGGATTACCGCGTAGACCGGATCACCGTCGGCGATGGCTTGGGCGAGAGGCTTCAACACCACCATGCCCGCCCCCTCCCCGCGCACGAAACCGTCGGCCGACGCATCGAAGGCTTTGCAGCGTCCCTCCGGCGAAAGCATGCTGGCCCGCGAGAATCCGATGAATCCATCGGGCGTGATCATCACGGTCACGCCGCCAGCCAACGCGACAGGGCAATGTCCGGCCGCAAGCTGCTCGCACGCGATGTGCACGGCCGTGAGCGCGGCGGAGCAGGCTGTATCCATGGCGATGCTCGGCCCGGTGAGGTTGAAGCAATAGGAAATGCGGTTGGCCGCGATGCTGTGTGCATGGCCGGTCGGCGTATGCGCGCTGATGCGCGAGCGGTCGCCACCGCCGCCCTGGATTGACTGGTAGTCGTTGTGCGAGACGCCGACGAAAACCCCGACATCCGTGCCGTTGCGCAAATCGAGCACGAGCCCGGCGTCTTCCATCGCCTCCCAAGCCGTCTCGAGCAGAAGACGCTGCTGCGGATCGATGTAGGGGGCTTCGCGGGGCGAGATGCCGAAGAATTGCGGATCGAACTGGTCGAGGCCGTCGATGAACCCGCCGCGCTTGGCGATCGATTTGCCGGGCAAGCCCTGCTCGGCATCGTAAAAACGCTCGATGTTCCAGCGGTCCCCCGGAATTTCGGCCACCGCCTCCCGGCCCTCGCAGATGAACTTCCAGAAATCTTCCGGATTGTTGAGACCGCCGGGGAAGCGGCATCCCATGCCGATGATGGCGATGTCTTCCTTGCGGGGCAGTGCGGGCGAGGGTTTTCTCATGGGCAGAATTGGCCTTGCAGGTTACAGGCAGTCTAGGGCATTCCTCCAGAGGAAAGACGCGGACAAGCGGCCTTGAGCAGGCGGCGGGATCTGCCTAGGCTGCCCGCCCCATGGGAAGACAATGGTTGCTGGCCAAACGCGAGGTCACCATCGCCGCCCGCCACGGCGGGGCGGATCCGGCGACCAACTCGCGGTTGGCCGCGGCGCTGGAAAAGGCGCGCAAAGAGAGCGTGCCGAAGGACGCCATCGAACGGGCCATCGCCAAAGGCGCGGGCACGGGCGGCGACAAAACATCGCTCGAGCACATCACTTTCGAAGGCTACGCGCCGCACAAGGTGCCGGTCATGGTCGAAACGTTCACCGACAACACCAACCGCACCACTCCGGAGATCCGCGTGCTCTTCAAAAAAGGCCAGCTCGGCGCTTCGGGAAGCAACAAGTTCCTTTTCGACAATGTCGGCTTGGTCGAGGCGCACACCGCGCAGTCCGGCACGGACCTCGAGGAAGCTGCGATCGAAGCGGGCGCGAATGAAGTCGAGCCCCTCACCCACGAGCAGAATGACGACATTCCCGCCGGCGCGATCGGCGCGCGTTTCATCACCGACCGTGCCAACACCCACGGAGTGTCGAAGTGGCTCTCGGAGAACGGATGGACCGTGGTGACGAGCGAGCTCGGCTTCGTGCCGAAGCAATGTCCGGATCTCAGCGAGGATCAACGCTCCGAGGTCGGCGCGTTTTTACAGGCGCTCGACGACCATGACGACGTACACCGCGTCTGGGCCGCGGTGAAGTAGTCTCCCGGAATGTTCCCCGAAAAATTGTAGGGGCGGTCAGCCGAGGTTTGGCGAGACAGGTTGCCGCAGGCAACCAACTGATATGACCGCCGGAACAGACCGGAGAAAAGGCACCGGCGGTCACAGACCGCCGCTACAATTTAGAACAGAAAAAATCCGGGAGCGAGGCTCACCACCGCCCGCCGGTCGGCGCGAGACCGCGGGGAGTGCCGAGGATTTCGGCGAGGACGATCGCGTGGCGTTTGGAGGTGCGGTCGGAAAGCATGGCGCGCACGGACGAAGGCAGAGGTTTTTCCGTCGCGGTCGTTTTTTCTTTCGCGGCGAAAGCGGAGGCGAGCCGCGCCATTTTTTCGTCCGGCCGCCGGATCGACGGCGGTTGCCAGCGGGGTTTCTCCGCGACGGGCGCCGGCCTCGGGACCGGAGGAGGCGCCTCCTCGAGCGAGGCAAATTCCTCCTCTGCTTCGGGCGCGGAACGTTGCGCGATAGGCGGAGGCAGAACCGTTTCGGCGGGAAGTCCGAGCGCATCCATCAATTCTCTGAGCGGATCCTGCGGGGGAACCGCTGCGCGGCGCGCCTCCGCGGGGCGCTGCGGCTTTTGCGTGTAGATGTTGCGACCGGTCTCGCGTTCGGTTCCGCGCTCGAGTTTGGCCTGCTCGCGTTTCTCCGCGGCCTTTTGCATCACCCAATTGACCAGACTGATCAATCCGATGACAACGAGCAGGACAAGCTGTTCCATGGCGGAACCGGTCGGGAATTCTTACCGTGCCTCCGCGCTGCCGCGCTCGGAACCGGCGATGGATTCGCGCATCTGCGAGTCGGCCTGAATGTTCTTCATCTTCATGTAGTCCATGATGCCAAGGTTGCCGTTGCGGAATGCTTCGGCCATGGCCTGCGGGACCTGCGCTTCGGCTTCGACGACTTTGGCGCGCATTTCCTGGGTCTTGGCGCGCATTTCACCCTCGAGGGCGACGGCGGCAGCGCGGCGCACTTCCGCCTTGGCTTGGGCCACGACTTTGTCGGCTTCGGCCTGCTCGCCCTGCAACTTGGCGCCGACGTTTTCGCCGACGTCGATGTCGGCGATGTCGACGGAGAGAATCTCGAAGGCGGTGCCGCTATCGAGGCCTTTTTGCAGGACAGTTTTCGAAATACGGTCCGGATTTTCCAACACGTCCTTGTAGGAGAGCGCGGAGCCGATCGAGGTCACGATCCCCTCGCCGACGCGGGCAATGATGGTTTCCTCGGTGGCGCCGCCCACGAAGCGGTCGAGATTCGAGCGCACGGTGACACGGGCTTTGACTTTGACCCCGATACCGTCGCGGGCCACGGCGTCGATGGTCGAGCGGCCGGAACCGGGAGCGGGACAGTCGATAACTTTCGGATTGATGCTGGTGCGGACCGCTTCGAGGACCGTCTTGCTCGTTCCTTTAATGGCGAGGTCGATGGCGCAGGCGCGGTTGAAGTCGAGCTTGATGCCGGCTTTGTCCGCCGCGATGAGGGCCAGCACGACGGAATCCACGCTGCCACCGGCCAGGTAGTGGGCTTCGAGTTCGTCGGTATCGAGCGGAATGCCGGCCTTCACCGCGGTGATTCGGCTGTCGACGATCATTCCGACCGGCACGCGGCGCAGGCGCATGCCGACGAGGCGCGCGAAGGAAACCGGCGCATCGGCGATCTTGGCGCGCAGCCAGATCCCGAAAAAGTTGAAGAGGATAACGAGGAGGACGAGGCCGACGACAAAGGCCAATCCGACGGCTGCGGTTACGATAATGGAGCTCACGAAAAGAGACTAAACCGACGGAGCGGCGGGCTCCAACCTGTCTTTTCGTCGCACCGTCACGCGGAAGCCGTCGGCCGACACGACCGTAACCACCGCGCCTTCCTCCAGAAAGTCCCCAACT
>Ga0315902_10005421_pt1 | contig 18010 bp, 17 predicted proteins | sample LakEriMetagenome_9_FD_203523 | JGI IMG/M metagenome (GOLD analysis project Ga0315902, IMG submission 203523) | Freshwater fungal communities from buoy surface, Lake Erie, Ohio, United States - Buoy 12 MA117 | ecosystem: Environmental > Aquatic > Freshwater > Lake > Lake biofilm | place: USA... | reverse complement strand
GATCGGGGGGATAATAAAGGCCTTTAGCAGCAACGGTTTCCTGCAATACTTGCGTAATAACACCGGGTTCGACAGTAACCTGCAAATTGAGCTCGTCGATATGAACGATGCTGTTCATTTTTTCCATACTCAGCCCCACACCACCGTGAATGCTCAAAGCACCGCCGCTTAAACCGGTTCTACCGCCGATAGCCGTGACAGGAATGTGATGCTCGTTGCAGTAGGCGAGTATTGCACTTACCTCGTTGGTCCCGATTGGCTTCAACACCACTTCCGGAGGATGCACAAGGTCTTCGGTTTCGTCGTGACCATAATTGCGTCGTGTTTCAACATCGGCGAAAACGCGCGAGGGCTCGAGCATGCGCTCGAAGGCCTGGACGTCGGACGGCAGAATGGACGTGTATTCCATCTAGACAAGCAGTTTTTCAATTAACTCTTCTAGTGACAATGCGGTTTGTTCGCCGCTGCTCATATTTTTCAAGGCCACCTTACCGCTCTGCATTTCCTCCTCGCCCACCACAGCCACAAACGGAATGCGCTTATCGTCGGCGTACTTGAACTGCTTCTTCATCTTTGCCCCCTCCGGATAAATCTCGGCGTTGATTCCGGCATCGCGCAGTTGGCGAAGCAGTTTCATACAGTGCTTCTCTTCCTTTTCTCCGAAATTGGCAAACAGAACCTTGGTGCTCTGCATAGCATCGGAAGGGAACACATTCAATTCCGTCATCACATCATAAATGCGATCGGCACCAAACGAAATGCCCACGCCTGAAACTCCTTTGAGACCGAAAATGCCGGTGAGGTCGTCGTAACGCCCACCACCGCAAATGCTTCCCATCTGCACGCCGGTAGCCTTTACTTCGAAAATAGCGCCCGTATAATAATTGAGACCTCTGGCCAACGTAATGTCGAGCTCGAGCGCGCAAGTCTTTAATCCAATATCCTGCACTCGCGCCATTACATAGCGCAACTCGTCAATCCCCTTCTTGCCTGCATCCGACTGCGACAACATTCGCTCGAGTGTGGCCAATCGCTCTTCATTACTTCCGGCGAGTGAAAACAATCCACGGATGGTCTGAATGGCTGACTCCGAAAATCCACGATCTCCCAATTCTTTCACGACTCCTTCCTCACCGACCTTGTCGAGTTTATCAATGGCTATGGTCATTTCCATCATCCGTTCAGGAATACCCGCCAGCTCGGCAACTCCCTGCAATATTTTTCGATTGTTGATTTTTATGCTCGACGGCACTTTCAATGCGGAAAGAGCATCGTCGAAGATTTGCACGAGCTCCACTTCATTCAATAAACTATCGCTTCCAACCACATCGGCATCGCACTGGTAGAACTCGCGATAGCGTCCTTTCTGCGGGCGGTCGGCACGCCAAACGGGCTGAATCTGGTAGCGTTTGAAAGGAAATGCAATGCTGTGCTGATTCATCACAACAAAGCGGGCAAAGGGCACAGTCAAATCGTAGCGCAAGGCCTTTTCGGCAATACCTTTAGTGACCATGCTCAATTGGCGCATCTGAAGAGCCTCGTCCGGTACAGACTTCAAATAATCGCCGCTATCGAGTATGCGAAAAATGAGCTTATCGCCTTCGTCGCCGTACTTACCGGTGAGTGTCTCGACATTCTCCATGCTGGGTGTTTCGAGCGGCAGGTAGCCATAGCGTTGAAAGACCGAACGAATCGTATCGAAAATAAAATTGCGACGCACCATTACATCGGGTGCAAAGTCGCGCGTTCCTTTGGGAATTGAAGGTTGAGACATAAGTGGATGTTGGGGCGAATGTACAAGCCCACCTGCCCGAAATCTTCAACATCCAACCGGAAATTATACACCGAATAGAATCACATTGCGATCGTCGCTTGCGCTAACAACGAAAGATCCCTGCCCCAAAAGCCGATTGACCGAATGCTTGTGGCCGCCGGCGGAAAAGTCGATTTTTTGAATTGGGTCGAACGTATCGGGCTTCCACCATTTGACTGTCTTATCGCGGCTGCATGTCACAATACTATTCGATTCTTTATGATAGATTATATCGTAGATGGTCGATAGATGTGCCGCAAAATGAAATACCTGCTTGAATTGGTTGGCCGCATTCCAACACCGAATCATTGCGTCTTTACCTCCGGTTATAAGTACCGATTTTTCGGGATGCCAAAGGACAGCAGTGCACCCTTCTTCATGCGCACGAATAGTTTCGATTGTTTGCAACGTTTCGGCCTCGAGCACATGCACCAGCCCGTGACTGTCTGCAACCGCCAGCAAATTATCTTCAGCCCTTACGGCGACTCGACGAAGTTTGGCGTCCGATAGAGGTATGGAGCGGATAACTTCCAGTGTTTGGCTATCGATAACTGTCAGAATACCGCTGCCACCGGCAACCAGCAATCGATTGCCGACAATATCCCATTTCAAGTCGAACACGCCGGCTGCATCGAGTGTCCAGGCCCTTCGCTCCCTTTTCGAAACCGTATCAATTGCATGCAAGACTCCATTGCTGCATCCGATGAATACTATTTTCTCCAAGGCATGATAGGCTAGCGAGAAAATCGAAGCGTCGGTTTTAATAGTAAAGGGATGCTGTGTTCCATCCTTTACATTCCATAAAGCAACAATTTTATCTCCCCCGCCGGTGAAAATCCATTCATCCGAATCGCCGGTGGCCAAGGCATAAACCGGTGCGCCGTGTGTCGCTAGCAACTTTAAGGAGCGTGGACCGGTGATTGGGGACTGGGGACTGAATACTGGGGACTGAATACTGGGGACCGAGGACTTCTTGGGTGGCTTATTACTCATTACTATTTCACTATTTCACCATATCACTATTTCACCATTTCACCATCTCACCATTTCACCACTTCATCCCTCGCCACGTTCTCGCTCTCTTCTCAGATCCTTTTCTTTGGTATCGGCACGCTTATCACCGACGTTTTTCCCTTTCGCAAGCGCGATGCGCAATTTTGCATACCCCTTTTCGCTAATGAAAAGCATCGTTGGAACGATTGTAATTCCGGCATCTTTCAACTTACGGTCAATTTTACGAAGTTCAATTCGGTTAAGTAAGAGTTTGCGCTCATTTCGCTCCTTATGCTGACTGTAGCCCGCGTTGGAATAGGGACCTATATACATATTGATCACATATAGCTCTCCATTCCGCATTTTGCAATACGCATCTCCAATATTGGCTTTGGCTGCGCGAATACTTTTTATCTCTGACCCGGAAAGCACAATGCCCGCTGTGAAGTCTTCCAACAGGAAGTAGCGGTATAGCGCTTTTTTATTCTGAATTTCGATGGCCATAGAGCGGCAAAAGTAGTGAAGCAAATTCGAGCTGTTGGGAGGTTTCGGCAATCCATACGAAAGCCAACGCAAATAGGACATGCAATGAAGGGGCTTGCCATCGTTTTTTCTTTTCCATCAACAGATTTGAATAATAACAGGAATACAGAGTCGTAAGTATTCATCGACATGCTTCGCTGGCATCTCTAACTATTTTTGCAGATGATTGTTTGACTTGCAAGAAAATGAATATATGAGAAATTGGACCCCTATAAAATCGTATACCGACATTCGGTTTGAGTATTTTGAAGGCATTGCTAAAATCACCATCAACCGACCTCAGGTATATAATGCCTTTCGTCCGGAAACGAACATGGAAATGATAGATGCCATGGATATCGCGCGTGAGCGTGCCGACATCGCTGTGGTGGTGCTTACCGGCGAAGGCGACAAGGCCTTTTGCAGTGGCGGTGATCAAAATGTTAAAGGCGTAGGCGGGTATATTGGTGAAGATGGTGTACCTCGGCTCAATGTGCTCGACCTCCACAAGCGTATTCGGGAACTTCCCAAGCCGGTAATAGCGATGGTAAATGGATATGCCATTGGAGGAGGCCACGTTTTGCATGTGGTATGCGACATCACACTTGCCTCCGATAACGCTCGTTTTGGCCAGACAGGCCCGAAGGTTGGCAGTTTCGATGCCGGCTTCGGATCCAACTATCTGGCGCGCCATGTGGGACAGAAAAAAGCGCGTGAGATATGGTTCTTGTGCGAACAATACACCGCTGCTGAAGCTGAAGCCATGGGTATGGTCAATAAGGTTGTCCCCCTCGCTCAGTTGGAGGACGAGACCGTTCGCTGGTGCAAAACCATGATGAAGCGCAGTCCGCTGGCACTTCGCATGATTAAACGCGGATTGAATGCTGAGTTGGATGGACAGCGTGGCTTGATGGAATTTGCCGGTGATGCTACCCTACTCTATTACCTGACGGATGAGGCGCAGGAAGGGAAGCGTGCATTTCTCGAAAAGCGTGATCCTGATTTTCAAAAGTATCCTAAGTTTCCCTGACGGAAATGAAAAAATGGATTCATGCTATGCGTTTGCGGACGCTGCCATTGGCCGCATCAAGCATACTTGCGGGAGCAGCGGCTGCGAAGTTGGAGGGCTACACGAACTACCTCGTGCTTGCTTTAACACTCTGCACAACATTTTTGCTTCAAATACTATCCAATTTCGCAAATGATTACGGGGATTTCAGCCACGGAGTGGACAATGAACAACGATTAGGTCCACGGCGAGCATTGCAAAGCGGTGCTATTACCAAAGATCAAATGAAACAAGCGCTCATCGTTACGACTGCGTTGGCGCTCATAAGTGGACTTTTGTTACTGTGGATCGTATTTGCACCCAAATTACAATTCGCAAAAGCAATTGTTATGCTCCTACTTGGTATAGGTGCCATTATGGCCGCCATCAAGTACACAGTAGGCAAAAACCCTTATGGGTACAGGGGTTTGGGTGATGTCTTTGTATTTCTGTTTTTTGGGCCGGTCGGTGTTGTGGGAACCTGCTTCCTGCTATCGGGCGATTTTCACTTCGCAACCCTTTTACCGGCGTTCACAATCGGTTTTTTTAGCACTGCGGTTCTGAACTTGAACAATCTGCGCGATCATGAAAACGATTTGGCCTCCGGCAAGCGCACCCTCATTGTTCAAATTGGATTTAACAATGGCAAAGTGTATCAATCCATACTGATAGGATTAGCCACCATCTGTTTGATTATTTGGTTGAGTATTCAGGAAATTAGTTTCTACACTTGGCTTGCCGTTCTGCCTGCTATCGTGCAGTGCTTCTTATTGATAAAGGTTTGGCGTACAGAACTTCCTCAGCTGTTAGATAGCGAGTTGAAGAAGGTTGCCTTGCTCACATTCGTTTGCGCATTCATTCTCTTCTTGGCATAATTGCGCGAGTAAAAAGAAAAACTCCTTAATTTCGGCACTGCAACCTGCAATTTGCAACCTTTAATCGCCAACCCTTTCGTGATCAGGACATCTGCCCTTCTGAGTTTATTTATCCTTGGTTCGGTGCTGATTCGAATGAATCAGCTCGAAAGCCAAACACTCACTCAAAATGAGCTGATGACACTGTGTCGGGTGAATGGCATCGATGCAAACATGACACCCGGGCTTACTCTCAATGTAGAGCTCGACAGTGCCTTCACGCAGCAGGATTTGAGAAGACACCGCACCTTTAACAATGTGATTTCTGCAACGATAGCAGATAGTGGCAACGCGGCAGCCTACAACGTAATGCTTTACTGGTGGGCGGGTATTTTCGGCGATAGCAATTTTGCGCTACGCTCGCTGTCTGTGCTTTTTGGCGTTCTAACTGTAATACTCGGCTATTATTTCTGTCGGCAGCTTTTCAATGAGCGAACGGCCAATATTGCTGCGGCTTTGCTTTGCTTTCATCCGGTGTTGGTGGAATATAGCCAATTGGCGCGCGCCTATGTGCCTGCCTCCTTTTTGATACTTCTGGCAACTTATAGTATCTATCAGGTAAGTGTCGCTAAAAGGCATACGTGGCTTCATGTGCCCCTCTATATTATCATTCTGAACCTCTCGCTGCTTTCTCACTATGTAACGCTCTACGTCTTTTTATCGCACATCCTTCTTGTGGCTATCTTTCATAGTCACCGCAAAGCACTGGTTCAATATGCAATCATGGCCACTGTAGGATTCGGATTGTTCTCAATTTGGCTTTTGAATGGTGGCTGGCAAGGCAAGAAGCCTATGAATATTGAGCGTCACATGTGGCAGCTCAATTTGCCTGTCAATGGCGAGATGCCCGAACACGTGAGGACAGCGAGCGATATTTTTACCGATACTGCAGCGAATTATGTGACCATTTTTGGCGTGCGCGTAGAGGATCCTGCAATGATTTTGCTTCAAATCCTCGTTTTTGTGCTTCCCGTATTTGCTCTTTTCTTCGTGTTCCGGAAGATTCGGAAGTCGGAGTTCTTTCGCCCGGTCATGTTCGTGACCTTTCCCCTGCTGATGTACGTTGTATTTGTCGTAGTTATGGCCATTCGTTCGGGGCACTCCATTCCATTTGATATACGCTATGCGATTTTTGTGATACCGTTCGCTTGTCTTTTGCTCGCCTTTGGTATCGATCGAATGATGGAATACAGCAAAACTCTTCGAACGGTCGGCTTTGCTCTATTGGGCGTGCTTTCAGCCATCATGATAGCGGGTCTCTATCCGGCATTGGCCCAAAAAAATGACAACGACAAAGTCAACTACAACCAATACAGAGAAGCAGCCGCATTTGCGCAGCGATCGGCCACAGATACAGACACTCTTGTTTTCAACGACCGAAACGATGCTATTTTGGTAAACCTCTACCTACGAAAATCAGCCCCCTGGCAGCAGGTCATTCGACCCGACAATGAAGCCCCCATGCTGAAGATTCATCACCAAGGATTGGTAGCTCCGTACATTCCCCAACAGAAGCCTTAATCGTATTTAGGCTTTTTATCACGCTTTTCTGCGCGCTTTTCTGACTTGGTTTTAGCAGGTTGTTTTTTAACCTCTTTCTTTTGATCTTTAGACTTAGCCATCTTTTTGGAATTTTAGAATGGCAAGTATAGTAATAAAGAGGAAATAAAGGGGGGTGACGATGAGTGATAAGCTAATTAGTTGGTAGGTCATGACAATAGGGGGCGACGGCATACCGATGAAGGTATCGGGGTGCACCACGCTCGACCAGGCAATCAACTACAACGTAGAGATGGATGTCCCCATGACGATATTCCCTGCGGGCGCCATGCAACAGGCTAGCACGTGGATTGGAGAGCTCAACAAAAAACTTGGGTAGAACCTCAGTGTAGGCTCGAAGGTGAATGTGATTGCGGTCATTACCGGCACTGTTAGCGATCCGAAGATAGCCGTTACCAGTAAAGCCCTGGGCGAAGACGCTGTGGCCTCCATCAAAGAGCAAGCGATTGCCGAAGTGAAAGAGCAGCTTACGAATCTCAAGAACGAAGAGTTGGAAAAGGCTATCGCTGAGAAAGCGCGGCTTATTGCAGAAGCCAAGGCACAGCGCGAAAAGTTGTTGATCGAAGCTGCCGCAGCGCGCGACAATGCCAAGAAGCAGGGCGAATCGTTGGCAAAAAAGGCCAAGGAAGCCGCCTACAAAGCGGCGGCTGATTTGGTGGCGAAAGCTCGCAATCCGCTCGAGAAAGGCGCTGCGAAACTTGCTGCCGACAAGGCCAAAAAGGAAGCCGATGAGTCCTACAAGAAGGGCGTTGACAAGTCGAACAAAGAAGCCGACGACGCATACAAGACTGCGGAGAAAAAATCGGAGAATCTCGTGAAAGACGCCGAGGCGAAAGGAGACAAGAGGATTCAGGAGGCGGATAAAGCGGCTACGATTAAGTGAGGGGGGTACCTGAGTTTATAGAGGCTCGACTCCGCTCGCATACCGATGTACGACTCAGCTCGCCTACCCTGCCCGCTAGGCGAGCGAAGCCGATGCCAGGTAGGCGAGCGTAGGCGCGCTAGGTAGGCGAGCGCAGTCGAGCCTCGCACCTACTTTCAGTTCTTTTCCCTACTTTCGGTTCATGCAAAAATTGATTGCCAGTCTGGTTCTGTGTCTGTGCATGTTGTCGTCGATGGCGCAGAGGCCTGCGCATTTCCTGGTCGAAAACAAAGGACAATGGCCTGCTCACGTCATCGCCGCCGCCCATGTGAGCGGGGGGAAGGTGTTTCTCGAAAAAGGATCGATTACCTATCATGTGTTCGACCTCGCTGGCCTTCACAACCGTCACGATATGGAAGTTGGCCCCATCGGTGCACGCGGCCATGTGTACCGCATGTCGTTTGTGGACGCTCAAACGAATACGTTGAGTTCTGCATTGAGTGAAAAGCAGTCGACCTACAGCAACTATTTTCTGGGCAACAACCCATCGAACTGGGCCGGCGGATGTGGTCATTTTCTGGAAGCCGAAATTCAATCGCTCTACCCGGGTATAGACCTGCAGATGCATGCAGGCGGTAGCTTTTTAAAGTACGACCTCATCGTGCGAGCCGGAGCAGACGCGGATGCGATTGCAATGAGCTATGCAGGACATTCAAAACTACGATTAGACCACGAACGACTGTTAGTCGAGACCTCTATTGGCGATGTTACCGAACAAAAGCCCTTGGCCTGGCAAATAATCGAGGGGGAAAAGCATCTAGTTTCATGCCGTTATAAGCTGAAGGGAAATGTGGTGACGTTCGATTTTCCCAAAGGCTACAATCACAACTACGAGCTGACCATCGACCCTGAACTTGTTTTCTCGACCTACTCGGGTAGCGCCAGCGACAACTTCGGATATACAGCAACCTACGATGAGGAAGGCTTTTTATACAGCGGCAGCTCGGCCTTTGGTCAGAACTACCCTACTACACTGGGCAGCTACGACCAGACCCACAACGGCGGCAACAGCACCATCGAACAGGGTATCGACATTGCCATTACCAAGTACGGACTGAATGGTACTTCGCTGGCCTGGTCCACATTTCTGGGCGGCGCAGGCGACGAGGTTCCGCATAGCATCATCGTAAACAGCAATGAAGAACTCATTGTCTATGGCTCTACAGGCTCGGCCGACTATCCGATAACAGCCGGCGCCTACAGTACATCGTTTGCCGGTGGCGGGGTGCTGGCGCCTTCAGGTACAGGGGCCAACTTTCCAAACGGAACGGACATCATTCTATCGCGCTTCTCTAGCGATGGTACTCAGCTCGAGGCATCGACCTACGTGGGCGGAAGCGGCAACGATGGTATTTGCGATGCCACCGCATTGAAGTATAACTATGCCGATGAGTTTCGCGGAGAGGTAGAACTCGATGACGATGGAAACATACTCATCGTTTCATCGACACGATCAACCAACCTGATAACCAACAATGCCATTCAGGCTTTTCATGGAGGTGGTCTCGATGCACTGATTGCGAAATTCAACACCGATCTTACGCAATCGTTGTGGCTCACCTACTTCGGTAGCACGGGCGACGACAGCGGATTTTCAATCGCTAACAATTCCGCCGGAGAACATTTCATTTGCGGTGGTACTACCTCGGCAACCCTCAATCTGACATTTTCAGGTGCGCAACCTGCATACAGCGGTGGCAGCGCCGATGCATTTGTAATCAAGCTTTCACAAGCAGGCAATCAGCTCACAGCAGGCACCTACCGCGGCAGCTCGGCTTACGATCAGGCCTACTTCATCGAGGTAGATAATGAAGACAAGGTGTACATCTACGGCCAGACGGCTGCTACAGGTTCCGACATGATCGAGAATGCTGCGTATAACAATCCGAACAGCGGAAACTTCATCACCAAATTTTCATCGAACCTTAATCAGATCATCTGGTCGACCGTCATCGGCACGGGAAACGGTCGCCCCAACCTCTCGCCGACAGCCTTTCTGGTCGACTACTGCAACCGTGTGTACATATCGGGCTGGGGAGTAAGTGCTGCGGCCGGTAATCCTCTTAATCCGGGAAATCATCTCGAAGCCATCTTCAACATGCCCATCACCAACGATGCATACGACAACCTCAGCACAACAGGCGATTTCTATATGGCGGTGTTCGATGAGAATATGTCGGCCATGGAGTACGCAACCTTCTTCGGAGGCAGCACAAGTCAGGAACACGTCGACGGTGGCACCAGCCGTTTCGATCGCAAAGGAGTGATCTACCAAAGTGTATGCGCAGGCTGCGGTGGCAACGACGACTTCCCCATTTTCCCCTCGAATGCATGGAGCAGCACCAACGGCAGCTCATGCAATAACGGCGTTTTCAAATTCGATTTTCAACTGCCCATTACGGTCGCCGAGTTCTTCAACGACCCCACCGACTGCATCGGCAATCAAACAACATTCACCAACACCAGCAGCGGCGCGCAAACCTATTCCTGGGCCTTCGGTGACGGCACATTTTCCAATCTGCCAAGCCCATCGCATACATACGCTGCACCCGGCACTTACACGGTGACCTTAATCGCAGAAAGCGCTCTTACCTGCAACGGGTTGGATAGCATCCAGCACACCATTACCATCACAGAGCCTGCGCAGGTATCACTGAACGATGTGCTGGTATGCACAGCTCCCAACAATGTGCTTTCTGTACCCTCCACCTCGGGTATTTTCAGCTGGTCGCCGGCCGATGAGTTAACCGATCCGACCTCCTACTCTACCATCTATAACGGCACCGAAAGTCAAGATTTCACCATCACACAAACCGATGCCGGTTGCGTTACTACCTATACACTCCATGTTGATGTCCTGCAATTCACCGTGGTTTCGGATGATACCCTTCTGTGCGAACCCGACGAAATCACGCTGGCTGCATCGTATTCACCCACGGATGCACTCATAGCCTGGAGCGACAGCAACAACTGGGGTTTCAATACACTTCTTAATGACGACAGTACCGATACGGACATTGTTATCCAAGTGGTGGAAAGCGACGTTTATTATATTCAGATTTCGAGCGGCAATTGCAGTGTTGAACAATCCATTTTGGTAGATCTTGCTTCTGATCAAACAACAGTAGAACCCGATTTCACGATTTGCGCAGGCGAGGAGGTGACCATTGATGTGGAAAATCCCAACCCATTGCTTACGTATAACTGGACACCCGATGAGCCAATTCTTTCAGGGCAAAACACGACCTCCATCGTGGTACTTATCGATGAGCCCACAGTGTTTACCGTGCATTCAACCTCCGCAGAAGGGTGCACAGCAAGCGATTCGGTGCTTGTTGCATTGAGTGCCCTCAATCCGGCTACCGTTATAGCAACAACCAACCAATCGACTATTGCTGCAGGAGAAAACACAGTGCTGAGCGCTCAGCCAAGTGGATACAACTATACGTGGACCCCCGCTGAATCCCTCAACAACCCTTCGCTACAAAATCCGCTGGCATCGCCCGAACAAACAACCGTCTACACCGTGACGGTTTCCGATTCGCAATGCAGTGCAAGCGACACCGTTGAAGTGCGAGTGCTTAACCTCCAATGCGGACCGCCCAATATTTTTATACCCAACACTTTTACACCGAATGCCGACGGAAAGAATGAAAAGCTGTATGTTCGCGGTGTTAACCTTTCGAAAGTTCATCTTGCCATCTATAATCGCTGGGGGCAGTTAGTATTCGAAACTAATTCGCAAAACGAAGGCTGGGACGGAACCTTCAAAGACATGAAAGTGGATCCCGATGTTTTCGTCTACTACCTCGAAGCCACCTGTGAAGGCGGTGAAGAATATTTCGAAAAGGGAAATGTTACTGTGATTCGTTGATTACCTGAACCGAAACTGTGCTATGACCACCAAGCGACTTGCAATTTATATACTCATCATTAGCCCATTTTTATTTAGTTGTGGGCATCTAAGTGCTCAAGACATCCACTTTTCGCAGTTCTTTCAGTCACCCTTATTGTTGAATCCTGCTCTCTGTGGACAGTTTACCGGCTCCTATCGAGTGGGTATCAATCAACGCACGCAGTGGCGCTCTGTAACCACCCCCTTCTCGACATTTGCATTCGGTGCCGACGCCAACAACATTACGCTGCCCGATGGCATCTTCAACAGCGAAGATGGCAACTACCAAGAACTTCCGTTTCATGGTGGAATCTCTGTCTATTCTGATAAAGCAGGCGACTCACAACTCAAGACAACCGGTGTGAACCTCATGGCAGCACAGCAATTCAAAGTGCCTTTCGACGAAAAGGCATCTCTGCATGCGGGCGCCATGCTGGGCTTCACGACCATGCGCATTGATTATTCGAAACTCACCTACGACAGCCAGTGGAACGGGGTTAATTACGACCCGAACTTACCGGTAGAAACTTTTCCAAGGGCCCAACGTGGATACCTCAACCTGAACCTAGGTGCCACCTATGCCCGCCCAATTGATGACAAACAATCGTTCACAGCAGGTATCAGCCTCTATAATTTGTCGCGGCCGAAGCAAAGTTTTTTCGATGAAGGATATGTGAAGCTTGACACTCGATTCAACTTGCATGGAAGTTACACCTACAAGTACACCAACGAACTCACATTCGAACCCATGCTCCTCTTGATGCGTCAGGGTAAATACACCGAATTCAACATTGGCGGCTTGGCACACTACACCCTCAGCGAAAAACCATGGGCCCGCAATGGTTTGTATGGCGGTATTTTTCTACGCGCCAAAGATTCAGGCTTTTTCATGGCGGGGTTACAGTATGGCAGCTGGAATGCAGCAGTCAGCTACGATGTAAATACCAGTTCCCTCAAGCCGGCCAGCAATGGTCGGGGTGGATTGGAGTTTTCGCTCCTCCACACGTTTTCTAAGTTTCCGCGAAAGCAGAATGCGAAAACATGTCCTAACTACATGTAGAATCAAGCTCCGGCGCTTTCTGTTCGAAAATTGTGAATTACGTAGCGCCTCCGCGATGCATCTTTGCCTTCTATGGCAGAGCACTTCATCGTTTCAGCAAGAAAGTATCGCCCCGACACCTGGGACACGGTTGTAGGGCAAAAGCATATTACCACTACGCTTCAGAGTGCTATTGCCAACCATCAAATTGCGCAGGCCTACTTGTTCACGGGGCCCCGTGGTGTAGGTAAAACCACCTGCGCACGGATTTTCGCAAAAGCTGTGAACGGCGCAATAGGCGAACAGCTCGAAGACATGCAGTTCAACGTGTTCGAACTTGATGCTGCTTCCAACAATAGCGTAGATGACATTCGGACCATTGTCGACAGCGTGCGCATACCGCCGCAAACGGGACAATACAAAGTCTACATCATCGACGAGGTTCATATGCTCTCATCGGCAGCGTTCAATGCTTTTCTGAAAACACTGGAAGAACCACCGGCGCACGCCATCTTCATTCTGGCTACTACAGAGAAGCACAAGATTATTCCTACCATCTTAAGTCGCTGCCAGATTTTCGATTTCAATCGAATCAAGATTAAAGACATTGCAGATCACCTGGCTTCTATTGCTTCGAGAGAAGGAATACAGGCCGAGCAGGAAGCATTGCATGTAATTGCTACGAAGGCCGATGGTGCCATGCGCGATGCGTTGTCCATCTTCGACCAGGTGGTGGCATTTTGTGGCCGCAACCTCACCTACTCTGCTGTAATCCAAAACTTAAACGTGTTGGATTATGATTACTACTTCAAGTTGACCGATCTCATTCTTGCAGAGGATGTAGCAGGTTGTCTGGTATTATTTGACGAAGTATTGAACAAAGGATTCGACGGTCATCATTTCATTACCGGTCTCGGTGGGCACTTCCGTAATTTGTTAGTGAGTAAAGACGCGCAAACCATACCGCTCATGGAAGTGAGCGAGTCGGTGGCAGAAAAATACAAGACCCAGGCCGCAGCATCTGATCTGCGTTTGCTCATTCAGGGGCTGCAGATGATCAACGAATGCGATACGCAGTTCAGGACTAGCAAGCATCAGCGCCTCTTAGTCGAATTAACACTCATGAAGCTCGCAAGCATTCTCTACAACCGAGAAGGCGAAAAAAAAAAGTTCCAACTGAAGCCGTTTAGAGGCGCTTTTGTTAATGAGGCGGGACGCGCAGCAGCGCGTCCGGTGACACAGAGTTCATCGATGGGCGCTGAGAATGCAGGTGGACAGGGACGCGTAGCAGCCCGTTCGGAAACACAGAGTTCATCGGTGGGCGCTGAGAATGCTGGTGGACAGGGACGCGCCGCAGCTCGCCCGCAGCCACAGAGTTCATCGATAGGCGCTGAGAATGCTGGTGGACAGGGACGCGTAGCAGCCCGTTCGGAGACACAGTCCGCTCCTGCGCTTGGTAAGAAGAACCTCATCCTGCAATCATCAGAGTCTGTTAGCATCAAGGGCGTGATCGCTAAACGGTCACAGCAACAACAGCAGGCCGCTGTTCAGCAAGAGGAAATCGCTCAAGAACAAGCAACGCGCGAATACACCACGGCAGAACTTCGCGATGCCTGGAGCCGCTTTGCCGATGAAAAGATGTCGCACAACATGCAGGCTCAGAGCGCTTTCAAGGTCGCTGAGGTAGAACTACGACTCGGAAATACGTTGCGCGTAGCCCTTCCGAGCGCGACGCAGGAGATGTATTTCAACGAAAACCGCAATCAGTTGGCTGAATTCTTTCGCACGCAATTCGACATTCGCGGTATTGATTTCAAGGTCGAAATTATGCGCCCCGATGAAATCAAATCGACGTATCAGTCAGCCAAACAACGATTCGACGCGCTGGTAACACTGAACCCTGCGCTCGATGAGTTGCGCAAACGATTCAACCTGCAGATTGACTTCTGAGCACCATGCGCGTCGACAAATTTCTTTGGTGTATTCGTGTTTACAAGACCCGGTCGCTGGCAGCATCGCAATGCAAGCTGGAAAAAGTATGGATGAACGGCGACCATGTAAAGGCCAGTCGTGAAGTTAAAATCGGCGATGTACTTACAGTGCGAAAGGGCCCCATCCTTTTTTCGTACAAAGCATTGGCTTTTCCACGTGCAAGGCTAGGTGCTAAACTGGTGCCGGCGCATGCGCAAGACGTCACAGCGGCCGAAGAGCTGGCAAAGCTCGAAATGATTCGGATGCAGTTCCGACTTGATCGCCGCAAAGGCCTGGGCCGTCCGACTAAGAAAGAACGGCGCGAGCTCGACGACTATACCGATTTCGATTTCGAGGATGAATGGATGAACGAAGGCGGTACTTCTGACGAATAGCTCATGGGCGTATCTTGCGGCGCCTATTGCAACACTCTATGACTTCCCCTCGCCAGCCCGGCATCTTATTCATATTGATTACAGCGCTCATTGATTCCATCAGTATAGGCATTATTATTCCCGTATTTCCGAAACTCATTATGAGCATGGAGCATTGCGATGAGGGCCGCGCAGCCGTTATCGGTGGTTGGCTCATGTTCTGCTTTGCCATCATGCAGTTTGTGATGTCGCCCGTGCTGGGAAGTCTCAGCGATCGCTATGGACGTCGACCTGTTTTGCTTCTCTCTCTTTTCGGATTTGGTATAGACTTTTTGCTGCTGGCGTTCGCTCCCAATTTGGAATGGCTTTTTGTGGGGCGCATCTTGGCCGGTATTATGGGCGCAAGCTATACGACAGCATCGGCCTACATTGCCGATATCAGCGACGTCAGCAACCGCTCCAAACATTTCGGTATGTTGGGCGCAGCCTTCGGGTTAGGTTTTATTATTGGCCCCGGTGTGGGCGGTTTGCTGGCTCAATGGGGCGTTCGAGTTCCTTTCATTGCCTGCGCAGTGCTTTCACTGCTCAATTGGCTGTATGGTTATTTCATTCTGCCCGAGTCATTGCCGGCTGAGCGTCGGCGAGCATTCGAATGGAAGCGCGCCAACCCCGTCGGCGCATTCATTAGTATTGCGAAATACCGAAGCATCCTGGGTTACCTGGTTGTTTTCTTTTTGCTCTATTTGGGAGCACAAGCAGTTATGACCAACTGGCAGTACTACACCATGCTCAAATTCGGCTGGGATGAAAAATCCATCGGGGCCTCCATTATGGCTGTGGGTATTATAGTGGCGCTAGTGCAAGGAGTTCTGGTACGCGTGGTCAATACACGCATCGGAAATGCCAACGCCATGCTTGTAGGTCTTACCCTCTATACCATTGGCATGGCGGGATTCGGGTTTGCGACCAGCGGCATGTGGATGATGGTTGCTATTCTACCTTATTGCTTGGGCGGAATTAATGGTCCTGCCATTCAATCGCTGATGAGCGAATCCGCCCCGGCCAATGCGCAAGGCGAGTTGCAAGGCATCATTACCAGCGTGCAGAGCATCACATCGATTATCGGTCCTTTGCTCATGGCGGGTATATTCAGCCATTTCACAGCAGCAGGTAATTTTTATTTTCCCGGAGCCGCCTTTGTAACAGCTGCCATCCTCATGCTTGCAGCACTCATCATCGCTTGGGCCACCATTCGAAGCAACAAAACGCACAACAATCACAGATGAAGCACAAGGCCCTTTTTCTGGATCGCGATGGTGTTATCAACCACGATCCCGGCGACTATACGATGAGCCTTGAAGAATTTATTCTATTGCCCGATGTGCTGGAAGCGCTGGCATTGGCTCAATCCAAAGGCTATCTTCTCTTTGTCATCACCAACCAGGGAGGCATCGCCAAAGGACTTTACACCCATTCAACCGTAGCCGCCATACACGATTTCTTCCTTCGCACTTGTCAAGAGTCGGGTGTTGAAATCAAACGAATCTTTTATTCACCCCACCACCCCGAATTCGGAACTTCCCTCACTAGAAAACCGGAGCGTCTGTTGATGGAACGTGCATTGGCTCTGTATGAGATTGATCCTTCGAGAAGTGTAATGATAGGTGACCGCGAGCGAGATGTTCAATGCGCGGCACAAGTGGGCGTGAGAGGCATCTTGATACCGACTAATAGCAGTGTATTGGAAGCAGTGCGGACACTCGAATAACACCAACCCAATGAGCTTTGTCTTTCACAAGGGGGAGTTTTTGAGCGATGCGGCAGCAATGATTGCCCGTGATAATCGTGCGTTTCGTTTTGCCGACGGTTTCTTTGAAAGTATGCGCATTGTCAATGGGCAAGCGTTATATCTGGAGAACCACTTTGCACGGGCAATGGATACAGCAGTAGCCCTTAAGATACGGCCGGCTGAAGGTTTTTCCATCGAACAACTTCGCACTGAAATAAACGAACTTCTGCAGCGTAACAACATACGAGAGGGCGGGAGAATGCGTATCACGTTTTACCGCAAATCGACCGGATTTTATCTTCCCAAGCAAGATGAGATGACCTATTTCATCGAAGCAGAGCCCCTACCCGACAACGAGTTTGTATTAAACCCCAACGGCCGTATGGTCGATCTTTTTCAGGATTTTAAAAAGGAGCTCAACAAACTTTCGGTATTCAAAACGTTGAATTGTCAGCTCTATGTTTTGGCAGCCGTTCATGCGCGCGACAAAGGACTGGACGAATCGCTCATTCAAAATAATAAGCTTTCCGTCATTGAATCCAATTCAAGCAATTTGTTCATTGTAGCCAACGGCGTGCTTTATACGCCTACCCTCGAAGACGGATGCGTTGCCGGTACAATGCGCATGAACGTCATCAACCTGGCACTTGAAAATAAAATCAAGGTTTACGAGTGCACCCTCAATCCGCACAATTTACTTACAGCCGATGAAATGTTTCTAACCAATGCGGTACGCGGCATAGAATGGGTGGTTGGCTATCGCACCAAGCGTTACTTCAACGATATGTCGAAGAAATTGATTGGTCTGCTCAATGAAAGCGCGAGGGCATATAGCTCCGGAAGCGGAACTGAAGCGTAAAACAGATTAACGATTTGTTGATTCTTATTATCGTTCGTTTGCATCTGTGCTTGCGGCTTTTCTCCTAATTTGGCCGCCCAACAATCATCGCCATGATAAGAAACTTCCGCAACCTCCATCTGGTTGCAATTACGTTTACAAGCCTTGCGCTTTTCCTAAGCTCATGCAAAGAGGAAGAGGAAACAGAAGTGGAAAGTCCCTTGGTATGCAGCCTCCCCAGCGGCACGCTTCGCTGGACGGTCGATGGTGCTGAGCGATGTGCCAATGCATCCTTGTTCGGTGACTATGGTACGTTCCTAACCGTCAATGGA
>Ga0315902_10005418_pt1 | contig 18021 bp, 18 predicted proteins | sample LakEriMetagenome_9_FD_203523 | JGI IMG/M metagenome (GOLD analysis project Ga0315902, IMG submission 203523) | Freshwater fungal communities from buoy surface, Lake Erie, Ohio, United States - Buoy 12 MA117 | ecosystem: Environmental > Aquatic > Freshwater > Lake > Lake biofilm | place: USA... | reverse complement strand
TACGCCCTGGGCGATCAGCTGGTCGCGATGGCGCTCGCTTTCGCGGAGGCCGTCTCAGCTGTCGCGCCGGTTGGGAGCGAAGCGGCGGGCGCGTTTGAAGCGGGTGATGTAGCCGGGCATGGTCGTGGGCCACGCGACAAATGCATGGACCGGCCAGGCCCGGCTTTGGGTCTCGCCTTGTTCATATGCGTCGAGGTTTTTCGCGACGGTCATGGGGCCGACTATAGGGCCGCAGATCCGCCCGCCGATTTGGCGCCGGCGTTTCCCCCAAATTCCTGGAGGAAGTGATTGATCGGGTTGGAATTCGCCGTTCGGTTTCCCCCAAACGCGAACAACGGTTTCCCCAAACTCGGTGCCGATCCGCTTGCTTTGCAAGCGGCCCCCCTCCGTCACGCTTCGCGTCCTGCCTTCGCTATCGCTTCGGCGTTCGTCGCTCTAATTGGTCCACTGGACCAATTCGTCGGCTACGCGGACCGCTCCTCTCCCCCGGCTGCGTCGCAGTCGAGGGAGGACTTCCCGTCGTGGTGGCTCCAGCGTTACTGCGCCGGTGGCGGTGGCGGCGCAGGCGCGGCGGCGTTTGCGGGTTTGCGGAAGCGGAGGGTCATGCGGTCGCTTTCGCCGATGGCGGCATATTTGGCGGGGTCGAAGCCTTCGGCTTCGGGTGTGCCGGCTTGCGGCTTGTCGAGCGTGGGCGGGAGCATCCAGACGCCGAGAGGATGGTCGGCGGTGTCGTTCGGGTTGGCGTTGATTTCGGAAGATTCCTCGAGCACGAAGCCAGCGTTCTGTGCGAGCTGGACGACATAGCTTTCGAGAACGTAGCCGGTTGTGGCGCGAAGGTCCTGGTCGCGTGCGGAGGGCAGACGGTGTTCTTCCACCCCGAGCACGCCACCGGGTTTCAGCGCGCGGAACGCGTCGGCGAAGATCTTGTCGGCGTAACCCCCGGCCATCCAGTTGTGCACGTTGCGGAAGGTGAGCACCGCATCCGCCGTACCGTCGGGCGCGAGGCCCGTGCTGGTGCGCGAGGCGACTGTCAGCGTGATGTCGCCATAGGTGTCGGGACGTTCGACGAAAGCCGCGCGGTAAGTGTCGACGTTTGCGCGCGCGCCTTCTGATGCGGTGGGATCAACGTGAGCGGCATAGAGTTTTCCTCCGCCGCTTTTCAGGTAGGGCCCGAGGATGGCGGTGTACCAGCCGCCGCCCGGCGCGATCTCGACGACGGTGTCGGACGGCTTGATACCAAAGAAATTCAGCGTCTCGACCGGATGGCGCCATTTGTCGCGCGCCCTTTCCTGCTCGAGGCGCCAGGCGCCTGCGACTGCGGTTTCAAGTGGGGCGGCGGGGACGCTGGCCTCAACGGGCTCTCCGGCAGCGGTTGCCGGGGCGGGTTCGCCGCCGCCACAGGCGGATAGCCCAAGGGCGGCAAGTGCGAGCAGAAAATGGCCTGTTTTCATGTCTTTTCCTGAGGATCCCGACGGTGGTTCAAATCGACTTTACTCCGGCGGCGTCACTTGACCACCCAGTCTTGATGGCTCGGTCTTGACGGCAAGCAGGCGCCTTCCCAACTCAATCCGCGAGGCAGCGCACATGCGGGCCTTGGAGGCCAAGGCGCAGACCATGAGGTGGCGCCGCGGATGGCCTCTGGACGTCAACCCAAGCGGACGCGGCTGCGTCCGACTGTTGCTTGAACGAGGACAGAGATGAGCAATTTCGATTTTTCCCCCCTCTACCGCACCGTTGTCGGTTTCGACCGGCTCGCCAGCCTGATCGACACCGCGACGCGACTTGATGGCGTGCAGGGCTATCCCCCCTACAATATCGAGCAGTCGACGGACGACGAAAACGCGTACGCGATCGAACTGGCTGTCGCCGGATTCGGCGACGACGATCTCGACCTTGAAGTGAAGGAAGGCCAGCTGATCGTCATCGGCAAGAAAGATGGCGGCGCAGAGAACCGCAAGTTTCTCCACCGCGGCATTGCGGAGCGCGGCTTCATCCGGCGCTTCCAGCTTGCCGATCACGTGGTGGTGAGCGGCGCCCACCTGAAGAATGGCCTGCTGCGCATCGAGCTGAAGCGCGAGCTGCCGGAAGCGATGAAGCCGCGCAAGATCGCTATCGGCGGCGAGCAGTCGCACAAGGTGATCGACGCGCGGAAAGCTTCTGCTGCTTGAGGCGCTTGAAACCGCGGACAGGCATTCCGATCTGAGTGACTGCCTGCAGGACGCGAGGTGAGCCGGCCGGCCCTCTCCCTCCCCCCGGGGCGGCTGGCCAGGATCCCTCGAAAGAGAGCGGCGCGTCCCTGACGGGGCGCGCCGCTTGTCTTTTGATTCAGGCGCGCATTCAGGCCCCACACTCCGTGCTAATGCGGCCTTCGAGCGCGGCCATGCGCTGACCCATCGACATCATGTCCTCGATTGTGAGGCCCGAGTCACTGAGCGCCTTCATCCCGGCCTCGGGATCCATGGTCTCTGCGCTCAAGGTCGCGAGCACGAATTTCTTCTCCTTGTCGTTGAGCGCCGTCTCGATGATGCGGGTCTGACAAGTGCACTTGGCCGCGGCCTGCTGGCCCTCCTCCTTGACGCAGGCGGCTGTGCCCTTGGTCACGAACTCGCTTTCGCCGGCGCCGCAGGCGCTGAGCGCTGCGAGGCCCGCGAGGGCGAAAATGGCGGCTGGGATTCGGGTCATCATGTCTCTCCTTTTGGGGAGCCGTATCAGAAGCCGCGCAGCCTGTCCGCTAGCTGATCGATCATGGCCTGGGGCGCTTCGGGCCAGAGAAGGCAGACGACCGCGGCGCCTGCAAGCGCGCCGCCAAGATGGGCCGCGTGGCCGACGCCATCGCGCAAACGGCCTGCGGACGCGACGGCAGACCAGATGATGTAACCGAGCGCAAAGACGATCATCGGCATCGGAACGGCGAAGAAAAGATAGATGGTCGAGAACGGAAAGAAGAGCGCAGCCGCGGTGGTGACACCGGAAATGGCGCCGGATGCGCCGAGCGCCCGGTAGTTCGAATCGCGGAAATGCTCCATCCATGTCCAGGCGGAGCCTGCGATCAGGGACACGAAATAGATCGCCACGAATCCACCCGCTCCGAGCCCGACTTCAAGGGCTGGCCCGAAGAAGACCAGCGCCAGCATGTTGAAGAAGAGGTGCGTCGGGTCGCCATGAATGAAGGCGGACGAGACCCAGCGATACCACTCCTTGTTCCGCTTGATCCGGCCGACGTCGAACATCAGCCTGTCGAGCAGGCGCGTGTTCTGGAACGCGGCGATCGACAGGCCGACATTGATTGCCAGCAGCGCCAGGTTGACCGGCGCTTGAAGCAGCAGGGAGAACGGATCCATCGCGGCGCTTCCCGAAGGCGTCAGGGCTCGTCGGAAGCAGGCTCTGCTGGCGGGACGTCGTCTTCGACGGACGGCGGCTCGACGCCGACGCCTTCGTCGGCGAAGGCGATGGGCGCGTCTTCGGCCGTGGCCCCGGCTTCATCCATGGACAGGTTGGCGGCGTCTGCAGCGGCGCCCTTGCCACCGCCGCGACGGCGACGGCGACGGGGACGGCCATCGCCGGTTTCAGGCGCGGCGTCTTCTTTCGGCGAGGCATCGGCCTCGGGCGCAGCGGCGGATTCGCCGGGATCGGCGACGGGTTCGGCAACTGGCGTCGGGCGCGCGTCGATGCGCTGGGGACGCAGCAGGAAGATCGTCGACGTGGTCTCGTCGGTGAAGGCCTTCAGCGTGTCGATCGCCTGCCCTGACACGAACTTGCGGCGCAGCTCGCGGAAGGAGCGCGCAGCCGAACGCAGCGGCGTGAGGGCGACAGCTTCCTTGCCGAGCGTGACGGTGAAGGTCTCGGCGCCGGCGAGCGAGCTTTCGAGATTCTCGGCAGCCCAGGGCAGGAAGAACAGGGCGAGATCGTCCTGGAAGATCGGCGCGAGGGTTTCCTTGAGATCTTCGAGGGCTGCGAACGGCCCGGACGCGGTGGGCGCCGACATGAACTCGCTCCATTTGGCGACGAACTCGCCGTCCTTCTCGATGATCTTGGCGGGCGTCGGATCCTTCATCATCTGGATCAGCTGGCCGGCGATGGCGAAGTCCGCGACGGAGGGACGCTCGCCGAAGATGAAGAGGTGTTTGCGCAGGTGCTCCTCGAGCAGCTTCACGAAGCGCTTGAAGGATTTCTCCAGCACGTCGCCGAGTTCGCCGTCGAGCTGCATGGTCTTGAGCTGGCCGGTCATGGTCTCGAGCGCGAGGTCCTCCGCGGCCTTGCGATTCTCCGGCGGGGTGGTGACGTAGTAGTCGTCGATGGCGCGGGCGGCGGCGAGGCGCTGGTCCTTCTTCCGGGTCCAGCGGTAATGGAATACGGTCTTGGCGAGCCAGGCGTCGGCGTATTCCTCAAGCACGCAGGCGAGGAAGCCGAGGGCGGGATCGGCTGGCGTGGCGGACGGTTCGGGGCTGTCGGCTTCGAGAGCTTCCATCATCGGCGTCGTGTCGTGGACGGCGAAGCCCGAGGCGGTGACCAGGATCGGCAGCGTCGGGAAGCGCGCAACACGCTTCAGCTCGTCCTCGGATTCCTGCGTGCGCGGCGTCCAGTCGAACGGGACACCCTTGTATTTGAGGAAGGCGCGCATCTTGGTCGAATAGGCCGAGGTCTCGGCCCCGAACAGGCGATAGGACATAAACGTCTCCGGAAAGCGCGCGGAAACTACGCGGGAAGGCGCCGGGGGACAACCGCTGTTTATGGGGCAAAGCGCAGCATTTTCCCCTGAAAAACGTGGGTTTGCCGTGGCGAGCCCTGCTTGCGGCGATCGACGCGGCCGGCTGGTGGCTTTTGGGCGCGCGGGGACATTCCAACGAATTCGCCCGGCGTGTAGGGTCCGTTGGTCCGCCTGAGCGTCTTGTCACCCAGAACAAGAGACAGGCCGAAACAGGGAACGCCAATGAAAGCGATGCGCCTCAAGAAGCCCGGCGGGCTCGACAGTATCTTCGTCGACAGCGCGCCTGCGCCGCCGCCGGGGCCGGGCGAGATCACGGTACGGCTGCATGCCTCCTCGGTGAACTTCCACGACTATCTTGTCGTGAAGGGCATGATCCCGGTCGATGAGAACCGCATTCCCATGTCGGACGGCGCAGGCGTTGTGACCGCGGTGGGCGCAGGCGTTACCGAGTTTGCGGAAGGCGACAGCGTCGTCTCGACATTCTTTCCGGACTGGCATGGCGGGGAGCCGACGGTCGATCTGCTTCGCGCAGTGCCCGGCGACCGCGCTGATGGTTATGCGCGCGAGGTTGTCACCGCGCGGGCCACATCGTTCACGCGGGCGCCGAAGGGATATTCGCACGCAGAGGCGGCGACGCTGACGTGTGCGGGCCTGACCGCGTGGCGCGCACTGGTCGTGATTGGAAACATTAAGGCTGGCGATGTCGTGCTGACGCAGGGCACGGGCGGGGTTTCCATCTTCGCGCTGCAGTTCGCAAAGGCTGCGGGCGCGACGGTGATCTCGACGACGTCGAGCGCGGACAAGGCGGCGCGCCTGACGGCGCTCGGCGCGGATCACGTGATCAATTACAAGGACGACGCAGAGTGGGGCCGGACGGCCAAGCAGCTGACCGGCGGGCGCGGTGTTGACCACGTCGTGGAAATTGGCGGCGCAGGCACGATCGAACAGTCGATGCGGGCGAGCAGGCTTGGCGGGCACATCTCGCTGATCGGCGTGCTGGCGGGTTATGTTGGATCGATCAACACGGCTCTGCTGATGAGCATGCAGATCAAGCTGATCGGCATCACGGTCGGCGCGCGTCAGCACCAGCAGGACATGGTCCGGGCCATCGCGGCGAATGGCATCAAGCCTGTGCTCGATCAGTCGTTTGCGCTCGAGAAGCTGGCCGACGCGTTCCGCCGGCAGGAGTCGGGCCAGCACTTCGGCAAGATCATTGTCGAATGGTGAGTCGCGAGAGGCGTTTGCCACGACTCCCTGAAGGCGATATCCAGCCGCTCCTCGATCCGGGGCAATAGCGATGCGCGTTCTTCATGTCATGGCCGGCGCCAAGGAAGGCGGAGCCGAGAACATCATGCTGGAAGGCGTGATGGCGCTGGCGGATGCAGGCGTCGCGCAGGCAGTGGTGACGCGGACCGACAATGAATTTCGGCTCAAGGCGTTTCGCGACAAAGGCATCCAGGTCGAGACGGCGAGCTTCAACAAGCTCTGGCCGTTTCCGACGCAGGGCGCGATCGCGAAGCTGATCCGCGAGTTCAAGCCGGATGTGGCGGAGTACTGGATGGGGCGCGCGGGGGAGTTTGCGCCGTCCTCTTTCCGGTCGCGGTCGATCGGCTGGTATGGCGGCTATTACAAGCTGGTGCGGTTTGCGAACTGCGCGTGGCATGTGGGGCTGACGAAGGACCTGCTGCGCCATATCCGCGAACAGGGCGTGCCTGAGAACCGGGCGGCGATCATCCACACCTACGCGGATTTTTCTGGCGTGCCTCCTGCCGATCGCGCCGCGTTGAACACGCCTGCGGATGCGCCTGTGGCGCTGGCGCTGGCGCGGCTGCACGAGAAGAAGGGGCTGGATACGTTGCTGGATGCGACGGCGAAGGTGCCCGGGCTGTATGTCTGGATCGCGGGCGATGGTCCGCTTGAGGCTGAACTGAAGGCGCATTGCACGCGGCTGGGGCTGGATGACCGGGTGCGGTTCCTTGGATGGCGAAATGATCGCGGCGCGCTGCTGGCGGCATCGACCTTCGTCGCCTTCCCTTCCCGCTATGAACCCTTCGGCACGGTGACTGTGGATGCGTGGGCGGCGTCACGGCCGCTTGTGGCGGCGGACGCTGTTGGGCCGGCGGCCTATGTGGTTGACGCCGTCAACGGGCTGCTTATCCCGAAGAACAATGTCGATGCGCTGGCCGAGGCGATGCGGCGTGTGATGACAGAACCCGGGTTGGCCGAGAAGCTCGTGGCCGGTGGGCGTGCGAGCTATGAGGAAACGTTTACGCGGGCCGCGTTCGTGCGGGACTCGCTGGCGTTCTATGAGCGCGTCGTGCGGGAGTCTCCGCGCTGAGAGAGACCCCACCTCCCCCTTTCAGGGGGAGGGACTGTGTTGCGCGACCTCCCTCAAACTCAACTAGGGCAACGGCTCCAGCCGGAAAATCTCGCCACCGATATCGACGATATAGACATTGCCTTCGATGTCGGTTCCGAAATTGACGATGGCGTTCACCGTGCCGACGTCTGGTGCAAAGGCTGTGTTGCGTGGCGTGAGACTGGTTGCGGGCAGCACGCTGCCAGGGGCCAGGCTGGTGATGGGAGCGGACCAGAGATTTCCGGAAACGAAATCGGCGAAAAGATACTGCCCCTGCAGGTCCTCGATCGGGCCGCGATAGACGACGCCGCCCGTAATCGAGCCGCCGAGTGTGCGGCCGTACTCAGTGACCGGCAGCGTGTAGGCTGCGGAGTCGGCGCCGCCGTTGAAGGGCAGCGAGCCCTCGCGCAGGTCCCAGCCGAAGTTGATGATGGTCGACTGGCTGGCCGGAATACGGTCGACCTCCTCCAGCGTGCTCTGCCCCACCTCGCCGATGAAGGCGTCGCCGGTGACGGGATCGACGCTGATGCGGAACGGATTGCGCAGACCCATCGCGTGGATTTCAGCAAGGCCGCCGCCGGCGCTGAACGGGTTCTGCGCCGGGATGGCGTAGTCGCGCGCCGTGTCGGCCGGGAAGGCGTCTGTGGCAGGATCGATGCGCAGGATCTTTCCGCGCAGACTGGATGTCAGTTGCGCGTCACCCGGCGTGTTGCCGCCATCGCCCGAGCTGATCAGCAGGCGGCCCTGCGTGTCGAAAACCAGCGTGCCGCCCTTGTGGTTGGTCGTGGTGGGCTGGGGAATGCTGAGGATGGCGTCGCCCGAAGCGGCGTCGGCAATGGCGGTGCTGGCTGCCTGCACCGTGTAGCGACGGATTTCGGTAACGTTGGCGCTCAGGGGATTTAGGAAGAGGTAGACGGCGCGGTCAGTCGCGAAGCCGGGCGAGAAGGCGATGGACAGGAGCCCCTTCTCCCCTGTGGTGTCGATCTGGCCGTTGAGATCGAGAAAGTTCGTCGCCTCGAACGCAGCCGTCGCCGGATTGAAGATGCGGATGAGGCCCGTGCGATGGACAATGGCGATCCGGCCCGAGCCGTCGGGGAGCCCGGCGACAAAGATCGGACCGGGAAGGCCTGAGGCTATGCGGCGCACGCGGAAGCCGGGCGCAATGTTCGACACGGTGATGGCGACGTTCTGCATGACGGTGTTCGCGCCGTCGGAGGCAGTGAAGAACACGCTGTAACTGTTGTCTGCGCCGGCATCGGCGGGCGCTTCGAAATCCGGCTGCGCAGTAAAGCGAAGTTCGCGGGTCGTCGGATTGAAGGTGAAGCGCGCGGCGTCTGGTCCGCCGAAGGCATAGGTGAGCGCCGCATTCTCTGGATCGGTCGCCGTGGCGCGGATGAAGACGCCCAGCACATTCTCGCGAACCGTGACCGATGCGGGTGAGGTAAAGCTGGGTGTCGCGTTCGGGCCTGGAGGGGGCGGACCCGGCGGAGAGCCAGGCGGAGGGCCAGGCGGGCTTGAAGAACCGCCGCCGCACGCAGACAGCGTCAGAGCGAGAGCGGACAGAAGCGCAGTTCGGATTGTTCCGGCCATACGCATGTCCCACGTCTGCGCCTTGCCGATCCTTAACATGGCTAACGGCCGTTACCAAAGACGGGTATGGCGCAAAAGCTGGCCGCAAAGAGCAGCTTCGCGCGATTTTGCGCGAAGCACTTAAGGGATTTCCCACCGCCCTTGCCGTAACCTCTGTGCGGAGGGCCGGCGATCGACTGCCGGATGGACAGGATGGGCGACGGGACTGCAACGCATGGCGGGTTGAACCTCGCCGATCGTATTCGCCGGCTGGCGAACGGGCGCGCGACACTGGACGTGGCGCAGTTCCAGTTCATCGGGCTGGACGGAATTCGCGCGAGCTATGGCGAGCGGTGGGCGGAGAAACGCGAGCGTGTCAACGCCCACGCCCAGCATTTCATTTCGCGCCGCCTCGCTCCAGACGATGTGCTGCTCGCAGGCACGGATGGCTTTCTGCTCGTGTTTGGCGCCTTCTCGGGGTCATTCGCGGAAGCGGCAGCCAACCGCATTGCGAAGGAGCTCAATGCCTACTTCCTCGGCGAACCGGACCTCGACGATATCCAGTTCGGCGCACAGCACCAGGCGATGACGCTGGACAGTTTTGCGCAGGTCTTCGGCCCGGCGCTTACAGCGGCGCGTCAACCAGCCCCGCCCCAAAGGCCAGCGGCCGTCGCCATGGGCTACACCCCGATCTGGGAGGCGCAGCGCGGCGCACTGGCGATGTACTTCATCTCGCCGCTTGATCCGGCGACCGGCTTTCCAATGGACTGGGACCAGACCAGCCATCGCCATGCGGACATGGACGAGCGCAAATTGCTTGCGTCCGAGGCCGACATGCGGGCCCTGTTTGCAGCGGGGAAGAGCGCGATGGTGGGTGTTGCGCTGCACGTGTCGAGCCTGCAGGACCCGCAGAGCCTTGCACGCATGGTGCAGGCGATGACCACGTTCGATCCGAGCCTCGCCCGTTTCCGGGTGCTGCGCGTCAGCTGTGTCGAGCCAGGATATCCCCGCATCTATATCGAAGACATCATGCGGGCGCTGCGACCCTACGCGCAGCGCATTGCGATCGGACTGAACTGGGCCGAGCCGGACATTACCTCGGTGCTGAAACTCCAGCCGGCGGCGATCGGATTTTCGGTGCCCCCGGGGGCGCTTGGGCATCATGCGCTGCGAGCAGAGATATATGCACGCGTCGCGTCGGCCGTCGAACAGGCCAGGGCGTCCAATGTGCTTGTTGGCGTCGAGGGTGACCTGCACGCGGAGCACGCCCAGCACTTCATGAATGAGGGCGTGAAGTTTCTCTGTTCGCCGCGTCTCTGGCCGGTGCGCCCGACCCTGACGGCCGGCCAGTTCTGGCCGCGTACACGACTTGAAGAAATGACGCCTGGCCACGCTGCCTGACGCGTCCGGGAATGCAGCACGACTGCGTGCGGCCGGTTTTCGAGCTCGGCGCAAGCTGCTAGACATACGGTGCCGTGGCGCTGGGCGCGCGGTGATCAGAAAAGACGGAGACCTACCCCATGAGACCGTTGCTGCTGGCCGTTACGGCTATGGCTTTGGCGACGCCAGCCTTCGCACAGGACACGACTACGCTCGACCATGTAACGACCAGAGGCATCGTGCTGAGCGCTGGCGGCATGGAAGTTGATGTCAGCTACAAGCCGGACGGATCCTTTACCGCCATGGATGGGCAGGTGAACGGCAAGTGGCGCGTCGAAGGCGGCAAGCTGTGCACGTCGTCGAATTTTGCACCGGCCGAAGAATGCGTCGCCTACCCTGCCGGCAAGAAGTCCGGCGACAGCTTCGAGGTGCAGGGTGGACAGGGCCCGGCGACAATCAGGATCAAGTAAATCGACGCCGATCAGATTTCTGGCAGGCTGCCACTCCGGACCAGCAGGCCAAACCTTCAACCCGCGCCATCAGGCGCGGGTTTTTTCTGGGCTCAGACCAGCGCCCGCACCGCGGCCTCAAAAACGACGACGCCGGCCGCTGCTTTCACAGGGCCGGCGCAACACCATGGTGGTCCGCCAGTTCGTCCATCGAGCAACGGCCTTTCGACCTTCCGCCCTGATCAGGGGCGCGCCCGTTCGACGCCATCCGGCAAAAGCTGAGCCTCGAGCGCTCTGGTGTGCGGGTCACAGAACTCTGGGCGTGACGCCCACTTTCCTGCCACCGCGCAGCTGAAGCCACGCTCTTGTCCGGTCATCCCCTCTCGAGGGCCCGCGCGGTCTTGGATCCCGCCTTGGGCGTGCCGCAGGCCTTGCAGGCCACGCGACGCTTCCGGTGCTCGTTTTGCTCCCCATTACTTCAGCGCCTGTCCAATCAGGCTTACCCGTGGGGACATCCAGTTGCTCGACCCGCGACGGTCTCCTCTCTGAACACGATCAGGATGCCAGAAAATCAGGTCGCGTAAATTGCAGCGCCCTGTGGAAACTGTTGAGCACCTTGTTGATAAAAACCTCTCGCACGTGCGAGACACGCGCGACGCGTTTGCGAATACCGGAGACGACTATGGCGCTCGACCTGGAGACGCGGCAGCAGCTGATCGCAACGGTGCGCCGCTTCGTGAGCGAAGTCTGCCGCCCGAACGAGCAGCTGGTGTCGGAAACGAACGCAATCCCCGAGAAGATCGTGCAGGAGATGCGCGATCTCGGTCTCTTCGGACTGTCCATCGCGGAGGAGTATGGCGGTCTTGGACTTACGATGGAGGAGGAGGCGCTGGTAATCCTCGAGATGGGCCGCACCTCGCCTGCGTTTCGTTCGACCTTCGGCACCAATGTCGGCATTGGCAGCCAGGGCATCGTGATGTTCGGCACGCAGGACCAGAAGCAGGAATGGCTGCCGAAGCTCGCCACCGGGGAGGCGATTGCGAGCTTCGCGCTGACGGAGCCCGATGCAGGATCGGACGCTGGCTCGGCGAAAACCAAGGCCGTGCGCGATGGCAATCACTACGTGCTGAACGGCTCGAAGCGCTACATCACCAACGCCGACAAGGCGACGATCTTCACCGTGATGGCGCGAACGGACCAGAACACGCCGGGGCCCAAGGGGCTGTCGGCGTTCATCGTGGAGCGCGACACGCCGGGCGTCACCATCGGCAAGCCTGAGAAGAAGATGGGGCAGCAGGGCGCGAATGTCTGCGACGTGATCTTCGAGGATGCACGCGTGCCGATCACGTCGCGCCTCGGTGAAGAAGGCGAAGGCATGAAGGTGGCGATGAGCGTGCTGGATCGCGGGCGTCTGCACATCTCCGCCCTGTCGGTCGGGATCGCAGAGCGGCTGGTCGAGGAGATGGTGCGCTACGCCTCCGATCGGAAGCAGTTCGGCAAGCCGATCATCGAGCATCAGCTGGTGATGGGAATGATCGCGGAAAGCTACGCCGAGGCTGCGGCGGGGCGCGCGATGGTGATGGACGGCGTGCGCAAGTACGACGCGAAGGAAAAGACCGCGCTCATCGCGTCAGCGACAAAGATGTGGTGCACCGAGATGGTGGGCCGCGTCGCCGATCGCGCGGTGCAGGTGCATGGCGGCGCAGGCTATATCGCGGACTATGCGGTGGAGCGCTTCTATCGCGACGTTCGCATCCTGCGGCTCTATGAGGGCACGACGCAGATCCAGCAGATGGTGATCGGGCGCGAGTTGCAGCGGATGGCGAAGGCAGGGGAGATCTAGGCGCTAACGATCTGTCGTCACCTGATGGAACAGGCTGGCGCGCAAGTCCGCTAGGTCCTTGAAGTCGACCTCTGACTCCATCCCGCTGATCATGACTACGCGCGAGGGTCCACCAGGCTTCGACAGGCTGATAGCCTTGTCGAGTTCGGCCAGCGCCTTGTGGCGAAGCTCCACGCGCCGGGCGCGGTCCTGCGAGTAGTCCGACAGCGCACGACGGGACTGCGCAGCGAGCTTGAGGACGTAAGGGTCATTTGGTGCGGCGGCGACATGTCCGTCGAGCTGGGCGGAGATATCGGCGATGTCTGCGGTGCTCATCCCCTCCCCGTGCTGACCGATCGAGACCATCAGGCCGGCAGTTTGCTGGAGGGTAGCGTCATTCGCTGGCGCTGTGGCGCAGGCGGCGAGTATTGCAAGGCTTGCGGCGAGGACGAATAGCTTCATCGGGAACTCCGCGATTCTTGACGACGCCAGTCAGACCGCTCAATGCGGCGCAAAAGCGGCGTGCGAATCGTTTGGGCGGAACACGCTGCAAATGCGTGACAGGGATCGCTCTCCCCGATTAGATCGGGACAGCAACGGGGGTCTTCATGAACAGTGACGGCGAGATTGCGCGGGCAGCGCGGCTGAAGCCGATCAACGAGATTGGGGCGAAGCTGGGCGTGCCTGCGGACGCGCTGATTCCATACGGGCATACGAAGGCGAAGATTTCGGCTGGCTTCCTCAAATCGCTCGCGGACAAGCCCGATGGCGATCTCGTGCTGGTGACGGCGATGAATCCGACGCCCGCCGGCGAAGGAAAGACCACGACGACGGTGGGGCTGGGCGACGCGCTGACGCGGATCGGCAAGCGGGCTGTGATTGCCCTGCGCGAACCGAGCCTTGGGCCGTGCTTCGGGCAGAAGGGTGGGGCTACGGGCGGGGGCTTTTCCCAGGTCGTGCCGATGGACGAGATCAACCTGCACTTCACCGGCGACTTCCACGCCATCACGGCGGCGCACAACCTGCTGGCGGCGATGGTGGACAACCACATCCACTGGGGCAATGCGCTGGGCATAGATGTGCGGCGCGTGCGCTGGCGCCGGGCGCTGGACGTGAATGATCGCAACCTGCGCGGCGTGGTGACGGGGCTGGGGGGCGCGGCGAACGGCACGCCGATCGAGACGGGGTTCGACATCACAGTCGCATCCGAAGTGATGGCGATCCTGTGCCTTGCGGACAACCTCGCAGACCTCAAGGCGCGGCTGGCGAAGATCATCGTGGCGGAAACGCGCGACCGCAAGCCCGTGACCGCTGGCGACATCAAGGCGGACGGCGCGATGGCCGTGCTTCTGAAGGATGCGATCCAGCCCAACCTCGTGCAGACGATCGAGAACACGCCGGCGATCGTGCATCTCGGGCCATTCGCGAATATCGCGCATGGCTGCAACTCGGTGACGGCGACGCGGGCGGCGCTGAAGCTGGGCGAAATCGTCGTGACGGAGGCAGGGTTTGGCGCGGACCTCGGCGCGCAGAAATTTCTCGACATCAAATGCAGGCTGTCGGGCCTGAAGCCGAAGATGGCGGTGCTGGTAGCGACGATCCGCTCAATGAAGATGAATGGCGGCGTGGCGAAAGGCGATCTTGGCGGCGAGGATATCGAGGCGTTGCAGCGCGGCGCTGTAAACGTGCAGCGGCATATCGAGAACCTGAAAAGTTATGGCCTGCCGGTGATCGTGGCGCTGAATCACTTCACGTCGGACACGCACGCCGAGGTCGATACCGTGAAGCGCATCGTCGGCGCGATGGGGGCCGAGGCGATCGTGTGCCGCCACTGGGCGGACGGCGGCAAGGGCGCCGAAGAACTGGCGCATGCGGTGGTGAAGCAGCTGGCGAGGAAGGAGGACAGATTCACTGTCCTCTACGACGACGCCCTCCCCCTGCTCGCCAAGATCGAGGTGACGGCGAAGCGCATCTATCGCGCGGACCGCGTGGATGCGCCGGCGAAGGTGGTGCAGCAGCTGAAGCGGTGGGAGGAGGCGGGATATGGCCGCCTGCCCGTGTGCATCGCGAAGACGCAGTACTCGTTCTCGACCGACCCCACGAAGCTTGGCGCGCCGGAAGGGCATGTGCTGGACGTACGTGAGGTGCGGCTATCCGCGGGCGCGGGATTCATCGTGGCGATCTGCGGCGACCTCATGACGATGCCCGGCCTGCCGCGCCAGCCGGCGGCGGAACTGATGTCGGTGGATGCGGATGGAAACATCCACGGGCTGTCCTGAGGAGGTGTGGTGATGCGCATCGCCAAGCTCGCCTTCCTCGTCCGCGACTATGACGAGGCCATTGCCTGGTTCTCGCGCTGCCTCGGATTCGACCTGGCCGAAGACATCGACATGGGCGGCGGCAAGCGGTGGATTGTGATGCAGCCGCCGGGCGCGCAGGGAGTCGCGCTGGTTCTGGCGAGAGCCGTCGGCGATCAGCAAACGGCGCTGGGCAAGCAGGCCGGCGGGCGTGTCTTCCTGTTTGCAGAGACGGACAATTTCGATCGCGATCATGCGCACATGCTTCGCGAGGGCGTGGTCTTTCGCGAAAATCCGCGAAACGAGGTCTATGGCAAGGTGGCGGTCTTCGAGGACCTTTATGGCAATCCGTGGGACCTGATCGGGCCGGCGCGATAGGCGGTCTGCCCCTGCGGCGCCGCTTGCGCAGCGCCCCCCCGCCTGTGAAGCTCCGCAAAACAAGAAACGCGTTACAGGGGAAACGAAAATGCGGCTGACACGGCGAAGCCTTCTGGCCACCGTATGGGCGACAGGCGTCGCAGCCTGCGCTGGTGCGCCTGGAATATCGGCCAGCGGAACGGAACCTGACGCCACCGAGATGGCGAGCCTGATCAGGTCCGGCAATATGTCGGCCCGTGAAGCCGTTGAGGCGGCGATCGCGCGCGCGCAGGCGATGCAACCGAAGATCAACTTCCTGGTCACGGACACGTACGCACAGGCGCGCACGCAGGCGGCGACCCCCGGCGGCGGCCCGTTCGCAGGCGTGCCGTACCTGATCAAGGATCTCAACAATGTCGCCGGCGTCATGACACGCAGCGGAACACGCGTGACGGCCGGGCGACCGCCTGCAGCGACCACCGAACCATTTGTCGCCGCGATGCTGGACACCGGACTGATCAGCATCGGCAAGTCAGCCTCGCCCGAATATGGCTACCTGCCGACAACCGAACCGCTCGCTTTCGGCCCCACGCGCAATCCATGGGACCTTGGCCGTTCCTCAGGCGGATCCTCCGGCGGGTCGGCCGCAGCGGTGGCGGCAGGCGTGGTGCCGATGGCGCACGCCAATGATGGCGGAGGCTCCATCCGCTTCCCGGCGGCCAATTGCGGGCTTGTCGGCCTGAAGCCTTCGCGCGGGCGCATGGCCGATGGCGAGGTCCCGGGCCCGCTCGCCATCGGGGTGCAGGGCTGCGTCTCGCACACGGTGCGCGATTCGGCGCGGCTGATCTCGCTGGTGGAGCGCAAGGGCAGCGCCGCCATTCACGCGCCTGTCGGCTTTGTCGATGGACCGGTGCGGCGCAAGCTTCGGGTTGGCGTGCTGACCAGGGGCTTTGCCGGGTTCGAAGCGGACAAGGAGGTCGCCGCTGTCGTCAACAACGCAGCAAAGGTTCTGGAAGGCCTCGGCCACGCGGTGACTCAGACCAGCTGGCCGACGACCGCAAGCTTCGGCGATGACTTCCTGGCGTTCTGGTCGCTTGGAGCAGCGCAGGACGTCGCCAACGCCACCCGGGAGACGGGCCGGAAGGCGGATGAGGCCTCGTTCGAGCCTTTCAGCCTGCGCATGGCCGCGAATGCCTCGAAGCTCACGGAAGCCGACACCAATGCGGTGATCCAGCGCCTGCTCGGCAATACGGCCGCTTACAATGAATGGATAAAGAGCTTCGACGTGGTGTTGTCGCCCGTGATCGCCTCCCCGCCCTCGCCGCTGGGTTATCTGCGCGGTGACGTACCGTTCGACACGTTGCGCGAGCGGCTGCTGCAGCAGGTGGGCTATACGCTGATCCACAATGTCTGCGGCGCGCCGGCGATAAGCCTGCCGCTGGGCCGGACGTCGACAAACCTGCCGATCGGCGTGCAGGCCTGTGCCGCGGCGGGCGCTGACGGCTTGCTGCTGGAGCTGGCCTACCTGTTCGAGGAAGCCCTGCCGTGGAGACAATACAGGGCAAACCTCGCCTGACCCCATATGGCTCGGCCTTGCCAGAGTGACGCGCTTGCGGGCCGCCACTCTGGCGCCTGGGACCCTTGAGGAGCAGGCCGACCTGGCGTCTGCGCGGCGGGTGCGTTAATGGCGCGCTGGAAGAGACTGGCGCGTGTGGCTGCAGTGGCTCCGGCGAGCGCAAGCGCGTCGATACCCCCTGCTGCGCCATCGGTGGACTCGCACGCCAAAGCAGGCGGCAGAATCCTCGTCGCGGCGCACCAGGACGACTGGCAGCTGTTCAAGTCGCCGCGCAATTGTGCGGCAGGACCGTCGCATCTTGCCGCGTCCGTGTGCATCGACATCGAGAGGGTGCGCGGGCACGCGCGCTTGTCGGACCTGTCAAAAAGCCGGCCAGGTCGCAGCAGGCGCGAGGCGCTGCTTCTGCGCGCAGACGCTGTCGAGGGAGCGGTAACGTGGCTTGCAACGCGGCCTGTCTGCTGGCCAGCGGCGGCCCCCGCGATGGCCTGGAGCGCGTGATGGTCACCTTCCCCGCCCTGACGGCGGACGGCGCGACGCCCAAGCCGCCGATCGAGGCGAGCGAACGGCTCTGGCGGACGCCCGCCCATCTGGGCGGGAATTTCCCTTCGAAGTCTGGCGGCTGTCGGCGTCGCCGCCTGAAGGCTGGCGCGCGATTGGCGCAGGCGACATCGACTGCACGCGGTTCGACGCGCCGGTAGAGGCGATCACCGTTGCGATGCTCGGAATCGCCGTGCCGGCGAAAGGCGGGCCATCCGAGCGCGCGCTGGCTATCAATATCAATCAGCGAGCTTCAGAACAGGAGCGAGGCTCAGAAGATTCTCTGCACGCACGCCAACAACCGGATTTCGGCAGGCTCGCCAGTGTTCGACCTGACGACGGGCGATGTGTTCGCCATTCATGTCGAATCCGAGCCCGATCCCGGCGCGCCGGGACGGCGGCGCGGCTATGGCTATTCGTTGCGGCACCTGCTGGACATGGTGCGCGCATCAATACGCGGCGCGAAGCTGGGTCCCGTCTGCCCCGACTAGGCGCCTGCCGTTGGGTGACGCTGTACGCGCCGCGCGCAATGGCTACGCTGCAACCTTGGCGCGCAGCGACATGCGGGGAACAGACGTGAAGCAGACGGCCTCAATCGGACTTGTCGCACTGGCGTCGGCATGCGCCTCGATCCCGTCAGGACCTCCCCAGCCGTCGCCGCCGATGGTGAGCATCTTTGCGGTGGCGCACCAGGATGACTGGCAGCTTTTCATGAACCCCGACGCCTATCACGCGATGAACGAGCCGCAGGAGAAGGCGGTGTTCATTCACGTCACGGCGGGCGACGCGGGCGCAGGCGCGGGCGGCGAACCTGTGCCCTACTATCTTGCGCGCGAGGAAGGGGCGCTGCGCGCCGTGCGCTTCATGGCGAACGCGGCCGACCCGACGATCGGCAAGGGCGCGCGGATGGATGGCGCGATGGCGATGCGCGGCGGGCATGGCGTGCAGCGCTATGCCTATGCGAATG
>Ga0315902_10005416_pt1 | contig 18027 bp, 17 predicted proteins | sample LakEriMetagenome_9_FD_203523 | JGI IMG/M metagenome (GOLD analysis project Ga0315902, IMG submission 203523) | Freshwater fungal communities from buoy surface, Lake Erie, Ohio, United States - Buoy 12 MA117 | ecosystem: Environmental > Aquatic > Freshwater > Lake > Lake biofilm | place: USA... | reverse complement strand
GATTACCGCCCCACTCTCCACAAGTACCCCATCTACCTGTGGTATGCATCGCTAGCCGACGAAGACTTGGAGCGCATCATGCGCATCCCACGCCACGAGGATTGGAGTGCTATCCACATCGGTAGTGGTAAACACTACATCAGCAATACGTTGCCGTGGTTTGAGTATGTGCAGGGGCGCAACCCCGACTACCCCGAACGCATCTTGGCCGCCAATCTGACCCTCGTCGCCAATCAACTCACCAAGATGCGCTCACCGATTGCCGATCCAGCCAATTGGAATGATATCAGCGGACTCGACCAACGCAATGTCAACATCAACATGCATGTCGACCCCATCCATGCCTGGCAAGAGTTCACCCCGGTGTGTGTCGAGGGACTCCTCCAGCTCACCCTCGGGGCACCCATGCATATCAGCCACGGCGGCCTGCAGTTCGGTCAAGTACGCTACTACGACGGCCAGCGCCGCCGCCCCGGCTTGCCTGAGGGAGTAGCCACGCTCGTCTCGCAGTTTGACCAACACACCATGACAGTAACGGTCGTTAATACGCACGCCAATCAGACACACGAATTGGTCATCCAAGCGGGCACCTTCGGCGAGCACCACTTTGACAGTGTTCGTATCTGCGACCAGCACGGCCGCACGCTCATCACCCAATCGATTGATAGCCCGTGGTATGGTCTGCACATCGCCCCCATGGCCGGTGCCGTACTCCACTTTGAGGTCAGTCGCTACGTCAACACACCATCATACGCGACGCCATGGCAACAGCCGAGTGATGGTGACGGCGTGATTCGAGGGCGACAGTAGATGCAGTACACACGACTCGGGCGCACCAACTGGCAGGTCTCACGCTTGGGGCTAGGCGGCGCAGCAATTGGCGATGAATTCGGCCAGGTCAGTCAGAGCGATGCCGTACGTACCATTCACCACGCCATCGACTGCGGTATCAACTTTTTGGATACCGCCGCCCAGTATGGCCGTGGCGAGAGCGAACGGCGCTTTGGCGTGGCCCTCAAAGGCAAACGCCAGCAAGTCTATCTCGCCACCAAAGCGGTGATGCGCGGTACGCCTTACGACTACGCCACCACCATGGCCAGTGTCGAGGAGAGCCTGCGTCGCCTCGACACCGATTACATCGATTTGATTCAACTCCACGAGGCCGAGACCACCACGTTTGAGGTGGCCATTGAGGGGTGTATTGCGGCGTTTCTTGATCTCAAAAAGGCTGGCAACGTGCGGGCCATCGGCGTCAATGCGCGCAATTTGGCTATCCTGGAACCCTATATCAAGACTGGGCATGTCGATACCGTCTTGACCTATTGTCGCTACATGCTGATTGACACCACCATGCACGACGAGCTCTTTCCGCTGACACGGACACACGACATCGGCGTCATCAACGGCAGTCCACTCGGCATGGGCATCATGACCGACACACCAGCGCCGTTTTTGCGCGATCACCATGATTTGCTCGCCGAGGCCGAACGCCGCAAATCCTTGATTCCCCATCTCAAAAAGTCGGGTCCGCACGGATTTGTTGAAGCCGCCATGCGCTATAGTCTCACCAACGACGATATCGCTGTCACGCTCACCGGCACACCATTTGTCAATCAACTCGACCAGAATATCGCCTTGTGTGATGGCGTCGGGCCCACGGTTGCCGAACGCACCGCGTTGCATCAACAATTTGCCGGACAACGCTTATTTGATTGACAAACATTGTGTTTCAAAAAGTCGAGACCGCACCAATCGCATCCGGCACACCACTTATCGATCAACTTGATCAACATGTCGCTTTGTATGTTGGCGTCGGGCCGACAGCTGCCGAACGCACCGCGTTGTATCAACAATTTGCTGGACAGCTGTTTGATTATGCTTGCCAACCCGGCGCTTGCCACTCAAATCCGGCCGGCAATGAGTCAATCACAAGCACCCAGTCTGGCCCTCCAAATGGAGTCACAATCTCAATAGGCAAAGCTGTAGTACGCTCATCAAGCCATTGAGCATGGCCAGTACGCGGATTAAACCACCACATGCGATAGGTGGGACCGAGGAGATTTGAGACATTAATCGTCACCGTCTGGTTTGCTGGTAGATAAATCATGGCATAACTGCCAGCGCTATCGCGACAGGCTTGAATATGATGCGTCCCCTCGCCTTGGCCGGCAAGAATCAACGATTGGTCAGGAATCCGCCGAAAATACGGGCGTGACAAGAGCAAATGCTTGGCATGCTGCATCTGACTCGCTCCCGGCAACTGCAAGGCTTCTTGCCAGGGGCGTCGTGCCCACGTCAACGGTTTGTGACCAATACTCCAAAACTGCCAAATCGGGTGACACCCATACGTGTGCCCGTGCGCCCCCGCAAATAATGCCCAATAACAGGCTTTGCGCGCATCATAATCATCGAGATAGCCATTCTCCACCGCAAAGCCAGCTGGGTGATCCTCGTAGCCCGGCTCACCATCCATGCACGGCTTTGTGGGAGTGAGTGCGTAATCGTCAGCAATACTCCGCCAATTATCACGATTGCGTGCGTGCCCACTTTGGAGCATATGAAAATCAATCCACTCAGCCTGGCCAAAGTACTGACTCGAGTGCTGTTGTCCCTGTGGATGGAACGTGCACAAATGCCGCCCCTCGTCACCTGCACGCAGACCAGCCACCATCGCCTCAATAATCGCCATATGTGCCGGGGTCTCAATAGCTCGATCGCCACCCAGCGCCCAAATAATATCGGCATCACGATAGCGTTGGCCAAGCCAGTGACCATAGGTATAGGCGTTTTCGGCCGTAAAAATCTCAGGGCCTGTACCCCATTTTTGGTTCCATTTGTCGCCCCACGTCGGCAACAACGCGATTACTAACCCGAGTTGATTGGCTTTGGCGATAACCGCATCGACATGAGCAAAATAACGCTCATTCGGTGTCAGTGTTGCAAATGACTCAAACGGCACATCGCCTTGGGGAGTCGGCACACGCAGACCGTCAAGTTCGGCGAGTACGACCGCCTGAATCACCGTGAATCCCTTGGTCGCACGATCCGCCAAATAGTAACTTGCCTGATCGTAGGTCAGACGATGAAATAACTCCCACGCGGTGTCAGCGAGATAAAAAAACGGCTCCCCATTCGACTGCCGTAAAAATCGTTGATTTGCACTGATTTGTATCATCCTCGCATCACTCCTCAGCGATACGTCGAAACCATTGATGCATCCACGCTGGCGCACTCTCAATATCGCGCAATAATGTTTTGCGACTTACTGGCGATAATTGTTGACGCAACACTAGCAAATGTTCGTCACTTACCATCGAATCACCGATATGACGCAAGGCCTGAATAAGAATACCACTCGTTCGCCCTGCACACTGTAAATAGCGTGGGGCGGCTGGACGTATACGTATGACAACATCGGCAAGTTGAATAACACGCGTCGCATCCGCACTCAATAATACCACTTCGGTCGGCAGTATCGGTACGAGGCCAAGCAGGTAACACGCATATACGCCACTCGGCACTAATGGCACCGACTGATCATCATTGAGCGCCTCAAGAATCGACGCAAGCTTGACCGGGACCTCACCAACAACGGGTAATAGCTGCGGAAACACATATAGACCATGTGCAATACGACGAATGACGCCCTTTTTGGCAAGTCGACCGAGTGCTTGATCAAGTGTGTTACGTGGTGCGAGACCGCGCAAACGCCCTGCATGCCAAACACTCCCTCGACCTGCACGGCGCATACGTGCCAAAATCTGTTGTTCAACTGGTGTTGCATCAGCTGATGACGACAAAGGAGGCATGGAGATACACCAACATACGAGTGAGTCACCTCAAATATAGCATATCTCACTTAGCCCCCCCCCTCATATTAGCTCTATCTTTACTCTACAAATGTTATACATTCACAACAAAAATATTACGCAACCGTAAGTGGGAATGTATACAACCCGTGCTAGGATAGACATGTTTCCCCATTACCAGAAAGGCTCACCATGCAACGCGTTTGTTTTTTGCTCAAAGTCAAAGCTGACCGATTAGTCGAGTACACCCAACGCCACCAAGCCGTATGGCCCGACATGCTTGACGCACTCTCGCGCCACGGCTGGCACAATTATTCGCTCTTTTTGGGCAACGACGGACTGCTCGTCGGCTATCTCGAGACGCCAGATTTTGATCGAGCAGTGGCCGGCATGCAATCCGAGGAGATCAACGCTCGTTGGCAAGCCGAGATGGCACCGTTTTTTGAGACGCTTGACAGTGGTGCCGCAGATACCTCGCTCCTGACGCTGACCGAGGTATTCCACCTCGCCTAACTATCCTTCACACTGTTGTTGAAACTCGGCGTTACTCAGTGATAGTAGCCGAAACGCATCAAGGAACCCGACCAGCGCCGGATAGCCACTCCAACACAACATCACACATACGGTACCGAGCACTCTGCGCCCCATATAAAAGTATTGTGCGCCGATAATCCCACCAACAAACGCCAGCAGCGCAGCTACGCCACGGCGCCGTGGTGTTGTTGACGTGCGCCCACTCATAAACATCATGCCGCATCCTGCACAACGCATGCTGAACAACGAGTTCGCTGTGCCACACTGTGGACATGTCTGCGATGTCAAGCGTTGTACGCCCGCTGAGACAGAGGTCACCAGTGGTGCAAGTGCCGGGGATGTCGTCACGGCGTTGGGAGTCGGTGCGTTCCGCGGTGCACCACACTGGGGGCAACGGGAGTCATAGATTGATCCCATACCGCCACACTGTGGGCACGTCCAAAAGGCAGAACCGGATTGATTCGTCATGATTTCCAACTTTCAAATTCATGGCACATGCCACTTTTTCAATATGTATTTTACTGCATGCGCCATGATGTGTCTATGATACGTTGAACTGTTACAAAAAGTTGCATTCACGCCAAAACCACACAAATATCCCCTCGACACGCCACGCATGTCGAGGGGATTGCCTATTTGCTAATAGCGGGTAATCAGGGCAATATGCTGATATGCCTGCAAATCACCAGGACTCACGAACGTCACCTGACCACCGGTCGCCATCACCTGGGTGATGATTTCGTCAACCGCGTCATCAAGCACATCAGGTGCAGTTGCGTCGATTGCTGCAGTCACCTGCATACCACTCGTATCAACATGCGCCGGATAGACAAACGCACGCTCAACCAATAAGTGCTGACCACGCCCCTCATGGGCGACACGCCACACATCCGCGACGCTCGCCACATAGCGGTTGCCCCCAACTGCAACCTGCAGTTCATTCAACGCCTGCGTAATCAGCTGGCTCGCATGCGTTTGGACGGTGGGCCAAACGACCTGCGCAAGTTGATGGGCCGTACTCGTATCATGACTCCCACGCACAGTAGCCATGATATCGCTCGCATGATCGGACACTTCGTGATAAAACGTGACGAACCGGTCCACACCAACGACAACCACCGGCAAGGCCTCTTGCCGGTGTGCGGCATGGACACCTGCATCAACCGCACGGAAGAAGGTGCGATGTCCCTCATCACGCACGTTCGAACGATCAATGCCAATACCATCTGGCAGATTGGTCGTCCCACCAGGACCCGTATGTGTCATCGGGAATCCAAATGCGGTCTGCTCAACCAAGACATCATTGGTCCCACGAAACAATCGTGTGGCGTTTTCGTTGAGCGTCACTACCCAATAATTGATCGTACGATTCAATCCATACACCAGGTCACGCATATAAAACGTATCATCAATCACCACACGCTCTTGCACCGTAAACGGCACGACAAAGCACTGAGCCATATCGTGGTTCACACATAACACCAAACCATCAAGATTGGCCTGATCATCAATCTGCTCGACCAATTGATTCAGGTGCGTCAACACGTGGGCAATCTCGCGTTGACCGTAGTCCTTAATGAGGCGTTCACTGGCTTGCACAACTAAATTCTTGAGGCGAATCCGATCTTGCAAATTGTCGGGCGAAGTCCGGTGGGTTGGTAACGTAATCGTCACACAGGGGGATTGAGTCACAGACTGCAATAAACGAATGTCTGCGAAGTTCATCGTAGGCTCCTTTCTTGGTATCAATAGCAAATATTGACACTACGATGGCAGGACTCCGTTGCTATAGTGCCACCATTCCGTATTAAAAGCAAATGATGGCACATTCCGCACAACTCAATCATCTATTGTTCATGCAACATGGCTACACAATCTCCTCAATCCACCTCACTCACCCGCTGTACAATCATGTAATTACCCATCCATACGCCACAAATCCGCATACGACTCACGTCGGCGCATCACGCGCACACACCCATGACTCACAAGCAACGCCGTGGGGCGTGGCACCATGTTATAGTTACTCGCCATACTCAAGGTGTATGCTCCCGACACCGCTAACGCCACCAGGTCACCCACAACAGGACTGGCCAGCGCCGTATCTTTCAAAAGAAAATCACCAGACTCGCAATAGCGCCCTGCCACATTAACCACCTCATTGGCAGTCGCATCAGCCCGATTGGCGATGAGTGCCGTATACTTGGCGCCATACAACACCGGTCGAATGTTATCGGCCATCCCGCCATCGACATGCACCCAGCGCGGCAAATCGCGCACCGGCTTTGCGCCAATCACGCGGTAGATCGCCACACCCGCCCGCGCCACAATCGAACGCCCGGGCTCTAGCTCAAGGCGCAAGCGGGGCAAGCCATGGCGGGCGCATCCCTGTTGCAACTGTTGCCACATCGCCGCCACACTGGCGGCAATATCGGGCGGTTGCTGATGATCGAGATAGGCCACTGCCAAACCACCACCAATATTCAGCGCCTCAATCGGTAATTGATAGGTATTGCGTAATCGCACCACCTGCTCAAGCAAGACATCTATCGCGGTCACATGCGTATGTGCATCAAAAATTTGTGAGCCAAGGTGGGCATGAATCGCCGTCAAGCGCAACCCGGGCGCCTGTTGAAGCAGTGCTCCAACCTGTGGCAGCTGCTCAATCGGAAAGCCGAATTTTGAGGCGTAGTGACCAGTCTGAATATGCACATGAGTATCGGTGGCGATATCTGGCGTCACCCGAATTTGAATGGGGAATGGCGTGGATCGCCCCGCGGTTTTGGTAATCAACAGCTGCAGTTCATCGAGATTGTCTACCACAATTGCCCCGATATCGGCAGCGAGCGCCTCATCCAACTCACGCGGTGTCTTGGCATTGCCGTGCATATGGATATGATGTGGCGCAACACCTGCATGCAACGCCAACGCAAGCTCACCCCCAGATACCACATCAAGTGCAAGCCCCTCGCTATGCACCACCTGCGCAATCGCAGTGTTCAAAAGTGCTTTGCCGGCATAGTGTATAACTGCATCAGTGGCACCGCAGGCTACACACGCCTGACAATACGCCTGACACATCTCACGGATGGTCAATTCATCAAAGATGTACAACGGGGTGTCGTACTGTGCGGCAAGCTCCGTCACATCATGGCCGGCAATCAACAAATGACCGTTGGGGGCAATGGTGGCCGTCTTTGGCCAGACATGACTTAGTGACATGTGCGACTCCACTTTGCAATAAAAAACCGTACCGGTGGTACGCCACCGGTACGATTATACCAACGACACGGAGAATTAGAGCAGGCCAGCCAAGACGGCCAAGGCAGCATCGTAGTTGGGGTGCTGACCAGCAACTGACACATACTCGGCGTACTTGATGACGCCCGTAGCATCAACCACGAATACGGCACGGCTCTCGAGACGAATCTCTTTGACATAGGTGCCATAGGCGGCACCAAATGCCATGGTGCGATGATCTGAGGCGACTACGATGTTCTTGATTTCGTTGGCGCCACAGTAGCGACGCAACGCAAATGGCAGGTCAGCGGTGACTGACAAGAAAGTAATCTTGTCGCCGTGCTTGCCGGCCTCTTCGTTGAATCGCTTGGTCTGCAAATCACACACGCCGGTGTCAACTGATGGGGCAACGCTAATCAACATTGGCTTGCCGGCCAAGCTCGCGCTGTCAATATCCTTGAGGTCTTGACCCAACAACACAAAGGCTGGCGCCTTATCGCCGACCTTGAGCTCGGGACCAACCAACGTCTTCGGCCCGATGAAATCAAAAGCGTTAGCACGCTCCATGCGCAGACTCCTCTAGTTGCTACGATAACGAACAGACACACCTGTATCACTATACCAAAAAACAAACCGCGGGGCAGTATGCCTGCCCCGCGATCAGTAGACACATGCAATTAGAGACCAGCAGCGCGACGCAATGCATCGGCCTTATCGGTAGCCTCCCATGGCAAATCAATGTCGGTGCGGCCAAAGTGACCATAGGCGGCCGTCTGACGATAAATCGGGCGGCGCAACTTGAGGTCGCGGATGATGGCGCCTGGGCGCAAATCAAACATCTCGTCGATCAACTTGGCCAACTTGGTCTCGTCAATCTTGGCCGTGCCGTAGCTCTCAATGCTGATTGAGACTGGGCGTGCCACACCGATGGCGTATGACAACTGCACCTCGAAGCGATCAGCCAAACCGGCAGCAACCACGTTCTTGGCGACGTAGCGGGCTGCGTAGGCAGCACTGCGGTCGACCTTTGTCGGGTCTTTGCCTGAGAACGCGCCACCGCCATGACGGGCAACGCCGCCGTAGGTGTCGACGATAATCTTACGACCAGTCAAGCCAGCGTCGCCGTGGGGACCACCAACAATGAACTGACCGGTTGGGTTGATGTGAATCGTGGGGTTGTCCAACATATTGGCTGGCAACACCTTGTTCAGAATATGCTCTTGAATCTGCGCGCGCAACTCACCCTGGCTAATCTCAGCCGTGTGCTGCGTGCTCAACACGACCGTGTTGATGCGCTTTGGCTTGCCGTACTCATACTCAACCGTGACCTGGCTCTTGCCGTCTGGGCCGAGGAACGGCAACTTGCCGCTCTTGCGCGCCACAGCCAACTCGCGGGTCAAACGATGTGACAAGCTGATGGTCAATGGCATCAACTCAGGCGTCTCGTTACAGGCGAAACCGATCATCATACCTTGGTCGCCGGCACCAATGGCCTCGACCTCGGCATCACTCATCTCGCCATTCTTGGACTCGAGTGATTGATTGACACCCATGGCGATGTCTGGTGACTGACCATGAAGCGAGACGACCACGCCACAGCTCTCGGCGTCGAAGTAAAACTTCCCACCGGTGTAGCCGATTTCTTTGACGGTCTTGCGTACGATATCCTGAATGTCACCGACGTTACCATTGACGGTCACCTCACCCATCACCGCAATCAAGCCGGTGGTGGTAGCAGTCTCACAGGCAACGCGGGCACGGGGGTCCACGGTCAAAAACGCATCCAGAATGGCATCAGATACCTGATCGCACAACTTGTCCGGATGACCCTCGGTTACTGACTCAGACGTGAACAGTAACGATGGGGATTTCATAAAAGTGGTTGACATGCTCTATCCTTACAACTAGCTAGATATACAATCGCACACACACCCCACGCCATCACGATGATGACGTGGGGTGGTGATAACTAGGTGCCCTCTTCCCATGAACCCAAGTACTTGACCTGTTCGGCACTCAAATCATCGTAGCGGATGCCCATGGCGTGCAACTTGAGCGCAGCAATCTCGCGGTCGACTTCCTTTGGCAAGGCATGAACAGCTGCCGTCAACTTGCCCTGATGCTTGAGCAAGAACTCGGTGGCCAAGGCCTGGTTGGCAAATGACATATCCATGACGGCGCTTGGGTGACCCTCGGCGCTGGCCAAGTTAATCAAGCGGCCTTCGCCGAGCAAGTTGATACGGCGGCCATCCTTGAGGATGTACTGATCAACAAATGGGCGTGGCTGGCGCTTCTCGACGGACATGGCCTCGAGGTCATCGATATTAATTTCGACGTTAAAGTGACCGCTATTCGAGACGATACAACCGTCCTTCATCACGGCAAAGTCAGCGGCGTCGAGGACGTGCTTGTTGCCGGTGGCGGTAACGATGAAGTCAGCCTGGGCAGCGGCTTCTTCCATGGGCATGACGCGGAAGCCGTCCATGGCAGCCTCGAGGGCCTTGACTGGATCAACCTCGGTCACGATAACCCATGAACCCATGCCACGGGCGCGCTCAGCGATACCGCGTGAGCAGTAGCCGTAGCCAGCCACCACAAAGGTCTTACCGGCCAACAACACGTTGGTGGCACGAATAATACCATCGAGGGTGCTCTGGCCAGTGCCGTAGCGGTTGTCGAACAAGTGCTTGGTGTCGCTGTCGTTCACGGCAATGACGGGGAACGGCAACACGCCGTCGGCGGCCATGGCGCGCAAACGAATCACACCGGTGGTTGTCTCCTCGGTGCTACCAAGCATCTGTGGGATCAGGTCACGTCGGCTTTTGAGGATGCCTGAGACCAAGTCGGCACCATCATCTTGGGTGACGTGTGGGTTGTGGGCCAACGCCGCCTCGAGGTGCTTGTAGTAGGTCTCATGGTCTTCGCCCTTGATGGCGTAGACAGGGATCTCTTCGTGGGCGACCAAGGTTGCTGCAATGTCGTCTTGGGTTGACAATGGGTTTGAGGCAGCCAACACCACATCGGCACCACCCGCAGCCAAGGTAGCCATCAAATTGGCAGTCTCAGCCGTCACGTGCAAACACGCCGAGACGCGCATGCCCTTGAATGGCTTCTCTTTGGCGAAGCGCTCGCGAATCTGACGCAACACGGGCATTTCGTTCTCGGCCCAGGTCATGCGTTTACGCCCCTGCTCGGCCAAGCCGATGTCCTTGATGTCGTACTGTTTACTAGTCATGAACAAACTACTCCTTACACAAATACCGTTACATTCCAACCGACTCACACTGACCACTGTGCATTGCACGGTGCCATGCATCAATAACCTGGGCGTTGGCCAGTGTGGCTGACGACTGTGTCAATACCAAGCGCTGTGCGGGCGATGACGCTACCGCATGCGCAAATACCTCGGCCTGATGCACAAAATGACTGGCAGGCGACACCACAATTTGCACTTCTTTGGCAAAGTGTGCCCCGCGCCATAGACGCACAACCGACTCACGATCCGGGAAGACCGTGAATGGTCGTTCAATCTCTATTACACCATCATACCCGATAATTCGTGCTTGTTGGTAAAATCCGCCCAAAAAGCTTACATTTATCTGGGTTTGACACCGGTGTTGATAGCCAAATATCCCCGACGCGAGTACATCAACGTCGTTTCCACCTCGAATTCCCATGGCTTGCACCGTAGTCGGTGTGGTTTGCGTCACCAGCTGTGCAAAACTCACGCCATAACAGCCGATGTCATAAATGGCCCCACCACCCACCGATTCAACCATGCGAATATCGTGCGGATTATCTTGGCGATAGCCGAAATTCACCTGTACCTGTCGCACCTCGCCAATATCGCCGGCGGCGATCGTCGCTAATATCTGCGCTGTTTGGGGATGGAATCGATACATCATCGCCTCCATCACCACTACACCGGCGTGGTGTGCCGCCTGTTGGATTGATGCAACCTCGGTAGCACTGCACCCCATCGGCTTTTCGATCAAGACATGCTTGCCGGCGGCAATCGCTGCGAATGCCACACTGGCATGCAGGTGATTCGGTAAAGCAATATAGACGGCATCAATCGTGTCGTCTTGCCAGACGCCATCCAGCACATCATACATATGCGGCGCGCCAAGCGCATCGGCAAGCTCTTGAGCGGCTACAGGCCGGCGCGCATAGACCGCGCGAATATCGACCGACGATGACTGCTTCATCGCCATGCCCACCTTGCGCGCAATACGGCCAGCCCCGATTATCGCCCAGCGGAGCATGACTACTCGGCTCCCAATGCACGGGCAACAGCCATGTCATGCCCATACGCTGTCACATAGCGCGCATAAAACTGCGCTGGCGTGTATTGATGCTCTTGACAGCCGTGATGCTCAATGGCATACGCACCAGCCAGCGAAGCAATCTTGCCACAGCTCCCTGCTGGTAACCCTTGTGACAAGCCAAACACGAATCCAGCAAGATACGCGTCGCCTGCACCTGTAGGATCGCGTACCACATCAACTGGTGCAACATCAATCTCGGTGACAACCCGGCTGCCAAAACGTGCATCTGAGATGAGCGACCCCTTCTCGCCACGGGTTAAGACCGTCAGTGGTACGCTGTCAATCAACTCCTGCTCGCTTTTACCGGTCATCTGTGACATCATGGCGAATTCGTAGTCGTTGCCAATCAAGGCATACGCGCCGTTGAGACCATCGAGAATCTGCTCAGCCGTCAAGCGTGGCGTCTGTTTGCCTGGATCAAACATGAACGGTACACCCATCTGACGACACTCACTCACATAGCGCGCCATCGCATCAGGGTCGGTCGGTGAGATAATCACCAGGTCGTCAGCGGTTAAGCCATACCCGAGCAACGACAAATCGCGTGAGCGGGCCATGGCACCCGTATAAAACGCCACCAACTGATTGTTGGATTGGTCGGTATTAATAAAACACGACGCCGTGAATTCACCGACCACCTCATGAATACCCGATGCATCAATCCCCTGATTGCTCATCCACTGCCGATACTCACCAAAATCCTGCCCAGCTGACGCAACCACCAATGGACGATGCCCCAACAATGCCAACGAATAGGCGATATTACCGGCCACACCGCCACGCATGCGCTTCATGGAGTCAACCAAAAAGCTGACCGACAACATGTGTACACGATCCGGCAAGATGTGATCTTTGAAGTATCCGGGGAAGTTCATAATGTAGTCGTATGCCAACGACCCTGTCACTACTACGCGCATCAGCCTGCTCCTTACACTCTATGTTCAAAATAGCGTCGCAGTTGTTCTGCGACCTGACATGTCACACTCATCGCATGGGTGGCGTGTGCAACATTGGTTTGGCCAAACGATGTCACGGGCATCACCGTCAGCTGACTCGCTAGTACCCGCGCATCGATACCTGCCTGCATCAACTGCATCACGATTGGTATCACCATCTGCATCACTGCAGTCACATCATCATTCGCTTCGTTTACGGCAACACAGCCCAATCCAAGCACTCCACCACGCGCAAAAAACTGTTGTACATGTGGGATAGCCTTGAGTAATGCGCTCGCCCCTAAACTTTCACGGATATTTACCACAAACACATCAACCGGCAACTGAATCAAATCTGCAATCTCACGCGTGGCCCCGACAATTAAGCCACGTTGCACCTGTGGCGACGGAATAACGGACAATATGCGCGACAACGCCCACACCATATCATCCCGGTCAATCTCCATAAACGGCGAGTTCATCACATCAAGGAACGGCTCCTCGATGCACATCAACACCGGCCGTTGCATGGACTGTAGTTGCGCTACTTGCCAACGCACGCGTTGGCTCAGGTGTATCACTAGCCCTTCGAACAGCGTTGCATCGTTGATGAGCGGCGTCTGTGTCTCGTCGGTCAGTTGTGCTGCCAACGAAATCGGACCAAGGATTTGGCCTTTGACGCCACGCTCGGGTGGCAACTCTTTCACGAACCGCTCAAACGTCAACAGCCCCTCAGCTTCGCGCAGACGTAGTGGCGTTTGGTGGGGACGCCGCTCCAAAAAGTCGAGCGCTAGGCGGGTCAGCTGTGCGTCGCTTTCGCGGCGATGCACCACCACGACCCGTTGCTTTTCGTCAACCAAAAGACCAGGAAAGCCGTAACTCGACTGCACCACACTCCGCTCCCAGAAGCTACGTTGGGGCAACTGCGGCCATGACACCCACGGCGCAGGGCACTCACGCAGGAACTGCCACGCATCCTCAATACGAGCATGTGGCAACGAGCCAAAAAAGAGCGGTGCAACCACAACTACTACCTTACTCCTGCATCAAATCAGCCAAACTGCTCGTATATGGTGGGCGGATCACACCACGCTCACAGATAATCCCACTTATCAAGCGCGCCGGTGTCACATCAAAGGCCGGATGGGCTGCCGTCACGCCCTCAGGGGCAATTCGTCGGCCACCAATCATGGTGACCTCGTCAGACGAACGCTCCTCAATTGGGATCATGCTCCCATCGCTGATGCGCATATCAATCGTCGATGTCGGGGCAGCCACGTACATCGGGATACCATGTGCATGCGCCAACACTGCCAAGCCGTAGGTGCCGATTTTGTTGGCCACATCACCATTCGCAGCAATCCGATCAGCTCCCACAATGATGCAGTCGACAAGCCCTTGCCCCATAAAATACGCCGCCATATTGTCAGTAATCAATGTCAACGGCACACCGGCCCGTTGCAACTCGAACGCCGTCAGACGCGCCCCTTGCAGATATGGTCGGGTTTCGTCGACATAGACATGGATTTGGCGACCTAATTCGTGGGCGCGGTAGATCGGCCCGAGTGCGGTACCGTACCCTGCCGTCGCTAGGCCACCGGCGTTACAGTGTGTCAGCACGCGCCCACGGGCCGGAATTAACGGCTCGCCATGACGTCCAATTGACTGACACATGGCTAGGTCTTCATCAAAAATCGCCTGTGCCTCACGCTGCATCGCCAGCCGAAAGGCGTCGATATGTAGCTGTTGTTGCGCTACAGCGAACTCATACATGCGCCGCGTCGCCCAGAACAAATTCACGGCCGTTGGTCGTGAGGCATCAAGTTGTGTCCGGGCTGCCGCCAACGCCGGCAAGAGCTCGTGGCCCTGTTGGGCAGGCGTGTGGGTGGCCACCAAGGCCATGCCATAGGCTGCAGTACAGCCGATGGCCGGCGCTCCACGCACTTGCATCGAGCGAATCGACTCAGCCACATCAGCGACCGTTGTATATCGATTGACCACCTCTTGTTGCGGGAGCAAACGCTGATCGAGCACGAGCACAGCGCCATCAGCCCATGCCACCGATTGTAGTTGGGTCATGACCGTTAACCTTTGCATATCAAACACATGACACACTGATAATGAAGTATATCACAATCCCTTTGCAGTCACGATATGCCGTATAATAGGCGTGTCAACCCGATTATCACAAAGGAGCACTCCAATGACAGTCACCACCATCACGTGTGCTATGGTTATGGTAGCGGAGCAAGCCGCCCACTAATCCCCCACCACTACCTCGCCATTCGTGCACTCCCTGATGCAGTCGGGCCTTCTTTGGGTCACGACAGGTTTGTTGTTGCATTTTTATTAGGAGTGTTCCGTCTATGTTGATTGTTCAATCGCCGAGCATCCGTCACGCCCTTGCGGCGAGTCGCTGGCTTTGGCTTGTCCTGGTGCTAGCCGGTCTGACTGCCGTCTTGACCGTCAGCCAACCATTTGTCGTCCAACGCATCATCGATGCGGCACTCACCCAGCAGGCACTCACGCCACACGTGCTGACCTATGCGGTGCTCGCAATGAGTGTGCCCATCTTGCAGTGGCTCATTACAAGCCTTGCGAGTCACACTGCCTGGAGCGCGACTAATGCCTTACGGCACGCCACGGCAACGGCGATTTTTGCCCAACCACTCGAATTCTTTCGGAGTCATGGTATCGGCGAGCTGAGCGAGCGCATCGATGCTGATAGCGGCCAGTTGCACGGCGTTTTTGGTGAAGCGAGCGCACGACTTGTCAGCACCGTCATCCTCATCATCAGCGTCGGAGTGACCACATGGCTCATTGATCCGCTTGTGTGTATTCTCATACTGCTTTATCTCGTTATCGGCATTGCCATCATTGCCTGGGGGCAACGCGACAACCACCACGATTGGGAGGCCGAGCGCGTCGCTGATGCAGCGCTGTATGACACGATTGAGGAAAGCTTCGCTAGTGTGACCGACATGCGTGCTGTTGGCGCCGAGTCGCGCCTGCATCAACGGCTGACACCGCGCATCGCCACACTCCTGCATACCCATCGCACGGCACGCTTGCGTAGCCAAATCGCCCAGTTGACCTCGACGGCCATCAACGCCGTTGGTTGGTTGCTGGCAATTGGCATCGGCATCTGGCGCTACCAAAGCGGCACCGGCAGTATCGGCGAGGCGGTGGCATTGCTTGGGTATGTCACGCTGTTGACCACACCCATCGAGGAGATCCGTGGGATTGTCCAAGAATACCAACAAGCGCGTGGCGTCATCAGTCGTATCGACGAACTGATGCAACCGACGCCCGTCATTAACGGCACACGCGCACTTCCATCCGGGCCACTATCGGTGCGCCTCGAACAGGTCAGCTACCACTACCCGAGTAGCCCCGACTGGGTGATTCGCGACCTGTCGTTGACGATCCCTGCCGGCACCCATGTGGCCATCATCGGCCGCACCGGCAGTGGCAAGACCACCCTTGGCCGGCTCGTCAGTCGCATCGAACGGGCCCAGCAGGGCAGCATCCTGCTCAACGACATCCCCATCGACGCCATCAGTGAATCATCGTTGCGCCATGCAGTCGGCGTTATCAGCCAAGAGAGCGACATCTTTAATGCCACACTGCGGGATAACATCACCTGCTTTACCCCGGGATACAGCGATGATGCCATTAGCGTTGCGCTACAGGCCTGTGGGCTCGGCGACTGGCTCGCATCGCTCCCAGATGGGCTCGATACGCCAATTGGCGATGGTGAACGTGCTTTGTCGCCTGGCGAGCAACAACTGCTCGCTGTGGCGCGCATCGCTATCAAGCAGCCAGGCATCATTGTGCTCGACGAGGCAAGTGCACATGTTGACCCTGCAAACGAACAGCGCATCACCACGGCTCTGGCCAATCTGACCAGCCAGCGCACGACGTTCACGATTGCCCACCGACTTAACACGGTCTACGCCGCCGATCTGGTCATCATCATGGCCGACGGTGTCGTGATTGAATCAGGGGCGCCGCAACAACTCGCCGCCACACCGGGCAGTCATTTTGCCACTCTGTTGGCCACCAATCTGACGGAGGTGTTATGAGCATCCCCACTCCACACTTTACGCGGACGATGATGAGCATGTCGCCAGGCGTCTTGTCGATCTACACCATCGGGCGCATCGCCAACGCACTATTACCGTTTGGCATCATCTTGATCGAGCGCATCCTGTTCAACCAGCTCGGTCTGGCAAGTAGCGACTGGAGCCTGTGGGTCGTGCTTGCCGCATACTTGGCCGTGATAGTTGCTCGTATGGGGAGTATCATGGCCGAGGCCTGGGGCGACGTCACGTTCCGCTATCGCCTCAAGGGGATTCTGCATCACAATGCGCTCCAACAAACACTCGAGCGCCCAGGCGCCGAGCCGTTGCCTGTCTCGGCACTTGAGGCGATTAATCGCTTGCGCGATGACGTCGACGAGGTGGCAGACTTCCCCTTGTGGATCCCCGAGGTCATCGCCACGGTCGGCACGGGGATCGTCGCCTTTGTGGTGATGAGTAGCATCGACCTGACGCTGAGCGTCATGAGCGTCATCCCACTCGTCCTGCTCGGCGTGGCATCGTATCTGATTTGGCCACACTACCTCTCGTACCGCTATCAAGCAGGCATGTGCGAGGATCGCTTTACCAGTCTACTCGGCAGTGTGATTGCCGGTGCCCAAACCATCAAACTCGCCAACAGTAGTGCAACCGCCCTCGAGCGATTGGCCGATATCAGTCGCGAGCGCCAGCGCGTCAATGTACGTGGGCTGGTCTTGTACAACGCTCAAACGACCCTGGTGTCACTCGGCGTCGGCATCTGTGGCACGGCCATCTACTGGTACGGCGGTGCAGCACTGAGTGCGGGTACCATGCAACTCGGCGATTTGCTCCTACTGGTGAGTAGCGTCGGTATCATCGCCTGGGTACCCAACGTAGTTGCCACATTTATTGGCGATTACGCCCAACAAAAGGTCTCAATCGGACGCTTAACTGAGTTCATGCCAGACAATCCTGCAGGGCTCCTCCGCCCCTACCGCTGGTGGCTGCCTGCACCCGTAGCATCGGCACAAACCACCCTACCGCCACTCACCACCATGACGCTCCACACCGTCAGCTACACATACCCGAGTAGTGGTGGTGGCATCAGCAACGTCAATCT
>Ga0315902_10005414_pt1 | contig 18029 bp, 15 predicted proteins | sample LakEriMetagenome_9_FD_203523 | JGI IMG/M metagenome (GOLD analysis project Ga0315902, IMG submission 203523) | Freshwater fungal communities from buoy surface, Lake Erie, Ohio, United States - Buoy 12 MA117 | ecosystem: Environmental > Aquatic > Freshwater > Lake > Lake biofilm | place: USA... | reverse complement strand
TAAGCCTGCGATAATCCTGCTCAGAAAGTTCTAATTCGTGCAACCCCATTGCTCTGAACTTCATGGCGCGCTTCGAAAAAAGAGCTTCATAAGAACCAACTTTTTCCTTGATCCAATCCAACACGGCTGCATCGATGTGCTTCTCCTTAATGTCTATGAGTTGAACATCTTTTCCCGGATTGATCTGTTTCAAGATCTTCTGGCAAGTCGAACATGTGCTTAAGTGATAGATCTTTTTCATATTAGTTGTTCTGAAGGAATTCTTCGTTACGTTTTCTGTCCTCCTCCGTTCCGGGGGTATTGCATCCTTTCACTTTCTTCTCAAAGAGGTATATGAATTTCACCTTCGCCAGTATTGGTAGATAATTTGAATCGTACCATTTCAATGCTGCACATCCCTTTCTCCATTCGTTTAAACCGAGAATAGGAATCTGAATGCCTGGTATGAGATAACTCCTACGACTCAACTTTACACCAAATCCAAGATCGTAGTGCAACTGAGCAACAAACGGCTTATGAAAATATTGCTGACCGATATATATCCCATCATAATCCTTTTCCGTAATTAGTCGGTAATCAAAATTGATTCCGAGACCATTATCAATGAAATAGCGCTTGGAAAGGTTAATGTTCTTGTGTAACGTAAAACGGCCATACAAATAACCATTGTAAAAATCACCGTTTCCTTCAGTGGAACCGCTGTAATCGCCCAATGCATTGTAGTAATTCACCGTCGTGGTCTCGGTTCCACCAAGGAGTTTGAACCCGATACCCCAATCATAGTATGAGACAAGAACCGTTTTAAGTGCCAACGACAATTTGGAACGTTTCTTTGGAAAATGGGCTAGTCCTATCTCAGCAAACACTCCGGGTTTTCCCTCCGGATCCATGGTATAGTCGATAGGTCTTCCAGTCGCATCCACTGAATTCCATGTAAGATTATTCCCTTCTGCACGCGTTTTCATAAAAGTTGGTCCGGCTGCAACCATTAATCCGAAAAAACGGTAATTTTTGTAATCCGCTTTCCCGAAAACTTCTCCTCTTCGTTTACCAGGGGTCATGTCACGCTGGCCCCACGCACCAAAAGTGAAGGCCATAAGTAGAAAAAATGTCAGAATTCTCATGTCTGAAAATTACAAAATTTTCTAATTACAAAGTGACAATATCCTTTGCATTACTGCCTCAGAATCCCATTCTTCTTCAATATGAGGCATCTCCATGATCTGGTCCATGATAGCATTTTGAGCCTGTCCTTGTTTATATGCTACGCTATATCTGATATTACTGAAAGTAACCTGGGAGTATAACGGCAGCCACTTGTCCGGATATTTTTCGCTAAACTTAGCTTCGATTTTCTTTCGTAAGAGGAAGTCGGGGTCCGCTACGTAATCACGCATCACCAGGTAATTCTCCAGGGATAAGTCCTGCAAGGCATCCCCATCCGGTTTTCGGACAAGACTGTACTCAGCAAAGATCTCACTCCAGTTCTCGTGGTGTTTATTCATCAATTCTGAAAGAACGGTGCAGTCTTCAAAACCAGCGTTCATTCCCTGTCCATAAAAAGGAACTGTAGCATGAGCAGCATCACCCATGAGTGCTGTGACTCCATTGTGCCATGGGTAACACCTAACGATGGCCAGGGCTGATAATGGATGATCCTCCCATGCGTCTGCAATATTCGGCATCATCTCATAGAAATCCGGAAATATCGTTTTAAAGAAGTTGTTTACAGCCTCCTTCGAGGTGAGTTTATCGAACGCATTCTCTCCTCCTTCATGCGGCATGAAAAGTGTGCAGGTGAATGATCCGTCTTCATTGGCCAGAGCGATAAGCATAAAACGACCTCTGGGCCAGATATGCAGTGAATTCTTATCCATTCTATAGCTTCCATCCGTATTTGCGGGCAGCAAGATCTCACGATAGCCATCAGCAATGTAATTCTGACTATACTGAAACCGATCCAACTTCTGCATCGATGAATAGCGTACTGCGGAAAATGCTCCATCGGCCGCGAAGATCAAATCTGCCTTTGCCTCCAGCTCTTCGCCTGTCAAGGTATTAGTCAAATAGACGATACCCTTTTTCGTGTCCACTCTTCGACAATCATGGCTATAATGGATCGTAGCATTTCCATATTTTTCGGCAATGTCCATCATCGTAGCATTTATCTTACCACGTGACACGGAGTAGATCGCCTCTCCTTCTTTTCCATAGTTCTGGTATGTCAATTTACCTTTGAGGTCGTGCATTACACGGCCGTACATTGGTATAGCGATCTTTCGGATCTCGTCTCCAACCCCTACTGCATCCAGTGCTTTCCATCCCCTGTTAGACAAAGCCAGGTTGATTGATTTTCCCGCTGATATCTCAGCTTTGCGAATATCCGGACGTCGTTCATACATGGTTACCTTGTATCCGGCTCTAGACATATACACTGCCCAAAGAGAACCAACTAAACCAGCCCCCACAATGATCACACTTTTTTCTTTTTCCATCTTTTCACCTATTTTTTGGAATATTGAATTCCGAATTACTGTATCGCTTTTTGAAGTAATTGTCCAAACCAAAAACAATCTTCGAAAGAATTGTACAATGGTGCCGGAGCGACACGAATCACATTAGGCTCTCTCCAATCAGCAACCACTCCTTCATTTGCCAGTGCGTCGAACAACGCCTTACCCTGACCTTTTGCCATGATAGACAATTGTGCCCCTCTTTTTGTTTGGTCACGAGGTGTGATCAATTCAAATGAAACACGATCCTTGTTTTTTTCTGAAATGTCATCAATTACAAATTCTAGGAACGCCGTCATGAGATCTCTTTTGGCTCCAATGCGATCCATTCCCGCTTCTTCGAAGATGTCCAACGATGCTAAATGTGCGGCCATTCCGAGAACCGGTGCATTGCTAAGTTGCCACCCTTCAGCTCCCTTCATGGGGTTGAATCCTGGTTCCATGAGAAAGCGGGTATCCTTATCATACCCCCACCATCCGGCAAAACGGGGTAGTTCCGGTTTATACGCATGGCGCTCATGAACAAACATTCCGCTTACACCTCCTGGTGATGAGTTGAGGTATTTATATCCACACCAAGCAGCGAAGTCAACTCCCCAATCATGAAGCTTGAGGTTGATATTTCCGGCGGCATGTGCAAGGTCAAACCCAACGATCGCTCCTGCTTTATGACCCGCATTTGTGATGGCTTCCATGTCGAATAACTGCCCGGTGTAGTAATTCACTCCACCGATCATTACCAATGCAAGCTCGTCGCCTAATTCTTCAATCTTGTCAAGAACATCTTCATCTCTTATCAATTGTTCGCCTTCTCGTGGAGATAGCTCGACGAGATTTTCTTTTACGTTCAGACCATGAAATTTAATTTGTGACTCCAGCGCATATTGATCACTTGGAAACGCTTTCGCTTCGCACAATATCTTCGTGCGTGCGCCCTCGGGACGATAAAAAGAGACCATCAGCAAGTGTAAATTCGTAGTCAAAGAATGTGTTACTACTACTTCTACTGGCAGTGCGCCTACGATCTTTGCAACTTTATCCGTAAGATTCTCGTGATACGCAAACCAAGGTCTTTTAGCCATAAAGTGCCCTTCCACTCCGTATTTTGCCCACGCATCAAGTTCTTCTTCAATGTTGGTCCTTGCCGCCTTGGGCTGAAGCCCTAAAGAATTTCCTGTAAAATAACGAACGGTCTTTTGATGGAATGTTGGAAAAAGGAACTTTTCTCTAAATGATCTAAGTGGATCATCAGCATCCAGCAGCTGTGCAAACGATAGCGTATTTTCGAATTGATTCATTTTTCAATTTTACGTGGCAAAGATAGAAAAAGATAGACTATTCGACTTAGAGTGAGGGTTGCCTGTTTCGTTCCTTACAAATATTATCGGGAATACGTAACGTGCCATTTTCTCTTTTTTCGGGTCATCTATCCCACTAAGAATAATGTGCTTTAAAACAATATCCAATACCTGATCGTTGATACAAATTGCAGGTATTGACATATTCAATTAATTTTGTCTTACGAAAACTCAACTCCATGGATAGCCAACAATTAATCAAGCGAACCGTATCAGAAGCCCTTTTCGAAAAGTCAAAAAACTATTTTCCCGGAGGAGTCAATTCACCAGTCCGTGCTTTTAAATCTGTAGAAGGTTCTCCAATCTTCATTAAAAAAGGGGAAGGATGCATGATTTGGGACGAAGATGATAATTCTTACATTGATTTTTGTTGCAGTTGGGGACCATTGATCCTTGGCCATAACCATCCCGCTGTTTTTAACAAAGTTGTTGCTGCTCTTCAGAACGGTTCTAGTTTCGGGGCGCCAACACGCTTGGAGAATGAATTGGCGGAAATGATACTTGACCGAAACAAATATATTGACAAGATCCGTTTTGTTAGCTCAGGAACCGAAGCCGTTATGTCCGCCCTTCGGATGGCGAGAGGTTTTACAGGTCGTAATAAGATCATTAAGTTTGACGGGTGTTATCACGGTCACTCTGATTCACTTTTGGTTAAAGCGGGCAGTGGATTGGTAACATTTGGAGAATCATCCAGTGCCGGTGTCCCTGAAAACGTAGTGAAAGACACAATGGTTTTGCCATTGAACAATATCGCGGCATTAAAGGAATGTGTTGCTTCCAATAAGGGTGAAATCGCTTGTGCGATCATCGAACCTATACCGGCTAACAACGGTTTGCTGCTTCAGGAGAAAACATTCCTTGTCGCACTTAGAGAGATCTGCACCGAAAATGGAATCTTGTTGTTCTTTGATGAGGTCATTTCCGGTTTCCGTGTTGCATTTTCGGGCGCAGCGGAATATTACGGCATCTGTCCTGATATTGTGACTTACGGTAAGATCCTTGGAGGCGGACTTCCTGTAGGCGCATACGGTGCCAGAAAGGAGATCATGGCCACTATCTCCCCTGATGGACCGGTATATCAAGCTGGAACCCTTTCCGGAAATCCTGTGGCAATGGCAGCAGGGATCGCACAACTCACAGAATGTGCAAAACCTGGCTTTTACGAAGAGCTGGAGGACCGGACAAAATACTTCGTTGCTATCATCAACGACTATGCGCGCTTGAAAGGATACAACTTCGAACTAGTGACCATAGGTTCCATCTTTTGGTTGTCGTTCAACGGCAAAAAGCGAATCCACAAAGCAGATGAAATCGATCCAGATATGACCGGCTTTAAAAATATTCACCGTGAATTATTGAATCGAGGCGTGTATTTGGGCCCAAGTGGCTACGAGGTCGGATTTATCTCTCAGGCTCACACCAAAGCTATTTTAGCTGAGGCGGCCAAAAAATTCTGTGAAGCGTTGGATGCGATGAATTAATTGCACTCGGCTTTGAGCGTGAGCATTTCGTCACCCATCATCGTTTGATATTCGGCACATGCCTTTTTCTGAGATGCCTTCAATAGTTTGAGCTTTGCTGCTTTAGCTTGGGTAACTTCTTCAGTCAATAATTTCTTGGAAAATTCATTGAGTTCTTCTCCGGCTATTAGGCAATTACAGAATTGTTCGTCCTTAGAACTGCAGCCTGCTAAAAAAATGAAAGCTAAAAAAATCGCTTTTTTCATGTTTGATGAGTTAAATGAAAAATCTAAACGTTCCTTGAGATGTACTATGGATAAGCTCGTTAATCGTGATTGATCTCAACCTTCTTTTCTTCAACCACCTTTTTGTTTGTGGGCTGTTTTGTTTTCGGAGATGTTAAACGCATTTCTTTTAGCCGATTCTCAGCATCTTCTCCTGTCAGCACTTCGGTTGTTGTATTGCCATTTTGGGTTCTTGTTATCGTTAGTCTAATTTCACCGTTCAGATCTTCAACTTGTATTTCTTCTTTGATCTCATCATCCATTTGACCGGTTTGAAGCTCTGCTAATTTCTTATCCGCTGCTTCCCCCCTATAGACCTCTTCGGTTTCCTGGCCATTTAATTTGGTTTTAATGGTCAGGATCTTTTCCCCATTTTCCTCTTTCATTTCCACTTCTTTGACAATCTGCTGTTCCTCGTTGCTGTTTTGGGAAAATACACCGTTGCTGATAAGCGATGTTAAAAAAATTGTTGCTCCGACTATTTTTAATTTCATGGTGTTTAACTGAATTATTCAACAATAATAATCAATAAACAAATGAGTCTATCTTAAAAGGTGATTAAATCCTAGAGAGGCCATTTTTCGTTGAGATCTTCCATAAAGACCACTTTCTTTTTACATTTATATCAAATTTACGAACATGTCAAAATTGCCTCAAGTTGGAACTACGATCTTCACCGTCATGTCCAAACTTGCTGTTGAACACAACGCCATCAACCTTTCGCAAGGTTTTCCGAACTTTCCTGTGGATGAGAAATTAACAAACATTCTTGGAAGAATTGCCGCAGAACCAATTCATCAGTATGCTCCCATGGTAGGAAACCCTTCATTGCTTGCGAAGATCGGTAACCTTATCGAGCGAAATTATGGTAGAAGAAATGATCCGGGAACAGAACTTCTGGTTACGGCTGGGGCCACTCAGGCTATATTTACCGCTATACAAGCTCTTGTCAATGCCGGGGAGGAGGTGATCATTCTCGACCCGAGTTATGACTGTTATGAGCCTCCTGTAATCCTTGCCGGTGCAAAACCGGTGCGTATTCCATTAATGGATGATTTTAATCCGGACTGGGATCGCATTGAATCAGCCATGAACTCTAGAACCCGCATGCTCATAATGAATAATCCTCACAATCCTTCGGGGAGGATTCTCAGTGAAGCAGATCTTTCGCGTCTCGAGCAACTATTGGGTAAATTCCCGAGCGTGGTACTATTGTCTGATGAAGTTTATGAGTTCATCACTTTTGAAGAAAAACATATCTCCGTTAATACCCGTAGAACGTTGCAAGATCGAAGCGTTATCGTCTCTTCTTTCGGGAAGACCTTCCACATAACCGGCTGGAAGATCGGTTACATGATTGCTCCTGAAAAAATAATGAACGAAATTAAAAAAGTTCATCAGTTCATGGTCTTTAGTGTCAACAGTGTTGCTCAAGTAGCCTTGGCTGAATATCTGGATCATATTGCCGTAGGGCAACTCGGAGCATTTTACAAAGAAAAAAGGGATTTCTTTCAGGAACTAATGAAAAACGGTCGATTTGAACTTCTGCCATCACAGGGGTCTTATTTTCAAGTGGCCTCCTACCGGTCGATATCTGATGAAAGGGACACTGATTTCTGTAAAAGGCTCGTGCTAGAACATGGAGTTGCTGCTATCCCTCTATCAGTTTTCAATGCGGACGGAAAGGATCAAAAACTGATTCGATTCTGCTTTGCCAAAGATGAAGAAACGCTCACCAAAGCAGCAGAAAGACTATGCAAGATATGAAGATAGCAATAGTCCAGGCTGATCAGGTCTGGGAGAACAAACAAGCGAACCTTGACAACTATACACTTTTGTTAAATGCCATTACGGAAGTCGATCTGATCGTATTTCCGGAAATGTTTCAATCCGGGTTTTCTATGGCCGCGACTTCCCTCTCGGAGAAAATGGACGGCCCTTCGATTCTTTGGCTGAAAGCACTTGCAAATTCAAAAAATTGTGCAGTGTATACTTCTTTAATAATTGAAGAAGACGGAGCCTATTTCAATCGAGGTGTTTTCGTTGAACCCAGCGGGATAGTGCACCAATATGACAAGCGCAAAACATTTGGCCTAGCGGGTGAGGACAAAACGTATTCTTGCGGTACACAAGAAGTGATCGTTGAATTCAGAGGGTTCAAGTTCCAACTTCAGATTTGTTACGACCTACGATTTCCGGAAATTGTCAGAAACCGAATTGATCCCAGCGGTGTTGCAGCCTATGACGTAATTCTGTATGTTGCCAATTGGCCCAAGCGCCGGAGCCTCCACTGGAAAACCCTATTGAGGGCAAGAGCTATTGAAAATCAATCTTATGCAATTGGAGTGAATCGGGTGGGTGAAGATGGAAAAGGACTAATTTATTCTGGTGATTCTGCTTTTATTGATGCACTGGGAGATGTTGTGGAATGCGAGCAAGGACAAGAAACCGTTCTTGTTGTCACAGCTTCAAAGTCAGTATTGGAGGACATTCGCAAAACTCTTCCGTTTTTGAGGGATCGATAGTGGTTAATTATTTAACCGGGTGTGGATTCTAGATGTAATTGATTTATATTTGCTAATCAAAAATAATCGTGATATGAAAAAAATCTACTTAAGTTTTTTCCTGGCAGGGATAGGATACAGTGTTTCTGCACAGTTCGCTCAAAAGCCAATAACTGCAAATGATGTTGTTAGAACTGCGCCCAAAGAGGCTGCTAAAGTTCCTGCTGCAAAGGCACTTGGTACCGTTATCTGGTCTAATGATTTCTCAACGACCACAGATTGGGTGATTGACAATGATGGCCAAACAGGCGCAACATATGGTTGGTCGATTGATGCTGTTAGAGATGGTTGGTGGGCTCCCTCATCGGCAATCGCTTCTGTTTCTGAGGGGAATTTTGCTGAGTTAACCAATGGGATTTACGCAAACGGTGTATGGACCGTGCCGCAGGCATTGGATGTTGTCTATACCATGACTACTGCTGCTCCGATTCCACTTTCTTCAACAAATGTCACCTTGGAATTCCTTCAATTTGGTGCTCGTTTTAATGACCTCCAAGAAATTCAAGTTTCAACGGATGGAACAACCTTCTTTACGGTTGGTGACAACCTGGACAAAGAAGTTCTTTCCGCTGCGGGTGGTGCTGCTTATTCAAATCCTGATCTCAAGTCCATCAACCTTGCCACGTTGATCCCGGGGGCTACACAGCTATGGTTGCGTTTTCGTTGGACAACGAACTTTCCGTCGGCCGCAACAAACCCGAACGTGTGGGTAACATACGGATGGTATATCGATGATGTAACGTTGACAACAAATCCTGATTACGATCTGGATGTTGTTTCTTCTTACTGGGGGACAGCTTATTTGAACTATTACCAGATCCCACTAACGCAAGTTGCACCGATCGACTTCTCTGCAAATGTATTCAACGGTGGAACACAGACGATGGGCAATGCGCAGTTGAACGTCAACATCAATTCAGGTACATGGATTGGTACAAGCGCGACTGGGGTAAATGTTCCTTCATTATCTGATGACAGTCTTTTCACAACTACACAGTTTACCCCTTCAGGAACAGCTACAGCAACATACAGTGTAACACGATCAATTACCACTACAGAAGTTGATGATGTTCCTGCGAACAACACTTTCCCTACCTTGTCTTTCAGTACAACAAACTACATCTATGCCCGAGACAATAATACAGTAGCCGGAAACACCAGTAATGGTACTGACGGGTTTGAAGTTGGTAACCTTTTCGATATCTGGGCGGATCAAACTGTAAAGGCAATCAACGTTCGTTTGTTAGGGGGGGCTCAGGGAACAACTGTTGGAACTGAGATTTACGCCACAATCTATTCGATTGATCCAAATACCGGTGATTTTGTATACGAAGGCGCTTCTAACCCACTAACAGTTGCTTCAGGTAACCTCAACACAAACCTGGTAATGCAATTGATGGATCCTGTGAACCTTCTAGCGAATAACACCTACCTGGCAGTGGTTGGATCATACGGTGAAGGATTGAAGGTTGCGAATGCAGGTGCATCTGAACCACAAACTTCTTTCTTCCTTGATGGAGCAGATCAAACTTGGTATTACACGACTTCTACTCCATACGTTCGTTTGAACTTCGATCCGACTGTTGGGATTGAGGAAACAGAAGGAAGTGTTCGTATCAGCACTGTTTACCCAAACCCAACTTCCGGAGCAACAACACTTGATTACTCTTTGCTCAACGCCTCTGACGTAAAGGTTGAGGTAGTTGATATTACAGGAAAAATTGTTTACACCGCTAATTATGGAACGCAGGTTGCAGGTAACTACAATGTATCTTTCGATGCCTCCGGTTACTCAAACGGTGTTTACTACGTGAACATCACAAGCAACGAGTCTACAGTAACGACGAAATTCATCAAGAAGTAATTCTATCTGAATTTATACCTTTGAAGGGCCGGCTTAGTCGGCCCTTTTTTTATGGATCTCATTTCGCTCGGATACTTCGGTCTTTTTCTTGCTGCATTCCTTTCAGCGACGATCCTTCCTATGAGTTCAGAAGGAATCCTACTTCTGATGCTCAGCCAGGGTTTTGAACCATGGTCATGTTTGCTGACAGCAACCATCGGAAACTCAATTGGCGGGACGACGAATTATGGTATCGGTATGATGGGCGATCCTAAATGGTTCAAGCGTTTCGGGTTCAATAGTGCCAAATTGATCCTGTTAGAAACAAGAATCCAACGCTATGGTTTCTGGCTGGCTTTCTTTTCATGGGTCCCGTTTATCGGTGATCCGCTTGCAATTGCTCTTGGTTTCTTCAGGGTTTCCTTCAAAAAGGTTGCGGTACTGCTGGTGCTCGGTAAATTCATTCGTTATTTCATCTTGATTCTTCCCTGGACTTAACAGCAATAAAAGAAATTACCGATATTTGCAGGAAATTTTATTCCATGTCAAAAGTTGTGACCCTCAATGAGTTCATCATGGACCGACAGGCGGACTTTCCTTTCGCTACAGGTGAACTTTCACGAATCCTTAATGATATCGCTGTTGCCTCCAAGATTGTCAGCAGAGATGTTCGTAAGGCAGGATTGGTAGACCACATTCTGGGGGCCCACGGTAACACGAACGTGCAGGGTGAAGAACAACAAAAACTGGATGTCATCGCTGATCAGCAATTCATCAAAGCGTTCGAAAACGGCGGTGAGATCTGTGGGATAGCATCTGAGGAGAACGACGACTACGTCGCTTTCGACTCCGAAACAGCGAGAAATGGAAAATACATCGTTCTATTCGATCCGTTGGACGGGTCGTCCAATATCGATGTGAACGTATCAATCGGAACGATCTTCTCAATCTACCGAAGAGTTTCGGAGATCGGAAAACTTGCTACACTTGATGACATGCTTCAAAAAGGACATGAACAAGTAGCTGCAGGATATGTCCTTTATGGATCTTCGACTATGCTGGTATACACCACCGGTAGTGGAGTCAACGGTTTTACGCTTGATCCGTCGATTGGTGAGTTCTGTTTATCACATCCGAACATGAAAATGCCGGAAAGCGGGCGTTTGTATGCCATGAACGAAGGCAACATCACTATCTGTGAAAAAGGGATTCAGGAATACATCGCCTATTGTCAGAGTTACGATAACGATAAGGGGGCGCCTTATTCCGGACGATATATCGGTTCCCTTGTTGCTGATTTCCACCGGAACATGATCAAGGGAGGAATCTACATTTACCCAGGGACGACCTCATCTCCGGAGGGAAAACTAAGATTGCTCTACGAATGCAATCCACTCGCTTTCATCGCTGAACAGGCCGGCGGATTAGCAACTACCGGAAGAGATCGTATACTGAACATCGAACCAACTAAACTTCACCAGCGTGTTCCGTTTTTCGTCGGATCGAAAAACATGGTCGAAAAGGCAATGAGTCTTTTGAAATAATTCATGGAATTAAAAGCCCTTAAAGAACTTTTCTCGAAATTAGACCAGATCGATTCCACAGCGGATCTGTTGCAATATGCCGGGTCGCGCGTGCACTGGAAGGGCTTGGTCGGATCCTCAAAAAGCCTTTGTGCTTCAACACTGGCTGAGCAAACACCCGGACATCATCTGTTCATACTGAATGACAAAGAAGAGGCTGCGTATTTTCTGAACGATCTAGAAGGACTATTCCCTGAAGACAGGCGTATCCTTTTTTATCCTGCATCCTACCGTGTTCCTTATCAGTTGGAAGAAACGGATAACGCAAATGTTGTTTCCCGCGCCGAAGTGCTGGAGCGAATCAATAATGGAACAAATGTGTGGGTTGTTACGTATCCGCAAGCACTATTTGAAAAGGTTCCCACCCAGAAAAAACTAGCAGCAAATACTTTAAGGGTTGAAGTTGGAAAATCCTATTCGATCGATCTCATCAATGAGTTGTTACTGGAATATCATTTTGATCGTGTTGATTTTGTTTATGAACCGGGGCAGTTCTCTATTAGAGGCGGGATCGTAGATGTGTTCTCCTTCTCAAATGATCATCCGTTCCGGATAGAGTTCTTTGGCGACGAGGTGGAATCCATCCGCACGTTTGATGCTAGCACTCAGCTATCCTTGGTAAATCACAAACATTTCAACATCATTCCCAATGTTCAGGGCCAACTGAACCTCGAAGGCAACGGAAGTTTCTTTGAATTCATTGGGAAGAATGTAACAGTCTGGTTATCTTCTTACGATCAGTTATCTTCTGTCCTACAAAAGGAATATGATCGTTCAGTAAGTATTTACACGGGACTATCCGAAACCGTGAAAAGAACACTTCCGAGCGAATTATATCTGCATCCAAAGGAAGTTAAAAAAGAGATCGAGAGCTGCAGCCTGATCGAATGGGGGCCCGAATTCCACTTCAAAGCAGACAACGTTTTCGAATTCGATTTTATTCCTCAGTCTAGTTTCAATAAGAATTTTGATCTGCTTCGTCAAGACCTTTTGGCCAGAACAGAAAACAGGTTCACGAACCTCATTTTTTCGAATCAACCAAAACAGATCGAACGTCTGTACCAGATCTTTGAGGACATTGGAGGGGGTGTCGAATTCAAACCTATACCTCTAGCACTTCACGAGGGTTTTATCTCTTCTGACCTGAAGCTGGTTTGTTATACAGATCATCAACTCTTTGAGCGATATCATCGCTTCCGCTTGAAAGAAGGTTTCCGTCAGGCAAAACAGGCGCTGACTTTAAAAGAGATCTACAACCTTCAAAAAGGAGACTATGTTACACACATCGATCATGGAGTGGGTCAGTTCTCAGGACTTGAGACCATCGATGTGAACGGAAAACCGCAAGAGGCGATCCGTTTGGTCTATAAAGACGGTGATGTCCTCTACGTCGGTATACACTCGTTGCACAGGATCTCCAAATTTACCGGGAAGGACGGTTCTGTTCCGAAAATGAACAAACTTGGAACACAAGCCTGGAGCAACCTGAAGAACAAGACGAAAAAGAAGATCAAGGAACTGGCATTCGATCTTATTCAACTATATGCTAAACGCAAAAGTCAGCCGGGTTTTGCTTTCCAGGAGGATACCTATCTGCAAAATGAGCTGGAAGCATCCTTTATGTATGAAGACACTCCGGATCAGTTAAAAGCAACTGAGGCGATAAAGAAGGACATGGAATCTCCAACTCCAATGGACCGACTGGTTTGCGGAGACGTTGGATTCGGTAAAACAGAGGTTGCAATACGTGCCGCCTTCAAAGCGGCAACAGACGGAAAACAGGTTGCGATACTCGTGCCGACTACTATCCTTTCCATGCAGCATTACAGAAGTTTCAGAGAGCGGCTAAAAGATTTTCCGGTGACCGTTGATTACATCAACAGGTTCAAGTCAGCGAAGGAAACGTCAGAAACACTCAAAAAATTAAAAGAGGGGAAGATCGATATCCTGATAGGGACACATGCCGTTGTTGCCGAACGCGTGAAGTTTAAGGATCTCGGATTGATGATCATTGATGAAGAGCAAAAGTTCGGTGTAGCGGTAAAAGATAAATTGAAAACACTTCGCGCAACGGTAGATACCTTGACCCTTACCGCTACTCCGATCCCGAGAACACTTCAGTTCTCATTAATGGGTGCGCGAGACCTAAGTATCATCAATACCCCACCTCCAAACAGACAACCTGTCCTTACGGAGATCATTACCTTCAACGAAGAAGCCATCCGTGATGCGATCGCATATGAAGTGAGCCGGGGGGGACAAGTGTTCTTTGTTCACAACAGACTGGCCAATATCAGAGAGATCTCCGGTATGATCCAGAGACTGTGCCCCGGGGTTCGTGTTGGGATCGGTCACGGACAAATGGATGGCAAGCAACTGGAAAAGATCATGATGGATTTCATCAATGGTGAGTATGACGTATTGCTGGCTACCACGATCATTGAGTCCGGGATCGATATTTCCAATGCCAATACCATCATCATCAACGATGCACATAACTTTGGGTTGAGTGACCTTCATCAGTTAAGGGGGCGGGTAGGACGCAGCAACAAAAAAGGATTCTGTTACCTTGTAGCTCCGCCATTCAGTGTCATGACATCCGATTCAAGAAAACGACTGGAGGCCTTGGTACAGTTCTCCGATCTTGGTTCCGGTTTCAACATTGCCATGAAGGATCTCGACATTAGAGGAGCAGGAAACATGCTGGGTGGCGAACAAAGCGGATTCATCTCAGAGATCGGATTTGAGATGTATCAAAAGATCCTCAACGAAGCCATTGAAGAATTAAGGGAGAATGAATTCAAAGATCTGTTCGATGAGCGGACGACAGATAGCATGCTTCATTTTGTAAAGGACTGTATTCTGGAAACAGACCTTGAAGTGCGGATACCGGATGATTATGTAAATAATGTGGCTGAACGACTCAGTCTGTATCAGGAAATGGATAACTTGAAAGATGAAGCGTCTTTGGAACAGTTTGCCACAATGCTGATCGACCGTTTCGGCCCACTTCCAAAGCAAGTTAAAGAGTTGATCTTGTCATTCAAACTGCGCTGGTTAGCTCAAGATACGGGTCTTGAACGACTTGTGATCAAATCCGGGAAGATGGTGGGTTATTTCATCTCGAACCCACAATCTCCTTTCTATGAAACCGAGACCTTCACCAAGGTGTTGAATCATATTCAACATCATGGGCAGAATTGCAGATTGAGTGAGCAGAATGACCGTTTGCGCATCGTCTTCTCTGAAGTAAAACATATCAAAGACGCATTCGAGCAAGTAAGTACGATCCTTCATGCAGGAGCCGTATCAACATAAAATACTGTTCATCTCTTTTTCCTACCTTTGATCCATGTCCCGTAAACCGCGCGCAATTGTTTCCGTTACCAATGACCTTTACACCGACAATCGGGTGAACAAGATCTGTCTGTTCCTTGTAGCACAGGGGTATCATGTTACACTCGTTGGGCGATTGCGTAACGACAGCAAACCATTGCACGAACGGTCGTATCGCACAAAGCGCTTCAAATTGAGATGGGAAAAAGGACCCCTGTTCTATGCCGCATATAACTTTCGTTTGTTCTGCTACCTTCTTGCGAATCGGGCAGAATTGCTGGTATCAAATGATCTTGATACCTTATTGGCAAATTATGCTGCATCTAAATTCAAACCTATGACGAGGCTTGTTTATGATTCCCACGAATACTTCACAGAGGTTCCGGAATTGCAGAACCGTCCGAAGATCAAAAAGACGTGGGAAGCGATCGAAAACTGGATCTTCCCGAAATTGCAAACAGTTTATACGGTGAATGAATCTATTGCTGAGCTCTATCGCCAGAAGTACAAAAAAGAGATTCGCGTCGTTCGGAATGTTTCTCCGAAATGGAAATCAACTAATGGTATCTCCAAGAGTGAATTGGGGATTCCTGAAAACAAGTTCCTGATCATCTTGCAAGGTGCAGGTATCAATATCGACCGGGGTGCAGAGGAAGCAGTTGAAGCGATGAAAATGGTTGATAATGCCGTTTTACTGATCGTTGGAGACGGTGATGTGATCGAACAACTGAAGAAGTACGTAATTGATTACGACCTTCAAGACAGTGTGCTTTTTTTCGGTAAAAGGCCGTATGCGGAAATGATGAATTTTACGCAATATGCGGATGTCGGCCTGACATTGGATAAGCCTACAAATATGAATTACAGGTTCTCTCTTCCCAATAAGGTATTCGACTATATACATGCCGGCACCCCAATCATTTGCACGGATCTGGTTGAAGTCTCAGGTATCGTGAAAAAGTATACCATCGGATTGGTTCTCGATGAGCTTACACCACAACATCTTGCAGACACGATCAATAACCTCATTGCTCATCCGGAAGAAGTAACTAAATTCAAAGAAAACTGTTACCGGGCAGCTGAAATTGAGAACTGGGAGCAAGAAACAACATTATTGGAAGAAATCTACCCGCGTGTCACAGAAAAATAGACTGCATATCGTTTGCCTTGACGTTCCTTTTCCTGCCGATTACGGTGGTGCGATCGATATGTTTTACAGGATTCGGGCATTGCACAAGTTGGGATATGAACTCGTTCTTCATGTCTTTGAGTACGGCCGGGGAAAACAAGAAGAACTTGAAAAATATGGCGTGGTTCATTACTACCAAAGGACCCGTTCCCTGCTTCATTTACTATCTGTACGTCCTTTCATTGTGCAGTCAAGAAAAAACAAACGTCTACTGGAAAACTTACTGAAGGATGACGCGCCGATCCTGTTCGAAGGGATACACACAGCCTATTCTCTCGAAAATGAAGCTATTCAGAAACGCGTCACGTTTGTTCGAATGCACAATATCGAGCATGAATATTACGATGGTCTAAAGAAGAATGCCTCCTTTCTCAGAAAACTTTTCTTCCGCCAAGAAACAAACAAACTGAAAAACTACCAGAAGATCCTGGCAAAGTGCTCCCATATTCTGGCAATCACAAAAGCGGACGCAGAAAAACTGAAGAAGATAAATGATCGTGTTTCCATTTTACCTGCATCAGTTCCGGAGATCGAAGGCTCATTTACCACAGTTAAACGATATGCTCTTTTTCATGGAAATCTTTCCGTTCCCGAAAATGAAAAGGCCGCACTCTGGATCATCAAAACACTTAAAGGAGTCATTGACACGACCTTCCCACTCATCATCGCCGGAAAAAACCCGCATAAAAAATTAAAGGATATCTGTGCTAAAAATGAGATCGAACTCATCGCTAATCCTTCAGAACGGAAAATGGATCAACTTGTTCAGGAGGCTCAAATTCACGTATTGTATACCGCAGTGCCCTCCGGGATCAAACTAAAATTACTGGCATGTTTACACAGTTCCGGTCACATTCTTGTCAATGAGCAGATGGTGAGAGGAACGGCTTTGGATGCTTTCTGCATCGCGGCTCTCGATGCGAAGGATTTTAAAATGCATTTCATTGGCCTTAAAAGTGATGTCGTCAGTAAAGATGAATTTGGAAAGAGAGCTGCGTTCATTGGAACGCATTTCAATAACACCGAAAACTGCCGACAGATTCAACAACTAATCGATCACTATGAAAAGCATTAGTTTATTCTTTTTGATTCTACCCTTTTTCCTTTCCGCTCAGATCGATGGAATGTGGCATGCTGCATTTTCAGTTATGGGGACCACACATCGAATGGATCTGGTAATTCACAACAATCCGGGTGATCAATCCGTGTTTCTGTCCGATCCTGATAGTGAGAAACTGAAGGATGTTAAAATGGATAAAGTTTTATTAAGTGACTCTACAGTATCCTTTCACTATCCCAAGATCGGACTTTCATTTAAGGGCAACTATTACCGCCAAGGGGATTCCATTCAGGGGGTAATGTCTCAAATGGACATCAAGTGGGGTGCGACCTTCTACCGCGAGATTCAAGAAAAGATCGTGATCAAACGTCCTCAAGAGCCGAAACCACCCTTTGCTTATCCCAATGAAGAGTTGACCATAAAAAATGGGGGTGTTTCTCTTGGCGCAACCTTGACCTTACCCAAAAACTCAGGCAACAACTTTCCAATCGTTGTGTTGGCTTCAGGATCGGGCCCTCAAGATCGCGATTGTGACCTATTGGGGCACAAGACCTTTCTGGTAATCGCTGACTATTTTGCACGAAACGGCATCGGGTGTCTTCGTTTCGATGATCGGGGAACCGGTAAAAGCAGCGGTGTTTACAATCAAGCTTCTTTAAAAGATCTCGCGTCTGATGTCAAGGCCTGCGTCACATTTCTGTCAAACGATCCCCGATTCGCAAATAACCCAATAGGAATTGCGGGTCATTCCGAGGGCGGAATGCATGCTTTGATGGCTTCCGTTAAAAATAAGGATGTGTGTTTCATCATTGAGTTGGCCAGTGTTGGTACCGGTG